>SXGS01531327.1_pt1 | contig 12496 bp, 5 predicted proteins | sample 3174681 | NCBI WGS metagenome assembly SXGS01 (sample SAMN11356861, study PRJNA531348) | freshwater metagenome | isolation source: freshwater sample F1-80 | place: China: Fuxian Lake, Yuxi | collected 2017-12-25
CCGAAGCCGAATGGGAATACGCCTGCCGGGCCAACAGGGTCACCCGTTACAGTTTCGGAGATGACCTCAGCGGCACCCTCCTCGCGCAATACGCTTGGTTCGGAGAGGTGGACACCGGCCGAACGCGTCCTGTGGGCACCAAGCTGCCGAATCCTTGGGGCCTCCACGACATGCACGGAAACGTGTGGGAACTCTGCCGCGACGCCATGACCTACACCGGCGGCAGCGTGACCAATCCCATCGGCACCGGATCGGGCCGCATGTCCCGCGGCGGAAGCTGGCATTCACTCGCACCCCGATGCCGCTCCGCCACGCGCAATCCTTACGACGCCGTCAGCCGCGAACCATGGGTCGGATTCCGCGTCGCGCTCGCTCCGCCAGCCTGACGGCAATGCAGCTCGAACCGAACGGGTTTCGCGCGAAGCCGCGAAGACACGAAAGCTGAACACCGGTTCGCATCGCCCGCGACACACCGTTTGGTGAGCGCAATCGACGACTCAGTGCTTCTGTCGCTTTTCCGCCCTTCCCTACTTCGCGCGACTCTTCCTACAGTTTCCTCTGCATCGCTAAACATTCTCCCCGCCGTGCCGTTCTACTGGGAGCAATTGATGGAACCAAATCTCACGCACCGGGCGACGGCCGCCGCCCGAATCCGCATTGCCATCGGGCAGGGCGCGGAGGAACCTCGCCTTCAACGCGTCGCTTCATGCGCCCAACCATCACCAATTCCGACATGCAACCGCTGATCATGACTCCGGCTCCGGGCGAACGCCTCGTGCGGTTCGTCGGCGATCAGATTTCCTTCACACTCGGCCGGGGCACGACGCTCCCGACCGGCTGGCAGGCGCGGTTGCGCACGAACCTCGGCCGCGCTGGCACGCTCCGGCGCGAGATCATCCACGCGCACTCCGGCGGCGTGAAGCTGGCCGACGCCTCGTGGCGCGACGTGCCGATGCGCCCGCAGGAGGGCGGCTGGTCGGTGTCCTTCTCGCTCACGGAGCCCGGCTTCTTCAAGGCCAAGGCCTACGCCATCGACGCCCACGGTCGCCAGCACTGGCCGGACGGGCCGGACTTCGGCGTGAGTGTTCACCCGAACGATTACCGCACTTTCAACACCATCTACTGCGCCTTCCCGCGCATGTTCGGCCCGAGCCGCACGGCGTTCAACACCATCGACGCGAAGCACGAGGCCATCCTCAAGTCGCTCGACGGCCAGGGCTACACGGTCATCCCGCCGTCGGGAAAATTGCGCGACCTGATCACTTACCTGCCGCACATCGTGGACACGCTGGGCTGCCGCATCCTGCATCTGCTCCCGGTGAGTCCGACTCCGACGACCTACGCACGCTTCGGCCGCTTCGGCAGCCCTTATGCGATCCAGGACTGGCTCGCGATCGACCCCGCGCTCGTCGTCTTCGACAAGCGCACCACCGGCGTCGATCAGTTCCGCGAACTCACCTACGCCACGCATTCGCGCGGCGCGAAAGTGTTCCTCGATGTCGTGATTAACCACACCGGCTGGGGCTCCACCCTTCAGGAGAACCATCCCGAATGGTACGTGCGCGATGAACACGGCGCGTTCGTCTCGCCGGGCGCGTGGGGCACTGTCTGGGAGGATCTGGCCGAGTTGGACCACAGCAATCCCGCGCTCTGGGAACACATCGCCGAGGTCTTCCTCGAGTGGTGCCGGCGCGGCGTCGATGGCTTCCGCTGCGACGCGGGCTACAAGATTCCCGTCCCCGCCTGGCGCTACATCACGGCGCGTGTGCAGGATGAATTTCCCGACGCCATCTTCCTGCTCGAAGGCTTGGGCGGCTCGTGGGACGCGACGGAAAGCCTGCTCACCGAAGGCTCGATGCAGTGGGCCTACTCGGAGCTGTTCCAGAATTATTCCCGGCACGAAGTCGCCAGCTATCTCGACTACGCCCTCAAGCAAAGCCGCCGCGTCGGCCTTTACGCGCACTACAGCGAGACGCACGACAACGACCGCCTGGCCCGCAGTGGCCGCGCGTGGTCGCTCCTGCGCAACCGCCTCTGCGCGCTTACCAGCGTGAGCGGCGCGTTCGGCTTCACCTGCGGCGTCGAATGGCTCGCGCCTGAGAAGGTGAACGTCCACTCCAGCCGCGGCCTGGCCTGGGGCAACGACGACAACATCGTGCCCGAGCTCGCGCACTTGAACCGCCTGCTCGCCGAGCACCCGTGCTTCTTCGACAACGCGACGCTCACCCGCCTGAGCACGCCGGACGATCACGTCCTCGCCCTCGGCCGCATCTCGCATGACGCGCAGGACCGTGTGCTCGTGCTGGTGAACACCGACCTGCAAACGCCGCGTGCGTTGTTCATCGACCGGCACATCTTCGAGCATCTCGGCTCGCCGCAACTGGATCTGCTCGGCCAGCCCGCACCCGAGATTAAGGAAACGCCCGACCACAAGATCGAGTTTCTCCTGCAAGGCGGCGAGTGCTTCTGTCTCGCAGCTGCGCCAAGGCCACGCGGTCTCGCCGGTGACGCCTATCGCGAAGCCCGCGCGCGTTCCGCCTGGGCGATCACGATGATCAGCCGTCGCATCGCCGTGCGCGACATCAGCCCGTTCGACTGGCAACGCATGGCCGCACTCGTCGAAGCTGGCCCCGGCGAGTTTCTCACCGCCGTGAGCAACCTCGACGCGGGATTGGTGAAGGAAGACGTCCTCTCGGCCAGTGAGAAGGCGCTGGCAGCGGGGAATTTTCCGCAGGTCGTCACTTGGGATCTTGCCTCCGCCCGCCGCATCACACTCGTCCCGCGCGAGCACTGGCTGCTCCTGCGCGACGACGCGCCATTCCGCGCCGTGCTCCGGCCCGCCGGCGACGCCCGCCCGCAACACGTCGCCTCGCTGAAAGTTGGCACGAACTTCGTTGCCGCATTCGTCCCTGGTCAGGCGATTGGCGATGCCACGCTGGAACTCGAACGTTACGCCGCAGCGCAGAAAGAAATCTCGGCCACCGTGCGCTTCGTCGGCCTGCCTGCCGCGCATCCGCCGTCGGCGGTTGCCGGCGCGGAATCCCTCGTTCTGCTCACCAATGATCGCGGCGGCATGGCTCGGCTCGGCGTGGACCTTGGAAACATCCGCTCGAAGTACGACTGCCTGCTCGGCGCGAACCTCCATCCGGCAGTTCCGGTGGATCGCCATGTGTTCGCCAAGCGCGCCCGCGTGTGGGTGAACGCCGATGGGTTCATCACCGCGCTGGGCGCGCAGAACCTCGTCGAGTTCACGCCGGGGCCGCCCGCGCGCTGGCGGTTCGTCGCCAGCGCCGGCAACGATCGCGCGGTCGAAATCCTCCTTACCGCCGACATGCTTGATGGAAGTAATACCACCGTGCTGCGTTTCGAGCGGCCTGCGGCTCCCGTGCCCTACGGCCAGGATCTCGCGGCGGAATGCCGCGTGTCGTTGACCGTGCGTGTGGATATCGAGGATCGCAATTTCCACAGCGAGACACACCACAACAGCGGCGCGGAGCATCACTTCCACGAACACCTTCGCAGTCTCGCCCAACGACCGGGATTTGAATTTACCCCCGCGCCGGATCGCCAGTTACGCGTCTTCACCGATCACGGTGCTTACCATGTGCAACCGGAATGGTCCGATGGCGTGGAGCATCCCATCGAAGCCACGCGCGGGCAGGTCGGCCAGGGCGATGCGTTCAGCCCCGGATGGTTCGAGCTGCCGCTGGCGAAGGGAGAAGCAACGACGCTCGTCGTCACCGCTGAAGCCGCCGAACCGGCGCCGGACCAGCTCGCGAAATTCATCGAACGCCGGCATCTCGCGAACGGGCAGACGCTGACACGAGCCGGGCTGAGTGAAGGCGCAGCAACTGGCGGTGCAACTTTTGCCGCGCGACTCGCGCTGGCGTTGCGCGCCTACGTCGTCCGCCGCGCGCCCGGACGCACGGTGATCGCGGGCTATCCGTGGTTCCTCGATTGGGGCCGCGATTCGCTCATCGTCGCGCGCGGAATGATCGCCGCCGGGATGCACGACGAAGTACGCCAGCTTTTGGAGACATTTGGACGCTTCGAGGATCGCGGCACTCTGCCGAACATCATTCACGGCGAGGATGCCTCGAACCGCGACACCAGCGACGCGCCGCTCTGGTATGGCATCGTCTGCGAGGAACTGGCCGGCGTCACTTCCGCCGCATCGCTCTACGCGGCCGTCGTCGATGGCCGGGGCCGAACCATCGCGGATGTCCTGTGCGGCATCGCCACAGGCTGCCGCGAAGGAACGCCCAACGGCATTCGCATGGATGGCGAGTCGGGGCTGCTGTGGAGCCCGAGTCATTTCACCTGGATGGATACCAACTACCCCGCCGGCACGCCGCGCGAAGGTTATCCAGTGGAGATCCAGGCGCTGTGGATTCGCCTGCTGCGCCAGCTCGCGCGCATCGCGCCGGCCAAGGAGCGCGCCGAGTGGGCCGCCCTCGCCGAACGCGCGGAGGCATCCTTCCAAAAATACTTCTGGCTCGAAGAGCACGGCTATCTCGCGGATCAGCTCATCGCGCATCGGGACCAGCCCGCCGCCCGCGCGACCGCCGACAACGCCCTGCGCTCGAATTGCCTCATCCCCGTCGCGCTCGGCCTGCTCACCGGTGAACTCGCCCGGCGCTGCGTTGAAGCGGCGCGGCAACATCTGGTCGTTCCCGGCGCGCTGCGTTCGCTTGCGCCGCTGCCTGTCTCGCCGCCGTTGGCCGTGCATGGCAATCACGGCCAGTTGCTCAACAACCCGGCCGAACCGTACTGGGGCCGCTACGAAGGCGACGAGGACACGCGCCGCAAACCTGCCTATCACAACGGCACGGCATGGACGTGGACCTTTCCGATATTCTGCGAAGCTCTGGCCGTGGCCTGGCAGAAACAGCCCGCCGCCGTGAGCGCCGCAAAACAGTATCTCGCGAGCATGGGGCAACTCCTCGATCACGGCTGCCTCGGGCACCTCCCCGAGATCATTGATGGCGACGCGCCGCACACGCAACGCGGTTGCGACGCGCAGGCGTGGGGCGCGAGTGAAGCGTTGCGCGTCTGGCAACTTCTCCACGATGCCACGGCTCGCTGAAATCATCGCCCATCGTGGCGCGTCCTTTGATGCGCCCGAGAACACGCTTGCCGCGATCAACCTCGGCTGGGTGCAGGGTGCGGATGCCGTGGAGATCGATGTTCACTTTTCAAAGGACGGCCACGTCGTCGTCATTCACGACGACAACACCCGCAAGACCGCCGGCGTCCGACGGAAGGTCGCCACTCAAACGCTCGCCGAACTCAAGGCGCTGGACGTGGGCCGATGGAAGCACCCCCGGTTCGCCGACGAACGCATCCCGACATTGCCCGAGGCGCTGGCGACGATCCCGCGCGGCAAACGTATGTTCGTCGAGGTGAAGTGCGGGCCGGACTGCATCCCCAAATTCGCCGAAGACGTGCGCGACTCCGGGCTGACCGCAAAGCAGATCATTCCGATCGGTTTCGATCTGGAAACGATGCGCGAGCTGAAGCAGGCGCTGCCCGAGCTGGAGGTCTGCTGGATCGTGGAGTTCAAGCGGACGTTGCGCGGTTGGTCGCCGTCGGCGCGAAAGCTCGTCGCCGCCGCGCAACGCGCCGGCCTGGACGGGTTGGACGTATGTGGACGCGGGCCGGTGGACAAGGGGTTCGCCGCGGAGGTTCACGCCGCCGGGTTGTTCCTCTACATCTGGACAGTGGACGAGCCGAACAAGGCCCGCGAACTGTTCGACGCCGGTGTCGATGGCATCACGACGAACAGGCCCGGCTGGCTCCGGGAACAGTTGAACGCCTGACGCCGAGGAAGCGCGAAAAATAAAAAGGCCCTCCGGGAACCGGAGGGCCTTGCGGAAAAGGCAGGAATTACTTCGCGCCGAGGATTGCGTCCTTCGCGGCCTTCGCCACGCGGAACTTCACAACGCGCTTGGCCGGGATCTGGATGGTCGCGCCGGTCATCGGGTTGCGGCCCTGACGAGCCTTGCGGTTCACGAGGACGAGCTTGCCGAGGCCGGGAAGCGTGAAGGTGTTCTTCGCGTTCTTGTAGGCGAGCACGGCGATGTGCTCGAGGATCTCAGAAGCCTGCTTCTTGGAGATGGCGGCTTTCTCGGCGATGGCGGCGGCGATTTGGGATTTGGAGAGGGCTTTTGCCATAACAGTATTTGGAATGAGTTATTGGTTTTGTTTGTGCGTTTAGTCTTGCGACTGCGCGTTTATGAATCACTTCACTGAACCGCTGCAAGGGAAAAAATAGCGTATTTCCAAAGAATTCCGGGGTTTTACGGAACGCGTCCGCCGGACGATTTCCCGGCCCGTGACGATTCTTATTCGTCTACGATCGTCCGCGTCCGTTCGTTCAGCCTCCAAGCAGTTCCTGGATCTCGTCCCAGTTGAGCGCCTCGGAGAATTCCTGCTCGCCGCCAAGCGCGCTCTTGATGAGGTCGCGCTTCTTCTGTTGCAGCAGCAGAATTTTCTCTTCGACGGTGTCGCGCGTGATGAGCTTGTAGCTCGTGACGACGCGCTTCTGCCCGATGCGGTGCGCACGGTCCGTGGCTTGATCTTCCACGGCGGGATTCCACCACGGATCGAAATGGATCACAGTGTCCGCACCGGTGAGGTTGAGGCCCACGCCGCCGGCCTTGAGACTGATGAGAAACACTGGAATGGCGGGCGTTTGCTGAAAGCGCTGCACCACGTCCTGCCGGTTCGTGGTGGAGCCGTCGAGGTAACAAAACTCTATGTTCTCCGCAGTGAGCTTCTCGCGCAAAATCGTGAGCATGGAGACGAATTGACTGAAGACGAGCACGCGATGACCGCCGTCGATCACTTCTTCGAGCAGCTCGCCGAAGAGATCCACTTTCGCAGAAGCGTTCGCGGGATTCACGCCGTCGAGCTTCAGCAAACGCAGATCGCAACAAACTTGGCGCAAACGCAGGAGCGCGTTCAACACGACCATGCGGCTGCGAGCGAGACCTTGCGCACCGACGGCGTCGAGCACTTCCTTGCGGCTCGCTTCGATCACTTGTTGGTAAACCGCGCGTTGGTCGGCTGTCATCTCGCAGAAAGAAACTTGCTCGATCTTCTCCGGCAGGTCGGCGGCAACCTCGCGCTTCAAGCGCCGCAGGATGAACGGGCGCAGGCGGCGCGAAAGGCGCGCGGCGACTTCGGGGTTCTTCTCGCGTGTGAGTGGCAGCTCGTAGCGCTCGCGGAAATCCTGCGCGGCTCCAAGGTATCCGGGCATCAGGAAATCGAAGATAGACCAGAGATCGAGGACGGAGTTCTCCATCGGCGTGCCCGTGAGCACGAGTCGATGCCGTGCGCGGACGGCTTTCACGGCCTGGGCGTTCTGCGTCTGGCGATTCTTGATGTGCTGCGCTTCGTCGAGCACCACGGTGTCGAACTCCAGACCCCGATATTTCTCCGCGTCGCGCCGGATGAGCGCGTAGCTGGTGACGACGATGTCCGCGCGCGCGGCGTCTTCAAACAGCCGGTGGCGATCCGGTCCGTGCAAGGCGACGACGCGAAGGTCCGGCGTGAACTTCGCCGCTTCGGACACCCAGTTGAATACGAGGCTCGTCGGACAGACGACTAGATGGGGGAGGCGGGACATATCAGCGTGTGCCGGGTCGTTCCGCAAGGAGTTGAGGAAAGCCAACGTCTGGAGCGTTTTCCCAAGACCCATCTCGTCCGCGAGGATGCCGCCGAAGCCGTTCTCGCGCAGGAAATGTAGCCACGCGACGCCGTGCTTCTGATACGGACGCAGTACATGATCCAACGTGCCGAGCGACGGACATGCCAATGGCTTCGCGCCGCTCTGCCGCGACGCGCGATCCCTCCACGCCGCCGGTGCCTGCAACGTCCAGCCTTTCTGCTGCTGCAACGTCGATTCAAGAAAGCCCGCCTGCGCGTTGCTGAGGCGATAGCCGTTCCCGTGCTGCTGCGGCGCGCAGTCCAAGAGGACTTCCTGCAACTCCTCGACTGCGCCCGTGTCGATGACTGCCGTTCGCCCGTTCTTCAGCCGCGCGTGGCTCTGGCCGGACAACACGAGGCGCTGAATCTCCGCCGCGGAAAACGTCTCGCCGCTCGTCGAGGAAAACACCACGCCGAGATCAAACCACTGGACGCCCGACGAGGTGACCTGAAACTTCGGCTCGATGCGTTCGAGGTTCTGCTGCGTGCTGCGTTCGAGCCGTTCTTCAAGCGTGACCTGCCATTCGCGTTCGAGCCGGGGGAATTCGCGCGCGAAAAAGTTCAGCACGCCGTTCTGTCCGTTGAGCTGCCAAAAGCCCTGCGTGTCCGGCCCGGTGAAGCCAGCGCGCTGCAACCGCGCGAGCGCGTTGCGTTCGGCCCCGCTGTCGCGCGTCGAGTAGCGCGTCGGTACATCCGGGTCCGGCAGCCAGACGCCTTCGCTCGCGGACGTAACGCCCACGGTCATGATGCGCGAGCCGTAACGGCACTGGAGCCGCGCGGCGAGTTGTGCGAGGCCGCCCTTGAGTTCGAGCAGGAACTCCGGTGCCTGCGGTTCGAGTGTGAAATCCTGTGGCGCAAAGTTCGCCTCAACACCACCCGCCGCCTGCAACTGCGCCCAGTGCTGGCTGAGAAAAGCGGGAACATCAGTGCGCTTCACGCGTACCGCGCTGCGGAAGACATCGCCGAGAGTCGTTGGCAGACCCAGCGGCTGGATGTTTCCCGCCTGCCACGCCCAGCCATCGCCGAGCGAGAGCGGCGGCGTCACGTTCCCGCGCAACGCGAGTGTGATCTCGCCGTTGCTCTCCAGCGTGGCGCGCAGCGGAAGTCTCAACGGCGTGCGCGAGACATTCACGGGCGCAGATTTGCCGAGCGTGATTCGTGGATGCTCGTCCAGCGTCGGCAGCAGCGCGGCGAAGTCCTTCAAGTCGAGTTGGACGAGCGCGGGAGTTTCGCCGCCGGCCAGCGCTTCGAGTTGGTCGATGAGCCGCGCGTCCTGTTCCGTGAACGCGAACGGACGGAGCTTCGGTAGCGCGTTGAGCGGACAGCGTCCGCCGCCCCAGGACGCCTCGAGCACAAGCATCACCTTGCCGCGCGCGGCGGCTTGTTCGAAGTTCGGCGGCAGGAGAATCAACAATTCGGCGGGTTCGCCAGAGGCATCGCGCAGCAGGCCGGAGCGTTTGCGCTCGGGCGCAGGTGGGACGCTCGCGACGGAACGCGGCTTGGCGGACGCGGGCGCGGCGATGACTCCCTGCTGTTGCAGCCAGCGCAGGCCGACGGCGACGGAGTGCGCGCAGATGGTTCCCCACTCGCGCGATTCGCGGCAGCTACAGACGTTCTCGACATCGATCGGGCCTTTGATGACCAAGCCGGCGCGGAAGGACATCTCCCCTACTTGCACGACGCCTTTGAGGATGGGCGGCGTCCAATTCGCGCTGAGGACCTGATCCTCGGCGAGGTAGGCGCGGGCGCGTTTCATGGCTTCCCAGCCGGCGGCTTTGCTGAACAGGGCTTCGCTTAACTCAACAGACATCGCCGCAGGCTACCGTGATCGCCGGGCGTCGGTAAACCGCCGACTGGCTACGTCGGCCCGTGGCGAGACGGCTCTGTAGGCGCCGCATCTGGACACTGCCCTCGGAGCGCGGGTCTCCGACCCGGCAGGTATTGAGAAGAGCATGGAAACGCGCCGGTTCAGAGAACGGCGCCACGCCACGCCAGCCGTATCGGGGGAAGTGTCAAGATGCGCCCCTCTGTCGGCGCTTTGCAAACGGGGGATTGTCAGGCGACGGCGGGCTGCTACGGTGCCGCCGCTGGATTTGAACAACACCATGAAAACGTTCTTCGCTCTCGCCTTCATTGTCACTGTCGCATCGAACCTCCTCGCGCCTGACGCGCTGGCACAATCCAACAGCACTGTGCGGTTCCGGGTTTCTTTTGGAACTTTCCCCGTTGGCGACATCGACGTGGAGTTGTTCGATCAGGAGAAGCCCGCCTCGGTGAACAACTTCCTGACCTACGCGCAGAGCGGGGCCTATAGCAATTCGATCATCCACGAGTGCGCACCGAACTCTTACTTCATGGGCGGCTTCGGTACTGTGGCGAATCCGACGAACACAGCCCCGTTCTCGCGACTGACGGAAATCACCAGGCGCGCCGCGATTTCGAATGAGTTCTTTACGGGGACGCGATTCGCAAACACTTCGGGAACGCTGGCCATGGCGCTTGACCCTGATCCGAACGACCGGAATCTGCCGCTGCCCAACTCCGCCCGCGCGGAGTGGTTCTTCAACACGAAGGACAACAACCTCAACTTCGACCCGAAGCTCTACACGGTTTTTGGCCGTGTGATCGCTGGAACAAACGTCCTGAATCACTTCAACCAGTTGACGGCGACAAACCGCATCATCGCCACCACGAACACGGCCTGCGCCACGTTGCAGCTCTATCCTGAACGGCAACTGCTGACGCTCCTCAACCTGCCCGTCGGCGCGTTGCTGCCGGCGAGCCGGTGCCCGCGCTACAGCGACCTCTACAAGATCGAGGTCATCATGCTCAACGCGCGCGATGTCGTCGGACCGCAGTTCGCGGTCACAAGCCCTGCGGCAAACTTCATCACCACGAACGGCAGCGCGACAGTCAGCGGCACAGTGTTCGACAACGTCGGCGTGTCCTATGTCGTCGTCGAGATTAACGGCGGGCCGGCGATCGTGATCGCGACGAATTCCGGCGCGTTCTCCACGAATCTGACCGGTCTCGCCACCGGCACCAACGTACTCGTCTTCACGGCGTCCGATACATCGAGCAACATCACGCAGGTGACGCGACGGATCTTCCATCGCGTGAGCCGGCCGATCCGTCTGTTCGTCGAGGGCGAAGGCCAGATCACCGGCGCGGCGGACAATGCACTCCTGGATTTAGGCCGTGAATACACCGTCATCGCAAAGCCGGCGCGCGGAAATCTGTTCGGCTTCTGGACCGAGGGTACGAACGCGCCGAGCGTGATCACGAACCCGTTGAGCCCGACGCTCAAGTTTCAGATGGTGGAAAACCTCGAACTCACCGCTCACTTCGGCACGAACCTCTTCCCGGCCGTCCAAGGTGCTTACAACGGGCTGTTCATGAACATGAGCGACGTGCAACAGGACAGCTCGGGCTACCTGACGCTTAAGGTCGGCAATGCAGGCGTCACCTCCGGGAAGGCCCTGCTCAACGGCAAGAGCTACTCTGTGAAGGGCTCGTTCAATGCCTTCGGCGAAGGCCGCTTCACCACTGTGCGCAAAGGCACCAACGCACTCGTCTTTGAGCTACAGATCGGTCTGACAAACGACTTCGACCAACTCACCGGAACGGTGACCGAACAGGCGGCCACCGGCGCGGTGTGGACGGCGCAGTTGGACATGGATCGCGCGTGGTTCAACGGCCAGGACCGCATCCCCTCGCAGGCCGGCAAATACACGATGCTCCTGCCGGCTGACACGAATGCGCCGGGGGCGATCGGCGACGGTGCGGCCACCGTGTCCGTCTCCACCAAGGGCGCGCTGTCGTTCAGCGGCACGCTGGCGGACGGCACGAAGGTCAGCCAGAGGACCGTGCTCTCGAAAAACGGCGAGTGGCCGCTCTACGTTCCGCTCTACAAGGGCAAGGGCTCGCTCCTGAGCTGGGTGGCCGTTACCAACGAGACAGGCAGCGACTTCCGCGGGCTGTTCAACTGGTTCAAGCAGGCGCAGGTCACGAAGTATTACCCGCTCGGCTTCACGAACGAGGCGCTGGCCATCGGCTCCGGCTACACGCCGGCGGGTTACTCGAACGTCGTCCTGAGCCTGACCAACGCCAGCATCGCGTTCACCAACGGCGATTTCGTGGCGGACTTCTCGGAGTCGTTCGACATCGATCCGAAGGGCAAAACTTACAACCTCGGCACGAACAAGCTTAAGCTGACGATCAACAAGTCCAGCGGCCTCTTCAGCGGCACGGTGAATCCGCCGGGGACAAATCGCGCGATGAAGTTCCAGGGCGTGATCTTCCCGAAGCAGACCAACGGCGCGGGCTTCTTCCTCGGCACCAACGGCAGCGGCCGCGTCACCATCGAGGCGCGCTGAACGGCCGCCTTTTTTCTTTCCTGCCAGCGGTGGTTCGCGTTTAGTCGCGCCCTGATTTTTCGGCCGGTGGCTCGGCCTACTGCTAATCATTCACGCACTACGAACAACGACTCATGAAAATTGTCCTCGCTTACTCCGGCGGCCTCGACACCTCGGTGCTGCTCTCCTGGATCAAAGACACCTACGGCAACGCCGAGATGATCTGCTTCTGCGCCAACATCGGTCAGGAAGACGAACTTACCGGCCTGGAAAAGAAGGCGCGCAAAACCGGCGCGTCGAAGATCTACATCGATGACCTTCAGGAAGAGTTCGCCCGCGACTTCATCTACCCGATGCTCCGCGCTGGGGCGATTTACGAAGGGCAATACTTCCTAGGCACCAGCATCGCCCGCCCGCTCATCGCCAAGCGC
>SXGS01744738.1_pt1 | contig 12496 bp, 12 predicted proteins | sample 3174681 | NCBI WGS metagenome assembly SXGS01 (sample SAMN11356861, study PRJNA531348) | freshwater metagenome | isolation source: freshwater sample F1-80 | place: China: Fuxian Lake, Yuxi | collected 2017-12-25
GATGATTGAAGGCGATATTGAGCCTGACGACATCCCCACGCTGTGGGACGAAAAAATGCAGTCGCTACTGGGCATCGATACACGCGGCAATTTCAAGGACGGCTGCCTGCAGGACGTTCACTGGAGCGACGGCTCGTTCGGCTATTTTCCGAGTTACACGCTGGGCGCGATGATCGCCGCGCAATGGTTCGCTACCATGCGGCGTGCGACGCCCGGCCTCGATGCCTGTATTACCGCCGGCGATCTTGCGCCCGTGTTCGAGTGGCTCAACAATAACGTGTGGTCACAGGCCAGTCGCTGGGAAACGCCGGAGCTGGTCCGGCGCGCCAGTGGTGACGTGCTTAACCCGGTGCATTTTCGCGAGCATCTGGAAAAACGTTACCTCCAGATCCGCTAGACAGTTTAATCGTAAGCAATTGTTTTTATTGAGTTTTTTAAAATCTCAACAACTTTGCGCAAATTGAACGCTACTTGTTCGCCAAAATATCCTTCAACCCGCGCATCGCCAGCGAATAGCCAAAAATCCCGAACCCTACAACCACGCCACGCGCCACCTTGGCCACTTCCGACTGGTTGCCGCGCCGCATGGGGTTAGAAATATGCAACTCGATGCACGGAAATTTCACCTGCGACATCGCCGCATATAACGCGCGGTATCCGCTGCTGTAACCCGCTGGATTAATCACGCACGCATCCACGCCCTTGTCGTTGGCGTCGTAAAACTTGTTGATCACCTCGCCTTCGATGTTCGAGTGAAAAATCTCCACGTCGAAACCGTGCTCGGCAGCATACTTGCGTATATGTTCGTCGTACTCCGCCAACAACATCGGACCGAATACATCGAGTTGCGCCTTGCCGCGCATATTCATGCCGGCGCCGTGGATTACGAGTAGTTTGGGCACTGCCATTACTCCTTGAAAAATGGGCTGAAAAATTACAAAAGAGGCTCTCCACCAATCCTGAATTTCCCGCGAAGGCGGGAACCCATAACACGGTGCAACTTGAGACCACGCATGGATTCCCGCCTTCGCGGGAAGGACAGTTAGTGTGCTTTTGGTTTTCTTTTCGCTGTTGACAGTTTGTCGTCAGGAGATCAAAACGGCTCCCAACTCAACACATCCCGCGACCGCTCCAGCGGCGTCAGCGATGTCTTGAACGCCGGCATCACACGGTCGCGTATGGATTGCGGTGTCCAGCCGCCATCGCGATGCGCCGAGCGGATCGGACGTGGCTGGCTGATGAGGAAAATTTCGTTCGCACGCACCGAGAATATCTGCCCGGTAACATCTTTCGCCGCATCACTGCACAAATACACCGCCATCGGCGCGATCTGCTTGGGTGACATCATTTTACGGCGTGTTTCGATATGTGCTTTTTGCTCCGGCGTGTTGGCGGGAATCGCCTCGATCATGCGGCTAAACGCATTAGGCGCGATACAGTTCGAGCGCACCAGGTAACGCGACATATCCAGCGCGATCTGCCGCGATAGACCAACGATACCCAGCTTGGCCGCGCCGTAGTTTGCTTGGCCAAAGTTGCCGAACAGGCCCGAGCCGGAGGTCATGTGCACGAACGCGCCGCTGTTTTGCTGGCGAAAATGCTGCGCTGCCGCCAGACTCACATGAAACGCGCCGTACAGATGCACCTTCACTACCGCATCAAATTCCTCTGGCGTCATCTTGTGAAAAATACGGTCGCGCAAAATTCCGGCGTTATTGATCACCGCATCGATGCGGCCAAAATTCGCCACCGCCAGTTCGATGATATGCGCGGCGCTTTTGGCCTCCGCCACACTGTCAGTACTGGCCACGGCCTTGCCGCCATTAGCCTTGATTTCATTCACCACCTGCTGCGCAACACTTTCGTCCACGCCCTCGCCGTTGACGGTGGAACCCAGATCATTTACCACCACCGACGCGCCCTCCTCGGCCAACATCAACGCCATCTCGCGCCCGATGCCGCGCCCCGCGCCGGTCACCACCGCCACCTTGCCTTCCATCATTCGATCATTTGTCACCATGCTCTCCCTGATACACACATTTTAAGTACTCACCAGTAACGTTATGATACGCGAAAACTTGCGCGCTCTTGATGTCGAACCCCTCACCAGCCGGGAGACCTCCAACATGCGAACGAATCGCGTCAAAAAAATCATCCGCGAAGGCGGCCTCGCACTCGGCACCTACGTCGGCGGCATCGCTGATCCGCAGATCGTCGAAATCATCGGCCACGCCGGTTTCGACGCCGCTTTCATCGACATGGAACACACCAGCTTTGATCTGCGTGACGTGCAACTGATGGTGATGGCCGCCGAGCGCGTGGGCATTTCCCCCATCGTGCGTCCGCCAGGTTTTGATCCGGCATTTTTGCTGCGCCTGCTCGACATGGGCGTGCAAGGCGTGCAAATTCCGCATATCAGCAACGCAGATGCTGCGCGCGCTGCCGTGCAAGCGGTGCGTTACCCGCCGCTCGGCGACCGCGGCATGGCAGGTGCGTCACGCGCCACCGATTTTGGCAAGGTACCGATGATGCAGCACATCGAACAATCCAACCGCGAAATCACACTGGCGCTGATGATCGAGGATCAACAGGCTCTCGACCAGATGGACGAAATCGCACAGGTGGAAGGCGTTGATCTGATTGTGGTCGGTCCCTCGGACATGTCACGCACGCTGGGCGTCACCGGCACGCCGAATCATCCCAAACTGCTGGCGGTGATCGAACGGCTGCAAAAAGCGCTGAAAAACGGCGCGGGCGCCAAACTGGCGCTGCCGATCAATCACCCAGCGTTGCCGCGCAATGCAGGCGAACTGAAAGCCATGGGGTGCGCCTATGCCAATTGCGCGCCGGCGCCCGAGGTGCGTCTGATGAAATCACTGCAGGCACAGGCGGATGATATGCGCAAGCAATTGGGGTGATGCGCGCCTAAGTCAAAACGTACTGTGCCCCACACCGCCCGCAAATATCGCGAATATGCTTGTCGAGCCTTTCCGGTATCGGTATACCGCTCTTCAATCGCCGCTCGCGCTCGGCCGCTTCGGGGTCGCCCGCCACCAGCACCGGGCGCGACGGGTCCAGCGGTGGTGTGGCATGAAGAACGTCAATCACGTCATCCAAATCGTTCTCGAATTCACCCGCTCCTCGAAACGCCTTCGGATCAATAGCCAGGGAAAAGTGGCCAATGTTGTCCGGGTCTTTGTCTCCCTGGGTCTTTTCGCGTATCGGTGAAAAGCTGCCGCCGTTCAGCGTGCCACCGAGAATGTGCGCCATCATCGCCAGGCCGTAGCCCTTGTAACTCGCAGTGGATTCTGCACTTCCGACAAGCGTCAAGCCGCCGGATTTTTTGCCATCCTGCATGATTTCCATGCCGCGGTGCGCGTCGGTAATGGTGTTGCCTTCGCTGTCCATCATCCATCCGGCAGGCAGCTTTTTGTCGTTAAGATCGTAAACCTTCACCTTGTTGGCAGCCGACGTGGTGGTCGCCATATCCAGCGTGAAAGGACGGTTGCGTTTGGCCGGCGCAGAAAACGCAATCGGATTGGTGCCCAATACCGGAATCTTGCCGCGCGTGGGTACCATGGTGATGCCGCGTGTGGCACTCATAACCATGCCAATCACACCCCGTTTGGAGGCAATGCGCGCATACACGCCGGTCGCGCCGAAGTGATGCGAGTTGCGCACGCCCACGCCCCCGATGCCAATTTTCAGCGCCTTGTCGACCGCGAGATTCATCGCAAACACCGACACCGGATGCCCCAAGCCCGCCTGCCCGTCGACCACCGCCATCGCGGGCGTTTCGTGCAGGATGGTGGGCTTGGCTTTCAGGTTCAGTTTTCCTTCAATCTTGCGCTGCTCATAGGCCATCAGTGTCGAAATGCCGTGCGAATCCACACCCAGCAAATCGGTTTCAACCATCGCCTCGGCTGTGGTTTTGGCGAGATCGTCCGCCATGCCCTAGGCGTGCAGGATGTTGAGAATTTGCTGATGGACGCGTTCGTGCTGGATATTCATGGATGCTCCGGGAATGTGCGTGGGATTGACCAGGAATTTAGCACGCGTCTTCAACCACGTCATGTTGCAATTTTGACGCTCACGTACCGTACATTGCACGTGCTGTCCGCTTCACACCCGGGAACTTCCAGGCCCGATAAAAAGTCCGTGAAACGCAAAACTCGCCGCATCGACGGGCACAGCCATGTACTTCCGAAAGAGATGCTCGACGCACTCACCGCGCGGCCTGACCGCTTCCAGATGCGCTATATCAGCGACGGCAAGCATCGCCGCGTGGCGCGTGAAGGTGGTGGCAGGCAGCCGGCATTCGACAGGGGCGAGGACCGTCCAATAGCGATGATCGGCAAAGTTAAGCGGTTGACTGCCAAATAGCGCGAGCCAATTTTTTGCAAGACGGCGATGAAGTTGATGGGAAAAGTGCAATAATGCATAGACGATATATATCGCAAGTATTTGTTTTTATTGATATTTTTCTAGAGGAAAACCATGATCTCGCCGCGAATCGGGCTGCAAACCGGTGCAGTGCTGGCGGCGTTAACCGTCTGCTAATACACGCTCGCGCAAGCCCCCTACCCTGCCAAACCTATCCGCGTGATTGTGCCACTAGCGGCTCGCGGCCCCAGCGACACCAACGCGCGCATTGTCGCGCCAAAAATCGGCGAGGCCATCGGCCAAAACGTGGTGGTCGACAACCGCCCCGGTGCCAGCGGCATTATCGGTACCGAGATCGGACTCAAATCGCCAGCGGACGGTTACACCACCCTGCCGGTATCGAACACAATTTCGCGCGATCATCCGCAACGAAACCGCGAAGTGGGCGAAAATCGTGAAGGCTGCGGGTATACCGATGCAGTGATCCTGTTCCGGAAGGTTTTCCTATTCCCCCGGCCCATCGATATTCAGCATTTGCTTCGAGCGCAGCACCACCTTCTCGGCTTTCAGGGCTTCGATATCCGCGGTCGCATAACCGAGCGATGTCAGAATCGCGTCGGTATGCTCGCCCAAAAACGCCGGCTGTTTGGCCGCCAGGAATTCCTGCGTACCGCTCATGGAAAAGGGCATTTTCGGCACCTTTAATGCCTTGTCACCCACCTTCAAGTTCATCCAGCGATCCGCCTCGCCCATATGCTTGTCGCCCAGAATGCTGAGCGGCGTACCCACCGGCGAATACGGCACCAGGGCCTTGTAGAGCCGAGAGGTGATGTCGTCGTAGGTCAGTAGCTTGACCGCCTCTGTAATACGCTCGGCGATGCGCCATTTCTCGGCGGTTCGCTTGCGGTTATTGTTGAATTCGGGCGCATTCTTCCAGTCGTCAAAACCCAGCGCGTCACACAGCCCAGCCCAGTGGCGATTGCCGGTGACCGCGATGAAAACCTGCGTGCCGTCCTTGGTCGGGAATAACTGATATACGCCCCAGCCCATCGCCTTGCCCATGCCGCTGGTTTGCTCGCCGCGCGGCGGCGGATTCTTGCCGCTGAGCTGCGCGCCGGTGATGTACTGGCTGATCCAGAACACCACGGTTTCATACAAGCCCGCTTCGATGCAATCGCCCACACCCGTTTGTTCTCGCCGGTAAAGCGCTGCAAGTATGCCCATCACGCCGTAAGTGGCCGCGCCGATATCGGTGATCGACGCGCCCGCACGCATGGGCTTGCCTTCAAAACCGGTTAGATACGCGATACCACCCGCCATTTGCGCCAGTTCATCGAGGAAAGGCCGATCACCGTAAGGCCCCGGTAGAAAGCCCTTCACCGAGCAGTAGATGATGCGCGGGTTCACTGTGCTACCCCACGTGTAATCGAGCCCCAGCCGCTTCATTGCACCCGGCGCGAAGTTGTCGAGCACGATGTCCGACCGCTTGACCAGCTTTTCAAAAATCGCCTTGCCCTTGGCTTGACGCAAATCCAGCGCGAGAAATTGTTTGTTGCGGTTATAGGTGTAAAACGTATTGCCCTGATTGGCCTGGCTGCGTGCAGTATCGCCAGTGGACGGGTGTTCGATCTTGATCACGTCTGCGCCCAGGTCGCCGAGCATCATGCCGCCGCTCGGCCCAGCCACGATGTGGCTCAACTCCAATACGCGCACGCCCTTTAACGGCAGCGCCTGTTTGCTGTTTGCTGCATTCGCCATATGCTGATCCTGCTGTCTGATTGCGATTAAGTGCGGATTTCCGGCGCAAGAGCATAGTCCGGCCGCGGGCGTGGACGCAAGCGGGGGAATTGCCTGTGACCGGGGGCTTTCCACAACGTGAATACCACTCGTCCTCACGGTTGACGCGTAGTTGACCTGCCGCCGATGCGGGGCTACATTGCCGCTGTGCATCTTCACTCCGGGAGCCTCTCATGACAGCCAGACCCCAAATTGCCTTTGATGTGCGCCCACTGACTGGTGGACTCGGCGCGGAAATCTTCGGCATCGATCTTGCGCAGCCGCTGGATGGCGAGGGCTTTCGTGCCATCAATCAGGTGCTGCTGGATCATGGCGTGATTTTTTTCCGCGATCAGAAAATCACGCCTGCGCAGCAGATGGCCTTCGCCCGGCATTGGGGCAGCGTGCATTTGCATCCGCACATGGCCTGCCTGCCAGAACAGCCAGGCGTGATCGAGATCCTGAAAAAAGAGACCGACACCACAGTGTTTGGCCAGAACTGGCATACCGACCAAATGTTTACGCCGACGCCGGCGCGCGTCACGCTGCTGTATGCCAAGGAAGTGCCCCCTGTCGGTGGCGACACGATGTACGCCAATCTGTACATGGCCTACGACACGCTGTCGGAGGGCATGAAAGCCATGATCGCGGGTCTACGCACGGTGAATCTTTACAACAAAAAGAAAAAGCGCCCCGCCGCCATGACACCCACCGCGCCGGAGCAGGATGCGGAACCCGCTGAGCATCCGCTGGTGCGTACACACCCGGAAACCGGCAAAAAAGCGCTCTACCTGTGCAACTCCGGCATCACGCGCCACATTGTTGGCATGACCGAGGAAGAAAGCGCTCCGATGCTGAAATACCTGCTCGATCACGCCACACGCCCGGAATTCACCTGCCGCTTTCGCTGGCAAGTCGGCTCGCTCGCGGTATGGGACAACCGCCGTGCACTGCATTATCCCGTGAATGATTACAACGGTTATCGTCGAGTCATGCATCGCATTACGATTGAAGGCGAGCAGACTTATTAATCTCCATAACTCCATCCCCTTTTCCCGATTGCGGGGAGGGGAAACTTCTTGCGCAAAGACAAGAACACCATGGACACGCTAGATCAAGTCACCGCCAACACCGTGCAAAAAGGCATGCGCCTGCAAAAATCGTTTGTCAGCGTTACGCCCTACGCCCCCGGTCGCCGTTCGTTTTTCAAGTATCGCGATCTCGGCCTCGAAGCCGCCACCGGCGGACGCATGCGTGCGTATCAAAACAGTTCCATCGTCGGCATGACCGAGCCCACCGGTTGGCACTATCACATCTGCGAAATGCAGTTTGTGTATGTCTTGAAAGGCGAACTCATTATCGAATTCGAGGACGGCACCGTCGGCACCTTCAAGGCGGGCGACGCGTTCCATGTACCCGGCGGCGTGCGTCACAACGAAATCTATGTCTCCGCTGACAAGGAAGCGCTTGAAGTCTCGGTGCCTGGCAAGATCGAAACCGTGAACTGCGAACGCCCGGCGCATTTGCCAGAGAAGCTGCAAGCAGTGAGCAACGAAAATCCGTAATCACGTGTTTTTGTCCACACCCGTCGCAACGCGTTGCGAGACAGCCGCGATAGCCCTGCTTCTGCTTATAGCGGCCTCCGCCCACGCGCAAAACTTCCCCTCTCGCCCAGTGCGCCTGATCGTGCCATTTGCTGCGGGAGGCCCCGGCGACGCCGTCGGGCGGCTGATCGCGCCGGGCTTGAGCGAAATCTGGGGCCAGCAAGTCGTGATCGACAATCGCGGCGGCGCCAACAGCATTGTAGGCAGTGAAGTCGCCGCGCGCGCCGCGCCCGATGGGTACACGCTGGTGCTGCCTTCGGCGGGCTTCACCATCAACGTCACGCTGTATCCAAAACTGCCGTTCGACCCGAGTCGCGATTTCACGCCCGTCTCCACCGTCACCTTTGGCCCCAGCTTGCTGGTCACGCACCCCTCCCTGCCGGTCAAAAATCTTAAGGAACTAGTGGCGCTCGCCAAGGCCAAGCCGCGCGCGTTGACCTATGGCTCGTCGGGCTCCGGTGCTCCGAGCAGTCATCTCGGCATGGAGTTGCTGAAAGTTACTGCGGGCATCGACATCATCCACATCCCTTACAAGAGCATGGCGCCTGCGCTGGTGGATGTGCTGGGCGGACAAATTCAAATCGCCATGCCCACCATCAACGTCACACTGCAACACACCCGCGCCGGCCGATTACGCGCCATCGGTGTCACTTCGCTGCAACGCTCACCCGTCGCGCCCGACGTGCCGCCACTGGCCGATCAGGGGATGCCAGGCTATGAAGCCAACAATTGGTACGCACTATTCGCGCCCGCCGGCTTGCCCGCGCCCATCACGGAAAAAATTTATGGCGATTTGACCAAGCTGCTACAGTCGCCCGAACTGCGCGACCGCTTCGCTGCGGCCGGCATGGAGGCCCGCAGCATGCCACCTAACGAGTTTGCGGCGTTTGTGAAACGCGAAATTGCGAAGTGGGGGAAAGTGGTGAAGGCTTCGGGGGCTAAGGCGGAGTGAAAAAAATTCCCCTACAGTCCTACACTGTGGACGCCAAAGCGCTCTTCACACTGGCGCCACCAGCCATGCATAATCTCGCATAGCGTGGGATAATTCTAAAAACGCCTTCAATCAATCTGACGCCAGCCAAAAACACAACGTGGCTGTCATAACCAAAGTAACGGAGCCTCAACCATGAACTTCGCCTACACCCCGGAACAGGAAGCGCTGCGCCAGCAAGTGCGCGACTTCATCGCCAAGGAATTCACACCCGCAGTTTACGCGGAGATGGAGGAGCATAACGAGGGCCGACCCTATCACCGCACGGCCATCGACACGCCACACTTCAGTGCGTTTTTTAAGAAAATCGCGGATCGCGGCTGGGTGGGCATCAGCTACCCGAAGGAATACGGTGGCCAAGGCGGCGACCGCATATCGCAATACATCGTCGAAGAAGAATTTTACCGCATTAACATTTCCATTTCACTGGGTGGCAGCGGCGCGCCTGCGATCATGGCTGCCGGCACGGAAGAACAAAAACGCCACTTTATTCCCAAGCTCATCACCGGTGAAATCATGTTCGCGCAGGGCTTCACCGAGCCGCGCGGCGGTGCCGATCTGGCCTCGCTGCAATGCCGGGCAATACGCGAAGGTGATGAATACGTCATCAACGGCCAAAAGATCTACACCTCGAACGCCGAATCAGCCACGCACATTTATCTGATGGCGCGCACCAACCGCGACGTACCCAAGCACGAAGGGATTTCGATTTTCCTGATCCCGATGAATACCCCCGGCATCACCATCCGCCCGCTGTGGACAATCCAGAACAACCCACGCCCACCGCAGACCACCACCTATGGTCACGCCCGCACCAATGAAACGTATTACGACAACGTGCGCGTGCATAAATCAACGCTGTTGGGCGAAGAAAACAAGGGCTGGCGCGTAGGCTCGATGGGCCTGAACCTCGACCGCGTGGGTGCCGCGCGTTATCTGATTTCCGTGCGGCGCGACGAAGACATTGTCAACTACGTCAAGAGCACCCGCGACATGGGCGACTATTGCCCGGCGAACGACGAAGCCATACGCGACAAAATCGCGGAGCTGTGGACGGAAGCGCAGGTGTGCCGCCTGATGACCATGCGCAGCATGTCGATTGTCGAGCGCGGCGGAAAGTTTACCTACGAAGGTTCCGCTGAAAAAGTGTGGTCACCCGAACACGGCGTGCGCACCACCGAAGCCATCACGCAAATGCTGGGTTCGTACGGCCAGTTGCTCAATGGCTCAAAACACGCGGTGCGCAGTGGCCTCTTTGCGCACAACGTCATGGGCGCGTTCCAGTCGGGCATCAACCACGGGAGCGTGCAAGTAATGCGCGATCAGGTGGCGCGGCGCGGGCTGGAGATGCCGCGGGCACGGCGCGGGTAGTCTGTCGGCGCGCGCTAATCGATCCGTGCGCCTATTCGCCGTATGATCGGCCCCCACTTGTCGCTCTCAGACTGAATCAGTTCGCGAAACGCCTCGGCGCTGCCGCCTACAGGGTCCAATCCTGCAGCGTTTAACCTAGCGCGCGTATCGGCATCGTTTAGTGCTGTGTTCAGCTCGCGATTCAGCCGCGCAACAATATCAGCGGATGTGCCCGCAGGCACCAACACACCGTTCCAGGCCAACGCCTCAAATTTCGGCAACCCGGCTTCCGCCACGGTGGGCAGGTCGGGCGTCAGTGCGTAACGCGTCGCGCCGGATACCGCGAGCAGCTTGACCTTGCCCGCCCTGGCAAGCGGCGTGATCGCCGTCGGCACCGCAAACAGCAACTGCGTATCGTTTCCTGCCACCGAGGTAATCGCCGGCGGCGAACCGTTGAACGGCACGTGCACCATGTCGATACCGGCCATGGATTTCAGCAGCTCCATCGACAGATGCGATGAGCTGCCGTTGCCCACCGACGCATACGACAGCTTGCCGGGATGGGCTTTGGCATACGCGACCAATTCCTTCAAAGACGCTGCAGGCAGCGCCACACTCACGGCCAGCACATTCGGTTGGCTGGTGGTGATAACCACTGGCAGCAAATCCTTGAGCGGATCGTACGGCAGCTTTGCATACAAGTGCGGCCCGAACGACAACGGCCCGTTAAACGACAGCACCATGGTGTAACCATCCGGCGCACTTTTGGCAGCGTAATCCGTAGCCAGCGTGCCGCCCCCACCCGCGCGGTTTTCCACCACCACGGGCTGACGCAAGGTATCTTTCAATTTGTCCGCAAGAATGCGGCCGATGACATCGATGGAACTGCCCGCCGGCGCTGTCATCACAAATTTCAGCGGCTTCACCGGCCATGTTTGCGCAGCGGCCGGTCCCACAATCAGCAGCAACATCAGCACATGGTCGCACCGCGCATTGCCGCAAAACCTTAACCAGCCCAAGACACTAACCTTTTGTTTTTAAGCGAGATTCATTCGCTGCGATAAACGCGCGCATTTCCGCCGACATGTCCAGCAGTTTCAGCCATTGCTCCTTATATAGCGTTACCGGAAAGCGCCCCATGCCGTACACCGAGAGAGCGCCCTTCTCGCTAACTTTCATGCTGATACCGCTGGCAGCGCCTTTTTTCAGTGCGGCATTTTCATTACGCAGGCGTTCGAGTTCTGCTTTCAGGTCTTCGTCGGACATGGTGACTTCTCCGTGGGTGGTGTTACTTCAACATCGGCCGCAACCGCTTCATGATCTCCGGACTGTCGGGCTCGACCGCACTGCGAAATCCGTAAACCGTTTTGCCGTCCGGCGCGATCAGATACTTGTGAAAATTCCACTGTGGCGCTTCACCTGCTGCGGTTGCCAATTGTTTATAAAACGGCGTGGCCTTCGCACCGGTCACTGAACCCTGTTCGATCATCGGAAACTCGATGGCGTAAGTCAGGCGGCAAAAATTCGCGATTTCCTTGTTGGTGGCGAATTCCTGATTGAAATCGTTCGAAGGAAAACCCAGCACCACCAATCCCCGTTTTTCGTACGACTTGCTCATCGCTTCGAGTTTTTCAAACTGGCCGGTGTAACCGCACTTGCTGGCGGTATTTACCACCAGAATCGGGCGGTTGGCAAACGCGCACAAATTTACCGGCCTGCCTTGCAGCGACGTAAACTTGTGGTCAAGCAGCGGCGTGCAGGCCCAGGTCCATGGCGCAATGAGCAAGCCGGCGGTTGCAAGCAGTATCGACAAAAATTTCATGCATTGTCCTTAATCCATTCACCGCCGTGGCGCTGAAGGCGATTAGCAGATAGTTTACCTGCTGTCCGAAGCGCTGTGACAAGGCAATCCAGGCATCGTCTCATAAGTATCTGTTTTTATTGATATTTTTTAAAGTCGCCGATGTGAGCGACTTAAACTCGAAAAGTACAGCAAAAGGGATTTCCAGTTTTTTTGTGCGCCCCGCTCTGCTATAACAGACGCCGTTTCCCAATCCACCAAGCGACAGCAACATGACCTGGCAACCCGAACTCGACGAACTGCGCAAACGCGAAGCCTACGCCAAGCTTATGGGAGGCGCGGACAAAGTGAAACGCCAGCACGATGGCGGCCGCCTGACCGTGCGCGAGCGCATCACGGGCGTACTCGATGCCGGCAGTTTTCATGAAGTCGGTGCAATCACCGGTCAGGCGAAGTATGACGCGCAGAACAACCTCGACACATTGCAAGCCGCCAATTGCGTGTTTGGCCGTGGCCTCGTCGAGGGCCGGCCAGTGGTGGTATGCGGCGACGATTTCACTGTGCGAGGCGGTTCGGCCGACGCCACCATCA
>SXGS01196666.1_pt1 | contig 12494 bp, 8 predicted proteins | sample 3174681 | NCBI WGS metagenome assembly SXGS01 (sample SAMN11356861, study PRJNA531348) | freshwater metagenome | isolation source: freshwater sample F1-80 | place: China: Fuxian Lake, Yuxi | collected 2017-12-25
GACAGACCGAACTCTCGGTGAAGTTCGACGGACGCACGCACAAGATTCCCGTAACCATCGCGGCCGCGAAAGTGGAACGCCCCGTGACCTTCGAGCTGGATGTCGTTCCCGCGCTCACGAAGGCGGGCTGCAATTCCGGCGGCTGCCACGGCGCGTCGCGCGGCAAGGACGGCTTCCGGCTCTCTCTCTTCGGCTACGATCCGGACGGCGACTACGCGCGCATCACCCGCGAACAGATCGGGCGGCGCATCAACCTCGGTCTGCCGGAAGAAAGCCTGCTGCTGGAGAAAGGGCTCGGCACCGTGACGCACACTGGCGGCGAGCGCTGGCAGAAGGGCAGCGAAACTTACCAGACCGTGCTGCGCTGGATTCAGGACGGCGCGCCGAAAGATCCGACGAACATCGCCAGCGTTGTGGGGATCGACATCGCACCGAAGCAGGCCGTGCTCGAAGGCTCGAACACGACGCAGCGGCTCGTGGTCCGCGCGCAGTATTCGGACGGCACCGAGCGCGACATCACTTCGCTGGCCGTCTTCATCAGCAACAACGAGCCGAGCGCGCGCGTCTCCGATCACGGCATCATCACCGCCGGGCAGCGCGGCGAAGCGTTTGTCATGGCGCGGTTCGACGCCTTCACCGTCGGCATGCAGATCATCGTCGTGCCCAAGGGCGAGAAGTTCGAGTTTCCGAAAGACATCGCCCGGAACAACTACATCGACGACCTCGTCCACGCGAAGCTCCGCAAGCTGCGCATCCGCCCGAGCGACCTGTGCGACGACACGACGTTCATCCGCCGCGCCACGCTCGACATCACCGGCACGCTGCCGACGCCGGAGGAGTTAAAGAAATTCCTCACGGACGAAAGCCCGGCCAAGCGCGAGCACCTCGTCGAATCGCTGTTGAACCGCCCGGAGTTCGCGGACCTGTGGGTGATGAAGTTCGCCGAGCTGCTCCAGATTCGCTCGCGGCAGGATCAATTCAGCCAGAAGGCCGCGCTCGCCTACTTCAACTGGCTGCGGGATCAACTGCTGACCAACGTCCCCATCGACCGGATCGTCCGCGACCTCCTGACCGCCAGCGGCAGCACGTTGACCGATCCGGCGGCGAACTATTACCAGGTGACCACCGACACGCTGAAGATCGCGGAGAACACCGCGCAGGTTTTCATGGGCATGCGCATCCAGTGCGCGCAGTGCCACAACCATCCGTTCGACCGCTGGACGATGAACGACTACTACGGCTTCGCGAACTTCTTCGCGCAGGTCGGCCGCAAGCAGGGCGAAGATCCGCGCGACTACATCGTATTCGATCGCGGCGATGGCGACGTGAAGCATCTCGTCACCGGCAGGCCGCTTCCTCCGAAGTTCCTCGGGGCCGCGCAGCCGGAGATCATGAAGGGCCAGTCGCGCCGCGACGTGCTCGCGGGCTGGCTGGCCTCGCCAGAGAACACCTGGTTCGCGAAGAACTTGGCGAACATCGTGTGGGCGCATTTCCTCGGCAAGGGCATCATCGATCCGGTGGACGACGTGCGCATCAGCAATCCTGCAAGCAACCCGGAACTGCTAGAAGCGCTTGGCGGGAAGTTCACGGGCTACGGCTATGACTTCAAACGGCTGGTGCGCGACATCTGCAACTCGCGGACGTATCAGCTCGGCACGCGCGCGAATGAAACGAACGCGGGCGATGAGCGCAACTTCGGCAAGGCCGGCGTGCGACGGCTCCGCGCGGAGGTGCTGCTCGACTGCATCAACCAGGTCACGCAGACGCAGAACAAGTTCGCCGGCGTGCCCAAGGGCGCGCGTGCCGTGCAGATTCCCGATGGCGTCACGGGAGGATACTTCCTGACGACATTTGGTCGCGCCACCCGCGAGACAGTGTGCTCGTGCGAAGTGAAGATGGAGCCAAACCTCTCGCAGGCGCTGCATCTCCTGAACGGCACCACGGTGGAGACGAAGATCAAGGAAGGCGGCGTGGTCCGCGCGCTCCTCAAGGCCGGCAAGACACGCGAAGAAGTGCTCGACGAACTGTATCTGCGCACGCTCAACCGCGCGCCCACGCCAGCGGAGCGGACGAAGATGACGAGCTTCTTCGGCGATCCCAAGACGGACGAGACGATCCTCAACGACGCGCTCTGGGCCCTGCTCAACGCGAAGGAGTTTGTTTTCAACCACTGAGCGGGCGCGAATTCGCTTTCCGGATCGGGCCGTCTGACGAACTTCAGGCTTCAGCACTTCGTTGCAGCAGGCCCGGGCCGACGTGCGCAGGGGAGCCACCGACGTAAGGAGGCGGCTATCGGCAGGCTCCGGTTCATCGGTGGCGACAACTCGCCTGCGGCCCACCTGTTTCGCCGACAAATTCCTTCCCACGCGTAATCAGGCGGGGTAATCAACGGCGCATCAATTCTATGAACCACCCTTCCCACACCCGTCTCGTGCCCACCGTGCTGGGCGCGCTCACACTGGCTCTCTCGATCACCGTCGCTTCGGCAGCAGACTGGCCGCAATGGCGCGGGCCAAACCGCACCGATGTGGGCAACGAAAAGGGCCTGCTCAAATCGTGGCCCGAAGGCGGCCCGAAACAGCTCTGGGTCTTTAATGACGCGGGACTCGGCTACTCGGGTCACGCCATTGTGGGCAATCGCCTCTTCACGATGGGCCTGCGCAACGGCGCCGAGGAACTCATCGCCGTGGACATCAAGGACGGGAAGCAACTCTGGTCCGCGAAGGTTGGCGATGCGCTCCAGAACGACTGGGGTGACGGCCCGCGCAGCACGCCGGCGGTTGACGGCGGATTCGTCTATGCGCTCGGTGGGCGCGGTGACTTGGTCTGCGCGAGCGTCGCGGACGGCAAGGTTGCGTGGCAGAAATCGATGAAGGACTTCGGCGGCATGACTCCGGGCTGGGGTTACACCGAGTCCGTGCTGGTGGACGGTGACAAGGTGCTCTGCACGCCGGGCGGCAGCCAGGGAGCCGTAGTCGCGTTGAACAAGAAGACCGGTGCGACGATTTGGCAGAGCGCGGACTTCACCGACGGCGCGCAGTATGCCTCCATCATGCCCGTTGATCTCAACGGCTCACGGCAATACGTCCAGCTCACCATGAAACATTTCGTCGGGCTGAACGCAACCGACGGCAAAACGCTGTGGAGTGTGGATTTCCCCGGGCGCACCGCAGTCATTCCGACACCCATCATCCATGATGGCCAGGTGTACGTGACTGCCGGCTACGGCGTCGGCTGTCAGTCGGTGAAGATCGGCGCGAACAATTCCGTGACCGGCCTCTTCACGAACAAGGTCATGAAGAACCATCACGGCGGGGTGGTGCTCGTGGACGGCCACATCTACGGCCACTCGGATGGCACCGGGTGGGTCTGCCAGAATCTCAAGACCGGCGAGGAAGTCTGGTCCGAGAAGAACGCCCTCAGCAAAGGCGCGGTCGCCTACGCCGACGGCATGCTCTACTGCATTTCCGAGAACAATGGCACCGTGGTGCTCGCCGAAGCCTCGCCCAAGGGCTGGAAGGAACACGGGCGCTTCAAGCTCGATCCGCAGACGACTCAGCGCAAACCGCAGGGCCGCATCTGGACGCATCCCGTCGTGCTCAACGGCCGCCTCTACCTCCGCGATCAGGAACTGCTCTCCTGCTACGACGTGAAGGGGAAGTGAGACCGGTGTCCTGCTCGCGCTGGCTGGTCGGTTGTTCTCGGAACAAGCATGCAAATCGCCGGAAGCCATTGCGCAGTCTGCCGCCGAGCGATTGTTTTCGGGTTGGACGGACGTTATTGCGATCGATGCCAGACCACCGTTCACCGTGTGTGCGAGCCGAGTCCTGAATGCCCAGCCTGCACTGACAAGTTTCGTCACGACGAAACTCCGGGGACGGATCACGATCATGACGCTGTGGTTCCACGGTGTTTGCGGGCCGCAGACGATCAGGTCGGAATCGCTGTATTGCTCAGCGTTGGCGGAGTCCTTTTCATGGCAGCGCACATCTTGCTCCTAAAGTTCATGGCCAATGGAAAATGATTCGACAGAGGTGCCCGCAAATTGGTTGTGCGTCGTGAGCCCGAATGCCTGACCCACTTCTTCGCGACCTTCGCCTCTTCGCACAACACTTCGTTGACATATCGAATGAGCAAAGCCTTCACCCGCGAATCCGATGACGCACCGGAACGTCCGGCACGGCCCCGCCGCGTCTCCTCCCTACCGCCGGGGACCAAGAACTACCTCACCGCCAGCGGTGCCGCATCTTTCCGCGATGAACTCGAGCGAATCGAAGCCACCGAACGTCCGGCGCTGGCCGCTTTGCCGGAGTCGGACCCGCGCCGCGAATATCTGATGGTCCTCGACGATCGCCTGGCGCAACTTCATGACACGCTCGCAACCGCCGAAGTCGTCGAGCCTCCTCCGCCGCCGCATGATCAAGTGCGTTTCGGAGCCACCGTCGCCGTGCGCCACGCGCGCGGCGAAACCGTTCGCTACCGGATTGTCGGCGTGGACGAGACGGACATCGACCGCGACTGGATCAGTTGGCTCTCCCCGTTGGCCCGCGCGCTATTGAACGCCCGGCTCGGGGCCACGCTCCGTGTCCGCCTTCCAGCAGGTGAGGAACAACTCACTATTTTGGAAATCGCCTACGAGTAAACGAAGCCGCACAACGCTCACTCCATGAATACCGCCTCCCAGGACTTGCCGCGTCATCTGTCCGTGCTCCGCGAGCGCATGTTGCACCCGACCGACTACGAGACGGCGGTCCACTACTTCCTCGAAGAGTTCGGCGGTGACGAGAAGTTCGTCGAGATGTCCGAGGCCGACGACCCACCTCACCTCATCACCGTGCTCAAGCACGTGGTCGGCAAGGCGCTTGGAGGGCCGGTGACGTTCGATGCCTCTCGCGCGATGCTTTTGCGCGAGCACAAATTCCATCATGGCAACGCCATCGTGCAGGGACGCGTCGTGCTGTTCTTCTTCCTCGCGGCGGCGGACACCGGCATCGCGGCGGTGATTCCCGGTGTCGCCGGAGCCATGGAAGTCGCGCGCTTCAAACTTGGCCAAGGGCTGGCCGATCCGCGACTGAACTGACCGGGGTCTCAGCCATCTCCCCTGCCCTTCATGCCCGAACGCGCCTTCAGAATCCCGTCCGCACCGGGCTCCATCGCCAAGGGTTCCACGCTCAAGTCACTCCTCGACGCGAAGGCCATCGACTGCCTCGCGCACAACCTTCGGATCGTGCATCGGCGGCTGGACGAAGCGGCCTTCCGACGCGACGCCCACGACGGACTGGAGCCACTGGGCATCATGGACCGCGGGCAGCATCTCGCCGGCGTCCTGCGGCGTCATCTGCCCGCGTGCTACGAGGAAGCGATCGAAGTATTGATCCAGTCCCTCACGCCACCGCTCTCCGCGACGGAGGACAACGGGCTGGCCGTGTTCTTTTACCTGCCGCACGTCTGCTTCGTGGCGCGCTTCGGACTTGATGCCGCGAACAACTCCGGCCGCGATCCGTTCGATCTCTCCATGCGGGCACAGTATGAAATCACGAAGCGGTTCAGCGCGGAATTTTCCATCCGGCCGTTTCTCATCCGCTGGCAGGAGCGCACCTTGGAACGGTTGCAGGCCTGGACGACAGACAGCGATCCTCACGTGCGTCGCCTGTGTTCCGAAGGCACGCGGCCACGGCTCCCGTGGGCAATGCGAATACCCGCCTTCGTCAAAGACCCCCGCCCGACGCTGCCGATCCTCGAAACATTGAAGGACGACACGGACCTCTACGTGCGCCGAAGCGTGGCGAATCACCTCGGCGACATTGCGAAGGATCATCCCGCGCTGGTGTTCGACCTGTGCTCGCGGTGGCTCGCCGATGCGAGCGAAGAAAGGCGCTGGCTCATCCGCCACGCCATTCGTCATCCAGCGCGCAAGGGAGTGAAGGAGGCGCTGCGTCTCCGCAAGGCGGCGGGAGCGAGCCGTAGTTGAGAGTGCGGAAAATTTGCCATTGATCGGAGTGTGCCCGTCCTCGGGCGCAGAAACACCCGACCGTGTGGAGATTCCATCTCATCTCGCCAGCAGTGCCCCGGACGTTTCTGCAGCAAAGGACAACCGCACTCCTTCCCTCATCCGTGGTCAGATTCCTCTGCTGCCCCGCGATTCAAGATCACCGCGCCGCACCATCCGCCACCGGATCGTCGATGCTCCGCTGCCACTCGGTGAGCTGCTTCTGAAGCCGGCGACGCGTGCGATCGTGCGCGGGGTTCCCATACAAGTTCTTCAGCTCCCCGGGATCGCTGCGAAGATGGAACATCTCGTCGTCTCCCGGCCGGCCGTGGTGACGCACCAGCTTCCAGTCGCGCGTGCGAACCATCCGCATCGAATCCACCGCGTCGTTCCTCAGATCATACTGCGCAAAGATCGCCTCGTGCGCGGTCAACCGACGCCCGCGCAGGAGCGGCGTTACATCGACGCCTTCCTGCCGCCAGTTCCCCGGCATGGACACGTCCAGCATCCCAAGCACCGTCGCGAAGGTGTCGATGTTCGAGACGCGCTCGGCGATGCTCCGTCCTGGCTTCGCCACGCCGGGCCAGCGGATGATCCACGGGATGCGAATGGATTCCTCGAACATGTTCGGCCGCGTCATGCGGCCCGCGCCCGGCGGCTTCTCGATGCGGGCCGCATTGCCTTTCGAATGCAGCCCGTGATGCCCGATCATGTAGCCGTGGTCGCTGGTGAACGTGACGATCGTGTTCGTCTCGATCCCGAGGCGCGCGAGTTGATCGAGCAACCTCCCGAGATTCCGATCCACCGAATGCACGGCGGCGTAGTAGGCGCGCGTCCAGCGCTTGACCTGCGCCGTGTTCGTGCCGGCGGCGGGCACGGTGAGATCCAGACTCTCGAATGGCGCGGCGTCCTCCGGCGGCACCGGCCCATACGGCATGTGCGGCTCCCGATAGTGAATAAGCAGCGCGAACGGCCCGGCGCGATTCGTCTCGATGAACCGCAACGCCGCGTCGGTGAGAATGTCCGCGCCGAAGCCTTCGATAGTTTTGGGCTCGCCGCTCTCTTCCAACTCGGGGTTCCTCGGCTTGAAGCTGCCACCCAGCGCGCCGAAGAAATCGTCGAAGCCCAGGCGCGTCGGATGATTTGTCGCCTGGCTGCCGAGATGCCACTTGCCGATGAGCGCCGTGCGCCAGCCGCGTTGTCGCAGGACGCCGGGCCACGTCACCGCCGTCGCAGGCAGACCGAGGCCGGCTTCGCCTTGCTTCGGAGTGATCCAGTCGGTGATGCCAAGCTGCGTTCCGTAACGTCCGGTGAGGAACGACGCGCGGCTCGGCGAGCAGACGGGGGTGCAGGTGAACGCGTTCGCGAAACGCGCACCGCTGCGGGCGAGGCGATCGATGTTCGGAGTGCGCGACTCGCGATTCCCATACGCGCCAATCGACCACGCCGCCTGATCATCCGTGACGATGGAGATGATGTTCATCCGCGCGGGCGCGGCGGCTGCGACCTGCTGAACGGTGTTCATCCAGATCACCACTAACGAGACAAGGCAAACGAAACGGGCGGGATTCATTTTTGTGACCGGCCATCAATCCCAGTGCTGCTCCGCCAGACAAACCAGAAGCCGGCGAAGGCGCCGAACAGCACCATGATCCAAGTGAGTGGCCGCAAGTCCGTAAGATGCGCGAGGAAATAACCGAGACTCCCATCAGCCACAAACGGGAAATGCCGCCACTCCGCGAACAAGCCCAGCGCACCACCGAGCACTCCACAGACGACGGCCAGCGGAAGCGAGCGCTGGCGCGACATCCAGCCACCCGCAACCCCGAGCAACACACCGGGAATGGCCGGCGCGTAGAAGCCCTGACCGACGAGCCAGCCGAACACGACGCAGCCAACAGCCCCGCCCGCCGCTGCGCCTCCGAGCGTTCGGAGTGCGTTCGCAACGGGTGAGACAGTTTTCGCTGGAGCATCCATGCGTGAGGCGGATCAGTGATTGAAGAGAAACTCCCGGCTACTGAGCATCGCCCAGAAGATGTCCTCCACGACGGCACGGCGTTCAGCGTCCTTGGTGCCGGCGAGAGCCTTGAGGAAACGCGCCTTCTCGGTGGTGGTCGGTAAGCGCGAGAGACTGGCGAGGCTGGCTTCCTCGATCAGCTTCACGTCGGACGGTTTCGAGTCCAGGAGCTTCGCCACCACGCTGTCCTTTGCCGCAAGTTTCTTGTTCACCGTGTCGCCGTTTGCGATGTGCAGCGCCTGGCTCATGCTCGGCTCGGCGGTACGCTCGCACTCGCAGGTCTTCACGCGATCCGGTCGGCCGAACGTTTCGAGGAAGTAGCTGAAGGCGCGGGTGTCGGGCAGTTGAAGCGCGCGCAGACCGGCGGGATATTTGTCGCCGATGCCACGGTTCTGGTTGCGCAGGTCGAGGCGGAACTCGGTGGGCACACCGGTCGCCTGCGAGTAGGCGTCGAGGAGCACTTCAGCCATCAGACGCTTGGGATAGTAGCGCGAATAGAAGCGTTGGTCGGCGGCGTTCTCCCGCAGCGCGACGCTGCTGCGCTGGTAGGTCTCGCTCTGAAGAATGGTGCGCATGAGCGCCTTGAGATTGAACTTCTGATCGGCGAGATGATTCGCGGCAGCGCTGAGGAGCTTCTCGTTGCTCGCGGGATTCGTGATGCGCAGGTCATCGACTTTCTCGACGACTCCCACGCCGTAGAAGTTCGCCCAGACGCGGTTCGCGATGGCGCGGGCGAAATACGTGTTGTCGCGCGACGTCAGCCAATCGGCGAGCGCGGCGCGCCGGTCGTTGGGATCGTCGATGGACAAAGCATGGCCGTCGAGCGGCTTGGGTTTCTGAGGGCGGCCGGTGAGCGGCTGGTTGATGTTCCCGTCGCTGGCCGCGAAGATGATCTTCTCGCCGTCGCCACCGCCGGTCTTCGAGCGCACGCGGGCGAAAAGGTTGGCGAAGCCGAAGTATTCGTCGTTGGTCCACTTCTCCATCGGATGGTTGTGGCACTTCGCGCAATTGATGGACATGCCGAGGAACGCCTGCGACGTGGTCTCGGCCATGTTCGGCGGGTCTTCGTGCAGCGCGTAGAAGTTCGCCGCACCGTTCTCTAGCGTGCTGCCGCGCGCGGTGACGAGGTCGCGCACGAAGCGGTCCCAGGGCGTGTTGGCGGCGACGCTGTTGCGAATCCAGTTATAGTAGCTCCACATCGCGGCGGGTCGCAGGCGCTCGCTGTTCACGAGCAGAAGGTCGCTCCACTTGTAGCTCCAGTAGTCCACGAACTCCGGGCGGGCGAGGAGCGTATCGATGAGGAGGTCGCGTTTGGTGGAGCTCGTGTCAGCAAGGAACGCCCGCACCTCGTCCGCCGTCGGCAGCGTGCCGATGGTGTCGAGGAAGGCGCGACGGATGAAGACTTCGTCGGTGGCTCTCGGCGACGGAGGGATGTTCAGCTCGCGCAGCTTGGTCAGCACCTCGTCGTCGATGAAGTTGCGGCGCGGTGCCTTCGCAAACGCATCGGCGGCGACCTTGTTCGTGTAGGGCGCGGTGATGGTGGCGATGGCGATGCGGCTGAGATACCACGCAGTGATCGCGCCTTCGCCGAAGCCGGCGACCTTCACGTTGCCGCCTTCATCGACGGTGGTGACGGAGGCGTTCGCGTCGGTGTATTTCACCCAGCGCGTCACGTCCTGCACGGAGCCGTCGGAGAACGTCGCCTTGACGGCGAGCTGCTGCGAATCGCCGGGCTTGAGCGTGACGTGCTCCGGCGACACTTCGAGCTTGGTGATGCGCGCATCGTCGGCCTTCGGCGGCGGTGTGCCGGCGGCGATCCATTCGGAGAGGATCTTGTATTCGAGCGAACCGACCTCGAACTTCGTCCCGCCCTTGTGGGGCACTGCGCCAGTGGGTTTCAAAAGCAGGAGACTGCGGGCAGGATCTGCGAGCACGATGCGGCGTCCGAGCGCGCTGCGAGTGATCGATTTCCAATCGCCCTCGTCGTCGTAGCCGCGCAGCGACAGCCTGAAGCCACCTTGACCCGCCGCGGCACCGTGGCACGCGCCTGAGCTGCACCCGGCCTTCGCCAGCACCGGCTGAACATGGTTACGGAAAGACCAATTCGTGGTTTCGGCAGCGTTGATTGGGGCAACAAAGGCGCAAAGGCACGAAGCAACCAGCCAGTTGACCACTGCGATGAAAGCGGCACGCCGTCCCGAAGGGACGAAATATCGGTGGTGACCTTTAATCATTGATGATTCCCAGATTCTTAAGAAGCCCGTTGAGATTTTCTGTGAGAGAGGTTGGCGTGCCACGATAGTTCGGGAAGATACGCTTCGAGAGCTGAACAAGTTGGTCTCGATCGTGGGAGTAAACACGGTCGTAAACCACTTTGCTCTTGGTGTTCTTCCAAACGATTCCGCTCTGTTCAGCGTCATCGAGCTCTACCCATGAACAATTTGGATCCACATGAAGAAGCAACTGGTAGATAGCCGGTTCACCTACGTAATCCACCTTGGAAATCTCACAAAAGTCCGGAGCCAACGATTTCTTAGGAACAACCGAACGACGTAGATGAACTTTCCCGTCCCAAGTCGATTTGCTGAAAACTATCAGTTCTTTCTTTCTGTCGCAGGCCCAACTGAAGAACTCCAAGGTGGTGCCGCCATACACATGCCGGCCGGCCGTTCGGGTTTCGACCAGGAGAGTTTCTTTGGAAACATCTTCCAAGTTCACTGATGGCGTTGGTTCGCCGAGGTAATGGCCTTTCAGGAAGTCATCGAAACTGTCTGCCAAGCTCCTGACAACAACATCACCCTCGATCTCCAGATAAACTATCCTTGGTTCCCCAGTTGGAGAAGAGTCGTTGAAATCGAGGGCATAAAGGCAATGCCCGGCATAGTCCGCAAATGGAAGGACAAGGTCTGGATTTACGAATTTAGAGTTAAGCTCCCGGAGGACAGATTCTCCAAGTTCTCCTTCGAAGATCCGGGTAATTGGTTTGATGTTCGACCACTCTTCTGGATTCGTCAGACCGGAAATGGAATCGACCATGTAATCTTCGCCATCGAACTTAAACTCATTGTCTGTCAGGTAGCCGCCATTCTTTTCCTTGAGCAGTGCGACTAGCCTCTTCGGAAAACGAACTTTGTAGAGATCTTCCAACGAGCGTACCATGTCATCTGTCAACGGAGGATGGTTGATGTCGTTGGATTTCTTCTCGTCGTCAAACTGGTACCAGAAGCTCACGTGTGAATGGGGTCAAAGTAACTGCGATTGTCCTTACAACAACTCCCGGATCGGTTGTGTCCCGAAATCCACCAGCGGGAATGGCCTTCCGGCCGGGCCGGGCAGGTGCGTGTCGAGGTCGAGGCCGAGCGTGTGGTAGATGGTGGCCACGATCTCCTTCGGCGCGATGGGGCGCTCCACTGGATACGCGCCGATCTCGTCGCTCTTGCCGACGACGCGGCCGCCTTTCACGCCACCACCGGCGAAATAAACCGTCCAGCATTGCGGCCAGTGGTCGCGTCCACCGGCGGGATTGATGCGCGGCGTGCGGCCGAACTCGGAGAGGTTCGCGACGAGTGTTGTGTCGAGTAGACCGCGTTGAACGAGGTCTTCGAGCAAGGCGCTGTAACCCTGGTCATACATGGGTGCGACGATCTCCTTCATGCCAGCGATGCTGGTGAAGGGCTTCGAACCGTGGATGTCCCAGGAGATTTCATCGAAGACGGTGATGAAAGTGTTGATGGTGACGAAGCGCACGCCAGCTTCGACGAGGCGGCGCGCGAGCAGGCAGCACTGGCCGAAGCGCGTCATGCCGTAACGCTCGCGGACTTTCAGCGGTTCCTTCGTGAGGTCGAAGGCTTCTCGGGCCTTGGTGCTCGTCATCAGGCGATACGCGCTGGCGAAGTTCGCGTCCATCAGCTTCGCGCTCTCGCTCGCCTCGAAACTTCGCACCGTGTCATCGACCGTCTGGCGCAGCTCGCGGCGGCGTTGCAGTCGCGCCTCGCCGATCTCCTGCGGCGGGAGCAGGTCGGGCACTTTGAAATCTTTCTTCGACGGATCGGCGTTCAGCGCGAATGGATCAAACGCCTTGCCGAGGAAACCGGCGTCCTGGCCGTGTGGCATGTTGCCGCCGGTCGGGCCCATCGGTTCGGGGAGGATAACGTTCGCGGGCATCTCGGTCTTGCGGCCTTTCAGAAATTCCAACGCGCAGCCGGCGTGCGGCGTGATGATGCCGCCGGTGAAGAGCCGGCCCGTCTGCATCATCTGATGGCCGGTGTCGTGAACGGCGGCGGCGGTGTGATAGCAGGAGCGGACGAGTGAAAATCTATCCGCAAGCTTGGCGTGGAGCGGGAGGAGTTCAGAGAGCTCGAAGGCGTCGCTCTTGGTGCGGATGGGTTTGAACGGGCCGCGAATCTCGCGCGGCGCGTCCGGCTTCATGTCGAAGAGATCGAGCTGCGACGGCGCACCGAGATTGAAGATGAGGATGCACGCCTTGCC
>SXGS01236744.1_pt1 | contig 12494 bp, 11 predicted proteins | sample 3174681 | NCBI WGS metagenome assembly SXGS01 (sample SAMN11356861, study PRJNA531348) | freshwater metagenome | isolation source: freshwater sample F1-80 | place: China: Fuxian Lake, Yuxi | collected 2017-12-25
CGTGCGTAATGCATCAATATTGCCCTGCTGATGCGGCATCGCTGGATCGATCTCATTTGCCACCCATCCGGCCAGCCTCAGACCGCGCGCAGCGATAGCCTCGGCGGTCAGCAACGCGTGATTCAGGCAACCCAGCCGCAGACCAACCACGAGGATAACATCAAGCTGCAGCTTTTTCGCGAGGTCGGCGGTGTCAAAATCGTCCGTCAGCGGTACCCGAAAACCGCCTACGCCCTCCACCACCAGCACCTCGGCGTCAGACGTCAGCTTCGCATAGGCGCTCAGCAGACGCTGCGGGTCAATCGCCGTGTGCTCCAGCGCCGCGGCAATGTGCGGTGCTGCCGGTTCTCGCAACAGATAAGGCACCACCAGCTCGCGTGGTACGGACAGGCTGGATGCGCCCTCTAGCGCTGCCACATCATCGTTGTATAAACCACCGTCGCGCATCTCGGCGCCAGCAGCCAGGGGTTTCATGCCGACAGTTTTCAGTCCCGCTTGCGATAGCCCATGCAGGAGCGCCGACGATATCAAGGTCTTGCCCACACCGGTATCTGTACCGGTTACGAAACAGGCGAATTTCAAACTCATGGCTTCTCCATCTCACAAATTTCGTGAGCCAACTGCGTTATCTGCGCGCTCTCATGCGCAGCAGAGAGCGTGACGCGTAGCCGCGCCGTATCCTTTGCGACCGTGGGCGGCCGAATAGCAGCGACCCAGAATCCTCGTGCACGCAATGACTCACCTGCATCCAGCGTGGGCTGGTTCGCGCCGATGAGGATCGCCTGTATCGGCGTCTGCGAGGGCAACAAGCGCCAGTGTTTCAGGCGTAAAGCCCGACGCCATTGTTCGAGATGGGCGCGCAATGTTTGTCGTCGCTGTGCGCCCTCAGCGCCGGTGATGATCTCCAGACTTGTGAGCAGCGCGTGCGCAATCGCCGGTGGTGTCGCTGTGGTGTAGATGTACGTCCGTGCGCGCTGCACCAGCCATTCAATCACGGTGGCATGGGCGGCCACAAAAGCACCCGCGATCCCTGCGGCTTTCCCCAGTGTGCCGATGTACACCAGCTGCGGCGAGCGTAATCCAAAATGCTGCAAGACACCCGCCCCCTGCTCGTCGAGCACACCAAAACCATGCGCATGATCGACCACCAGCCAGGCCTGATGGCGTTCACACACGGTCAGCAGCTCGGGCAAGGGTGCGATCGCGCCCTCCATGCTGAACACACTGTCCGTCACCACCAGCTTGGTCGTGGCGGTGCTGCTGGCAAGCAGACAATCCAGCGCAGCCAAATCATCGCAGGTGTAGATCGTCACGCGTGCACGCCAGAGCCGGGCGCCGTCAATCAGTGACGCGTGGTTCAGTGCTTCGGAAAAAATCTCGGCATCTTTTCCTGCAAGGGCTGTCAGTACAGCCAGATTAGCCATGTAGCCGGCCGAGAAAAACAAAGCCCGTGGCTTGACCAAGTGCGGCGTCTGCATCTCGGCCAGTTTGAGTTCCAGCGCTGCGTGTGCTCTCGAGTGTCCACTGATTAGGTGCGATGCCCCACTACCAGCGCCGTATTGCAATGCACCTTCGCGGAGCGCTTCGATGACTCTCCGGTCGGAGGCGAGACCAAGATAATCATTACTGCAAAACGCGGTGAGCGTCTCGCCATTGACAATCAATGAAGGTGCGGTGGGTGTCTGCACCTCGCGCAATTATCGGCGCAGCTGCTGGTCGGTCAAAGAAGCGAGCTGATCGTCGAGTTACCCAAGCAGCAAAAACTCAGGAGGCATTCGATGTATCCGTGATCCACGCCGGTTTGCGTTTGTTCAGAAAAGCCTGCACACCCTCACGTCCCTGCTCCGACACGCGGATCTGAGCGATGCGGCGCACGGTCTCGGTGACAAGTTCCGGCTCGATGCTTTCGCCCGATACATCACGCACCAGACGTTTGGCTTCATCAATGGCGTGCGGACTGCAGGCCAGCAGCGCGTGCACTATCTTGTCGATTTCATGGTCCAGCTGGTCCTCAGCCACGACCTCATTCACGAGACCAATACGCCGCGCCTCTTGCGCATCGAAACGCTCGGCCGTGAGAAAATAGCGGCGCGAAGCGCGCTCGCCGATGGCGCGAATGACATACGGTGAAATGGTGGCCGGAATCAGACCCAGACGCACTTCCGATAAACAAAACCCTGCCGTCTCGACTGCCAGCGCCATATCGCACGCTGCCACCAGCCCCATGCCCCCCGCATAGCAATCACCCTGTACGCGCGCTATCGTGGGTTTGTTACATTCATAAATCGCTTGCATCATCTCGGCCAGTGCCTTTGCATCAGCATAGTTTTCTTCTTCACTGTAACTGGCCATTTTTTTCATCCAATTCAGATCGGCACCCGCACAAAACGCGGTACCTCGCGCAGCCAGAATGATCACGCGTACATCGCGGTCCTTATCCAGTACCCGAAATGCTTGTGTAATTTCAGTGATGGAAGTTTCATTGAACGCATTGCGTACATCCGGCCGATTCAACCAGAGGGTGGCGCGTGGTTCTTGTTGAATGATTTCCAGGGTGTGATACGTCATGATTTTGGGGCGCCGGGGGGTTTAGGTTTGATCATCTCTTCGATTTTCTCAAAACGCAAGCGCTTGCGATCAGGCTCAACCGCAGTCAGCGGTGCAACTTCGTGCATGTATTGCCGGCAACGTGCCGCAAGCTGCTGGTATTCGAGTGTGCCTTTATATTTCCATTCAATTTCCTCGTCTGACAAAGTGCGCACCACACGCGCCGGCATACCCATGACCAGACTTTTGGGCGGCACCTGCATGCCAGTCTTGACGAAGGACATGGCGGCGACGATGGCGGCCTCGCCGATCACGGCACCATCCATGATGACCGAGTTCATGCCGACCAGCGCATTGCGTCCGATGCAGGCACCGTGAATCACTGCGCCATGTCCGATGTGACCGTCGACCTCAATCACGGTGTCGCTGCCCGGAAACCCGTGCACGACACACGTGTCTTGCAGATTGGATCCCCGCTCCATGATCAGACGACCAAAATCACCCCGCAGACAGGCCAGCGGCCCGACGTAGCAGCCGGGGCCGATGATGACGTCACCGATCAGCACTGCTGTTGGATGCACAAAGGCTGTAGGATCAATGACGGGCGTTACGCCATCGATCGCATACACTTTGGGGCCGCTGCTCATTGACGGGGTCGAATCACGATTTTGCCAGTGACCTTGCGCGAAGCCATGTCAATGAGCGCCTTCGGCGTGTCTGCAAGCGCGTAGGCTGCTGATACGTGCGGGCGTATCTTGCCCTCGGCATGCCATTGCATCAGTTCATGCATGGCCGCATTGTGATGCGCGGGTTCACGACGCACAAAATCACCCCAGAAGACGCCGACGACGGATGCGCCTTTGAGCAAGGGCAGGTTCAGCGGCAACTTGGGTATTTCGCCGTTCGCAAACCCAATCACCACATAACGACCGCGCCATGCGATGGAGCGAAACGCTGGCTCGGTGTAACTGCCACCCACCGGATCGTAAACGACATCAGGGCCTTTGCCGGCCGTGGTGCGCTTGATCGCTTCACGCAAATCTTCATTGGTGTAATTGATCAGTTCATCCGCCCCATGCTGTTTGCAGATCGCGAGCTTCTCATCGGTCGAGGCTGCCGCGATCACACGCGCACCGATGGCCTTGCCGATTTCAATTGCTGCCAGACCCACACCGCCAGCGGCGCCCAGTACCAGCATGGTTTCGCCGGCGTGCAGTTGCGCGCGATCGACAATGGCGTGATGCGACGTGCCATAGGTAAGTGTGAGCGCCGCAGCCGTATCAAAATCCATAGCTTCCGACATCGGCAGTACCGCAGCTTCGGCAACTGCGATCTGCTGCGCGAACGCCCCCTGAGGCACAAAGGCAAATACGCGGTCGCCGGTTTTAAATTTCGTTACGCCCTCGCCGACCGATCTGACGATGCCCGCCAACTCATTGCCCGGCGTGAAAGGCAGCTCGGGCTTGAACTGGTATTTGTTTTGGATGATCAATACATCCGGAAAATTCACGCCGGCGGCCATGATGTCGATCATGACCTCGCCTGCGGCGAGCTTTACTTCCGCTTTTTCTTCGATGACCAGCGTTTCAGGCAGACCCCAGGTTTTGCAGACAACGGCTTTCATAGTGTTCCCATTTTTTAAGCGTTTTTGTGGATTAGTTAAACTTTGGTGCGCGCTTTTCAATGAATGCGCGTATACCTTCGTGGCCATCTTCGGTCTCACCAGAGGCGAACATGGCATCGCGCTCGGCATCGAGATGCTGCAATAGTGAATGATGCGATGCTGCGCTGATCAGCGCCTTGATGCGCGCCTGCGCCTGCGCAGGGCCTTTGGCCAATTGGTGTCCCAGTGCACGCGCTGCTGACGCCAGCTCGGCATCCGGATGGACGGCATCCACCAAGCCCATGTGCAGACATTCGGCGGAGGAAATTGGTCGGTTCGTGAGAAAAATATCGCGCGCCCGCGCAGCGCCCGCACGACGGGTAACAAACCATGAGCCGCCCACATCAGGGGTGAGCCCAATCGCTGAGTAACCACCGCGTAGCTTCATGGATTCGGCAGCGAGCACGATATCGCCACACAAACCCAGCCCAATACCACCGCCGCCCACCGCCCCATTGATCGCGCATACCACTGGAATCTCGAGCAGCGACACCAGACGCAAGGCCGCATGCACGGGCTCCAGCAAGCCCCGCAGGGTATCGACCAGCGGACGCGAGGTGTCGGCAAAGGCATTGACATCACCACCGACGCAGAACTGTTTGCCATTGGCAGTAATGAGCAAAGCCCGAATGGATTTCTCGCTGGCCACTTGCTCGATCGCTGCAGCAAACGCCTGCGCCATCGCGAGATCAAGCGCATTGGCGCGGGCGGGGTTATTGAAGGTGATGATGGCAAGCGCGTGGTCAATCTCGACCGTGAGCGGGGAGGACATGGCAGGCAGCTCCAGGGCAATTCACTAAGGTGGGAAATTCAGAGCCTCCATCCAGAGCCGGCAGCGGCTTTTCGATGGCGCCTCCAAGGATGCGAAAAACCGCCCCCCCTCATTCTAACAAAGGAACCGTGCTGCCCCGGCTCCGAGGACCGTGATAGGCGGGAAGAATTCCCATACGCAATGCGATCGGAAAGCCTTAAGCTTCGACACCGCAAAGGGGTTTACCGATTTGCGAGAGGAGATCAGACCGCCAGCTATTGGCGGGTTGTAATAATAGAAACATAAAATAATAAGACCATGCGTAAAGTAGTCTCCCCCAGATATTCTCTGATGGCCCTGTCCGTGATGGCGATGTTTGCCAGCGCAGCATCGGCGCAAGCCGCTGAAGAAAAATCGGTCGATAACAAGGCTGACAAAATGCTGCCGCAAGTCGAGGTCGTTGGTACCTCGCCTCTGCCCGGCATCGGCATCGAAAAAGACAAGCTGCCCTACGATGTGCAGACCGTCACCAGTGAGCAGATGTATCGGTCACAAACACTCAATCTCACGGACTACATGTCGCGTAATCTGCTGGGTGTGAACATCAATGAAGTCCAGGGCAGTCCGTTTCAGGCGGATGTGACGTACCGGGGTTTTCGTCTGTCGGGAATTCTGGGCTCCTCGCAAGGCTTGTCGGTTTATCTGGACGGCGTACGGGTGAATGAGCCCTTTGGTGATGTGGTGAACTGGGACATGATCCCCGAAGCGGCCATCGGCAATGTGACGCTGGTACCGGGTTCGAATCCTGTGTATGGTCTGAATACCTTAGGTGGGGCGCTGGCATTGACTACCAAATCTGGACTCACCGCGCCGGGTGGCGAGGTGAAACTGCAGGCTGGCAGTTTTGGACGCGTGCGCATGGATATCAGTCACGGCAGCAAGGGTAACGATGGCTATCACAGCTTCATCTCAGCGACGGGCTTTCGCGACGATGGATGGCGCGATTATTCCAGCGGTAATTTAGGTAATGTGTTTGCGAAAATTGGACGTCAGCAGAATGACAGTAACTGGGATTTGTCCTTGCTGGTAGGACGGAGTAGCCTGCTGGGTAATGGGTTGTTGCCAAGCTATAGCTATGGAGCAGATGGCGATGATCGTCCGGCGGCCGGCATGTATGAAACCAATCGCAAGTGGATTTATACCCACCCTGATCGCACCCGGAATGAATTGCAACAGCTGACTTTCAATTTCCAGCGAATTCTGGATGCGAACACTGAGTTGGCAGCCAATGCTTATATTCGCAACAGCAAACGCAGAACTGTGGGGGGAGATGCGGAACGCGAAGAAGACGCCGGATCGTATGCAAATGAGGCCGTGCTCAATTACACCGCGACATCGCAGAATAGTTACGGCACCAGCGTCAATCTGACCAAACTGCTGGATACACATCAACTGACCACGGGTGCTTCCTTTGACGCAAGCCGAGTCGGCTACGGTTCCAGCCGGGCAGATTGCGACACCAACATCGACTCGACACGCGCCCCCTACGGCTGCGACCCTGCAGAAGACCACGCGAGACTCAAGGGCAGAACAACCGCCCTCGGCATTTACGCGTCCGACACCTGGACCGTGTCGGAAAAGACATTCATCACGACATCTGGCAGGTTTAATCATGCCATCGTCAATAACAGACTCAATACCTTGGTTGACCCAGATGGTGATCCGCTTTCCTCGACGCGACTCACCTCGGATAAATTTACTTACAATAGCTTCAATCCTTCGGTTGGCATCACGTACAAACCGATTCAAACCATTTCAGTCTTTACCAACATCGGTCAAAGTAATCGAGTACCAACGTCAATTGAGCTCGGCTGCGCTGACCCAAGCTACCCCTGCCGGCTTCCGACCGGTCTGCAGGCCGATCCCTACCTGAAACAGGTCATTGCTCAAACGTTGGAAACCGGTCTGCGCTGGCAGCTTTCGAGCGATAGCGGTGTATCTGTTGCCATTTATCGCTCAGAAAACAAGGACGATATTTTGTTCCGAGCCGTGAACAGCCAAGGACTTGGCTATTTCAGTAATTTTTCGCGGACGCGGCGACAGGGTACCGACATTACTGCCTACACCGTGTTGAACTCACTCTCGCTCAGAGTAACTTATAGCTACCTGGACGCCACCTATCAGGATAGCGGCACACTATTTGGTGGCGAACGCGATATCACGATTACGCCAGGCTCCAAAATAGCAGGACTCCCTGCACATACTGTGCGTATCCATGCAGACTGGCGGGCAATACCAAAAATGACGATGGGTGCCTCGGTCTCGGCAACATCAAGCTTGACAACCCAAGGCAATGAGGACGGCTTGATAGGCCCGGAGAACAGCGAGGTGACCGCGGCCAATGCAAAGATCAAAGGCTATGCTTTGTTGAACTTGCATGCGAACTATGAGGCGGAAAAAGGGCTTGATTATTTTGCTCGCATAAACAATGTTTTTGATACGCGCTTCGAAACCTACGGCATGACGGCGATGAGCATGTTCGGCGCAGATGGCAATCTGCTTGCCGCGGGTACCTCCGGTGTCGGCCCCAACGTCAGCCGCTTCGTCGCCCCCGGCGCCCCACGTCACCTCATGATAGGGCTGCGCTACCGCTTCTGATTTTTCTTCCTCCTCCCCCGCAGTCATCCTCGGGCATGCAGATCACCGCATGCCCGTTTTTTTAAGCTGGAAAGCGAGCCTGTAACCAGAAACCAAACTTTACGCCAGCCCATGCCGCTTCGCGTACTGGTGCAATTCAATCGGCGTATACACACCCAGCTTTTGTCGAATCGAAGATTGATAATTGGCCACCGTTTTGGTGCCCAGATGCAGTCGGTGTCCAATTTCATCGACCGTTTGTCCATTGGCCAGCAAGCGAAATATCTCGAACTCACGAGGTGCCAATTGCAAATGGGGCACGCTTTCTTTTTCTGCTTCAGCCACTGCAGACGCCAGATCATCCGAGATTGGTTTTTCACCGCGCATGACCTGATGAATTGCATCCACCATCCGTTCAGGTGGCATGCTCTTGGTGAGATAGCCGCTCGCTCCTGCGCGCAATGCCTGAAGGGCGAGCGCGGCATTTTCATGCATGGTAAACACCAACACACGCTGCTCCGGGTAGCGTTGCAATATCCGGCGCATACTTTCAAGACCGCCCTGCCCAGGCATAGATAAATCCATCACCACCACATCGGCAGGTGTATGCGCGAGCATGCCATACGCCAGTTCCCCACTATCGGCTTCGCCGATTACTTGCAGTGCAGGATCCAGTTCAAGATAGCGCTTGTAGCCCGCACGAACCACTGCATGATCATCCACCAGCAGCACACGAACGATGTCAGTTGCCATGAACCACCTCGCTGATCATCGGCATCTCAAGGGGGAAATTAGCCTCCAGCAGGACACCGTGCGGTGTTACTGCGTGCCAGTGCAAATGCCCTTGATTGGCCAACACGCGCTCGCGAATACCAATCAGGCCCAGACCACCCGTGGGCTGCAGATCCGACATGGTAATCCCTTTGCCGTTATCTGCGACGGTAAGCCGCAAGGCGCCAGCGTTCGCATCGACGGCGATCGTAATCTCGACACGAGTAGCCTCCGCATGTCGCATCACATTGGTCAGCGCTTCTTGCGCAATGCGATAGATGGCGACTGCCAACCGCTGTGGTATGACGACGTTGTCGAGGTTGACGTTGAGCCGACAATCGAGTACCACGGCGCCGCGTGACTGGCGCTGTCTGACCAGATCACGCATGGCCTGCTCCAGCGCGATGTCATGTTCTTCATCACCTTGCAACCCATAAGGACGCAATTGCGCCAGCAAACCCCGCAGTTGCGACAGGATACTGCTGCTGTTCTCGTACATAGCTTGAGCACACGCTTCCAGCGCGCTCTGGCCGGCAGATCGCTTGAGCAGATACGAGGCATCTACCTGAATGGCAGTGAGCAGCTGTCCGAATTCATCATGCAATTCATGGGCGAGCTTGCGTCGTTCTTCTTCCTGGACATCCTGGAGCCGGTGGAGCAGCTCGCGCTGCTTGGCGATTTGATCGGTGAGAGCTGCGGCCAGATGATTGAGAGCCTGCGCGATCTGGTTGAGCTCCCGCGTGCCTGAGGCGGCGATGCGCGTTGCGTAATCACCAGCCTCGATACGCGTGATACCCGCCAGAATGCCGGACAAGGGCGCAAGTGCCAGTCGCAGGGTACCGCCAATCGCCAGGATCAGTATCAATCCCAGCAGGGCAAACAACGCCAGTTGCAGCAAAGCGCCGGTGATGGCCTCGGTGATCTCCGACTGCGGATTGGGTTCCAGCACCAGAGTGATATTCCGGCCATCACTGCGCTTTAGCGACAGGGCATAGCTCTTCATCGTGGCATCACTGGCCAGAAAACGATTCAGTATTCCAGGCATCACCGAGGGTGGCTCAGTCGCTGGCTGGGTGAGGCGGCGACCAGATTCATCGAGCAAAGCTACATGAAAATGGCGCAAACGCTCGCCATGATTGAGCGCGTTGATCGATACGACTTGCCGGGTGAGTGAATCACTGCCCTGCAGTTCGGACAAAGTGGTAATCAGCTGACCAATGCTCTGACTGCTGCGCACTTCGTCTGCAATGTCATGACGGGCAGCAAACAAGGTAAATACCGCCACCAGAATTAGCATCAACAGGCCGACCACAAAAAGTCTGAGCAGGAGTCGGGTAACGAGTTGCATGTCGGCTCCGTAAAAATAACGAATGCGGTGACGTGAGCGATAAAAATGCGCCATCGATTCACAACGTTGCTCCACGTCAATAACTCGTCCGATTATAAGGTCATCGAATGAATGTTGAATGGAAAATACTGTCCAATACGATGTTTATCTGACGACCATCCCGGGACTTCCAACCCATGCCGGAACATTTTCCCGGACTGCCCTACCTCCGCGAGACGCTGATTTTTCTTGCGCTGGCGGGTATTCTGATACCACTGCTCCAGCGCTTGCGTATCAATCAAAATCCTCGGGTTTCTGGCGGTGGGTGTTCTGCTGGGTCCGTTCGGGCTCTGGTTGTGGGTGGGCCAATTGCCTTGGCTTGAGAATCTCACGTTTATTCGCGTTGAGGGTATGGTCGCGCTAGGTGAACTGGGTGTGCTATTCCTGATGTTCACCATAGGACTGGAGTTATCGGCAGAACGTTTATGGATGCTGCGCCGCTGGGTATTTGGTGCAGGCACCGCGCAGGTCCTGTTGTCTGCGCTATTGATTGGCACTGCAGCACTGATGCTGCATCACGAACTGCCGACCGCGATTGTGCTGGGACTGATGCTTTCACTATCTTCCACGGCTGTGGTGATGCAATTGATGACCGACAGTGACTTGCTCGACACGCCGATGGCGCAGGCGAATTTTTCTGTGCTGATGCTGCAAGATCTGTCAGTCGTGCCTATTCTGGTTCTGACGGGTGGGCTTGCCCAGGGCAACACAGAGCATCTGTGGCTCACGCTGATCGCAGTGGTTCTAAAGTCCGCCGGGGTGATCTTGCTGATCTATTTTCTGGGTCGGCGGGTGATACGACCGTCGTTCAAGGCTTTGGGAAATCAATATCGACACCAGCATCAACCTGCCACGTTCGTTGCACTAATTTTGTTGTGCACGCTGGGTATCGCAGGGTTCACCGCTTATGCCGGATTATCCATGGCGCTGGGCGCATTTCTGGCCGGGCTGCTGCTGGCTGAGACAGAGTTTCGTCACGAAGTTGAAGTCACTATAGAGCCTTTCAAAAGTCTGTTGCTGGGTTTGTTTTTCATGTCAGTCGGTATGCAGACGGATGTGCGTTTCATTTTGGCATCTCCACTGTGGCTGGCCCTGTGTGTGGCAGGCCTGTTCATCCTCAAGGCAGCGGTGATGATGCTGGTGTTGCGTTTGGGTGGGATACCATTGGGCCGGGCGTTTGAAGGCGGCATGCTGATGAGTCAGGGAGGCGAGTTTGCTTTCATCGTTACCGGCTACGCGCTTGTCAGTGGACTTTTCACAAACGAGTTGTCACAGTTTGTGTTGCTGATGGTAGGACTGTCGATGTTTGCGACACCTCTGATGGCACGCCTGGGTCGTGTGCTCGGCAATACATGGGATAAGTCGCATCATCGCGCGCCCGCTGTACGGGACAACGCCGAGACTGGCCCTCTGTCAGGACACGTGATTATTGTCGGCTTCGGGCGTATGGGTCAGCTGCTCGCAGAAATTCTGGATGCGCAGGGGTTACGCTACGTGGCTATCGATATCGATATGCATCGGTCGACACGCAAACATCCCCTGGGTGAGCCGGTATATTTCGGCGATGTCAGCCGACTTGAGCTGCTGCATCGTGTTCATGCGAGCAAATCCGCCGCCATCGTGCTGTCAATGGATCATGCGGAGGCGGCGCTGCACGCCACCCGCGCTATTCGTCGCGAGTTTGTCGACATTCCCCTCCTCGCTCGGGCGCATGACGAAGATCACGCGTGTGCGTTGCAAGAAGCGGGGGCGACTCAGGTCATGCCTGAGACACTGGCAGCAGGGTTGCAGCTGTCATCTGCCGTTTTACACATGGTGGGCATGAACAAAAAACAGGTAAATCATGCCATCCGACTTGAGCGGCATAGGCGGCTTGCACGCATGCAAAAATCAAAGGGTGATTTTTTTGGCACGTTCTGCGACGAGGCCTCTGACGACCGAACGATCAGGCTAACGCCTCATCGCTAAACGCTTTACCCGCTCTTTCAGTTTACTGTGTCACATTCAGATTTGCCTAGTCATGCGAACAGCTAAAACCAGTTTATGGGCATTGCTTTTTTACTATGCCAGAGTTCCGGCTAAACCTGTCTGCACACCGCGTACACTGAGGTGCTTCCGCACCAAGGCCCAAACATCGAGGGTCTCAGCAAAAAACGCCTGATGTGCGGCCGGTAACTCACCGAACATCCATTGAAGCGAGCTTGGATCTGGTGCACACTACGGACCATTGAGGTATCATAATTTCCTTCGTAGAAAAGCAACTTGAAAGGAAGTAGCGCTCGTGAGCAAAAAATCTCGTCCGGCCGATATTTATTTGCGTTTTCTGCAACTCTCGGAGGCGCTACGCGATCTGCCGTCATTGCCGCCACTTGAGCCTCTTGAAGAGCGCATTCTGTCGCTCATCGCGTTTGCTCGTCAAAAAAAGGAGCGTTTGTCAGTCAAGGATTTGATGGGTAAACGAGAGCTGGGCTCTCCCGCCATGCTGCACGGTCGACTCAAGTCTATGCGCGCCAAGGGCTGGATACATCTCGCTGAGACCGAAGATGCGCGCCGCAAGCAGTTGGAGCTAACGCACGCCGCCTTGCTTCACTTCGATAAACTCTCCAAGTGTTTATTACGAGCAGCGAAAAAAGCGGACTAAATTGAACTGCTTCAAAAAAGCGCACCGGCTCAATCTCTGTACCGGTGCGTTTTTTTCACTTCGTGGTTTCAAGTACGAAGTGCAACACGGTTTAGAG
>SXGS01037661.1_pt1 | contig 12490 bp, 7 predicted proteins | sample 3174681 | NCBI WGS metagenome assembly SXGS01 (sample SAMN11356861, study PRJNA531348) | freshwater metagenome | isolation source: freshwater sample F1-80 | place: China: Fuxian Lake, Yuxi | collected 2017-12-25
AAGGATAACAGGGACACAGAAGACACACCATCTGGAGCGACACGCCGCCAAATGTCCTCTTCAAACTCATAGTCTCCCGTCTGAATACGTCGCGCCATCCCCGGGGTCAACATGGCGTGCTGCTGCTGACTGTAGCTGTAGAAAGGCGGTGACCCTGCGACGCTGCATCGGGTGCGACGGGCATGAGTATCAACGACGGGCATGAGTGTCCAGCGACGGGCATGAGCGGCGCGCTGGCTTTCAAGCGACAAGCCACGTACATGATGTAGACGATGACGCCGAGGGACCACAGGTCGCAGGCGCGGTCGTATGCGGGGCTCTGCTGTGCGCGACATCGCAGGACTTCCGGCGCTACAAGGGCGACAAGAAGACCAGAACAGGTCTGTAACGGGGTGTCCGTCCATGTGCGCCAAGAGTGTGGTCGGGGATGGAACGGCGCAGCGGACCTGCGTAGTACGGTGTGAAGACAGGGGTTCGCAGCTGCTCGCTGCAGTCCTTCGCGAAGCCAAAGTCGATCATCTTCAATTGCGCGGACTCGGACTCATCCGTGAACAGAAAGTTCTCCGGCTGCCGCGCACACAGACACATATCGGGTGACACGAGGGTGAGGTGGGCACGTCACTCGGACCAACTGGCACCCTGAAGTACCCCTCTCGCACCATGGCTAAGGAACCTTGAGGTCGCGATGTGCGACATTGACGGAGTGGATGTGGGCGATGGCCAGCGCCATTGTCTGGACCAGCGTTGCCGCCTCTGATGCAACGATGGAGCAACGAACGTTCAGTCGACGATACGCTTTGGGGCCACGAGATACCCAGAGTCGACAGGGAGACCACATCAACAACAGGCTCACCTTGTTCCGTAAAGCCAGACTCGGCTTTTGACTGGATGCGCGCAAAGAGCTCACCCCCCGCCATGTGCTCCAGAACGATGAGCAGCTGGACCGTGCCTTTCCACATGTTCTCGAAGACCTCGACGATCTGGACGACGTAGCGCGACGGACAGCACCGTTGCTGGAGGCTGATCTCGCGCCGCGACTTTGCGTTGTTCGGTAGTATCTGTTCGGCCACATCGCCACGGCCGCACACGACATGTATGAGGTGACAGGTTGGAGCGCAAAACGACGGAGGAGGAAAGCCGGGCGGACCTTGAGGGCGTAGAGGCGGGCGGTCGCACGATGGGCGATTTCCACCACGGGTCCGCTGAGGCCACTGCCCAGCATCCGCCCCGTCACCGTGTACTCATCCAAGATGGATGTTGTCTTCGGTGAAGGATGTGCGGGCACTGTCGTGGTGGCGGGCAGCGGCAGCGCCCCAACCGTGAGCGGCTGGGGCGTCATGGTCGCCATGACGGTCTCGCAGTCTCGGAACGCTCGTGGTGCAAAAATGAGGTGCTGTGTTTTTTCTGCGGCGTTCGTTGACCGCCAAAAATGGCGGCACTGCAGACGACTCACCGATCCTGTTCATGCACTGTTCATGGCCGAGCCAGAGGGATCAACTTCAGGACGCCCCCTTGTCTTCGCTATGTTTCGGTTAGCCCAGGCTGTAGTCCGCCATGGGACTCGATGATGCCGAGTGGGCGGGGGGGCGACGGGGGAGTGACACACTGGAAGTCCACAGTCCACAGTCACCATGTTCGAAAAGTACCTCACCCCACTCCTCATGTCCTACGTGGACAAGTACATAAAAAACATACGGCCAGACGATCTTAACCTCTCCCTATGGGGCGGGGATGTCGTTCTCAAGAACCTGGAGCTTCGCCTCGACGTTCTGGAGCAGGAGGCTGTCTTCCCCGTGACATTCCTCTCCGGCCGCATCCATGAGCTCATCATCCACATCCCATGGTCTGCCCTGGCGTCGGCGCCAGTGCAGGTCACGGTTAACACCCTCGAATTCGTCCTCACAACCCGCCAGGTACGAAGTCATGCAACGCTCAGGCGTGCTGTGGTTGAATAGGTTCTCTTGACTGTCGATGGCGTTTACGACAGAGTGCGTCCGTGGCGCAGGCAGGTGGTACTTCAGGCAATGTCGCGACTAGCCCCACGACCGATTGCCCGGTCACGGCCACACCGGCAATGGCCTCCACACCGTCCGATGGTAAGGATGACCAAACGGCAGGCTATGTTGAAGCCTTCATTGCCAAGATCACGAATAACGTCTCGTTGAGCGTGAACAACCTCATTCTCAAGGTCGGTCACTGAACGGCCGGCGACCCATCACGGCCCCATCGTCCATCTGCCTGTCTATCTGCCCCCCCCCTTCCTCTCTCTTTTGGACAGCCTTTTGGACCGGTTTCGCGTGTCTGTCTGTTGATGGCGTACTTCTCGATCCCTGTGTGACTGAATATATGGCTGTTGGCGCTACCCCCCCTGTCGCTGTCTCCCTCTGTAGTGGTCTTATCTCATCCGCGCGCTCTCGCGACACCGACCGTAGTTTGTGGAGGAACCGACGGTCGTGTCGGTGAATATCCGCCGGATCGAGCTCTTCAGCACCGATGCCACGTGGCAGCGTGCCTATGTGGAAGTCACCGCTCCCAGCTTCCTGCTGCACAAGATCTGCCGCGTGCACGATCTCACCCTCTGTGTTGACCGCATTACCCCAGCCGGTGACATCCCAATCTTCAACGACCCGGTCCTCTATCGCGTAGCCCTGGAAGCGCGCGTACGCCTGACGTTCCCAGCCTCCGGACTTCTGCTGCCCTGTCTGACACAGTGCCACCTGCTCGCCGCGAGGCTCGACTTCAGTCTCAGCGACGTGCAGGTTCCCCTCCTGGCATCCGTCCTTGCACACATCGCCGCATCCATGGACCAGCCCGGCAGCGCCCGTGCGCCCACAACGCCCGTCATGCACATACGGCAGCCGGCGGCGGCAGCCAGCAGTATCGCGCACGCGCAGTCCACGCCGGCCCCGGCCGGGTGGATGTCGCGTGCGTGGGCGCTCGTGGCTGGCGGCCCGCCAGACCCGGACGGCACAGCACCCGCCACACTCGCGGACCGACCCGCCATGACCAACATCGCCTTCATCCTCCCCTCTATGACCGTCACGTGCCGCGGCCCTGGGCGCAATGCAACAGGCGCAACGCCCTCGTCCCGTCCACGCGCGCCACGAACCACGTGCCTGGTCGTGGTCCGCATCAGCTCAGTGGCGCTGCACGTCCTCAGCGGTGCGGAACTCGGCCTCACCGCGACCGTCGGCGTCGGCGCCATTGCTGCTGTCGCCCCTGCCGAGAGCACGACCATACTGCCAGGCTATGCCGTCGGCGCCCAGCCCGCGCTCGCCCCAGCCGACCTCGCCTTCTTCCAATGCGGACCGACGAACGCATCGTCGCTCGCCCACCTTCGCGGCACGCTCTTTCCGCCCTCCTCAATGACCAAAACGGAGGATGCAGCCTCGCTGCCGGGCACTCCTGCAGCCACGGCCCGGGTCCGACACGAGCCCCACACCGCGGAGACGGAACTTGCGACGCAGCCCGATGCAGCGCCGTCGCCTTGGCTGACGCTCGCGGAGGCCGATGTCCTGCAGGACAGCTTCCCTGCGCTCGCGCTGCGATACGAGGCCCCGGCCGATGCTACGCAGCCCACGCACACACGCGTGCTTCTTGGGAGCGTGGATCTTGCCCTTGACCGGCACGTCATTGCCAGTCTGGAGCAAGTCGCACTGGCTCACACTCGCCCCGTGATCACGCCGGTGCCGACAGATGACGCGTCCCTGTCCGCGCCCACGGACGAGGCACGCGTGCGTGCGGCGCACGACACAGGTCTGGACGCCAACAGGCAGCTCACCACCAGTCTTCTGGTCGCCATGCCACCACAGACCCGCGCCACCACACGCCACATCACTGCAGATGCTGTGCGCATCGCGTTCCGCGCGGCTCCCCTGTATTCGCTGGACACGACGGCCGTGATGATCACCGTCGGCAAGACTGACATCTTGCAGTCACGATCGCTGCGCCGCGCAGCGCCAGGGGTGGGACTCCTGTGGATGGGCGAGGCAGCGGGGAGAGGCGGTCATGGCGGGGCGGAGGATGCAGTCTCCCCACCTTCGTCCCGTCTCACTGGCCAGCCGGGCAGCCCAGCGGCGGTCCGAGTCTTCAACGGCGCCCTGGCGGACATGAGCCCCTCGTCGCCGTCTCCACCCCCGGCCCTCCCTTTGGCCAACGACGCTGTGGCGGCGCTGACGACAGTATCGGCGGAGCTGGCAGCCCTGGAAGCGACGGTTCACACACCCGGGCTGGCGCGCGCAGTGCCACTGTTGACCCCGTGCTCCATCTCCGTGCGCACCGTGCACCAGGAGGAAGCGCAACCGGTGCCCTTGCCCCTCGTGCGCCGCAGCCGGGTCACCATCGCTATTCCAGAGGCGGACGTGGCCATGACACCTGGACTGGCCGCGCTTGCGCTCAGCGTCGTCCAGGCCACAGTGTGGCCTTCCACCAGCCCAGGTTCCCTCCGGTTTTTTGATCAATGCGATTTCGTGTCCACTCGTATCACAGCTTCTTGTTACAGCTCGTTGTTGATGCTTCCCCTGCCGTGACTCGTGTGCAGCCCCCGACGCCAATGCGCGCGCTACACTGGCAGAGCAAGCTGCCGCGCCTGACTGCGGCCTCGCCTGTCGCTGCGAGCCCGGACGCCGCCACCACGGGTGCGCCGATCGCTTGACCATCCGCCTCCGCGGCATGCACGCTGAGCGCCACGACCTGGGCACCGGCATCGCGCTAGGCGCCAGCTTGGACAGTCTCAGTGTCGCCATGGCACGCCCAGTATCCTGCGCAGCGTCGCGCGCCCAGCCCGTGCCGGTCGTCACAGCCCCTGCGGCCCAGGATGCGCCTCCCAGTGGTCCAGGCCACTCGCCCCACGTGCCGTCACCGCGCATGGGGCAGGCGCAGTCCCAGGTACAGTCGGCTGGGACTCCGCCTGGCGCGCGCACCGCAGGAGCAGGCGCCCCTCCCGTCCTCGCTCATGTACGGTTCCAGGCGGATCACGCTGTGCTGGACATGCTGCGTACCGGCGCGCCATCCCAGGTCTGGCCCTGGCCCGGCGCGTCTATGGCGCCCGCCCTGAGCATCTCACTCGCGCCCTTGCGGTTCGACTGTACGGGTGCCGTTATGGCGTGGCTGGCACGGTTCGAGCGTGACCGCCAGACGCTCATGCCCATCCCACCCGCCGCCCCGCCAATGAGCCATCATGGACCACCACCGCCGCCCCAACCAATGCCACCCCAGACACAGGGCAGCTCGCCAGGCGATGACGACGGCCGGCGAGACAGGGCCTTGCGCCACGCTGCTTCGTTGCCTGGCATGGCGCGCCTGCCCGGACTGTGGCTCGTGCTGCTGCACACGGTGGTGCGGTGTAGCACAGGACACGTCGACGTCGTTCTCTCCACGGCGGACACGGACACACCCCACCGCAGTATCCACGTACGATTGCCGCGCATCGCCGTCTGGCCATCGCACCGCACCGCACTCGCCTGGCTCGACTCTCCGTTGCCGCTCCGCGCGCCCATGGCGGCGCCGACTCTTCCCTGGTCAGTCCACCTCTCGGACTTGGCAGTCACAGCCCGCGATGAGCGCAGCACGAGCACGGTCCTGCTCGTATGTCCGTTCGTGGACGTGGTCCTCGTCGATGGCACGGAGCCGTCGTCGCCGCCGCGGCAACGTGCCACAGCCGCTCCTCACGTCGTGTCCATCTGCGTCCACGCAACGGTGCGACCCGTTACCCTTGCCCTGTCCACTCGGGCGGCGGCAGTCGTGCGCCACGTCCTCTCCGTCCTCCAGCCTCCACAACAGGGGGAGCGCGACCCCCACGATGCCAGTCCGTCTGTACGCGGTAGAGGCGACAACATCTCGGACGCTGGCAGTGGCTCGATACCCCGCCAACCGCGCAGCGGCGACAGCGACCCGCAGCTTGGTCTGGCAGACGCCTTCGAGAGACCAGCGGTCGCGCATTTGCAGCCCTCGCCGCCGTCGCTGCCCTGGCTGAATGCCGCCCAACCATCCACACCCGCAGATCTTGTGGCACGCCGCGCAGTGCACGCCACGTTCTGGCTTCAGTGCACCGTTTCGAGCGTGCAGATCACAGCGGAGGACGACGAGGGCAGTGGACAGGCCCACGCGGGCGTGCGGCGCAGGATTGTAGGGCAGCTGGAGGAAATTTCAGGCACGGTGGACGTAAGTCCGTCGGCGACGCGTGTTCAAGTCAAGCTTGCCGAGGCGCACGTGACACACGCGCGCTGGGCCGAGGCGTGGATCCCCGGGGAGGCGGGCGGGACGCTGCTGGAGCGCAGCCATGTTGCGCCCACGCACGATATGCTGGGCGTTGACGATCACTTGGCTGTCGGTGCTAGTGAGGGGCCTGTGGTGACAGTCGCCTTGGTTGTGGACCGAGGCACCGCTCGGCGCTGCGTGCAGATTGCTGTGCAGCCTCTGGATATGGTGCTTCCGGCGGCCGTTCTCGGTGCTGCCGGGGCCATCCTGGCCTCCATTGCATCCACGCAGGCATGGGCCGGACGGCACACGTCCTCATCACGGCTTCCGCTGGCTCTGCCTGCCATTTTGGAGCGTCCACCAGTGGCAGTCGCCCTGACCGTCAGCGTCAATATGGGGCGCGTGCGCCTCTTCCTCCTACCCATGCATCACTTGGCGTCGGCGCACTCGCTGGCCGCGCTCGTGGTCGAGGTGCGTGGCTTGACCGTCGCGCCCGATTCTCAGCCACGGCCGCTGCCGCCCTCGACGACACACCCCGCCCCGGGCGGTGTCGGTCGCGCGAGTGAGGGGTCGGATGGAGACCGCGCGGAGGCGTGGTCGCAGTCGCTCCAGTCGCTCGATGGCCACGGTCTGCGGGACATGACGATCCGCGTCTGCATGGCGGACGTGTCCCTGCGCGTGGGCTCCCTTGCCCGCTTGCTGAGTCGAGGGAGAGTGGAACGCGGGATCGCTGAGCTCGATTCGCCCGCCACAGTCTGGAACGCCTCGGCTCCGCGTGCTGACAGCGATGCCGACGATGACGACGCGGGGGCTGGGGTGGTGCTGGTTCCAGCTACGTTCTTGGGGGCCATCACAGTGAGAGACTCGGATGATGGAGCACGGGAGATGGGCATCGAGGCGTCCACCAAGCTCCCTGTCCAGCTGCGTGCGAACGCCGCCGTTGTGAGCTTGGTTGCTGCGCTCGCACACGACATGACGGGGCAGAGGATGCCTGTGCCGATGGATGCAGTCGTCCCCGCCGACGCTGCGCGCCATGCAAGAGGCGGAGGCGCCGATGCCGCGGCCCTGACCATTCTCGTGTCAGTGCCGCAGGGCGAGATCTTGCTGCTTCGCGACTCCACAGTCAGCAAGACAATAGGCCCGCGGCGCACAGACAGCGTCCTCGTCAGCCTGTCCCTTACGCAACCGCTCGTGGACGTGAAGCTCGGCGCAGGTGTGGTGGCGGCAGGGGTCTCGTGGTCGGGGATGGCCATCACAGGCTCGGAGTCGGCGGCGCACGATGCCTTTTCCGTACTGCATGTCGCGTCTGCCCATATGCCGGCACCCGACGGCACCCCGACCTTTTTCGTCCTGCAGCGCCGGTCCGTTGCGGGGGAGGAGCGGCTGGACGTGCAGGTGAACCGCGCTGTGACGCTGCGGCTCGTCCCGCCCTGGATCACCGAGTGTCTACACTGGGCGCGACATGTCCGCAGCATGGCGACCGGCTTGCACCGTGGTCCGCACAGCCTCGTATCAGACGCACACGTCACCAGGACCGCACCGATGCAGGGAGGCCGGAGCCGCGCCGTGGTGACGCCATCCCGGGACCAGATATCAGAGGCCGCGGGAGACCAGACAGCCGATGCCGTGCCTCGTGCAGGCGTCGCCGGCCGCGTCGACCTGCAATGGCGGGTCGTGACAAAGGGCATTTTGTTCGACGCCGGACAGCAAGGCGCTGCGGGTGTGCTGGCCGTGGAGGCTGCAAGCGTCGAGGTGGTGTCGTCGCATGAGACGCGGGTCAGCAGCGACGGCAGCAGGGTACGCCACGACAGCCTGGCCGTGGACATTGGCGGCCTTGGGGCAAGTGTGGATGCGCACGCTGGCGGGGGCCGGCTGCGGCTGCTGGACCACACGGATATGGACGTGCGGATCGACACGACGACGCCATCGACCGAGGTCGCTCAGGGCGACACAGGGATGGTCGCAGGTGAGAAGCTGTCAGCGCGCAACCCTGGCCTTGTCGGCTCTGCCGGAGATGGGCGCAGGGCTGGCGCGTTTGTGATCGAGACGGTGACGACGACCATCACCGCGCGGTCGGATCTGTTGCGCATTTCCGCAGGTCCAGCACACGTGGCGTGTGTCGTGCAGCTGGCACAGGCCCTTCGGCCGACTCTCCGCGCCCTCACATCGCTCATCGCGCGCCCGCGACGCCGCTGGGAGGACGCCCAGCAAGACGCTGAGCCCGAGCCTGTGGTGCGGCAGCCAGAATCGCTGCTGTCGCACGACGATCTTCGGTCCGCCGCCGTCGTCTATCGGTTCAACGCCCCCGCAGATGCCTCGCCCCGCGCCGGCGAGGCCGTGTTCGCGGGCGCGTCCGCGAGTGCATTAGCAAGCGTGACTTGGAAGTATCCAGCCCCACGGTGTCTGACGCGTCTGGGGGCGACGCCCGTCCCGTTGGCGATGGGGGACGAGGATGGTTCTGGCGCTGGTGATGGGATGGCATGTGCGCTCCTGGCCCTTGATCGCAGCACCGGCGCCTTTGTATCTGTGGCGACGTTCCATGTGAGCACAGAGGCGCAGGTGGAGCTGTCCCTGCCGGCGACAGCGGCGGAGGTGTGGCGCGTCGAGGTGCTTCGTGCGCCCGCCAGCGTGACGCCCGAGCTGCTTGGCGGGTGCCTGCGCATCGACTCGCGCGCGGTGACGGAGACGTCCGTGTCGGTCGCCGTGGACCGGATCGAGGCGGCGCTGCTCAACCAGCCTCGCCGCTGCTGTGGCGAAGGGCCATCGCTCGGGTTTGACGGCGCGACGCCGCTCGTCGCTGTGGAGCTGGGGGATGCGCGCGCCTCGGCATCGCTCTGCGACGCGCGCCTGGTCCACAGCACGGTCACGGCGACGGTGTCCGCGACGATGCACGACTGGGCCGACCTGACCCTGGTGCCGCTTCTCCCTGCGACCGACCTGGCTGTCCGCGCCGTCGCGGGGTGCACGGCGAGGGCGCCGGTCAAAGTGCACGTTGACGTTGGCCATGTTGCCCTCCTGCTCGACCCGTCGACTGTTCGTGTGCTGGCGGCCAGCGCGGCCAGCTGGCAACACATCGTGAGCCACATGTCGCAGGGAGGGACGACGCCTCGTGACACAGCGGCGACGGCGGCGTGTGCGAAACTCCCCGAACTGGCTCACCTTGTCATCGACAACACAACGACCGCGCCGCTACTGGCTCAGGAAGTGGACGGCACGCGTGCACTGACCGTCCTCCCGGCGTGTCGCCGACCGCTCCTCTCGCACGCACGACGCGGGTGTCGCGCCACCAATGCGGGCACTGCTGTGCGATTTCGCGGCGCGGAGAGTCCCAATGCATGGTGCGAGCCTGTCGACGTGACGCTAGCGACAGCGACTGGCGGCATGGGCTACGCTCGCCGCCACGTTGTCGTTGGCGACATGGAGGCGGCCATGTGGGTGGCCCTGGCACGAAGCGATGGCGTGCAGACCTGCATTACCGTGACGGGATTGCTCGCCCTCGACAATCGGTGTGTCCCTTCGCTTCTTGCTGTTAGTCAATGCGGTGTGACGACGGCAATGAGCGGGACGGGGGATGGTTGCCGAGAACTGGGTTGTGGAAGCGGGTCTTGGTGGCAGAAGGAGCGTCCTGGATAGACCTACCGAGAGTGGATGGGAAGCAGAAACAGATCGGGCGGGGAGGCGTGGTCAGTGAAGTCACATCCCCGATGGCGTTCTTCTATGGACGCGTAGGCTGCCGATGGCTGCAACACTGTTGGCAACGACCGTCGAGCCGCGTGAGCCAGCCTGCCCGCTCGAGCCGTCGTCTCTGGACGGAATCCACCGAGTCGAGGCGCGGGCATTCGGCGCGTCGCCATCGCTTCTGTTGCCCGCCAGCACCGATCGCGTCTGGATTGCGGTGGTCACGACGGGTCGGGACAGCGGCACCCAGCCGCTTTCCCGTGTGTCCGAGTCCTCGCTGTGGACGTGCTTAGTGCTGGATGACCCTACCAAAGCACTGCACGGTGCGGAACAACGTGTGCTCGTGCAACTGGGCGGAACAGTGCCGTGCACGGCGTGGCTGGTGTGGACAACGGATTGGCTGGCTCGGCCCTGCCGCGTCACGATCCTCCCGACGTACACCGTTGTCAGCAGCCTTGCGCGTCCCCTCTCGTTCGCAGCGACCTCTGATGGTTGTGCGATGCCACAGCGCGGAGTGGCGCGCTGCGGCGAGGCGGTGCCCTTGCTGAATGCGCCACTGGACGGTGGCAGGATCGCACTGGTGCTCGGAGACGACGGCACGCACGATGCTACGGGTGACCCCGCGGCGCTGGCGTCCGGGTGGTCCGAGCCCCTACTGCTTCCATCACTGGACCCACACGATGTTGTGCACCCGCATGACGACGGTCGAGATGAGCTGGACGACAGCAGCCCATCCCAATCGCAGCCCCGTGGGCCTGAAACCACGCTTGTCGCCTTGAGGTCGGGGGGCGATGTGCGCGTCGCGGTGGAGCCCCCGGTGTCCTTGACAGCGCCGATGGTTGTCTCGGTGACGGCGCTGCACTCTATTCGGAACGACACCAGAGGCACGCTGCGTGTCGCAGTTGGCGAGCCTCGCGACGAGGGTGCCGTGCGCTCACCGCTCGCGCAGGGCACGACAGCGCTGCTGCCAGCCGTTGCCGTGCCGTCGCTGGTGGTGTACAGGTTCGCTTGGCACGAGAGTGTCGAACAGACGCCAGCGGTGACTTGGAGCGACCCTGTCTCTCTTGCCGCTATCCTGACGGCAACCGTCGATGCATCGCCGGAGCAGCCGGGCGGTCTGGTCGTCGCGATGCCGCGTGCCGAAGGCGCGAAGGCGGTTGTTGAGCTGCTCGCGCAGGCAGAAACGACAGACGGCGCCGTCCTCGTCGCTCTCGTACACCGGTTCGTGCTGACCAACAGGACCGCCGCCGCCTTGGCCGTGGACTGTTGCGGGCTTCACGTGCAAATTGCTGCCGGGGCGCCCATCAGTCTGGACGTGTGGCCCGTGGGCGTGGCTAATCGGTCGATCCGGCTCGGAGTGCCGGGGACGGGCCAGGATGCGGCCTCGGTCACTGGCTCGGATGCGCAGGGCTGGCAATGGAGCGCGCCCGCCTCGCTGGCTGCCGTTGTCAGCCGCCAGTCCGTGACGGTGCCGCGGTGGGGGGCTGATACGTGGCCGCTGGCGGTCTGCATGCACCGATGGCAAGGGACGCTGCATATTGTCGTCGGCGAGGACGAGCACCCGCGCTTCACTGTGGTGAATCGCACGCTGCGCCCCTTGCTTGTCTGTGCATCCGCGGCGGCAACAAGCCACATCATGACCGCATGGCCACAGCACGCCGTCCACCCGGTGCCCGACGAGCCTGCGGATCGCGATCCGCTCGAGGAGACGCGCCTCCAATCGTGTCTGCTGGTCGCGCCTGGGGGCTGGCCGGCCGCGCCCACGCCCGTGTGGACGGCCGCGGAGTGGGCGTGGGAGGTGACCGGCGACACGCTGCCGCCGCTGAAACTGGAGCTCGCGGACGCCCAGCCCGTGTGGGCACGCATTTCGCGCACCCAGCGAGCGCCGTGCGTGGTCGAGCTGCTGGACGCGCCCCTTGCGGTGGACGCATTGAATCCGGTCAGTATCGTACCCGCGACTGTCCCCGCGGTGATGCTCACCGTCTCCGTGAAGCGACTGGCGCTCGTTGTGCTCGAGGAGACGGAATACACGGGTCCTGTAGTGGAGCGGGTGCGCGTGACCGTTGAGCGGCTGAGTCTCAGCACGGCGCCCTCTGCTGGGGCTGGGTGTCCGATGACGTCAGGCCCGCGCGTCGCCGTGTCGCTCGGAGCCGTCCAGGTGGACACCAACTATGACGTGCCCGACAGCGAGTTTCCTGTCATCCTGCAGTCAACGGAAAGCTTTGGGCGCGGTGCAGCTGCGATGGGCGTGCCGTGGCTGCAGGGCTCGGTCACGCTGTGTGACTACGGTGCTCGTGACGTGACCATTGCAGTGCAGCCGACATCTGTGCGACTTGAGGATGCCGTTGCGCTGCGGCTGGCGGCCACGGCGCAGTCTCTCCTGCATGCCCTCCTGGCCGTGCCCGCGGGCGCCTGGCCTGTACATCCAGCCGTGCAGCTACAGAGTGACGGGCACGACGCTGCTTGGCACCTGCCATCACACCTTGCCGACGTGGTTCTCGCCCCACCCGTTCATCTGGACCGGTTGGTAATCAGCGTGTCCTCCTGTACTACCGCACACGTATCTCTTTGACCCCCCCCCTTGGCGACCCATGTCGCAGGCTGGATGTCACTG
>SXGS01632914.1_pt1 | contig 12485 bp, 14 predicted proteins | sample 3174681 | NCBI WGS metagenome assembly SXGS01 (sample SAMN11356861, study PRJNA531348) | freshwater metagenome | isolation source: freshwater sample F1-80 | place: China: Fuxian Lake, Yuxi | collected 2017-12-25
GACGACGAACTGCTCGACGAACTGCTCGACGAACTGCTCGACGAACTGCTCGACGAACTGCTCGACGAACTGCTCGACGAACTGCTCGACGAACTGCTCGACGAACTCGAACTACTTGAGTCGCAGCAACACGGCATCGGCAGAGCAAAGCTACGAAACGCGGGATGTCCAAGAGTTGGAGTGCCAGAGCTGACCGAGTTCGTTGACAGATTGACGACATCGCCAACTGTTGGCGTGCTGAGTGTTGGAGTTCCGGGAGAGACTGAGACTGTTGCCAGTGCATGAACTTGCGTTAGTGTTGGCGAACCAACTAATGGCGATCCGGCTGAAACTGGATCGGATGCCAGCATCCCATCGAGCAAGATCGTTGGATTGCCAAGCGTTGGCGATTCGCTAGCGACCGAGTTGCTTGCCAGTGTATGCGATTGACTTAGCGCTGGCAGCGAAGCCGCTGGCGCCCCGCTTGACACTCCGGTCGACGCAAGTGCGTTGGTTTGAGCGATGACTGGCGAACCAACTAATGGCGATCCGGACGCGATGAAATTACTTGCCAGGGAATGTATTTGGCTAATCGTAGGATTATTGGTCGATGGCGATCCACTCGCTACTGGATTGCTCAACAGCGAACCATCCGTCGCTAGAGACGGATGGCTTACTGTTGGAGTTCCTGTCGACGATCCGTTTGCAGTGAGCGCATGTACTTGCGAAATTGTTGGTGAACTGACGGACGGCGAGGTTGTCGCAACTGAATTCGATGACAATCCATGCAACTGCGAGAGCGACGAGGCTCCGCAAGTCGGGCCACCAGTATTAACTCCGGTACTGATTAGCGAGTGTACTTGCGTTAGTGTTGGCGTACCCAGTGAAGGCGATCCGCTTGCAACCGAATTCGTTGCTAAGCTATGCACTTGCGAAATTACTGGCGTGCCAGTCGCCGGGGTCCCGCAAGTTGCTCCGTTTGTCGTCAGTGCATGATTCTGCGAAATAACCGGATTGCTGGCAGTTGGCGCTCCAGACGTAACTGGATTTGATACCAATCCTAGCGTGCCTCGAATGCAAATTGTCACTGCTGCCCAATTAGCATTATCAGACAATGAGTGTTGTCCAGGATCCTCCGTCGCAGCGGTCAGTTGCCTGGCTGATGACGCGACACCTTGGCCGTCGGCATCGGCAAATCGTGATGTGTGTTGCGCGCTGTAATTTGCTGGATATGAGGAATGTGACTTGTTGCCACTCCAGTGGACCGATTCGATCCACAAATGATTACCGCTACCGTATGAAGGCGTATTGCTTGGCGCATCAGGTGTATCGGTGTTGCTGGATGCGGCTTCAGCCTCGACGTCATTCAGGTCGTTCGTCCAGTCTGTCACCCGGCGAATCGACCATGCCATGTGGCCGTCAACACCCAATGAAGCAAATGGGATCGTAATTACGCTTGCGGCGACATCGGCTGACGTAGCAACCTTTGCCCATGCTTCAACGATCGCGGCATTGGACGCCGTGGTATTAGCCTTCAGGTCCCAACCCAACATCGACGTGCCACCAAGCGAACCGTCAGAGCTGACAGTCAATGTCAGCAAATCACCCACGGACAGTCCGCTTGGTTTCGCCGCGTCATGAGAATTTGCGATCGAGGTGGAATGCCCGGCGACGCTTGATGCGATATTTGCCATGTGACGACCTCGCTAACAAGTTACGCCAGCCGTCCAAGTACCGCCAATCGCGACGCAATCGGCCTGCGTCGAGTTGATGCAGTCACCCGAAGTTTCGCAGCGACCGATCGGGGCTACTGGCGGAGTCGGTGCCGATCCACACGGGCCATCGGTCGCGTAGAACCTATCCTCCACTGTGTAGGTCATATACCCTCGATCGCCATAGGATTGATAACCGTAAATATTCAGCGGATCTCGCACTACAACCTTCATTCCGCTCGATACGCCGTCCATTGATTTTCGTAGCGCAATCGCCAATCCACCATACCATTCCGTGAGCAGGGTGTACTGGAAATGTCGCTCGCATCGGTCGAGAAACTCCCAGCGTGTGTTGCGAGAACTGTAGTGGATTGGGACGACTTCACCCTGGAATGTCTGTTGAGTTGATACGTTCGCGTAAATCACATTGCCAATGGCAGTCGAGAGCGTTCCCGTGGCGTTTTTTGCAACATCAGCCACGACGGTTCCATACAGGTAATCGCCACCGCTACAATCAAATTTGCCATTGACGAGTACGACAGACGGCAAAAAAACAGACGGCAATTCGTGCACGCGACTGCCGAAGAAATACTTTCCTGGTTCCGTCTCGTACAACTCGATCGACATGTAATCATCGAATCCAGTCGGTACATATGAAACTGGCCCAGCAAACGAATATTGACCGCCACTTGGCAGCCATCCATTTACGATTTCTTTCAGATAGGTTACGAAATCGTCCGTTGCAGGTGAGCTAGCCAGATCGGCTCGCCACGAACACCAGATCGGCCAAGTGAAGGAATGACCCTGGCTGCCGCTGCCGTCTGGCAATGTCTTTGTGAATTTGACATGCCTCTTTTCGTTATTCCGACAGTAGACATCAATTGAAGTCGGTCGAGTTGCGAGCCCAGTTGTTCCGCCAGCCAGTAACGAGCTCTTGCTCAGCGCAGCGCCGCGTAGCGACAAACTCGACGTAAATCCGCGAACCCAAGCGGTATTAGTTGTCGGCAAAAAAGTGAATCGCGAACCGATGGATAGGGTTGCGATATCCATGACTTTTGCGGCTGGCTGATGCGAGAATTTCCATAGTCTTTCGTCTGGTGAACCCAAGCGAGAATCAACGGTCCAGCTCAGCGATTCACCCAAGGCGGTCGACACATCATCCAGCAGTTGCGACCACGTTGGTAATGTTGTGTGACTCGAGGTGAACATGATTCTCTGCCACTGATACCGTCTGTCCACCAACGGCAGTAGCCATAAATCGACTCCGTGACCAGTGACGCGATATGGTGCCAATGGGTACATTGTCGCTTGAAAGATTTCTTCGCCCGCGATTCTCAATTGAATTGGATATAGATCGCCGCCCCAGTTCGAGGGCACATCGGTTAACATCGCTTGTGGCGGAGCGGCATCTTCAGGAGCATTAAAGCCCCAAGAAATCTTGGCGATCTGTTTCATCGTCTGCCAATCTACGGCGTACAGCGCCCGCGCATATCGACTGGCTCCCGACGGCCATTGCAACTCGCCAACGCGGATTTTGGGCAGAGGAGGATAGGGCGGTTGCAGATAGTCAGGAGCGTTATCGCAATTGAGGGGATTCCCTGGCAGGACATCTTGAATCCAACGCGAGAACTGATTGTGCTCAACTGGCAGTCGCGTTTCCAAAAACTCTCGCAGTTGAAACTGCCAATCAATCAATACTGGCAATTCGGAAATCGTAATCGAGCCGAGTTCCATTGCGTTAGTCGCCTGCTTTGCTCAGTGGATTAATGGTCAGGATTGGATCGGCATACAAATCCCAGTCCCACGTCACCGAAAATGTGATTTGCATACCAATCCAGCCAGGAAACCCAGGTACGTCCATCGGGCCAGTAGCACGGATCGGTGCAATTTGATTGCGACATAAAGGTATGCCATCTTTGGACGGCTCCCAAGCTTGAGATCCAAATTGATGATTTTGGTTGTAATCCTGGTCAACGATTTTTTGCAATTGAACTGACAGCAAGCTGAGCACGGTTCGCTTCAGCGAAATCAATCCAGGTCGAGAAACATTGTCGGTATCTTTCTCGCCCATTCGACCTCGCCACCAGCGGCCGAGCAGCGCCGATTCCTTTCTTCCAGGGCGGTCGCGTCGATGATTGACGAATATTCCAACAATGACCGAACCATCTTCTGTGGCCGTCGCGTGGGACCACAGTTCAGTTGGAAATGAACCAGCACCGGGTGAAATCGTCAAGCAAAATGCACCACCTGGCATTTGCTCTGGAATTGGTTGGTCTGAGATAACCACATTTTGGTTATTCAGCAACGGATGCTCAGTCAATCGACTGGCGAAGTTAAGCAAAATGTCGGCTTGATCGGCTCGATTTCGTTTTGTCGGTTGATTGATGATTGGCATGGACAAATCCTACACCAATCCACAAAATCAAGCCACAGAAGTGATATTGACATACCAGCATTCAGTCGCCGATTTTTGGCATCCATCCACGATATAACTTCGCGTCTGCTTCTTCAAAGAAATGAGCACATTGGGGACAACGAAATTTTGAAATTTCGAACAGCGGAGGGATTCTACACACCATTTCGCAAGTCGGGCAAGTTACAATTCGTCCTCGTTTTTTCGGCGCCGTCGTTTGGATACTTGGATGAATTACCCAAGGACACCAGTCAATTTGTTCATCGATCGCAATAATTGGCGGAGGCGGCAACTGCCAAGTTTCCGGCTCTCGAAAGTCGCCTTCGTCGAGATTGGTTAGCAATCCGCCGTTGGCGCGGCGATTCCAAAGATGGATCGCCAATCCTTCGATCTGAATAGCTTCCTGGCTCGATTCGCAAATTGCGAGCACGGCGTAGAGTTCAAATCGTTTCGCAGCTCGCAACTCTGCGATGATCAGTTCTTTTTCATCTCTCGGCATTTCCGGCGGATTGCGATTGATGAATGCCGCATGTTGGCACATTCGTTGTGCCTTACCTTTGCCTATGTAGAAAGGCAATCCAGTCGGGTAGCAAACAGCATACACATAAGACTTCTGCTTGACACAAAAGCTCCACCATCGAGCCTGCTCGTAGTCGAGCAGAATCAAATGCGGCAAATCATTTGGCACGCGAAACGGTTTGTTATTGTCTTCACTGATTCCATACAGTTCACCGCAGCTCGAGCACGTAAACGGCGGAAAAAGCAAGCACTGCTTGCGAGGCGACAGCATTTCTATTTGGCAATGCGGACAATTTACGATCAGCGTAGCATTCATGGCGAAATTCTATTCGACGCCCCTTGGCACTAAAATGGCACCACGCGGGCCATAATCCGACTACTTTTCCACCGTTTAATCACGATCTGTTTTTAAAAAACCCAACAAAAACAACGTTTTTTATCACTCAAATAACTTTCGGGACGTAGAGTCCGCAGGTTCAAATCCTGTCACCCCTACTTGAAAAAACAACGTTTTTCATCTTCAATCGTAGGACTGTGCAGAGTTTAGTGCAGAGAAAGGGTGCCACCTGAGCCACCAGGTGACACCCCGTGCGAGTCTTCCAACCCGCAGATGTTTCAACATTTTTTGGGAGACTCAAAACATGCGCCAACCGAAGCCGTTCTTTCGTTCGCAAACCCGCTGCTGGTACGTGCAGTTGGGAAAGAAGCAGATCAATCTCGGGACCGACGAAAAGGCGGCCTGGGAAAAGTACCATGAATTGATGCTGCGTCGTCACGACGTTTCTGACAGCATCTCGACTGTGGTCATCCTTCTCGACGAATACTTAGAATGGGTTAGCAAGAAACTCAAACCAGGGACCTATGAGAAGTCCAAACATTATCTCTCGCTCTTCTCCAAGCACATCGGTGCCAAGCTGAGAATCGATCAAATGAATGCCCGCATGGTCACGCAGTGGACCGATACACATGCGGATTGGAAACCCAACACAGTCAACGATGCCATGTCGATTGTGCAAGCGGCGTTCAATTGGGGTGTTAGGCAGCAGCTCATCGCTCGTAATCCGGTACTCCACATTCCTGACAAACCAGGACGACAGCGCCGCGAGATCGTCTATTCGACTGACGACTGGAAATCGATTCGAGCACAGGTAAAAGACAAATTTGGCGAATTCCTGGACTTCATGTGGGAGACCGGATGTCGACCACTTGAAGCGAGATCGTTCGAAGCCAGACACGTGGACTTGAAAAACAATCTGATTCATTTCCCTCCAACCGAGTCGAAAGGAGAACTGCGAGATCGCATCATCTACTTGACCACCGCCTCGCGCGCCATCGTAGAGCGGAACATTCACCGAACTGGTCCCTTGCTTGTCAACGTTCGCGGGAAGCCGTGGACGAAGAACGCGATCAACAGTCGCTTTCAACGATTGAAGAGGAAAATGGGGCGGCCAATGTGCGCATATGCCATCCGGCATAGCTTTGCGACCGAAGGGCTAAAAGCTGGGTTCGACAGTATTACGCTGGCACAACTGATGGGGCATGCCGACAACACGATGATTTCGCGGACATATTCCCATTTGGCTCGAAACCCTGCCTATCTCCGCGAACAGGCTCTAAAACTCAAAGGTTGATGTGCCGTAGTCGATTCGTGCGTGGGGCAGTTTTTCCAGAAACCTGCTTGCATTGTTCGAGATACTCGTTGACATGTTCCACGGTAACTCGCACACATCGCCCAATGCGGTAGGACTTAAGTTCGCCGCGTTGGATCAGCCCATAGACCATGGAAACGGAAACATGCAGTTGCTTTGCAACTTCTTTGACATCCAACATTTCAATTTCTCACATCACTTTGATCGACACCTATTTCAACTGGCAACAACCCATGTTCGCGGTAGCGTTGTAGTTCATCTGCTGATATTTCCCATTCGAGTTTGTCGCCGCGTCCGAGCGGGCGTTTGTGTGCGGTAAGCCTGCCGGACCGGCACCAGCCACGGATGGTGGCTGGTTTCCGGTCGATGAGTCGGGCAAGCTCGTTGGGCGAGTACCACTCTTGGCGCGGTTGCTCTACTTGCAAACGGTCCAGAATCTGACGCTGCATTTCCAGGATCTGCCGCAACAATGCGCCCTGCGGTTCAAACGGTGTGATACTCATCGTCGAATCTCCGCTATGGTTCGTAGTCAGGCTCGAACTCTTTGGTTGCTGCTTTTTCAGGAGCAGTCGCGGTCATGTTTTCCTTGCCTGGCTCCTCCTTTTCTGCTGGGTCGAGTCCTTTGCCGTGAACGCCGAACTCTTGCGAGATCTGCATTTGAGTCGGGTTGCCAATCGTACCGGTGGTCTCGACAGGTGAGATTGAATCCGGAAAGGCTTTCAGCCCCTGAGCTAGCTCGCTCGCGCCTTGGCGGCCCGTGGCTTTCAGCGTGGGTTTCAAATCCGTTTCCCATGCCTCGCGAATCTTGGCTCTCAGGCTCGTATCCGCATTCGGGTCTGGTTGATTCTTGTTCACACTCATTACAATCCTCCTCGCTTGCGTCCAAAGAAACGGTTATAGGTTTCGATCGCTCGGGCCTGCTCCCTTTGCGCTTTGTGGATGCGTTTGGCTCGCACGTAGTCGCGCCTGGAAAGATAAATCCAGTCGAACAGACACGCCAATGCACCGAACAAAATGAACAATCCTAAGCTTTCGTTGATCTGTGCGACCCCATATCCAAACATCAGCAATACTCCTGGTTCAACAAGACTCTTGGCAGTTCTTTCGCTAATCGGCAGTACGTCGCAAACGAGCGGCCAGCCGCTGTATCGCGAATGCAATGTTTCACCAAACAAGACTTGCGGCGAGTGGCTGCGATGCCACAACGCTAACATGACAAATGCGGCCATCATTACGGAAAGTGGCACAGTCTGATCCGGCGGAACCGAGACGAGGGCCCAGAAGCTTAAGACCAGCAAACCGCTCATGCCCCAGTGGTTGAAGAAGTCTCGGCCAAAGCTTCGTCTGGTGAAGGCGTACATCATGGCTGCCCAGGCGTGGACGACGTATCTTCCCAGCCATAACAGCGATTCAAAGGACTCATATGCGGGTGTCGTAGTTGGCTGCGTCGAGGGCAAACCATCCTTACTGTTGAGATCTAGCACGTTAAACTCCTTGATCAAAGACAACTTTTAAATAGGTTTCGTTTGAGCCATGCCACACGCGACCGCTGCTGAAGACGATCGCTTCGGTCTTCATGCGAGGCGGGCCAGCTCGCAACAGCGACGTGAATTCGTGCGGCAAGACGGCGTATTCGAAGGCTTCGCTGTTCGAGGTCGTGAAGCCGGGTTCCTCGGGAAAGATCTCGAGCATGCGGTAGGGGGCATGATTAACGGAACTGGAACTCAGCCACATCCGCCTGCGACCGATTAAGTCCGCCGCCCATTGATTGGTCATCGGGCAACTATTGGCGTGAAAAATCTTGGTCCCCGCCAATCCGAGAATAGCATCGCAAGCCGCCCTTCCGGATTCGTCAGCACCGAGCGTGGCGTAGATCGAGGCGATCGATTGTGTCATCCACAAATTAACGACTTTGCTCTCTCGACTGACGCTTGCGAAACGGAAATCCTCGGCGGTCACCAATTCCTGGAATTCATCTGCCACCAGGAAAAGAGGAAGCTGTTGGTCCGGTGTCCGCTGTTGCACAATTTGCTGAAAGGCGTGCTTGAAAATTGTCTGACCGACCATGCCAACGGCTCCGTGTGTGGCAACTGGTAGGTCGATGACGATGATTTTGCCGTCAAAGCAAGCTGCTGGCGTGACATTGGTGCCGCGACCAAACATCCAGTGCAACGAACCACGAGAGAAGAGGTCTAGGATGCCGTACAGGCCCGCTTCGAATACGCTGCGTGTCCGCCGGGCAATCGCAGGGAACTCTTGCAGAAAGTAGGCCTCAATCTGGTTCAAGTCGTGTTGTGCCAACGGATCTTGGCAACGCGTTCGAGCTAGCGGCAATAGTTGGCAGATCAGCGACTGATTCTTCCATGCGTCATCGTTTGCATGTTCCAGTGTCCGTGGAACATCGCGCATGACCTCCAGCATGTGCTCGACAGATACACTGTTCGTCGCATAGACAATCAGCGAACTGACGTTGCGAGCCAGCTTGCGGATGCCTTGCGCCCAGAAGGCTTCTTGGCCTGGCCCGGCTTTCATGCCGGTCGCCCGCTCCGCGACTCGCATAGCAACATCTAGTGCAGTCACCAAATTTTCAACTGCTCGACCTCTTCGTCCCTGAATTTCAAGCAGATAGCCCAAGAAGTTAAACTGCCAATCCGAGTGATCGTTGATGACAATCAGATCGTCGGCTCGTCCGGCTCGTTCACAAATCCGTCGAATGCGAGCCGCATCACCAGCCTTGGCTGTTAGCACCAGCCCACCCAGTCCCATAAACATCATTGCAAACAGGATCGCATATCCCGATCCCGTTGTCTTGCCCGATCCCACGCCTCCGAATATGGCGAAATTTTCGAAGGCCATCCCGAGTGTGATCTTATCCTTTCCAAAGCTCAGCACCGGCATAGTCAGGTCCCACCGGTTGCGAGCACACTTTCGTCGTAGAAAGCGAAACATCACGCACCTCCATTCGCGATGATTTTTGAACGGTCGTGCAGAATTAACAACAGAATCGCATATGCGCTACCGGTAGTCCTACCAGACCCTACGCCTCCGAAAATGGCAGAATTATCGAAGTCCGTCTCTGTGCCGGTCTCTTCGTTTCCCGAGCTTGTTACTTCCGTGGTAAATCCAAGTGGGTTGCGAACGTTTTTTTGTGGTCGTTGGCTAGTCATCACGCACCCCCATTCGCGTTGGATTTCGAACGGTCGCGCAAAATCGACGAAAGCGTCGCCAGGTCGAGACTTTGCGAACGTGCTCGACGGCACTCGCGGACCAACGTCTGCAGCACTTCCAACAGGTCGTCGATGGTCATTTTGGCTTTGCCCACCATGTTCATCGTGGCCGTTGGAGTTTCCAACGTCACGCGCCGCAGTGGCTTGTCCGAACTCTTTCTCTTCCGGGTCTTGCTTTCGAGCTGCTCGCGATCGAGTTGGCCGCTAACCAGTGACTCGACAGATCGCAACTGATCTTCAAGCGTCATGCGTGCCAACAAAGCAGCCTTTGCCAACCCGATTTTTCGCTCGCGAATCAATTGCTTGATAATGTCGGGCAGGCTATCGATCGACAGTACGTTTGAAACGTAGGTCTTGCTCTTGGAAACCGTTTGCGCTAACTCGGTCGCATTGATTTGCAAACGCTGCATCAGTTCCGTGTAGGCGTTGCACAACTCTACTGGATTCAAGTCCAGCCGATGTGCGTTTGCCAAGAATTGATGCAGGTACAATTCGGCGGGATCGGGTTTGTGGTCCATGACCATTGCCAACAGAATTGCCAGCCATTATCAACGGAAGTAAGCTAGACATGAATCGAAACCGTTACTCGGAATAATTCATGCCACAGAAGCCAGTCAAAAATGGTCGACATTCAACTCTTGAGTTGCTTGAGACTCGTTGGAACTGTTCTGGCGTTTTGCACAATGAAGCATTGCCATGCGATGTCGACCTATCAGGGCTTGTAGAGCCCTTGGACGCGTTGATCATCGTAAACGTACTTAATCGCGGGCAGAGTGGCAACGCTGATGATCAATCCGAGCGTGAACGTTTCTTGCTCGATGTGAGTAACGATCAGTTTGTAACTCCCATTGATGTGCTTCTGGTCATTAACGCACTCAACCGGGCATCCAACACGCATGTTGTGATCGTAAACGCAACTCCCGAGAGTGACCCAAATGGTAATGGCGTGTTCTTGGTGGACGACGTGAGTTTTGCCGGTCAAACAAGCCCCAATTCTCGGCTGACCGTGTCCTTACACGCAGGCAATTCCATGTTCGGCCCCCAGATCGTCAATGCAGACGGTGATGGACGTTTTACTTTTACATCCAAACTTCCAAAAGGAATCAGTACGCAGGTTGTTTCGGTTCGCGACGAAATTGGGCGAATCGCCGTTCAGACTCAAGAATTGCGTGCTGGCGACACATTGGCCGATTGGAATTTAGCAGCTTTGAACGTGGTCCGCGATTGGACAGGACTTTCCAACGATCCCTATAGGAATCGCATTGTTCCATCGCAGCCGCCCATCGTTGCAAAAAATCTGGCCATGATCCATGCCGCCATGTTTGATGCGATCAATGCCTTCGATCGGAAATACACTCCGTTTGCATCGATCCCAGATGCAGCCAGCGCCGCTTCTCCAGTCGCTGCCGCCGCCATAGCTGCGCACCGTGTGGCATCAGCCCTGTATTCAGATTCCGATGAATTGGCTGTGTGGCAAGCTACACTTCGTGAGAGCTTGCAGACTATCAGCGATAGTCGAAAAATTGACTTAGCAATTCCAATTGGAATGCAAGCGGCAGACGCAGTCCTGCTCAACAGGAATGATGATGGAAGTAGATCGTCTTCGGATTTCTCCGCAAAGAATGAACCAGGCCACTGGAACCGCACGTTTCCCGACTACTTGCCTCCATTGTTGCCCCAATGGCCTGCGGTACTGCCGTTTGCGGTTTCTGATGTAGATCAATTTCGTCCCGCCCCTCCGCCAACTCTCGATAGCCCGGAATACGCCCACGCCGTCGACGAAGTAATGCGATTAGGCGGACTGACGTCGGACCAACGAACGGAAGAACAGCGAGCGATTGCGGTATTCTGGGCAGATGGAGCAGGAACTGCCACACCGCCAGGACACTGGAATCGCATCGCCACGGACGTAATTGTCAAAGAGTCACTCAGTCTCGTCGATAGTGCTCGTACCTACGCGCTTCTAAACGTGGCGCTAGCAGATGCCGGAATCGCTGCTTGGGGAGCAAAATACTTCTACGACATCTGGCGTCCAATTGATGCCATACGGATGGCCGACCTTGATGGCAATATTCTGACCGTGTCTGAATCAAATTGGATACCTCTTCTCAAGACGCCGCCTTTCCCAAGCTATGTGTCTGGTCATAGCACCTTTAGCCAAGCGGCAGCTACTGTGCTGGCAGGCTTATTCGGCGATCAATATGCGTTCACTTCCAGCACCGATGGACACACGGGATTGTCCCAACGACCGATTGCCACGTCAATCGTTGTCACTCGACACTTTATAAGCTTCGCTCAAGCTGCGCTTGAAGCTGGAGTAAGCCGCGTCTACGGGGGAATCCACTTCACCTTTGACAACACCGCTGGACTGGATCTTGGCAAGCGAATTGGAGAAGAATCGCTTGCAATGATGTTCAAGAAACGTTGATTGAGACGGTATTCCATGGACACATGTCAAAACATCGCTACTGAATTCGAAGGCTGGTAATAACTGCTTCGTCAGCAATCGCAGCCATCGCTGTTGGTCGGCTGGCTTCTTTGAGTTCGGCGATGCGGTTTTGCTTTAGGTACCGATAGCAACGCTCGAGGTTGGCACCTTCGAGTGTAAATTTGCGAGCGGCAGTGCGAATTTGAAAGCCTTTGGCTGGATCCTGGGTTTCGATTTCCTTAATGTCGATGTACGGAATTGCGAGTCGATAGCCGTCGGCACGGTGAAATTCGAGCATCAACTCCGCTTTGGTCCCGACCATACCATAGGAGACGGCCTGGTATTCGTCGTCGTCAGTCTTGGCATCGGCAGGCGGGGAGAATTTGCGGACGCTGCTTTGTGTGGCGAAGGCTCTCAGGCCTCTGTATTACCCACAATTTTTTCGTTGAGCATCGGCACCTCGGGCGATAAGCATGAGCTTTTCAAAGCCACGCCAGAGGGTAATCCAGCCGGGCTCGCCGTCGGACTTGCGTCCTAGGTGACCGCCTAGGCCAGCTA
>SXGS01535565.1_pt1 | contig 12484 bp, 8 predicted proteins | sample 3174681 | NCBI WGS metagenome assembly SXGS01 (sample SAMN11356861, study PRJNA531348) | freshwater metagenome | isolation source: freshwater sample F1-80 | place: China: Fuxian Lake, Yuxi | collected 2017-12-25
GCACGCCGTGCCACCCACCTACGCAACGCTCTACAACGGCGAGTGGGTCCACCCGGCGTGATGATGTCTTTGCAGCCCGCGCAGTAAAGCTGATGTCAGCTTCAGTTGTTTGGCAATGAACCGGATAGGCATGGTTGGATGAGGGAATACCGGGTCACCGATTGGAAGAACCTGCCGCCTTCGTCGGATTGGAGGCAGGAACTTCTCGTGACCGAGGCGGGGGAGGAAAGCTGGGACAACAGGAACGATTGGATTTGGCAGGCTGGCACCCGGGGAGCCTCGACCGCGTTGGTCTGAAGACTGGGGCCAAACTGCACTCCTTCGCGGTATCCGGGTTCGGCCCTGCGGCTGAGGAGCAGGTGCAGCAGACCTTGTCGGACCTGGCAGACCAGGACGACCAGACCTTCGGGACCATGTTGGAACAGGGGCTGATCCCAGGCGGGGATTTCCCGGCCGTTCACCCTGACTCCGACCCCGAGGTAGCGAACCCCTTCCTTTCGATTGACCAGGCTTCCGGCGTCGAAGGTCCAACCCTCCAACCCGAGGATGGGTTTGGGGGTTGTGATCTGTCGGGCTGCGGAACGCCAGGCGGTCAGCCTTTCCAGAAGGCGGTCGATTGGAAGATCCCCGGCGTCGGGGTCAGACCGGTAAGACATGTGGAGGAGGGTTCCGAATTCGTTGGGCGAGCTTTCGGGTTGAAAAGCCGCATCCTCCCCGGCCAGGAGTTCCCAGTCACCACAGACGATGACAGATCGGGCATCGGTGTTGACGGTGAAATCCAGGCCTAGGGCTTTCTGCAAAATCCTCCAAGGGACCCAACGCCAGAGCGGACCGGGATTTCCCGTGCTTTTCAGGTCGACCTCCCTCATGATGTTCCGGTTGTATTTTCCCAGGAACCGGGTTCCTTGCTCGGATTGGAGCGTATCGGAAGCTATTGGGGCGTTGGGATCCCGGAACCATTCCAGGAAGGGCGTCGCGGCCCCGCCGTGAATCCGCATGAAATTGCTTTCGGTGGCTTGGACGGTGGGAGCGAGCTGGGTGGTGCCGATGTTGCCGGGCTCGGCCTTGGCCTGGGCGAGCACCACCGTTTCCCGGGCGATCCGGGCAGTGAGGAAGCCCAGGATGCCGATTTCGGGTTGGAGGATCAGGGCCTGATCACCCCAGGGGGAATCTTTTCCCTGGCCCGTACACGAAGCGCCGACCACCGAGAAAAAGCGGCCTGTCTCGTGCTCCAAGGTTCGTTCCGACATCCGCCAGGAGGGCAGGCGGTCGAGGGGCAGGAAAGTGAGGCGAAGGTCCGCCCGGACCCGACATTCGGAGATCCAATCCAGGAGGGATTGGACATCGGGGTGGGGGAGGACCCCACTCTCGGGTTTCAAAGATCGCATGCTGTTCCATTGTATATTCCGCCGTTGGCGAGAATCAACGGACTTTCAACCTTAAAACGGCAGTTACCCCAGGCGAATATTCGCAAGATCCTGGAGATAAAGTTTTTCCGAATCACTCACCAGATCCACAAGGAAATGAAAAGCGACTTGTTGGCAACGAATCCCCCGGCTTTTCTGAGGTCTGAGCCTTTTGCAAATCTCCAGGAGATTCAACTGCCGGTTTAAGGTTTAAGGATGATGATCGCGATCTTCCCCGTGAATTTATAATTCGGTCCTCCCTGGGCGATTCCTGTGGAGCCCGCTTCTATCTCCCGTTGGGCGGCCAGGGGGATCTTCTCCGCGGGACTGAATCCGGCCCCCCTCGAGCTTGATGACTTGGTCTGCGGGCCAGGGCAAATGGGAGGTGTGGGCACCGAAAAGTATGGTACGGACGCCGATCAGGGGCTCAAGGGCCCGGCGGAGCGCGGCCTCAGCGTGGACGTCGAGGGAGGTGACGGCCTCGTCCAGTATGATGATCGGCGGATCCCGAAGGAGAACCCGGGCCAGGGCGATCATCTGTTTCTGACCGGAGGATAGAGTCACCCCACCCTCTCCGGCCTGGGTTTCATACCCCTTCGGAAGCCCCGCGATAAATTCATGCAGCCCAACGGTTCGGGCCACCGCCTCGATGTCTCCGGCGGTTGCCGAGAGTCGTGCCAACCCGATGTTTTCGCCGATCGTTCCAGAAAAGATCGCCGGCTCCCGGCTGACCAGGCCAAACATCCTGCGCCAGGCCCGGGGTTCGACGTCAGCCGACCGCAACCCACCCACCAGGATCCGGCCCTCCTGCGGTTCGTAGAACCTCAGAAGCAGGTGCACCAGCGTGGATTTCCCGGCCCCGTTCGAACCGGTCACGATCACGAATTCCCCCGGCCGGATGCGGAACGAAATGGATGACAAGCCATTCCCGGAGGCCTCATACCGGAAGGTCACCCCTTCGAATGCGATGCTTCCGTCGATGGCGGGAGGCAGGTCATCGGAGGGAGATTCGAGTAAGATGTCCATTCCACGCAATCGTGCGATTCGGGAGGCAGCTCCCCGCAGGCTTTCGATCTCCGACCAGCTTCGGAGCAACCGAAACCCGCTCGTACCGGCAAGGGCGAGATACCCGGTCAGGGTCAGGAACTCGCCTGGGGGAAGTCCCTCGGAACCCAGGAAATGGTGGGCTACCCATAGGAACCAGAGGAAGGACCCCAGGAAGCAGAGGGGAACCAGCCCTTCGATGGCAGCTCCCAAGAATGCCCGCCCCTTCAGCATTTCGAGGAGGTGCGAGAGCCGCTTCCCAAGACGATCCTGAAAGATGGACTCGAGGCCGCTGGCCTTCACGGCCCTGATGGAGGTCAGGCTTTCCTGCGCCACCATGGCCATCTCCCCCACCAGGCGGGCGGAGTCCCGGGACAGCACCCGGATTCGCCGGCCGAACCACAAGGGAACAAGAAGCGGCGGCGCGCAACCCGTAAGGATCATGAGGGCCAGCGGGAGATCCACTGAGATCATCAGGAGGACCGCGATGAGGAGCATCGGAATATTCTGGGCGAAAACGGGCAGGACCGCACTGAGCGCCCGATGGATGAACACCGCATCGGAAGTCAGCCGGGTCACCAGATCGGCCGACTCCTCACGGTCATGAAAGGGGATGACGGCATGCAGGAGCGTGGCATAGACCCATTTCCGTACCGAGACGATGGCCTCGGAAGAGACCAGGCCGAACAGCAGGTTACCGAAGAAGCCAGCCCCGGAATAAACGAAGAACAGGAGCACGATACGGCCCAGGGCTTCCGGATCGTAGTCGGGATATCGCAGGATCAGACCGGAGACCTGCCGGGGGATCAGGAACAGGAACCCGTTCGCGGCGAACACGGCCAAGCCTCCCAGGACCAGCAACCCCACCGATTTTCCCGAGAGGAACTCCCGGAATACCCACAGGTGGCTGAGTCTTTTCACGCACATGAAGATACCATTGAACCTTAAGTATTAAGAACGGCGGATGAACGTCGTGGAGGTTTGCAAAAGCCTGGATGAGAAAGGCTTGAGGAAGAGTGAGGAATATCTCGTCTGGATCTGGTGAGTGATTCGGAATAACTTTCCCGTCAAGATCTTGCGAAGATTCGCCAGGGGCAACTGCCGTTTTAAGGTTTAAGGTTCAAGGAAATGGAAAACGATTTGTTGGCAACGAATCTCCTCTTCTTTTCTGAGGTCTGAAGTCTGGGTAGGATTTTTCGATGAGGCAACGGGCGGCCGCGAGAAAGGATCAAGCAAGACCATCCACGGTAACGTTCATCCGACGATCTCCGTCACGACTCTCGCCGGCTCGACCCCGGTGAGGCGGAATTCCAGTCCTTGGAAGCGATGGGTGAATCGTTCGTGCTCAATCCCCAGCAAGTGAAGCACGGTGGCATGCAAGTCATGCACATGCACGGGATTTTCAGCGACGTTATAACTGAATTCGTCAGTGGCACCGTAAGTCAGCCCGGGTTTGACCCCGCCACCGGCCATCCACATGGTGAAGCACCGGGGATGGTGATCTCGGCCCGCCTCAGGGCTGTCCCATTGTCCCTGCCCCGCGACCCCCCGGCCAAACTCGCCGCCCCAAAGCACCAGGGTGTCTTCGAGCAAGCCGCGACGCTTGAGGTCTTTGATTAATGCCGCGCTGGGTTGATCCGTGTCACGGCACCGCGCCGTGCACCAGGATGGCAGGCGGCTGTGATGGTCCCAGTCGGGGTGAAATAGCTGCACGAAACGAACGCCTCTCTCCACCAACCGCCGGGCAAGAATGCAGTTCGCCGCGTAGGACCCGGGCCGGCGCGAGTCCAATCCATACAAATTGAAAACCTCCTCCGGCTCGTTCCGCAGATCGGTGAGCTCCGGCACGCTCATCTGCATGCGGTAAGCCATCTCATATTGTCGAATGCGAGTCGTGATTTCCGGGTCGCCGGTTTTTTGAAAACGCATTTGATTCAACTCGGCCAAGCCGTCGAGCATGCCGCGACGGATCGAGCGTGGGAGCCCGTTGGGATCGCGGAGATAGAGCACGGGATCCGCGGCATTGCGAAGCTTCACTCCCTGATACTGGGATGGCAGGAATCCGCTGCCCCAGTAATGATCATACAACGGTTGATCACTCGGCCGCTGCAGCTTCGACAACAACACGAGATAGTCCGGCAGGTTGCGGTTCACGCTGCCCAGTCCATAGCTAATCCAAGCGCCCATGCTCGGGCGGCCCGGGAGCTGGTGCCCCGTGAGAAACTGGGTCATCGCCGGCGCATGATTGATTTGATCCGTCCGCATGGATTTGATGAAACACAGCTCGTCCGCCACTTCACCCATGCAAGGAAGCCATTCACTGAGAGTCGCGCCACTTTTGCCGTGGCGCGAGAACCTCGTCACGCCCGGCTTGATGAGCTGTTTCTGATTGGAGGTCATCGTGGTGAGCCGCTGACCTTGGCGCACCGAATCCGGAAGCTCCTTCCCCGCCCACTCCGCCAAGCCCGGCTTGTGATCAAAAAGCTCGAGCTGGGATGGGCCTCCAGATTGGGTCAGGAAGATAACACTCTTGGCCTTCGGCCTCCCGTGAGGCAAATCACGCAGGCCGGGTGAAGACGGGCTCGAGAGCGATCCTCCCAGCGCGCGGCCAATCAACGAGGACAACGCCATGGCTCCAATGGAAACACCCGTGCCTCTGCCTAAAAAATAGCGGCGCGTCACGGAGATCGACCGGCGGGGCGAAGGCGGCTCGGAGCTATCAGCGCATTGTTCGATCAGGTCCTGGATTGGCAGCCGCATGCGGTGGATTAATGCAGGTTACTCGCGGGTGAGGGCTTCATCAAGATTGATCACGAGGCTGGCGATCACCGCATGCGCGGCCAGTTCCGCACTGTCCAGGCGTGGGTCGGCCACTGATTGTCCCCCCTCCAAAAATGCCGCCGCGTCCCTGCGGTGATTTCGATAATAAGCCGCGGCGCGATCCAGTTCGCGTTGGAGAACCGTTAGTTCAGGCCGGGTCGGGGGCCTGGACAACACGCGCTCGAAGAGCCATTGCAAGCGTGCAGGCGTGCCACGATCCAAGTGAAGCATGCCAACGGCGAGAGCTCGCGACGCTTCCAGATAACCGTCGTCGTTCAGCAAGGTCAGGGCTTGCAGCGGGGTGTTCGTGCGCGGTGTGCGCACTTCGCAGACCCGGCGCTGGGCGGAGTCAAAGAGAAACGTCGGGGCGATCGTGCGCCGCCAGAACGCGTAAAGGGTGCGACGGAACTGGGCCATGCCTTGACTGGGCTCGTAGTGGAAGCGGCCCATGAAAATCTCTTCCCAAACCCCTTCCGGCTGGTACGGGCGCACCGGCGGACCACCTATCGCCGCGTTCAACAGCCCTGAAGTGCTCAGTGCCGCATCGCGCAGCATCCAGCTGGGAAGCCGGAAACGCGGCGAGCGTCCAAACAACCGGTTTTCGGGATCTCGGGTGGCGGCCTCCTCGCTCAAGTTGGAGGACTGCTTGTAAGTTTCACTTGTGGCGAGGATCCGAATCAGGCGTTTGATATCCCAGCCGCTGTCTCGCAGTTCGACCGCGAGCCAGTCCAACAAGAGAGGGTGCGTTGGCCGCTCGCCTTGAAGCCCAAAGTCTTCGGGCGTCCGCACCAATCCCACGCCGAAGAGCAGTTGCCAAACATGATTTGCCGTGACTCTGGCGGTGAGCGGATTCTCTCGAGACATGATCCATTGGGCGAGACCGAGTCTTGAGCGGGGGCCGTGATCCGGCCAAGGCGCTATGGACTCCGGAACGGCGCGGTCCACCGTGTCGCCTTTCTTGTCCCACACCCCGCGGATCAAGATATGAGTGGCGCGCGGTTCCTTACGTTCCGCGAGCACCATGACATTCATCGCCTCGGCCGCCTTCCTCACTTCGGCAAGCTGGCTCAGGGCCAGATCAAGGGCTTTCCTGGCTTTTTTGTGGGCCATGTCGTCCTCCAAATACTGCGCAAACAGGCGCGCTCGCAATGCCGGCTCAATTTGGGTCGTGTCAGAGGCCGAGGACGCCGTCAAATCCACCAACGGGGCATTGGTCAATCGTCGGACCGTATCACCGGGCTGATCCGTGACGGAGAGCTTGAAGCGTCCGATGTTTGCGTCGCCCAGCGTGGATCGTTGTCGAAGCTCGACGATGAGGTGTTCGTCTGACTTCAGCATCCATGGCTCATTGAGGGCGAACACAGCGACGCGCGGCAAGGTGGGAGGGCTCCCTTTCGTTGTCCACCCGTTCCGAGGATCGTCATCCAGCGTGTCTTTAACATCCCCATAATTGTTGTTCGCTTTCTTATCCGCGGAAAAATCGGCAATAGCGGAACTGATGCCCAACTCCCTGACTTGCGAGTTGCCGTCTTGACGCACCTGAATTTTGAGATTGGTCAGGATGAACTCTCCGGACTTGCCGCGTGAATAGCCGCCTCCCGTGTGGGAAAGGTGGGGCAGCACCTCAAGCTTCAGCCCGGTCACCCGCGACAGCGAGGCACGCGCGATCAGCCGGTAATCATCCTGATTGGGATTGGGACCGAAGGCCTGCACCGTGCCATCAGGTTCGTGTGAGAACCGGGTGCCTTCGGCGGATTCGACCCGGCCGCGCAGGGCATGCCACGCCTGAAATCCATGGAGCCGAACCGCCTGTAAGTTTTTGGCCAACCAACGTTCAAAAGGCGCTTCCGCCTGCTGGCGCGCCGCGGCTTCCTCCGCGGTCCGCTGGGACGCCAATTGTTGGGACTCCACGACGGCACGCGCTGCTCGCGGTGATTCATATTTCAAGAATGGCGTGGATCCCCGCCCCGCTTTTCCGTCCTCATCGATGCTATTGAAAAAAGCCGTGAGTGAGTAGTATTCGGATTGTGATATCGGATCGAACTTGTGCGAATGGCACTGAGCGCAGCCCAGGGTCAAACCAAGCCACACGGCGCCCATCGTGTTCACCCTGTCGATGACATAGTCGATCCGTGATTCCTCGGGATCACGACCGCCCTCGCCGTTGGTCAGGTGATTGCGATGAAAGCTGGTGGCGAGAATTTGATCTGGCAAGGCGTGCGGCAGCAGATCTCCAGCAAATTGTTCGATGGTAAACTGGTCGAATGGCTGATTGCGGTTGAAGGCGCCAACGACCCAGTCCCGCCATGGCCAACTCGCCCGCGTGTCATCGGCCTGATGCCCGTCGGTGTCGGCGTACCGGGCCACATCCATCCACCATGATGCCATGCGCTCGCCAAAATGCTCGCTCGCGAGAAGGCGGTCGATGACTCGCTCCCAAGCGTGTGGGGTTTTGTCCGAGACGAAGGCCGCCACTTCGGCGGGCGTCGGCGGCAATCCAGTGAGATCAAATGTCAACCGTCGAATCAACGTTTGCCTGGGAGCTTCGGGAGCCCAAGAAAGCCGGGCCTCCTTTAACCGAGAGCGGATGAACCCATCCACCGGATGAAAACCGTTCGTGGGCGGCTGGGGTCGAGCAGGCTTCTCAAACGCCCAATGGATTCCCCACGGGGCGCCCTCCGCAATCCATTGGCGCAGCGTCGACACTTGTTCGGCGCTGAGGGGAGGTTTGTGGGACTTGTCGGGAGGCATCCGGTCGCTGGGGTCGGCCGACAGGATGCGCCTCATCAACTCACTTTCGTCGGGCTTTCCCGGCACGATTGCGGTCACGCCCTTTCGGCTCGTGACGGCCGATTCGCGCAAGTCGAGCCTGAGACTGGCCTTCCGGTTCTTCTCGTCCGGTCCATGGCAGATGAGGCAGTTGTCGGAAAGAATCGGAAGCACGTCGCGGCTGAAGCGCGCTGACGCGGCGGCCGAACTCAAATCCGCCAGGTTGTGCGCCAGCGCGAGGACAAAACAAACCCGCGCCAGCCGACTTCGCATCGACTTCAAAGGCGCTTGGATGGTGTGTGGATTTCGCGCGGTCATTCGTTCGAGCGTCGCTGAATCCTAGCACGATGGCGCGGGAGAAAAGCAGCCATTTTTTCTCGCGCGCCAGGAATGGATCGCTATCGAGTCATCGCATCGCCCCTTGAGTCGGGGCGGCGTGCGGCGATGAAATAGTTCATCTGTGGGTGATGATACAACCTAAAAACGGCAGTTGCCCAAGGCGAATCTTCGCAAGATCCTGGCGGTAAAATTTTTCCGAATCACCCACCAAATCCACAACGGATATGCCTCCCTCTTCGCCAAACCTTTCTCGTCCGGGCTTTTGCAAGTCTCCACGAGGTTCAACTGCCGTTTTAAGGGTCAAACGGAAGAGTCCAGCCATGCGCGGCGGTTCGTGTCTCAAGGTTTCTTGATCCATTTCCCGCCCACATACGTGCGCAACACTTGGGTGGAGCTGATGCGGTCTTCGGCGCAGGTCAGGATGTCCGTGTCGAGCACGATGAAATCCGCGAGCTTGCCCGCTTCGAGAGATCCCAACTTGTCGTCGCATAAGAGAATCCGGGCATTGTTGATCGTGTAAAATCGGATCGCTTGCTCTCGATTCAACGCTTCCTCGGGGTGCAGTTGTTTTTCATAGCGCTTGGATCGGCGAGTGATGGCGGTCGCCATTCCGAGGAAGGGATTGTACGGATTCACCGACCGCATGGAGCCGATCTTTTGCATGTGGTCGGAGCCGCCGCCGGCGATGGCGCCCGCCTCGAACAAACTCTTGAGAGGTTGAAAGTAACGCAATCGATCATAACCAAACTGTTTCGCCAAGGTGTGGGTGTCCATGTAGAGCCAAGCGGGTTGAATATCCACCATCACCCCAAGACGCGCCGCTTCGAGAACCGCCTCGCGGCTCATGAAATTGGAGTGGCTGACGCACGGGCGAGTCGCGCGTAACGGCAGGTCCTTTTCCGCCTCCGAGTAGGCCTCCAGCAACGCGTGCACCGCGCCGTCTCCAACCGAATGCGCGGTGAATTGCAGCCCGCTTTCGACCGCCGTGCGGACCATCGAAACCAACCGTTCCCGCGGAATGAAACGAACCCCTCTATAATCCGGATCCTTGATGGAGTAGATGTCGCTCACGCCCCAAGGTTCGCGCATCAGCGCGCTGCCGGTCAGCATGCCTCCATCCAGATAGGTTTTAATTCCGATGATGCGAAGCCAGTCGTCCCGCTCCTTGAACAGGGAATCGCGACCCACCTCGCGAATGGATTCTTGGATCGCGGCCATGGAGCCGATGGATTCGATGTGGCGGGAGACCCGCACGCGAACGGTCAATTCACCGCGCCCGCGGGCCTCTCGATACACTTCGACGTCATCGAAGCCCGCGTCGCGATCGCACACGCTCGTGATGCCCACCGCATTGTAATCCGCGAACAGCTCCTTGAGCCGGCGCACTTTTTCCGAAAGCGGCAAGGGCCGGCGTGAGGATTGAACTTTCACATAACGGGAACAATTACGGAGAATGCCGGTCGGCTCGCCCGTGACGGGGTCCTTCTCGGCGAATCCGGAGCCGCCGTCCGTGACTTTGAAATCCCGGTCGATCCCGCTGAGCCTCAGCGCCGGGGAGTTCAGGGACGCGTCGGGTCCGGTCGCAAAAATGACGGGATGATTCGGCGAAACGCGGTCCATTTCGGCGCGCGTTGGGTATCGCTGCTCTCGAAGCCGCGTGATGAAGACCTGTCGCACCTCAATCCATCCGCCTTCCTTGACCGCCAGAGTTCTGGCCTTGATGTAATCGAGCACGTCCTGGATCGTCTCCATGGGGGGGATCTCATGGTCGGCTTCAAACAGGCAGGCGTCGGCCGGATGCGCGTGCGAATCCATCAGGCCGGGCAGCACCAGTTTCCCTTCCAAATCCACTACTTCCGTGCGCGGCCCGCGGCGCCGAAGCACTTCCGCGCTGCTCCCGACTTGGACAATTCGGCCATCCCGCACGGCGACGGCTTCGTGGATGGCAAACGTATCGTTCACTGAGGCGACTTTGCCGCCGTGCAGAATCAAGCTGGCGTCTCCCTCCTGTCCCTGGCAGAAGGCCGTCATCCCCCACAACGCCAAAGCCAGGACTACGATCGGGCGCCGAACCGGCGCCAGGGATTGAAGTGACCAAGGGTTGGCGTCTGAGTCCCTCATGTGGAGCCATGGGAGCCGCTCACACAGACCGCGGGAGCCCCAGTCTCTTGTCGTCAGCGTGCGCGAAGATGGATGCCTTGTGCAATTCTATCCGTTCGTAGGCGCCGCCGACCAGGTGCAGCCCATGGTAGCCCGCCTCCGCGAGCAGAGCGCACACGGTTTGCTGTTCTTCCTTGGAATGCATGGAACATTCCACGAAGGGACGAAAGCGCTTGAACAAATCAGCGCCTCCCGCCACCACTTGTCCTCCCGCTCCTTCCACGTCGATCTTGAGGAACGTCGGTGACAACTCGGGGTGGGATTTCATGAAGCTGTCGAGCGTGATTTGCTGAACCACTATCTCTTTCGCGCTGTCCCACATCATCGGATTCGGAGGCTTCGTCGCATCCAAGGAGGCCAGGCGCGAAAGCGCCCCATGCTCCAAATTGTCCCTGAAAGTGACTTCCCGGTTTTCGGCCCCCAGCGCGACCCCCATGATTTGTGTGCGGTCGCGAATGCAATGGCAATTCTTGCGCAGCAACTGGAGGTTTCTAGGAACGGGTTCGAAACACCAGATCGTGCACCGGCCCTTCAACAGCGAATAAAACCGGTGCGCGGTGAGGCCTATGTTGGCGCCGATGTCCAGGATCACCTCTCCAGGCTGCAGCAGCGCCGCCCATTCTTTGCGTTTGGAGGCTTCGAACCACCGATGGCCGAACAGCAGCCTGGGATACTCCGATGGCCGATACCAGAAAGGGGAACCGGCCTCTCCGATCATCGGCAAACAGACGCCGCGAAGGACAAACCTCAACGCCTTGCCCACGAACCGTTTGACCCGCTTGTTCACAATGGTTTGATTTCTCGGCCGCCCGCTTCGGGGATCGCGGGGTTCTCGCCCGCGCCAATCAATTCCAACTGCCTCGCCCAGTCTCTGACGAGAAACTTCCACGAGAACTCCCGCTCGGCGATCAGGCGTCCTTTCAAGCCCATTTCATGGCGCCTCGAGGGATCGTCCGCCAATTCGAGTATGGCCGCCGCCAACCGGTCGGGACGCTCCGGTTCGACCACCAGGCCGCATCCTTCGCGGCGGAGGATATCCGCGGACTCACCGTGGCCCGCGTAGATCACAGGCACCCCGCAGGCGAGCGGGGGAACGGTTTTCGAGAGGCGCATTTTCGAGGCGGCGGGCATGTTTTTGAGCACCACAAGCGAGGCGTAAGTGAGAGACATCAGTTTTGCCATCTCATCAAAGGGCGAATCCCGAAAAAGGATATTGTCCAGCCCACAGTCCGACGCCTCGCGCATCAGACTCTCTCGGACGGGACCTTGGCCGACCATCAGAAGGACGATGTCTTTTCGATCCTTCAGAAGTTTTGCGGTTTCCACAATGACTTCGAGCCCCTGATAATGAGCGTGAGTGCCCGCGTACGTAAAGACTTTGCGGCTCCCGGTTCCAAGTTTTTCGGCGTAGGCCTCGTCTCGTGGAAGCGGCCGCAAAGCCTCCAGATCCGCGCCATTGGGAAGAAAACTCATCTGGCCTCTGGGAACGCCCCGGTTGGCGATGAAATGTTCGATGAACGCGTGGGTGACGGTCGTGACCGAGAGACTGCGGCGCATCAGGAACCGCTCCATGGCCCTGGCGGCCTGGATCAGCCACTTGGCTCCGATCCACTGTCCTTCGGCCGCGATCTCCACTTGCAGATCCGGCGTGTTGTAAACATAGGGCACCCCTCGCAGCACCTTCAACATCCAAGCCGGGAAAGCGAGCGTCAAGGGCTGGGCTTCAACAAAGACCAGACGCGGCTTCCGGCCGAAGAGCAATCGCGGCATCACCGCCAGGGTGAAGGATGGGTGTGTGACGCCAATGTAACCTTGAGGTCAAGCGGCGACCTTGATTTTGAGATAATCGGAGTCGTTTAGGCGATTCCAACACTCATCCCAACGGTTTCCCTTCAGGGCGCAACGCAAGGTCAAAATGTTTGAGGCACCGGTCTCTGTCCAGAACA
>SXGS01141713.1_pt1 | contig 12481 bp, 10 predicted proteins | sample 3174681 | NCBI WGS metagenome assembly SXGS01 (sample SAMN11356861, study PRJNA531348) | freshwater metagenome | isolation source: freshwater sample F1-80 | place: China: Fuxian Lake, Yuxi | collected 2017-12-25
ACCACTAAGGTTAAATGCGTGAAACTAGCGAAAATTTCGGTGGGCTTGTTGGTTGTTGCGGTTGCTGGCTGCGGTGAACAATCAGCCTCGCAATATGCCACTGAGACTTCGGTTGTGGCAGAAGTGACAGAGACTTCAGAGTCAGGTGCTACCGATACGACGACAAACGATGCGTCAGATCTCGAGTCGACTACAACAACCGAGACGACAATCGAAACAACGACCACTACCACGACTACAACGACGGTTCCGCCAACGACAACGACTGTGCTTGACACATTGTGCATTCGACTAACGCAATGTCAATATGCAAACTTGGTTGGCGTTGATTTCTCGCGTCTGCAGCTCGATTTTCAGAACTTCAGTGTTGCGAGATTGACAGACGCAAGTTTCGCTGGGGCGAACCTGGCAAAGTCATTGTTCATTCGAGCTGATCTGTCGAATGTAGATTTCTCAGGCGCCAATCTCTCGGGCGTTGACTTTACAGCCGCAAATATGAACGGCGCAAATGTGGAAGGTGCGAATTTAACCGATGCGATTTTCTGTGATGTAGATGTCAAGATCTTGGTCGGTACGACCAGTTCGCAACTCGGCAAGATAAAGAAGTTCAAGTCAAAAGGCAAAATTTACTGCCCCTAAAGGGGAGAATTTCACTTTATTAGTGTGTTTACAACTTGTAGCGGTTTTTGTTATCGCATTTTAAACGCTGAGAGTAGATGCTCGCTCGGTGGGAGAATTGACTTAAATTCCCAGTTTCTGTTGGGGGCGATTTTGTCCAGCAGTTTATTTTCGTTTTCGCCGTTAACTCCAAGTAAAACGAGTGAGTTTTCTTTCAATAGTTTAAAACCATCTTCCCGTGACTGAATCAAAATGGATGTACCTGGGAGAAATTTGCCTTGCTTGGCTGGATCATCATCAATTGCGATGGAGACTTTATTCATTACTTTTGTTACATTTAAGAAAAATGATGATCTCGATCCGACACCGTAGAGAGCGATTGGAGCATCTCGAGAAATAAACTCTCCTAACTCTGTTTGAACTTTCTCGCAAAAAGAATCAAAGCATTGTGCCCAATTTCTGAATGAGCTAACCGTTCCGTTCACTGGCTCAAAATCAGTCACTTGAGTTTCCACCAATTGTGAAAGGACTGTAAGGCAGACTCCTGAGAATTGGGAGTTGTAGCTCTCTGAAACTGCGAATCCGAATGTTTGCAAAAGCCGTTTCAAACTCGCATAATTAAAGTCGTTAATGTGTTCTTCCCAAAGTGCGAAGTCTTTGAAATCAAAATGCGATTGTGCATCGGGGACCTCGATAACTAAAAATCCATTTGGTTTAAGCAAGTTACGAAGCGCTGCGCAAAAGTCTGAAAGGTTCTCTATATGTTCGAGGACTTGACGTAAAGTAATGCAATCAAATTTTCCCGTCTTGGCGATAATTTCCTCAGACTTTTTCTTACTGAGGTAGCTGTTAAAAATCTTGAAACCTGCATTGGATGCAAGGGCGGACATATTTTTTGATGGTTCAAGCCCATATAAATTTTCGAAGCCGCTTTCTCGTAATCGAGAAAGGAACTTGCCATCATTGCAACCGACATCGATAATTTGTGCACTTTTTGTAAGGGTTGCCTTCAGTTTGTTAATCAACTTGTCGAGGTGGGGCTCTCTCTTAACCGAAGACGAGTTGGCGTAGTTCGTATAGAATTCTTTGGGGTCAATTGGATTCAAAATCTGGACGAGACCGCAATTTGTGCATCCGCCGAGTTTGATTGAAAATTTTTGGCCAGAGTAGGGCTTAATCTGAAGGTTATTGACGATTGGTTGATCACCAAAGTCTAAAAGAAACTCGATAGATGCAGCGCATGAACGACAATCAATAGATTTGGTCTCGTCTACAAGCACAAGTTGTCAGGTTACATGGGTTTGAATTGCTCGGAAGTATGTTGAATGAATTAGGTTTGGGAGAACTTAACTCATTAGGGGGTCGAAATGAGTGTCGCAATACCTGAGTCGATTAATGATGTGAATGCTCAGTGGCTTGCCGATGCCACAGGGTTTGACATTAAAACTTCCGACATCGGCATCATTGGTGTGGGTGTTGGTGTGGCAAGTGCGGTGTATCGCGCAAAGTTGACTGGCAACAATTGCCCGCAGAGCGTGATCGTGAAAATGCCGGCGCTCGACGAGGCCGCAGCTTTTACTTCGTCGATTTTGCGAATGTATATTCGCGAAGTTCGTTTCTTCAAAACTTTGGCCAAAGAATGCCCCGTGATTACACCAAAATCGTATTATGGCGAGATCAACGAAGAGACAAGTCAGTTTGCGATGGTGCTGGAAGATTTAGCGGGACACCGAATTATTGATCAAACCGTTGGTATCACGATTGATGACGCCCGCCGCGCGGTTGATGCTCTGGCGAAAATTCACGCCAAGTGGTGGGGTCGCGCCGATGCGTTGGCGGCAGACGGCACGACAATCCCGTTCAGCGACCCGATTTATCCAGCCGTGTTGCCAATAGTTTTCGCCGAAGGCTGGGAGAAGGTTAAAAAAGAACTTGACCTCACAGAGTCGATACTCAAAGTAGGCGAAAAGTTTGGCTCGGCACTCGGTGGGTTGATGTCCTCGTTTATGGAAGGAGTAACGACACTGGCTCACGGCGACTTTCGCGCCGACAACATGATGTTCACCAAAAACAACGAGTTCGTGTTGTACGACTTTCAATTGATCGGCACTGGTTCTGGTGCATACGATTTGGCATACTTCGTGACACAAAGTTTGACGCCGAATGATGCGAGCAAATATGAGCAAGAGTTGTTCGAGCGATGGCTTGAAGGTTTGCGGGCAAACGGCGTCACCGACATTGATCGTGATCGATTGTGGTTGCAATATCGGGGCACCGCATTGTTCTGTTTGGTTTATCCAGTTGTTGCAAGTCGTGGTATGGATCTAAACGAACCTCGATCGCGGGCACTCATTGAAACGATGAATTCCCGCTTCGAGCGGGCGTTTCACGAACTGGATCTTGCTAAATTGATTTAACAAATGGAATTGATACTTGTTCGGCACGGTCTGCCGTTGCGCCGAGAAGTAGTTGATGGTCCCGCTGACCCTGAACTCTCACCCGAAGGAGTTGAGCAGGCCTCACGACTCGCTCATTATTTAGCATCAGAAAAAATTTCGGCTATTTATTCGAGCCCGATGAAGCGAGCTGTTCAGACCGCAGAACCTTTGGCACAGAAAATAAATTTGCCAATTTCGATAGTTGAAGATGTTGCCGAATATGATCGGTTGTCGAACGAATATATTCCGATCGAGGAATTGCGTGCAGCCAATGATGAGAGGTGGCAAAAACTTCTGGCGGGCGAGTGGCAGTCAGATTCAGACACGCTTGAGAGTTTTCGTGATCGGGTTATCTCGAGTCTCGAGCAACTAATTAGTCGGCATGCTTCACAACGCATCGTCGTGACTTGTCACGGAGGTGTGATCAACCAGTATTTAGCCCATATTTTGGGCATCGCCACTGAGCGCGGGTTTTTCTATCCGCAGTACACGTCGATCCATCGAGTTGTGGCTTCACAAAACGGTTTGCGCTCAATCGTTTCGTTAAACGAGATCGCCCATCTGCGCTAATTTAACCAGCTTTAAATGATGCGTGATAGTGGCGCAGTTAAACATGTTGGCCCACCGTCACCTTTGACGGCAACATTGGCGCCATTAAAGATGTGCACGGTTACGCCAGACTCGCGAAGTTTTCCCTCTATCTCAGGATTTCCGGCCGCTAACACAACGACATCGGGGGTAACAGTCAAGATATTTGCACCTTGTGTGTGAACTTCTGTGTCGTTAACCGTTAGCCATGTGATTTTGCGCGATTTGAGAAACTCAAGCAAGCGAATTGGGGCAAGTGGCTCGTAGACAACCGCTCGAGTATGGCTGATCGGTGAGAGCACCGACATCAAATGCAAAACGGCCTCGGGGCCTTGAAAGTGCGGCAAGTCGAATGCAAGCACTTCAACACCAAATGGCGTGAGCATTTTTTTGATTTGTGCAATACCCTCGCCATTGGTGCGATAACCATGACCAATTAACAATGTCTTTGCGTCGAGCCAGACTTTGTCGCCACCGTCGGCAATCGCTGAGCCAGTCAGTTCGCCCAGAATCGGCACGCCGATGCGTTCAAGGTCTTTGCGGGTCTGCGCCGGCTCTGGTTGGCGAACAGGTTTGCCCATCTGCAACAAAATCGCACCGTGTGGCGTCATGATCATCGGGTCGTGCATGTAGACGGCATCAACTAATCCGTCGACAGCGCCGGCGATGTGCACAGTGCAACCGAGTTTTTCCAGCAACTGCACAAATTCGTTGTGTTCGCGCACGAGCGCGTCGCGGTCGGGCTCGCGCCACTGGGCATCTGCCACGAAATTGCCGACAGTTGTCGGCGTGCGCACGAGCACATGTTCAAGTTTTGAAACCATATCTGGCGTGCCCCACATAGGTTCTTACGCTACGCCAGAACTGATATCGTCAGGATCTATGACTAATGCATCAGCATTGCGTAACTCAAGTAATCCGTTTTTATCGGGCAATTTGGCGCCCGTGGATGTCGAAACAACTGCGTTTGATTTGCGTGTAACGGGCAAATTGCCAAATGAGCTGACAGGTCGTTATTTGCGCAATGGGCCAAACCCGATCGGCGAAGTCGACCCCGATTCGTATCACTGGTTCTTGGGCTCGGGCATGGTGCACGGAATTCGAATCAACGATGGCAAAGCCGAGTGGTATCGCAACCGCTGGGTGCGCGATCGCAATATCGCGAAAAGTTTGGGTGAACAAGCTCCGCCGTCAGATTGGCCAGCAAAGCATGTGCAATTCGCCTCGAATACAAACGTGATCGGTCATGCGGGCGCAACTTGGGCGCTCGTCGAAGCTGGCTCGCCACCGATTGAGATGAATTATGAACTTGAAACAGTTCGAGTTTCAAATTTTGCAGGCACATTGCCGCAGGCTTTTTCTGCACACCCGAAGCGTGACCCGCGCACGGGCGAACTGCATGTGATGGCATATTGGTGGGGTTGGGGTAATCAAGTTCAATACCTCGTTGTTGGCGTCGATGGCAAAGTGCGACGCACGGTCGATATTGCCCTTCCTGGTGGCCCGATGATGCACGATTGTGCGATTACCGAAAAGTATGTGTTGATTTTTGATTTGCCATGTTTGTTCAATCTTGAACTGGCGATGTCGGGTCGGTCGTTTCCTTATGTCTGGAGTAAGGATTACATTCCACGTATTGGCTTGTTGCCACGTGAAGGTTCGGCGGCTGAGATCAAGTGGGTTGAGATCAACAGTTGCTATATCTTTCATCCGCTCAATGCATATGACCTGCCAGATGGCACCGTTGTGTTAGACGCGGCGCGTCACGAAAAAATGTTTGATCTTGAGCAACGTGGACCAAATGAGGGTTTTCCGACGCTTGATCGTTGGGTGCTCAACCCACAGACTGGTAAAGCAACAGAGCAGCGACTAGACGATCGACCACAAGAGTTTCCGCGAATGAACGAATCGCTGATCGGATTAAAAAATGATTTCGGTTATTTCGCCGGCATCTCAGATGTTTTCAAACAAGCCGATTTGATCAAACAAGATCTTGCCAAGCGCACGACACAAGTGCGCCACGATGGCGACGAATTTGGCTACGGTGAGCCAGTTTTTATCTCGCGCGAAAACTCAAAATCCGAAGATGACGGCTATGTGATGGCGCTGCGACACGACATGGAAACTGATCTTTCAGATTTGGTGGTGCTGGATGCCCAGGACTTTTGTGGCGAACCCGTCGCAGTAGTCAATTTGCCGGTTCGTGTGCCGAACGGCTTTCACGGCAACTGGATCGCCGACTAATCGAGCCGTTCGCCCAATCGTGGCTGCACTACCCGTTTTTCCGTGATTATTGCGGTTACTAAATCACCCGGAGTCACATCAAATGCGGGGTTAAGGGCTCGTGAACTTTCAGGTGCGACTCTGGCTCCGTTCCAAAAAAGTATTTCTTCTTCATCACGTAATTCGATATCGATATCCTGACCGGAATGAGTTGCGATGTCCACCGTGCTCTCGGGAGCAACGACAACGAATGGAATTTTTGATCGGTGGGCAGCTAACGCAAGGGGATATGTTCCGATTTTGTTTGCGACGTCACCGTTTGCTGCGATTCTGTCGGATCCAACAAGGACAATGTCCACTAGACCCCCAGCAATGATTGAAGGTCCGGCACCATCCACGACGATTGCGTGGTCGATTCCCATTTCGGAAAGCTCAAAAGCTGTGAGTCGCGAGCCTTGGAGTAACGGTCGCGTCTCGTCGGCGAACACTTTTAGAATTTTCCCCCGGCTATGTAGCTCTCTTACTACTCCGAGTGCTGTTCCCCAATCAACGCATGCAAGCCCACCCGCATTGCAATGGGTATGAACCGATATTGAATCACCAACTAAATCAGCCACAAAGTCAGCACCACGTTTCGCCATCTCAATGTTTGTAGAGACATCCAAATTCAGTATTTCTATCGCTTTAGCCTCCGCGGTAGCCATGATTTGATTGATTTCAGAGAGACCGTCGATCGCATCCAACATTTTTTTTACACCCCAACGCAAGTTGGCGGCAGTGGGTCTTGCATTTGAAATTCGTATTGCGTCAATTTGGACTTGCTCGATTTTGCCGCGAGTTTTTGAAACTTGAAGCACAGAAAGTAACACGGCGAATGCACCAGCGACGCCAATTGCCGGAGCACCTCGAACGACGAGTCGTTTTATTGCGTCAATCATCTCGTCAACCTCATGAATCTCAACGAATCTAATTTTACCCGGTAGGGAAGTTTGGTCAATCAGACGCACATGATTCCCTGCCCATTCAATTGTTTTCATAAATACGGTCTACTATAAATGGGCAATGCCACTTAATTTATGGGACCAAAGCGCGCTGGATGAAAGTGCAGATCCTTTAGATGAATGTGTCTATGGATCGCAATTACTCGGAAAAGATCCGTCTTTAGTTTTGCACGGCGGGGGCAATACCTCGGTGAAAATCAAGTATAAAGACGTCACCGGAAAAGAGTTAGATGCGATTTACATCAAAGGCTCTGGTTGGGACCTTGCGACAATTGAGAGAGCAGGATTTGCTGCACTACCGCTTTCTAGGCTTCTAGAACTATTAAAACTCGAGTCGTTATCTGATCGTGAAATGATGCGAGAACTTTCAGCAGCGAGATTTGATGACTCAATGCCGCAACCATCCGTTGAGTCCCTATTGCACGCATTTCTACCGTTTAAAGCAATTCAGCACAGTCATGCTGACATCATTTTGGCTTTAACTAATACTCCCAATGGCGACAAATATATTAAGCAGATTTTTGGTAATCGCGTATTAATAGTTCAGTATGTCATGCCCGGTTTTGATCTGGCCCGCAAGCTTTATCAAAGTTGGGAGCAAGATTCGACCCCCAACACTCTGGGAATTGTTCTGATGAATCATGGATTGTTCAGTTTTGGTGAGACAACGCGTCAAGCGTATTCAAACCATCTCGAATTAATCAATCAAGCCGAGGCATTTGTCAAAAACTCTTTGCCTAAAGTATCGAAACCTAAAGCATTAGACAATGCTAAATCACTAGATGCTCAAGATTTTGCAACGCTAAGGCGCAAGATCTCTGCGGTCGCTGGTCGTCCAATGATTGTGAAGAGAGAATGCGATGCCCCAATACTGGAATTTGTCAATAGGCCGGATTTAAGTGAGATTGCCAAAAAGGGTCCTCTAACACCTGATCATGTAATTCGTACGAAAAGAATCCCCCTTATTGGTCAGGATGTAGACGATTATTCGTTGGAGTATCTGAAATATTTCGAACGAAATCATTCCCGATTTCAAGAACCTTTGCAGATCCTTGATGGGGCACCAAGAATTTTGCTTGACCCACAGTTAGGAATGTTGGCTGTAGGTACTTCGGTGAAGGATGCAATTATTGCTGGTGACATCTATCGCCATACTGTTGATGTTGTAACACTCTGCCAAGATCATCTGGGTGGTTGGCAGGCTTTGCCCGAGGATTTGATTTTTGACGTTGAATACTGGGAATTGGAACAGGCAAAAGTTAAAAGATATTCATCGCGACCTATTTTTGAAGGTCAAGTCTCCTTGGTCACGGGGGCAGCTAGCGGAATAGGCAAAGCATGTGCGCTTGAATTGATAGCAAGGGGATCTGCCGTTATCGCGGTCGACCAGTCCGCGAAAGTTTCTGAAGTTATTAGTAATCCAAATTGGTATGGAGTGGTTGCAGACGTCACTGACCACTTGTCGATGCAGCAAGCAATAGTTTCGGGCGTTGAGAAATTTGGTGGAATAGATATCGCAGTTATTGCGGCTGGAATATTCGGAGAAACTGAAAGGATTTCTGAGTTGAATTCTGATGGATGGCGAAAAGTCATGGCGGTGAATACCGATGCTGTCGTTAATTTAATGTCAAGTCTCCATCCGTTACTGAAAATTTCACCGATTTATGGTCGAGTGGTCGTAATCGGTTCAAAAAATGTTGAAGCGCCGGGGTTGGGCGCCGTTGCGTATTCTGCATCAAAGGCGGCGACTACGCAGATCGCACGGATTGCAGCACTTGAATGGGCACAAGATCGAATTCGGGTCAACGTTGTTCACCCTGATGCAGTTTTTGACACTGGTCTTTGGACTGAAGAGATAATTTTGGCCAGAGCCAAAAGTTATAATCTTTCAGTCGATGATTATAAAAGTCGTAATCTACTCAGACAGGAAATACGTTCAGAGCACGTCGGAAAATTAGTAGCCGAACTCTGTGGCCTAGCTTTTATTGCCACTACGGGGGCTCAGATATCGATTGATGGCGGCAATGACAGAACCATCTGAGACCGATTGCGTCGAATGTCGGATAATCCTCAGAAAAAGTTGAGTTTTAGTCCGGGCCGAGGCCAAGGCATAGACACAAGTTTGCCGAGGCCTGAAAGTGTGATGTAAGCAGTTCGCAAGTCAGTGCCACCAAAACAAATATTCGTCGTGATCGGGTCGCCAGTCGCGATGTGCTCGACAATTTCGCCGCTCGGTGAAATCACCGTGATGCCACCGTTCATCAATGTCGCAACACAGACATTGCCCGCACTGTCAACTGCCAACGAATCGAGATATTGCAAACCCGGGAGACCACATAAACAACTGCGCGGATCACGCGAATTGAAACCCGCAACTTCTCCTTCGCCGGTAATGGTCGCTTGGTGGACGCGACCATTAAATGTCTCAGCCCAATAGAGCGTCTTGCCGTCTGGAGATAGACCGATTCCGTTGGGTGCCTGACACGGAAAAATAACTTCGCGGATCATCGAGCCGTCTGTCTTGGCGTAATAGATACCCGTCAAATCAAAAGTACGCCCGTGACGAATGCCGTGTTCGGTGAACCACATGCCGCCGCGTTTGTCGAACACGATGTCGTTTGGTCCGCGCAGCTCGTGTCCATCACAATGCGTGTAGAGGTCGGTGACTTCACCAGAATCTAAATCAACTCGTTGAATTCGTCCGCCGATATAAAGTTCGGGGTCGAATGGTCCTGGGTAGGTGACGCCGTTGTAAGTTCGTTTTGAGAAAGAGCCTCCGTTATTGCATAAATAAAGTGCACCGTCGGGGCCAAGGGCGAGACCGTTTGGTCCACCGGCGATTTCCGCGACTATTCGTTTGATGCCATCAGGCATTATTCGTGTGATGCGTCGAGCCATCATTTCGACTACGACAACGCTGCCGTCTGACAACGCAACCGGTCCTTCAGGAAAACTCAATTCGCTTGCAACCTCAACGAGATTAGTCATGATAAGTGAGCCTAATTATTTATGTTTATGGCGTCAAAGCTTTCACCCGCACGAACTTGGGCGGCATAAAGCGAGTTGTTATTTATAAGTTGCTCGTGTGTGCCTTGTTCGACAATCGTGCCGTTGTCAAGCACGATAATGCGGTCGGCATCACGAATTGTTGAAAGACGGTGCGCGATAACCAATGAGGTGCGGTTTTTCATCGCCATATCGAGTGCGTTCTGCACGAGTATTTCACCCTCGTTGTCAAGATGACTCGTGGCTTCATCGAGAATCATCACCGCCGGATTCTTAAGCAGCAACCGAGCGATGGCCAAGCGTTGCTTTTCGCCGCCTGAAAGTCGGTATCCGCGTTCGCCGACAATCGTGTCGTAACCGTCCGGAAGAGCCGCGATCACATCGTGAATTTCTGCTGCCTGACAAGCCTCGACAAGCTGCTCTTTGGTTGCATCTGGGCGCGCGTACAAAAGATTTGTTTTCACTGATTCATGAAACATGTGCGAGTCTTGCGAAACGACGCCGATTGCGGCGCGCAATGAAATACCTGTAAGGTCGCGCACGTCTTTATTGTCAATTCGCACCGCACCCGACGTGACGTCGTAAAGGCGGGCGAGCAACATCGCCAGCGTTGTTTTGCCGCTGCCACTGGCACCGACGATCGCAACTGTCTCTCCTGGCGCGATTTTGAGCGAGATGTTGCGCAACACGTCGACATCGGGATCTGCACCCTGCATCACACCCGCGAGTTCGAGTGAGGCGATCGAGACACTTGTGCCGGGTGGATATCTGAATGAAACATTCTCGAACTCGATCTCGCCACGAGGGTCGACGATGTCGACCGCACCCATCCGATCGGTGATGGCGACTGGTGCATCGAGCACTTCAAATACGCGCTCGAAACTAACGAGTGCAGTGAGCACTTCAAGTCGCGCATTGGTCAGACCTGTAAGTGGTTGATAAATACGTTGCACAAATGCGGCCATCGCCACGAGAGTGCCGATCGTGATGCCACCAGAAACGACCATGAACGCACCGACACCGTAGATTGCAACAGCACCGAGTGCACCAACAAGACCGAGGGCAACGAAAAATACGCGACCGTACATTGCCGCCGTCACACCGATATCGCGCACGCGTGATGCGCGCGAACCAAAGGCGTTGATTTCTTCTTTGTTGCGACCGAATAGTTTTACGAGTAGGGCGCCAGAAACATTGAAGCGCTCGGTCATCTGCGTATTCATCGAGGCATTGAGACCCATTTGCTCACGTGAGATTTCTTGCAGCCGAGCCCCGACGCGCTTGGCTGGAAAGATAAATACAGGCAAGACAATTAGGGCGAGCAGAGTGAGTCGCCATTCAAGAGCCAACATCGCCACGAGAGTCGTCGTGAAGATCACGATGTTAGAGACAACGCTGCCAAGTGTGCCCGTGACGGCGCTTTGTGCGCCGACAACATCATTGTTGAGTCGGCTAATCAGCGCACCCGTTTGTGTGCGGGTAAAAAATGCGATCGGCATGCTTTGCACTTTGTCGAATAAGGCGACTCGAAGGTCGTAGATCAAGCCTTCGCCGATGCGTGCCGAATACCATCTTTGAACTATTTGTAGTGCCGCATCACCAAGTGCGATGGCGACCAAAATTATTGTCAAGGTTACGATGCGACGCTTGTCTGCATCGGGGATCGCCTGATCGACAATCAATCGAAACATCAACGGTGGCACAAGTGCCGTCACTGCTGAAACAAGAATCGTTGCGAGAAATCCAAGAATCGAACGTCGATACGGCATAGCAAACTGCCAAGCTCGGCGCAGTGATGTTTTGCCAATTTTCGCCCCAGCGACACCCGACTTGTCGCGCGGTATCAATTGATGTGGATGCACGCAGTCAGGCTAAGGCATTGCTCACTTATTTATGAGTGACTGATATCTAAACGGTTGGGTTTTTGAGTGCCGAGCGGGCTGCGACAGGGTCGACTGTAAAGCCGGGTGTATCGCGGCAAAATTCAATCATGATGCCATTTGGATCAAGGTAATAGTGCGAGTGGCACCACCCGTGGTCGACGTCCATAATTGGTTTGATGCCGGCCGCCTCCAACGAGGCGCGGGCTTGCTCTTGGGTTTGTTTATCGGCGGTGAAAGCGATGTGATTCACCCAAACAGGCAATCCGTTGCCGGTAGATACATCTGAACGCCAATCAGGTTTTTCACCCATGTTGTGTAGATCAAAAAAAGCGATACACGTGCCGTCACCAAGATCAAAAAACAAGTGTCGAAAATTTGAATCAGAGTCCGGAACTTGTGTCACCTCGGTGTGCACGAGAGGGAACCCAAGAATGTCCTCATAAAAATGTCGTGTCGCCTCGGCATCGCGACATGCGTAAGCCACATGGTGAACACCGCTTTTAAGTTTCATTGCACTTTTAGTTTCATGCGCGGGCCTTCTGGTCCATCTATTTCTACAATCGGATCGTCGCGATCGTCAAATTCTGTGCGCAAGGCGCGACTCATCACCGCGTGCATGTCGTACATTGCGACAATGTAAGTGAACTCAAGGATCTCTTCGTCACTGAGGTGACTTTGCAGCGCGGCGAAAACACCGTCACTAACTCTGCCCCCGTCATAGACG
>SXGS01148051.1_pt1 | contig 12480 bp, 10 predicted proteins | sample 3174681 | NCBI WGS metagenome assembly SXGS01 (sample SAMN11356861, study PRJNA531348) | freshwater metagenome | isolation source: freshwater sample F1-80 | place: China: Fuxian Lake, Yuxi | collected 2017-12-25
AGCCGCTGGCGACCTGGGACTCGAGGATCCCCGCAGAAATCGTCGTGGTTCCATCGTAGGTGTTGTCAGAAGTGAAAATCAGCTTGCCTGAACCGCTTTTCGAAATCGAAAGGACGCCTGTACTGGTCTCTTGGAGGATGCTGGACATGAGTGTGTTCCCCGTTCCTCCAAAGGCGATCGTTTTGTTGTCAGCCCCCGTGATGTTTAACGGAACTCCAATCGTCAACCCCGTGGTGGCGCTGCTGTTGTTGACGATCGAAAGATCAGAAGTGGTGTCCGTGTTAACCCTGAGCGTCAGGCTAGCCCCCCCAATCGTGTGCGCTTGGGTTCCCGACACGCTGATCAAAGGATCCGTTCCTCCATCTGTTTCGTCGCGAAAGGCCAACGTCCGAGTTCCGGAAACATCGAGGGTGTAGGCGGTCGAAGTTCCCGTGAAAGCGAGACCATTGATCGTCGCGTTGGCGTTCACGGTCACGGTCACTGCAGTGGCCGTCGTTTGATCTCCCAAGCCAGCGATTTCCGTCCTCGAATTGGGAACTCCCCCGTTCCAATTCCCCGCGGTGTTCCAAACCCCGCTTCCATCCAATTGCCAAGCCCGAGTTGTGGGAGCGGCTTCGAGTATCCCAATCCAGGATCCAGCCGCCATGGCAAACAGAATCGGCCAAATCCGAGACAACCTCTGAAAGTTTTTAGACACTCTAAGGTATTATAGCTCAACTTTGAAAACCTAAGAACGGCCGTTGCCCCAGGCGAATCTTCGCAAGATCTTTGTGATAATTTTTTTCCGAAACAATCGCCAGATCCACACGGGATATGCCTCGCACTTCGTGAAGCCTTTCCCATCCAGGATTTTGCAAATCTCTACGATGTTCAATTGCCGTCTTAAGGATAGGGGTTATGAAAATTTTGACTCACGGCAATTGATTGCGCGTTTGCCTGTTGATTTTTCGACTGTCCACCCATCCCGAAAGGCCCGCCGCAAGCCGAACTGAATTCCAAATCAGCGGCGAGTTGCTATATCCATCGGCATTTTTGAGTTTTTATTGATTGGAAATAGCTTCCGAAGCCAAAAGCTTGCATCGAGGATTTGGGTGGGTAGTCTGTCAATCATGATCGCTGATGAGATTGACACAATCCTGAGCCGACGAATCGCCGTGTTGGGTGAGCGCGTGTTAGGGGGTGGCCAGGTTGATCGAGAGGAGGCGATGGACCTGTTCCAATTGGAGCATCGGGCGGACATCTTCGATTTGTTGGCCTGGGCCAATCGGATACGAGAGACCTTCAAGGGAAATAAGATCCATCTGTGCTCCATCGTGAACGCGAAGGCGGGCGGGTGTTCGGAAAATTGCAAGTTTTGCTCACAATCATCTTTTTATCAAACCGGAGCCCCTAAGTATGGATTCGTTGATCCGGAGCCTGTGTTTGAGGCCGCGGAAGAGGCGAGCCGTCAAGGAGTCACGGCGCTGGGGTTGGTTGCGGCGTGGAAAGGATTGAATGAAGGGCCCATGCTGGATGAAGTGTGCGATCGGATTCGGGAGTTGTCGGAAGGTGGGAAGGTTCGCGCCGACGCGAGTTTGGGGCTGATCAAGGAGCAAGCGGTGGCTAACCGACTAAAGGCCGCGGGGTTGGAGTGTTACGGGCATAACTTGGAGAGTTCTCGGCGATTCTTTCCGACGCATTGCACGACGCACACGTTTGACGACCGGCTCCGAACTATCCAATTGCTCCGGAATGCCGGAATCAAGATCTGTTCCGGTGGGATCATCGGAATGGGAGAGACGCGGGAAGACCGGTGCGATCTTGCTTTTTCGCTGCGCGAGGTAGGGGCCAACGTTGTTCCGATCAACATTTTGAACCCTATTCAAGGGACTCCATTTGAGAAGAACATTCCGCTTGAGCCGCTCGAGATTTTGAAGACCATTGCCTGTTTCCGGTTCATCCTGCCCAGGAAAGAAATCATGATCGCGGGAGGTCGCACTGTGAACCTCAGAGATATGCAAAGCCTGATCTTCATGGCTGGCGCCAGCGCCCTCATGGTTGGAAATTATCTGACGACTGTGAATCAGCCGGTGGAAAAAGATCTCCAGATGCTCCGGGATTTGGGCCTGGATCCGAGCTGGGACAAGCACGAATTTGTGGATCAGGAGGAGCTGGCCTTGACTGGCATCGACGCAACGGCTGCTAGACAGCCCATAGACGAGGATGCCCGTTCTGCCATGAGACCTTCGGCCGTTTGACCGGCGCGAGAGATGTTATCCCAGGAAAGTCTTTCGTGTTCATCAGATGATCCGGAAGCTCGATTTAAACAAAGGCGGCTATCGTGGGGAGAGGATTAAGATCGAGCGTATCGTTCGACGCATTCTGGTCTCAGCAATCTCCCAAGGGTGGCAAGTTGACAGTGTGTCGACTTCCAATGCCATCAGCCTCCATGCGTTGAGCCGCGGGGGAGAGATTGCCTCGGCGCCCCGCGTCTACATCTCGGCGGGAATCCATGGCGACGAACCCGCTGGACCTTGCGCTTTGGCTGAGTTGTTGGAAGAGGAGCGGCTGCCAAGGGAGTTTGGGTATTGGGTTTGTCCCTGTCTCAATCCCACGGGATTCGGTTTGAGCACCCGTGAGAATGCAGATGGCGTGGACCTCAACCGGGAGTATCACGCCCCTTCCTCAGACGAGGTGCGTTCTCACATCGCCTGGCTCGAAAACCAGCCACCGTTCGATGTCGCGTTTTGTTTGCATGAAGACTGGGAATCCAATGGGTTTTATCTTTACGAACTGAATTTGGGCGTCGAGGAGTCGTTGGCTCAAGGGATGATCGACGCGGTTTCCAAAGTGTGCCCGGTAGATCTCGCTCCGGAGATTGAAGGACGAGCGGCGGTTGGAGGAATCATTCGACCGAACCCAGATCCGCTCACACGGCCTCAATGGCCTGAGGCTTTCTATCTAATTCAACACAAAACGCGGCGAAGTTACACACTCGAGGCGCCCTCGGATTTTCCGCTTCCGGTCCGCGTGGCGGCCATCAAAGCGGCAATGATCGCCGCCCTTGCCATGCTCCGACGATGACGTTCGAGTTCGCGGCGGGCCATGGTTCTCCAGCCGCCTGAATTATTTATTCTAGAGGTTTTTGTAACCGCTCTGATTGAGTTCGTGTTCTGCTTCCATATGGGTCAATTTCGGTTTGCGCTTTGGGTGGTTCGGGACCGGTTGGGGCATCCGACGCCTTGCTCGGATCTCACATTGCGCCAACTTTCGATGGATTCTAAGTCAGGGACGGTCTGTCCGTTGACTTGAGTTAACAACATGGCCCGGTTCGACACGTTCGAGTCATTTATGCTTGCGTACCAGGATATGGTTTATTCGCATGCTTTCCGACTGCTCGGCAGGGAAGCGGATGCGGAGGACGTGTCGCAGGAAGTCTTTGTCCGGGCTTACAACCATTTTGCCGATCTTTCGTCCAGCCCCACGGCGGGGGGATGGCTGAAGACCGTGACTCGAAATCTCTGCCTCAACCACATCACGCGATATCGGAATCGCTGGCGTTTTTTTTCGGAATTCAGCCGGGATGACGATGAAGATCAGCCTCTTTGGGACGTGCCTGTGGAGGAAACGACAGGAACGGCCATGTCGGAAGAAGATCAGCGTCAAATTCTCGAGAAGGCCCTTCAAAAGCTTCCCGTGGCCCAGCGGGTGCCTCTGGTGCTCTATCATTTCGAGGACATGAGCTACGAAGAAATCGCGGCACAATTGAAGATATCGCTACCCAAAGTCAAAACGGATATTTTTCGAGCCCGGGAGTCCTTGAGGAAGAAGCTGAAGTATGCGGCCGACACGGGGGAAGTCCTAGGGCGTGGTGTTCCATGAACCGAAAAAGATTTTGAAAGTTATGAGTTCTGAACACGAGACACGTGAAAGGGATCCGCTCCTCCGGTTGTTGCGGGAATTGCCGGACCACAAGGCCCCGGCGACACTGGTGGGCCGAGTTCAAGGGGCTATCCGGGCCCGCGCCCCGCTGCCGTGGTGGCGGCGGCCATTGACAGAATGGCCCCCCTTCACACGGTTCCTGGGCGTCGCCTGCGGCTTGGCTGCGTCCGCTGCGATTCTGTGGTTTGGCGCGGCCTTGGTGGGTGACATCGCCGGGACGGCGAGCGGTTGGGTGCTCAGAAATGGCCTGCCGGTGATGGCTCTCGGCGGGCAGGTGGTCGGCGCCTTTTGGAAGGTGGCTGCCATTGTTCTCGGAAGGATGCCCTTGGAAGCGTGGGGGTGTGCCGGGTTGGCTGGAGTGCTTGTCTACACATCCGGGTTGGGCATCGGCACTGTGTTTTGGAAGGTGGCGAATCATCGGTCGTGACCGTTTTTTTGATTGCCCATGAAGCTCGATATGATGATGTCGATTTGATCTGGAATTATGAACAGGAATCTTGAATTTTGGAGGTGGTCAGTTCGAACGGCGAGTGTTGCCGCGTCTCTCGTTTGGTGCGGAATCGTGCTGGCGGGGGGGCAGGAAGCGACCATCGCCGTGCAGCTTGAGGAGGGGGGGCCCAACATTCGACTTTCTCAGGATGGCGAGATGGTTTCGGTTGGGCGCGATGTGCGTCTTGGCGTGAACGAAGTGGCTCAAGGGATTGTGGTGGTGGTGGGGGACGTCCTAGTGGAAGGCAAGGTGGAGGGTGACGTGGTTGTGGTGGGAGGGGCCGCTACCATCAAAGGAGAAGTCACCGGCTCCGTCGTTTCCACCATGGGATCGGTGGTTCTTGGACCCGGGGCGAAAATCGAGGGCGACCTGGTCGTCGTCGGCGGGGGCGTGAAAGAGTCAGCGGGCGCCGTGATTTTAGGGGAGAAGCACGTTTATGGGCTGGGGTTCAGCGCGCCGAATTTCAAATGGCTTTTTTCCTGGCTCGGAAAAGGCCCAATGATGGGGAGGTGGCTCTCGATCGAGCCGGGATGGCCATGGGGGGCTGCGGCTGTTTTCTTTTTCCTTTATCTCGTTCTTGGAGTGCTGTTCTCAAAACCCTCGGGGACATGCGTCGACGTTCTGTCGCGCCGGCCGCTTGGGAGCTTTTTCGCGGGTATCCTGCTTTTCCTATTGATGGCGCCCACGATTTTCGTGCTCACGATTTCGGTGGCAGGGATTCTCGTGATACCATTTCTGATTTGCGCCTTCATTGCGACGGTTCTCTTTGGGAAGATGTCGGCATTGCGCTTTTTGGGGGAACAGCTAGGCAGGCAAACGGGGATTGGCCTCCTGGGGAATCCTTTGATGGCGCTTTTGGTGGGATCTCTTCTCGCGTTGGGGGTTTACACCATACCCGTCATTGGCATGATTGCTTGGGGCTTGCTGACTCCGCTGGGAGCGGGAGCGGTAGTTCTGGCTGTGATGGAGTTGGCTAACCGACCCAATCCAGCCTTGGCCGCCGCTTCTTCTCCCATTAGTTCCCTAGGTTTGTCCTCGCCCGCCCACGTTACCCCACCCAACGATCCCTCGGACCCACTGCGAGGCGAATCCGCGGCGTCTGCCCCGTCGCCCGATACTTCTGTTCTGGATGCTTTGGCTCTTCCGAGAGTCGGATTCTGGAGGCGGTTCTGCGCCTCGTTTTTGGATCTCATCCTGGTGACCGTGGCCGGCATCATCCTGGGACATCCGTTCGCCTTCGTGGTCACCTTGATTCTTTATCATATCGTTATGCTTGGGTGGCGGGGGACGACCATTGGCGGTGCGATCATGGGAATCAAATGTTACAGGATCAACGGCGCTCCGTTGGATTACGGCGTCGCGGCGGTGCGCGGATTCTCCGCGATTTTTTCGTTCGTGGTTCTGGGGCTTGGTTTCTTCTGGGCGGGATGGGATCGCTACAATCAGTCTTGGCATGATAAGATCGCCGGCACGATTGTGGTTCGAATGCCCCCGGGCACCTCACTCCTCTAGTGTGCCGTTCACGAATTGGATGGACATTTGCGGCATAAATTTTTGATTCAGACGAGGCGAGAACGACGAACATACCCTTCGTGGGTCTGTGAGGAGGGAACAACGAAGTCTGAATCAAAAAGACGTGCCGCCCATCGGGTTGTGCCACAGTGAAGCTCTGGCTGCGTTGCTCCTCGTTCACTGATCCATATCCGGATAGGCTCCCTCGTCGCGCCTTGCCAGAGATTCACTGTGGCACAACAAATGCCCACCGAATTCGTGAACGGCACACTAGCCATCGGAAAACTTGTGGATGATGGGATGATGGCTTGACTGGTCTTGGTGCTTCGAGTTTCTAGATAGTCCACCATGAACCGTCGAGAATTCATCAATCGCGTGGGTGCTTTGGCGTGCGGTGCGGCAGTCACGGGGTGCCGTTCCGCGTCGATCTCTTCAGGCTCATCCCCTTGGTGTATGACCGTCCTGGGTCCTGTTCTCTCGGAGGCTCTGGGTTCGACGCTGGCTCACGAGCATGTGCTTGTGGACTTTATTGGGGCCGAATTGGCCGACCGCTCTCGATACGACGGGGAGGAGGCGTTTCAGGTGGCGCTGCCTCACTTGCGACGATTGAAGGAATTGGGGTGCGAGACGTTGATAGAGTGCACGCCCGCTTATATTGGCCGCGACCCGAATTTGCTTCGCAGACTGTCCCGAGCGAGCGGTTTGCACATCCTAACGAACACTGGATATTATGGCGCTGGACAAAACAAGTTCCTGCCCCGGCACGCCCATGAGGAAAGTGCGGACGAGTTGTGCGCCCGTTGGGTTTTGGAATGGCGGGGCGGCATCGAGGGGACAGGTGTTCGGCCGGGATTTATTAAGATTGGCGTCGATGCCGGCGGTCTTTCCGGGCTTCACCGCAAGCTCGTCACCGCCGCCGGGAGCACCCATTCAAAGACAGGTTTGACCATCGCGGCGCACACAGGCAACGGCTTGGCGGCGCTTGCGCAGCTTGAGGTGTTGCGAACGGAAGGCGTTGATCCCTCGGCTTTCGTATGGGTCCACGCTCAGAATGAAAAGAATTCCACCATCCACCTCGATGTCGCCCGGCAGGGAGCGTGGGTTGAGTTTGACGGCATCGGTCCCGATACTATCGTCTCCCATGTCCAACACGTTGAAACTCTAAGGAAAAACGGGTTGCTTGGCCGAATTCTTGTATCCCAGGACGCGGGCTGGTATCATGTCGGCGAGAAAGGAGGAGGCAAATTTCGTTCGTTTGAGACCCTTTACACCCAATTCTTGCCCGCTCTGCGAAAGTCGGGATGGAACGAGGAAGAGATAGACCAATTGATGCAAAGTAATCCAAGGGAAGCGTTCGCGATTCGAGCGCGCAAAGCTTGAACCAACTTCCGAGATTTCTTTGGCGGCCTTTGCCGTGAATGTGCGCGTCGGCGCGCTCCGTTCCACAATGGCGCTGCATCGAATCATCTTTTAGAGGAAAGAGAACTCAACGGGGAAAGTTATCCTGAAAACAGCGGAGAACCTGTTTCATCTTCGCAAGATCCTGGCGGTAGAATCTTTCTAAAACACCCAGCAGATCCACAAGGGAGATGTTTCGCTCTTGGTCGAACCTTTCTCATTCAGGCTCTTGCAAATCCGCCTGATGCTCGACCTCGATTTTAAGGGTTATTGTCCGTGGCGGGATCCAGTTTGAGTGCCAGGGTCAAGCTCGGTTTCGCGAGCACCCGAAGCCAAGGCTTCAGTTCTCCCCACGTCAGGTCGGGTTGAGCGGTGACGATCGCTGTGCCGTCTTCGATTCGGGCGTCGCGCAACCATGCCTCCAGTTCCATTGGGCTCTTGGCTCGCGATATCCTCCTCTGGGGGAGGGTAGCAGGCACCGGGGCGTTCTCGCTTGATTCCGCGGTTTGGGTGATGATCGCGCTCATTCCTCCCGTCGGTCCGAAAAGAGCCACAAAAGTTTTGCTCTTAAATCCACTCTCCCAAACTTCAATCGAGGCGGCTTCGTTCATCGCATCGACAGACGTTGAGACCGCCTGCAGTGCTGGCAACCCGACCAAATCCCGGGAGAGGGGCTTTACATCCAAAGCGGCTTTCGTGGCCAGGGAGAGAGGCATTGAGTCCCCAGGTCGGATATCGAATCGCACCTCCCATCCCAAATGCCGGCGCAGTTGTAACAGTTCCTCCAGTCCATTGAGCCACGTGTCCTGCAATGAGATCACTTCATCTAGCAAAGGGACTGACCAAGCGGGTTTCCCCTGGGAGTCGAAAGTCACCGCGACAGCGAGCCGGCCTTGGGGCGTGGGCAGAGCCGAGAGTCTAAAGGACTTTCGCAGTTGGGCGAGCATGGTCGTGGCTCGATGGTCCCAGGTTGGATCTGGGTTCAAGGATTCCAGCGTTCCCCCGATTTGGCTCAGATTTGAGCGGAGCAATCTCAGAGGGGCATTACGAGACCCAGTTTTACCTCCAGCAGCGGAAGCGAGAAGGAGCTTGCGAACATCCGAAGCAGTCAATTCCCAAGTCAACGGCAGTACGCTGGAGGGCACTCGTGTCGCTTGCTGTCCCACTTTGCGCACATCGACAAACAATTTGTATTCTCCGAAGGGTTCCCCGTCCAGAGCCTCCACTCCGATCTCGAAATTCAATCTGGCGAGGCCTCCAGGATCCAGAACAATCTCGCGCGGTTCGGCTCCGAATTCGAGGGCGGACGACGGACTCCTTTCACCAGAGGGTCGAACAATCCAGATTGAGGCCACCTCCGGCCAAAGCAGAGTTCGCGTGGTGGGGGCCAGATTGTGGATCGTGACTTCGTAGCGCTGCTGGTTTAGCGGGTCTATCCGCTTCGCTCCCTCGACGGCAAGGCGGAGTCGCGCCGCGTTCTCGCGTGAGATTCGCTGGGCAAGATAATCCTGCACGCCCAAGATCCTTAGCGAAACGCTTTGGCTTTCCGCGCGATTAGTCCACAGATTGAGCCCTCTCGGCACTCGAGGGTGTTGGTTAGGGAGCACTCCTATGTAACTGGCAGTCAGTTGGTAATTTCCCGATTGCCGCAGATCGACCCAATCGGCGAGCGCGGTGTCGAAGTCCCGTGGGATTTCCGGATCGAGCTTCTCCGCTTTGGCGAACATATGCGCCAGGGCTTTTCCTGGAGGGATCGCGCCCACCTCGCGATTATCCACCGTGACATGGAGCCTTCCATTCGCGCGGCAGCATCCTTCCCAAAGAAAGCCGAGGGGCTCTGGGGATTTATTGGTAAATCTCCAGATGATCGGGATTCGATCCCCAATTACATGCTCCTGGGAACCGTCCACCTCCAAGCGCAAGCTGACTCGGGGATCGCCAGTTCTCGAATCGATGGATGCTTCCGCCAGAGCGCAACCACAAAGGATCAACAGAGTGAGTCCGCGGCTCGGCCCAGGGACCACGCCGGAGAGTGTCCGGGATCGGACTGCGTGGTTCCCGGCTTTCATAATAAACAATTCCCTAGACAGGGCTGTCAGAGGGCTCCATTGGGAGGTGTCCCGACTTGAGTCGCGTGAACGCGGCTAAGAGTTGCGTCCGATCCGCTTGGCGGTAACGCTCGGGCAAGTAACGCCTATCCGAGCAGGCAAGGACGGCCGCCAGCTCCTGAATCGCGAGGAGGCGCGGGTCCAACGGATCGATGAAAGAGGCGACCGATTCCTCGAAATCATTCTTTTGGACGTCGGTGTCGCGGTTGGCGAGGACCGCGCGCTCCTTCGCGCGAGCGACGATGGCTTCGACGTCACTGCCGGTCAGAGGCAGTTCTCCCAGCCGTTCGCGAATGTAAGCTTGGACGGGGTCGGCGAGCTGAATCTTTTTCACTTTGGTGATTACCGTGAACAATTCCGCGACTTCGTCCGGGCTTTGGGCTGGAAACAAAGGGATGCAAAGGCCGAATCGTCCTTGGCGTTTCATGTCGATGGCGAGCAGGTCGGGACGGGACGTCATGGCGACCCACATCTCGCGTCCGCGCAGCGTGGCGTCGCCGATGTGCGCTGCGAATGCCGCGAAAACGCGCCCGGAGACCCCGCTATCGCCACCGGCTTCGCGTGTGCCAAAGATGGCATCCGCTTCGTCCACCACGACAATCACCGGCCCGAGGGCGCGAATGGTCATCAAGATGCGCGATTGCTGGCGCTCGGTGTCGCCGACCCATTTAGACCTGAAATCTCCCATTTCCATTACAGGAAGGCCGCACTCGCTGGCGAAGCAGTCGATGAGAAAGGACTTGCCGACGCCCACGCGACCGGGGACGAGGATGCCGCGTTCGAGTACGTCGATTTTATTGTTTCTGATCAGCCATGCCAATTCTCTCAGTTTCTTTTTGGCGGCCTCGTGAGTGGCGACTCGGTCGAGGTTCACTCCGGGCTTCGCTTCTTTGAATCGCACGAGGCCTTGGCAGTACTCCTCGATCAGGCGTTTCTTGCTGGCGGCCACGTTCTCATGGGTCACGCGAGCCCCATTTCTCAAGGTTTCGGCCAGAAAATGCTGAATGCGCAAAAGATTGAGGCCTGCGGTTCGTGCCGCGAGTTCGGGGGCGGTGAAGTCGCTCCATTCGCCGATGGGTTTGTCGCCAGCCATTCTTTCGGCCCAACCCGATTCCAGAAAACGGAGCCTTTCCTCGGCGTCGGGCAATTCACTCCGAACCAGGGCCACGTGGGGGTTTTGGAGGAGCCCGGCGTGAAGTTCCGCCGCCGATTCGGCTATCAACAAGACGCCAACATCCAACCGCGCCATCTCGGGGGCGGCGGCCCACTTGAGGAAAGTCACCAGATTAACGCGTTCTTCGTTGGAAGCGCCCGCGCCATCTTGAGCGGGGATCAGTTTTTCGGGGAAATCGATGATGAGCGTGACTCCTCGCCACTGGGTTGGTTCGTCGGCGACCTTCAGGAAAAATCGGCGCAGCAGCGGCGCCAGCCGGATGAATTCTCGAGGGGGGCCAACTTGGCGGAACTGGGTCTTCTCGACCTGGTCGTATATCTCCAGCCAGGCGAAAAAGCGCGACTGCATTTCAGTTGAGGCGAAGGTGAGACCGTCGGCGATATCATAAAAGAGAAGCGAGGAACGTTCCGCGAAGAGGCGGCGAGCCAGAAAAGTTTTTAAAGGAACATAACGAACGCCGTCGCCCTCTTGGATTGGGAAAACGTCGAAGATGTTTCCGTGCAGCACGAAAAGGGAGTAAGTGCTGGCATTCCATCGACGGGCCAATTCGAGGGACCACCCTCGCAATGGCAGTCTTTGGGGGGTGGCCGGTTTGCCGGACTCGACCGGCTGGATTGAATTGGCTTGATCCATGTTCTGGCGACTACTTCTGTCTGGCCATCTCCCGGGCACGCGGTTTTTGATCGACTTGAACGAGGTGGGGCGGCTTGCTCGGCTCGTAGCCGACGCGCTGCTCGGTGGGAGGCATATCTCCCACGAGATCCTTGAATTCGTCGAACTCGGAAAGCCATTTATTGGTTTGATCAAGATGCTCGACCGTTGCGTCGATGCGGGCGGTGAGGGCTTCGGCGTTTTTGGTGGCGACCGCATCCGCGCGGATCAGTTTGATTTGCTGGTCGAGGCGTTCCTGCTCGGAGACGATGAGCGCGAGGTTGGAGTGAGCTTGCTCGATGCGTTGCTGGCGCTTGCGGAGCACCTCAAACCGCTCTTTGCGAGAGGCCAGGTAGCGATGCTTCGCATCTAGAGGCGGGGGCGGGGTTTGTTTCTTGAGTGTTTCGATTTCGGCGGCGAGGCGGGCGATTTCGGACTCGGCTTCGGGGATTAGCGAGGGAAGATTATCTCGACGTTCCGTTTCCAGAAAGCGCGCGAGTGATTCCTCAATGCCGAGGAGGCGGAGGAAGGTCCACATCAGTTCGTCGAGCTTTCTCAATCGGGGATCGGTGGGGTTTCCGTGAGTCGCGAGCGGGTTTTCGACGCCCGCGGACTCTATATCTCGACAAACTTCGGAGAGCCGGTTGTAGCGCTCGCGCAGGCTTGGGGAAAGCGAGGCGATGAGCGTGTCCCGACGGCGCACGAATTCCGTCAGTTTTCGGTGCTCTTCCTCGCGGCGGGCGGATTGAAGCCGCTTGTCCAGCCAGCCGCGGAACATTTGTGAATCCGGGAGGTGAATCCAACCCAGGGCGTAAAGTGTGCCGCCGATGATCAGGGGGAACAGGGCGCCTGTCATGAATCCGAGTCCCACGGTCAACAATCCCAATGTTGCATGCAACGGGCTCTTAATGAACTCGCGATGATAATTTGGCGCTTTTTCGTCCATGGCAGACAGGGCGGACCTTAGCGGATGGGAGCGCCCGGGAAAACCTAAAACTGTGCCCCTCTAGGAGCTCGCTCTCCCGTCCGAGACCTCGTGTCAAATCTTGTGGTCGGCGAGCGCTGGCTCTCCTTGTTCGAGCCTTCGCAAAAGTTCCTGAGTAAAGCCTATGAACAATGGATTGCGCCGCGCCTGCTCGGGAGGTTCGTCAGGGCGGGGAACCTTCAAGATCTCTACTAATCTTCCCGGCTTGGCCGCCATGACGAAGACGCGGTCGCCGAGGTAG
>SXGS01650476.1_pt1 | contig 12478 bp, 7 predicted proteins | sample 3174681 | NCBI WGS metagenome assembly SXGS01 (sample SAMN11356861, study PRJNA531348) | freshwater metagenome | isolation source: freshwater sample F1-80 | place: China: Fuxian Lake, Yuxi | collected 2017-12-25
ACAAAGCTAGCGCCATCGGGAAGTATCTCCTTCAATTCCTTCGGAGTCGCAACCTCTTCAACCATCTCCTCAATCTCTTTGTCTGTGGGTTTCTGTCCTGGCGGAAGTGGCAGCGACTTGACGACCACCATAATCATCTCCAACCCTCTTCCATTCTGACTGACGAACTTCCTCACGATGTTCGGACGATTCCCGTCAGCGGATGACCAGCTCTTAGGGTGGTCCAAATGAAAGCGAATGCCCTTGGCCTTACCAGAGCCGTCTGATGCAAACCGAGTCTTGAAGCCGTCCACAAACTCACTCCCGGGCTTGGAGAAGTAGGACGGATGGAAAGTTAGAAGCGTCTCGATCACTGGTGATGGAATATCTCCTTTCGCTCGTTTCGTGACGACTTCTGCGAACTCCTTGGCTGAATCACTGGTGAGGGTCTGGCTGCCAAGAGTCGTAGCTATCTTATCTCGCAACTCAGTTTTAACCCTCGACCACTCGCCGCCTCTGCGCCCCATCACCGCATCCATGTTCGTGACGGACGAGCCAAAGCTAGCATCGAACTGTAGCTTTGCAATTCGGGCCCGCGGGGCAACGTCGGGATACTGTTGTTCGATGGCATCTAAGGAAAAGGCCTGGCCAATGTAAAAGCCGTATGTCTGACCGATGTCACGCACTACTGCGTCAGTCAGAACCGGTTTGTCTCCGGCAGCAGTGGAGTCGGCCAAAGACGCGAGACACGCGATATAGCATAATCCAAGGAACGTGGTTGTGATTCTGGTTTTCACTGGTTCGGATGTTCGCGCCCGGATGCCGGCTCTTCACTGGTCTTGTTTCGTTTACACAAATAGCCGTTCAGTCCAAACACTATGGCAAAACCGAGAAGCATTGAGCCTGCTCCTGCCGCTCCGCCCACTAGGAACGCAGTGTCCGGATCATTCGTTGTGAGTGGGAAGGCGGCTTTAACTCCAGCATGGATAATCCGCCCCAACACGATCGATACGATCATTTTGACGAGTTTCATTTGGCGACTTCGGATCGAATCACGCCGGACATGTATTCTACCCAACCTCGGTTAGGCCTATCACGGACTTGTTGGGCATAGCACCAAGTCACAGAATCAGACTAGATTCCTGATCTCCAAGGTTGTCGAGTTTCTTCGTAGGGCTATCATGTCGGTCCCAAACCCGATAAAAGCCAGCCCCGGCTCCCGAGTGAATGTCTGTGTCTACCACATCCTGGCTATCTCAGCCTGGCATTAAGCTTTGGCCAGCAGTTGTAGAAGCCGCACACGATCCTTTGCCAGTGACTTTGCCGTCATTCCCTCAATGATTCGCCGCATTTCGTCCTTCGCCGACGGTTTCTTCTCTCCCTCTCCCAGCATCTTTGGCATGGCCTTGACCAGGACTGCCCGGAAATCCTCTCGACCAGGACGGAAGTAATGCTTGAGCACGACCTCGGTGGTCCGGTGCCCAGTGACTCGCTGGACCAATTCGAGGGGCACGCCCGCCGCCAAGGCCAAGGTGATCCATGTCACGCGAAAGCTGTGGAAATCTTGAGTCGAGGCTCGGCGTTTTCCGTGTTCTCGGCTCCGTTGCAACGTCTCCACGTCCATGGCTCGTGGTTTACCCCGAATTACAGAGCAACCGATACCGCGTTCGATTTCATTCAGATACATCGACACCGCCCCACGACTCGATGTTGTCAGTACCATGACCTCGTCCAGCGTTCTCCCTTCCATGTAACATTCGAACACCGCGCGCATTTTGACCGCCCTCTTAAGGTTTCCCAAGGATTGGATATAATCTAGCCCGAGTCTCAATACCTCAGGGGACGCCAATGGTTCCGAATCCGAGTTTCCTAACGCAAGGGTTGCCATCGCCTTGGCTAAGACCTGCTTCACCCGCCAGGTGATTCCATCGGGATTTGTTTCGTACATGCTGGCGGCTTGCGGGAAACAGTAGGGTGAACTTCCACTGACTGTTTTGGCTTTGGTCAGTTCTTCCTGGAGAAGCGGGAAGATCGGGATGTCGACGGTTTCACCCGTCTTGGCTGTCTTGACTGACAGGAACCCGGCTTTGCCATCCACGTCGGCCCATTTGAGCAGGCAACAATCACCTCGGCGCATCGCCGTGCACATCCCTGTGACGATGATCGGGCGGATGAAGTCGTCGTCGACACAGGCTGCGAGGATGCGCTGCAACTCTTCGACGGTGAAGGGTTCACGATTGATGGTTTCCGCTGCCTTGGTGACCAAACCATGGAACGGATTGCTTCCGTCACCCAGATGTGGGTGTAGATGTTTGAATGTGGCCCGAAGCAATTTGAGGGTATCGTTCCACGTCTTGGGGGCCACGCCTCGTTTCAGTTCGTTATCCAGGAAGGCCCGCGCGGTCGCTGGCTTGACGGCGACGAACTCCGTGATGCCGCGTTGAGAGCGAGTGGCGAAGTCGGCAAAGCGCTGAAGGCGGACCCGACACTGTTCGGCGTAGCGTGGATCCGGAGCCTTGCGTCGAGGAATGGATTCCCAATGTTTGTAAAGCTCGGCGAGGGCAGGGAACTGAACCTCCCGACCCGCCTTGATCTCGGCGAGTTTCTGGAGGGTTCGTTCGCCAGTGCGATCGGATTCGAAGTCCTTCAACAACCGATCGTGTTCAGCCATCGCACGACCGCGGGACCGTTCGAAATCGTCATCGCCACGCTGAGCGAGGGAAGGAGGCCGAGCGCCGTCGACAGTAACCTTGAGGTTGATGGCTTTTCGACGGCCCTTGGATTTGAACAAGGCGTACCACCACTTGCTTGTGCGCTTAAGAACGAGAGCCATAAAAGGGGTTTATGAAACGCTGTGAAATACTCTGTAAGATATTGCAATGGAGCCAGATGAATGTGGAACAATTGTGGCATAAAGTGGTCAATGAGCAACGAAACAGGCGTGAAAACGGGGAACTTCGTTAGGCTCATAACCTGAAGGTCCTAGGTTCAAATCCTAGCCCCGCAACCAACAGCCTCAGTGCCCTAAAGGCCCTGAGGCTGAACCATTTATATGGTCTCAGTTCCTTCGGTTTTCCTAATTCTGATCGCATGGAGAATTCGCCAGTTTTGAACTTTGTTTATACTGCGTAATGTGCTGATTTACAGCTGATTACGTGCAATATCCAGTCACTCAAACAGCCAACCGCCGAATCCATCTTCAGGCCTCCAGGTTCAAATTCTGATGAAACACTGCTTCGCTACGTTGATTTGCAACGAGTTAACTCGCTGGCTCTCAGCGGTTTGTTTCCAGCAGCTCGGACGCTTTCCACATTTTGGGCGCGGTTTGGTGCACTGGGGCGCACTGGGGTGCATTTCCAAATAATCGCCAAATAATTTGGCGCCGGGGAGAACTGAAGAGCTGAGATTCAAGTCGGCAGGAATCGCAGGAACCCATCGGCGACTCGCTCTGACAGCATGGAATAGTGAGTGGCCTGCGACCCTCCAAGGAACCCGCCCGATTCGCCCCGACCCGTCCACCGCCCTCGGCCGAACTTCGGGAACCAGAGCCTGAGTTCCTCGTGGACCCCGACCCGATGCCTGATTACGACAATGTCGCTACCGATTGACGGATTTCTTTGAGGCTCCAATTGGTGCCCCCATTGCAAAGACAGATTTCAATCCCTTCTGAAACTGTCCATGCCACCTCCCTTGATCTTGGCTCAAAGCCTCTCCAGAAACAGTTCCGCAGAAAGGCCTTGACGCAGCAGAAAACAAAATAAAAGGTCTCCAAAAGACGGAGATCGTTCCAAATCAAAACTCGTTCCGTACGGAGCGTAACAAAAGCACTTCTTGATCGCCGTGAAGCCGTCACCTCACAGCGAATTGGCGGAGCCAAATCGGCACGAACAAAGGTCTTTCGTCGGGCAGAGCCTTCGGAGGGCGGCAAGAGTGAACTTTGGATGCTGGATTATCACGCACGTCTTTGGTTGGCAGAGAACTGCCACATGGTGCTGGTCAGAGTGGCGGGAGTTAATCAATAGCGACGTAACGACGCTGTGGTATGGGACATGACTAATCTGGTTGGTCTTATTTTGGCAGAAACGGAACCGTAACGAAATTCGGGAACGCGATCTGGGAACACCTCCTGCAGCGCATTTTAGCAATAATGAGCAAGCGCCGCCACCAATCGAGTGCTCCCTGGACTTTAATAACCTGAGACCATTCACGATATGACAATCTCTCGCAATCGAGACTCTAGCCACTTGTACATTCTAGCATTCCTTCTCATAGGGCTGCGCGTGTCAGCAGAATCAGTCATCATTATAAATTCTGTAGTTGGGAAAGGCACATTGCTCGGCGTTGGTACTTATGAGATAGACGCCATTGTTCAATTACGTGCCGTAGCACAGGTGGATTGGAAATTCGACCACTGGGAAAACATAGCCGAGGAGTTGGCGACGAATAACCCATTGAGTTTTCGCGCCACGAAGGAGTCACAACCTCGAGCGGTGATGATTCAAGCCCCAGGGACTGGCAGATTCCCGGGCGGGACTATCTCATGGGGAGACAACTCTCAACAACAGACCAATGTTCCAACTGACTTGAGTGGCGTGACGGCTCTGGCCGGTGGGAGAACTCATTCCATAGCGCTAAAACAGGACGGCACAGTCGTCTCATGGGGCAAATGGAATAGCTTTTATGGAAACGAGAGACTTGGTCCCGCATATATTGATGCCAATTTTCCGGTTGGACTGAACGAAGTGGTTGCCATCGCCGCTGGAAGCGATCACTCGGCGGCATTGAAGTCGGATGGGCAGGTCGTGGTTGCGGGCTTCTCATACAGTGGCGGAAACAGCGCTTTTGGCGTGATGATACCTGCCATTGTTCCAGACGAAGTTAACAATGTTATAGCAATCTCGGCTGGAGGTTACTCTACGGCGGCAGTAAAACAAGATGGTACAGTTGTGGTATGGGGTGCTTCATATTGTGGTAGTTCTTTAATTTCAGTGCCATCAGGTTCAAGCAGGTTGGAGGGGGGCACCGTGGTGTCTTGGGGATTGACCGAAATAAAGGCTATCGCGGTCGGATGGAATCACATACTGGCATTAAAGCGCGACGGGACCGTCATTGCGTGGGGAAATAACACAAAAGGCCAAACTAACGTGCCGTCTGGACTGAGCGGGGTGATCGAGGTCGCGGCGGGAAGTAAGCACTCTTTAGCCTTAAAGCAGGATGGCACAGTAGTGGCTTGGGGAGACAATCTTAACGCGGCTCCCGCTGGGCTAAACGAAGTTAAAGCAATTGCAACCAAGCAGGATCTAAATCTGGCACTGAGGCGTGATGGCACCGTGGTGCAGTGGGGAGATGGGTTTCCGGGTCAATCTCCGTTACCCCAAAACCTGCGCAAAGTCAGCGCAATCGCTGTTGGATTTGCCCACACTCTAATTCAATCGGATGGTTTGGGGTTATTCAAAAGCGATCCCGAGATTATTCAAAAAGAGGTCGGCCAACCACTTCGTCTCGAACATTCAGTGAGGGTCTCCAAGATGTATCAGTGGTTCTTGCAGGGTGAACCGTTCTTGGGCGCGACTGAGGCTGCATTTGAGGTTCCTTCCATCGATTTCTCCTTCGCAGGCAAATACCAGGTCGCGGCCATCAATGAGCCCGAGGCCTTGTTGACTCCCGCAACGGAGGTTAGGGTGGTGCCAGTCGGTTTTCCACGAATCGTAGTGAACGGTAGCGAGGTTCTAACGGGAGCAACTGATTCAACGAATCGAGCTCAGGTAGAACTGCGGACATCCTTTCCCAATGGTCAAATCTTCTACACTTTGGATGGCTCGACCCCCACATTTTTGTCTGCCGTATATACGACCCCTCTCATCCTCACAAATACGTCGACACTCAAGACATTTTCCATTAGTGCAGATTTCACCCAGCAAGTGAATGGAGTACCAGTCTTTATCGAGGTGCTACCCACCTTTTCGTTAGCGAGGATGGTGATTGGTCAGGGAGTTATCAAATCGTCCCCTCTCGCTAGACCATACATGAGAGACGAAATCGTGAGCCTGACTGCAGTACCGGTTTTGAACTGGAGGTTCGTACGCTGGTCCGGAGATGTCTTAGGCACTAATTTGACCGTGTCTGTGATCATGAGTAGCAACCGAAGCGTCCAAGCTGAATTTGAGGAAATTCCACGGCGGATGATTAGTGTAGTTACGCCGGGTGGAGGCAGTGTGAACGGGTCCGGTCAATACTTTGAGGGAGCCGAAGTATCCATTTCAGCCACTCCCTCAACTGGCTGGGAATTTCTCCGATGGCAGGGTGAGGTGCTGCAACTGTCAACTGAAGCGAATAACCGGGTAACCGCTGATCGAGCCAAGACGGTGCAAGCTTTGTTTGGCACACGTGTCAGCACAACTTCAACTGGCAATGGTACGGCGCGAAAACAACCAGAGCTCGATTTTTATCCTTACGGCAGTCATGTCCTACTCGTCGGAGACCCGATGGACGGTAACTTCTTGAAACGTTGGGGAAATGCCGCCAGTTCTGGTTTTAATCCAATTTTGCTCCACGTGACCAACGCTAATCCAGTGGTCTCGGCGTGGTTCAATCAACTTGGAGCAGACCAAGTTCTCCTGACAGTAAAAATAGTCGGGAGCGGATCTGTGACCGGCAACCCGTCTAGGACAGATTTCATTGTCGGGGAGTCGATCGTTCTCACGGGATTTCCCGAACCTGGCTACACTTTCGGGCGCTGGAGTGAGGATGTGGATGGGGATCCCCGACACTCCACATCAATAATCACAATGAATTCCTCAAGAACGGTCACCGCAGAATTCGTGGTTGGTGGGGCGCCCAGGTTAGCGATGGTGCCAGATCAGAACATGATGGAGGAGACAACGCTCAGAATAACTCTCAGTGGAAATGATCCCGACCAGAGTGCGGAAACACTGAACTACGTTTTGTTAGAAGGCCCTGAAGGCATGACGGTTGTTCCCGGTGGAACACTGCATTGGATTCCAACCGAAGCACAAGGCCCGGGAAGCTTCTCTGTAACAGTTGGCGTGACCGATTTGAGCGGCCTGATCGGTCGCCAATCATTCACGGTGAACGTCTCGGAATCAAACCTTCGTCCGAAGTTGCTGGAGATTCCAAGCCACAACATCAGCGAAGGACAGGATTTGGCGATTCAACTCTCGGTCACTGACCTCGACATTCCAAATCAGAATCTGCATATCTTATTGGATGGCGCACCATCTGGATTGGTAATAGGAAACGACCGTGTACTACGTTGGACTCCAACTGAAGTCGACGGACCATCAACGCGCTCTGTCACCGTCAGAGTCAACGACGGATTAATTGATACAGAACAATCGTTTCAACTGACCGTAAGCGAAGTAAACAGCCCCCCTGTCATTGAATTGGTGGCAACCCAGCGCGTTGAGGAGCGGAAATCGTTTGCGCTTCAGCTAAATGTCGCCGACTACGATCTGCCCAAGAATTCACTGACTTTGAACCTCATTTCAGGCCCAGCTGGAATGACCTTAGACCAAACAGGATTGATATCATGGACAACGGATGAATCACATGGCGGGGGCGTGTATCCGGTAGTTGTCCGTGTGGCAGATAACGGACAGCCAATGCTGGTTGCCGAACAGACCTTCGACGTTGTTGTGGAAAAGGTAAACAACCCCGGTGTCTTCACAACAGTTTCGCCACAGGTGGTGATAGAAGGAATGGAGCTGAAGTTGAGTAGTGCCGCGACGGACCTGGATATCCCACAGCAAACTCTCGTCTATTCAGTGACTCAACCTCCTCGTGGTGTGGTGATCGACCCAATCACGGGGCTAGTCAGATGGATACCTGACGAAGTTCAGGGCTCAGGCATCTACCACTTGCAGATAATCGCCGTGGACAATGGTGAACCACCGCTAGTAGTTACCAATGAGGTCACGATTCATGTTCTCGAAGCGAACTCACCCCCAGAACTTCACGCAGTATTCGATCAAATAGTGGCTCCAGGAATCAATCTGACGATTCCGTTGGAGGGGATGGATGTAGATGTTCCAGCCAACACACTTACCTACAGACTTGTGAATGGCCCGAACGGGGCAATGGTGATAGGAAATGAATTTAGATGGACCCCAATAGAGGCTCAGGGTGAACGAACCGAGGTTATTGAGGTGGAGGTCAGTGACAATGGCGAACCCGCTCTAGCATCGCGCCGACAATTCCGTCTGACCCTACAGGCTACAGCTCCATTTATCACATTGAGGAGCCCCGGTACCGGCACGACGAATGATGAACGCTTTTCTTTGTTGGGATCTGCAGTCGACAACGTCGGCGTTGAGAGTTTGCGCTGGATTTGGAATGGTCAAGATCACGGCGAACTCTCATTGCAGGAAGGCGAATTCCGCATGGAGGGCCTGCTACTTCTGCCTGGAGCAAATCGATTTGTCATCGTTGCCCGCGACGCTGCTGGCAACACGACTGAACTTATCAGAGAGATTACTTGGGCGCCGTTGCGGACCCTCGCGGTTCAGGACGCGGTGCAAGTTCAAGAAGGGCAGCGAATCAGCTTTCCAGTAACCTTCGCTAGCGTGGATGACGTTAGCGGCCTAAGCTTCCGTATTTTCTATGACACGACATACCTCGCGGATCCTGAACTCGAGTGGGCATCTGTCGCGGCACAAGGGCTGAGAAACGTTAACACAACCATTGTTGGGACAATCAACGCTTCGATGGCACTAGCAGGAACACCGCTTCCGCAGGGAACTTCAGTACTGGCGATGGTCAACTTTCGCGCCAGAAGCGTACCCTCCCGCCTCAATGCAATCGTACGAACTCAAACCCTAAGCGTTAGCGGCCCAGCGGGTACGTTTTATCCTGCCGGAACAGTATCACAAGAGGGATCTGGTCAAATCTCGCAGCGATTGATTAAGGGAGACAACAACGCGAACCAGCGCATTGACATTGGCGATGCGGAAGTGATTAGCCAGCTTCAACTTGGCTTAGAAGAATTGCGTTCTTGGGACGTGGAACTTAACGACCTGAACCAATCTTCGGGCATCGATAGTGGCGATGTTGTAAAGGCGTTGCGCATTGTGGTTGGCCTGGATGCGCAGCCAACCCTCCAACGAACCGCCGATTTGCATGGCCCGAACCAGGAGTCTGTAAACACTAATGATCTTGTTGTTCTAAGCCTCCCTGATGGACCCGTGGCGACAATCAGTCAACCTTACAGGGTAGTTGTGAAGGTTACTCGCCTGGGACGAAGCATTACCGGCCTGAGCTTCAGACTTAATCACCCAGCATCGTTGACCCTAGTCGACTTTCAAGTTGGCCCATTGATCCCAGCGGATGCCATTCACGCATTAAACACTACTGCAGGAAGTGTCAACTTCGCAGCGGTTCGGTCTGGTTTATGGCCGAACGATCAAGGTGACGCGGCAACTATCATATTCATGCCTCAAGCGAGCTTTGGTGAGCGTGTCGAATGGCCAGTTCAACTGAATGGCGTCGAGGTTGCTAGCAACGGCTTTGAGCTTCGCTCGCTCGATTCTACAAGCAGTTTGGTCAGGAGCAGGCCTGGCCAGATCAAACTGGGATTGAGTTTGCCCAATCCGGAGGGGCCTTGGAACATTGAGATTCTGACTGATGTTAGCGGGGAGCTTGTCGTCGAAACGTCAATGAACCTGATCGAATGGACTGAAGTAGTACGCGTTATGGCTCCGGGTCCAGAAAACCCGACGCGTGTCAGTCTCCAAAAGGCACCGACAGCGTGGACGCGCTTTTGGAGGGTGCGTCAGTTCTAGAACCCAGGACAATGGCAGAGACGGTGCATAGCTCTCCTTGTTGTTAAGGGGTCGGTTCTTGATATTGATAGATATGCTCTTGAAGACCTCTCTCCCGGCATGGCACGGAAGCTGAGAGTTGACTACGCTGGCGCGAACTATCACGTCATGAATCGCGGTGACCGGCGGTGAGTTGGTCGAAGTAGTCGCGGTCTGTGGTTCGCGGGACGGTCCAGTTTCCGACGACTCCATGCGTGAACAAGGCCAGATGGTCTTTCACACTGGGATTGGACCATTGGAAGAGGGGTAGGTGACGCCGACCGACACCCTGTTTAGATCCAATCGTGGGATCGACTAGGACTTTCCGCCAGGGTCGCCAGATGATGTTCTCAGTGCCCATCCACTGGATGAAGCGATGCTTGCGGAAGCCTCTGGCCACCTGCCGCCATGTCGCGTAAGAGGCTTGGCATGAATCTTCAGTCATTGCCCGATACCATCCAGGTGATTTTCGCCACGGCGTGTGGCCTTGACATTCGAGGGGCCTTCGTTTACGTCGGGGCACATCAGTTACGCTACCGTTGCGCCGAGGCTTCCGGGGAATATCGCTCAGGATTCGAGTCTCGCTTGATCACCAAGAATGGTATGCCGGATGTCGAGTTCGATGTGGGGCTCCAGTTCCGCGTCAATGGCAAGCCCAGAAAGGTGTGGACCGTGCTCATCGCATACGAGCCCAACGATACCTATACCGTCTGGTTGTACGAAGCCAAAGGTGGACGGACCGCCGACTCGATGGTCCTCGCCTGTCATCGGGAAGTTTACAACGACATGCTCAAGGAGGTCATTGAACAGACCTATGATCAGGCGATTCAAACGCACAACGCAGGATTCATCCCTCTCAGTTAAGCATGCGCAAGCCGGACAATCACGAATTCAGGGTCATCCGCCTTAGGGAACTGGGCCACATCCAGTGAACCCTTCAGGTGGTTGAGTTGGGCATGAGTCGCGTTGGACATGAAGGTGCTCTCACCGTATCGAGCCTCACGTCCGAGTAACGCACCAACAAAACATTCCAATTCAGTCATTATGAAAACCGATCAAGAAATCGCCTCCGCTCAAGCCAATGGCGCCGCGAGTTCATCGACCTCTATCGCTACAACCGGCGCCCGTTTCACTAACCGAATGACGCTCGCCGCGACCACAACCATCCTGGCTCTCTCAGAATTGCAATCCTTCAGCCCTTGGTCGAGGCTTCCCCTATGCCTCTCTATGAGTTGACCCCTGATTGCTTCCGACAGATCCGGAAGACTTCTTTCGTAGATTTGAAGCTCAGGGAACGCGATGACTTGCAACGCCTCTTGAGGAACCAGATTGAGATTCTCGGTGAGGATCTTTACGTCCTTACAGAGGAATTCAGTGATTGGGAGGACAGTCGCTGTCGAATTGATCTGTTGGCAATCGATCTGGACGCCAACTTGGTCGTCATTGAGTTGAAACGAACCAATGACGGAGGCCACATGGAACTGCAATCATTGCGCTATGCCAGCATGGTCTCCGCGATGACATTTCAGCGGGCGGAACAGATTCACGCCGATTATCTAAAGCGACTGGGTCGGCCTTCCGAAGAGTCGAGAAGCCGGATTCTGGCGTTTCTAAACTGGAATCATGCGGATGATGGCGCCTTTGCTGAGGATGTCCGCATTGTCTTGGCATCGGAAGATTTCGGTAAAGAACTCACCACGACCGTTCTCTGGCTGCTGGATCGCGGCATTGATATCCGATGCATCCGGATGAGACCTTATCAAAACGGAGATACGCCTTTGATCGATGTTCAGCAGATCATCCCACTCCCTGAGGCAAGCGACTACCAAGTTCAGCTCCGCGAGAAGGAGCAGGTCGAGCGAAAGATTCGAGGGGATCGTAAGGAAGTGATGCACCGGTTTTGGATCGGTCTGGTTTCAATTGCCCGTGAGCGCAATACGCGTCACGCCAATTCCAATCCCTCCCCAAAACAGTGGTTGGGAGCCAATTCTGGAATTCGGGGACTCGCCTGCAACTACGTCATCTTGAAGGACAGTACGTTTGTCGAAGTGTACATCGACCGAGGAGATGCCAACGAGAACAAGGCGGTCTTTGATCGACTCCTCTCGAAGAAGGAAGCTATCGAGAGCCTGTTTGAGGCACCGCTTTCCTGGGAACGTCTCGATGAACGACGCGCCTGCCGTGTCAAGCACGTCGTCACGCTTGGAGGATATGCGAGTCCTGAATCTCAATGGGCGCAGATCCAAGATGAGATGGTCACCAAAATGATCGGTTTGGAGTCGGCCCTGCTTCCAGCCGCAGAATCACTCGGGATATGACTGCATTGATTTTTCCTCGAGTTTAATCCAATTACAGCATGGCATCAGTCACAGGTGGCACTGTTTGTATTCTTAAGCGCTGCTGCATTCGTCACCTTGACCAACCCCGTTATTATCGCCGCCACGTCGATCATCAGTTCGCAGTCGAGGTAGTGGTTGTCGCGTCGCTTCTGAACCCACACAATCTTAATCCGTCCTCGGCTGTCTTCGCGTTCCTCGCGGACTTCGGCGGTGAGTTGGTCGAAGTAGTCGCGGCCGGTGGTTCGCGGGACGGTCCAGTTGCCGACGACGCCATGAGTGAACAAGGCCAGATGATCTTTCACACTGGGATTGGACCACTGGAAGAGGGGTAGGTGACGCCGACTG
>SXGS01307454.1_pt1 | contig 12476 bp, 8 predicted proteins | sample 3174681 | NCBI WGS metagenome assembly SXGS01 (sample SAMN11356861, study PRJNA531348) | freshwater metagenome | isolation source: freshwater sample F1-80 | place: China: Fuxian Lake, Yuxi | collected 2017-12-25
CCTCATTTTCCTCGACATGAAGCGAACTGGCATGGTCGTCTCGCCCCCGGGAAGTGCTCAGTTTTTTCCGACGAGGCTCCCAAGCCACTGTTGACGGTTGTCCGGAAGACTCGTCCCTCCCAATTGGTGTCCCACTTGTAGAGGAAGAGACGTCCTCCTTGGAAGGAGTGCCTTTTCGTCCGCCGGAGTGGTTTCGAGAACACTCCCCAGGCCGCCACCACAATATCATTCGACATTTTCCATGACTTTCCTGGTCCTCCTCTCCATTTTCATCGGGAGCATTGTATGAACAACGAGCAAACACTGTTGGAACTATTGTCCTCCCACGCGGGCCAAGTCCCTATCCGGCTGTTCTTGATCAATCTCCTGCTGTGCGCGCTCTTGGCCCATGTTCTGGGAAGAGCCTACGCCAAATTCGGGAGCACGATTTCCAATCGAGAGCAATTCGGCAGGAATTTCCTTCCGATCGCGATGACGACCATGCTCATCATCACCATCGTTAAATCCTCGCTCGCGCTCTCCCTGGGCCTTGTCGGCGCTCTCTCCATTATCCGGTTCCGGGCGGCCATCAAGGAGCCGGAGGAGCTGAGCTATCTCTTCCTCGCCATTAGCGTCGGGCTCGGTTTCGGGGCCGAACAAGCCTTGATCACGTCGATCGCGGTGGCCTGCATCATGGCTGTCATCCTCACCCGCCACATGCTGAAACCAACCGAGGATCATCCCAATTTGTACCTCACAGTCACCGGCCGCTCCGAGACGGTCCGCTTGCCCGCCATTTTGGACATCTTGAAATCCAACACTCGAGGTTCAGCGTTAAAACGCTTTGATGAGACCCCCGAGCACATCGAGGCATCCTTCCAGATCCGGTTCGAAAGCTCCGAACAGCTCCAACGATGTTCCCAGAAGCTGCGGGATCTTGCGCCAGACACGAAAGTGAGCTTCCTCGAACAAGGAGGGTTGGCGGTTTAACCCATCCACCGACACGAAGCGCCGCAATGCTTGAGGAATTTCGCTACGAACGAAAGTTTGTCATCGAGCGGGTGAGTCTGGCCCAGGTTGAAATGGTCCTGCGCCTGAACATGGGCCTTTTTTTCGAGGAGTACGCCCCGCGGTCGATCAACAACATTTACTACGACACCCCGGGCCTTGATCTCTACCACCAAAACGTCAGCGGTCTCGCCACCAGAACCAAGGTTCGCGTTCGATGGTACGGCCGAACCCTTGGTTCCGTGAAAAAAGCCACGCTCGAGCTCAAGCGCAAACACGGCCTGCTGGGAACGAAAGACAACGTGCCGCTGCCCGGCTTTATAGTTGACGAGCGTTTCACCGCCGCGTCGGCGAAAGACATCCTCAGAAGCACCGCAAAGACCAACCCGTTCCGGGATGAGCTAGACGCCATGGTCCCCGTGTTGATTAATTATTATAACCGAAAATATTTTCGATCCGCGGACCGAGCCGTGAGGGTCACGCTGGATTTCAATCTAGGATTTTACAAATTCCACCACCATCACAACCTGTTTCTATTTCACATCAAAGCGCCCCCATTGGTGGTGCTGGAGGTGAAATACCCCGACGAATCAAACAGGATTGCGGCTTCAATCTCCAGTAGCATGCCATTCCGGATGACAAAAATGTCTAAATACGTCTACGGGTTGGACGCGCTCTTCCAAGTCCAGCCTCCTTAACATGGATATCTCCGCCATCGGAAAACTAGTTCCGTTCACCACCAAAGACGGATCCGAGATACGCGAACTGTTGGCGCATCGCAATTCCGCCATCAAGAACCAAAGCCTTGCTGAGGCACGTGTGGCGGTCGGCAGCGCGACCCAGGAGCATTACCACGTCTTAGCTGAGGAAATCTACTTCATCACGCAGGGCCGAGGGAGGATTCGGATCGATGACGAATCGCGCGACGTGACCGAAGGCGACGCGATCGCCATTCCACCCGGCGCCCGGCACAAATTATGGAATATCGGTGACGAACCGCTGAAACTGCTCTGCTGCTGCGCTCCCGCCTATGAGCATGCGGACACAGTCATCACGGAACCCCCTCCGGGCTGATCCTCCAGCCGCCCATCCTGCAGCAGCGCCAGCGCTTCCGCACCGCCGATCCGTTCTTTGCCCTGCTCCATTATCCGGTTATCGGTATCGGGATGTGCGGAATGTTTTCGAAGGACCGTTGGAGGTGCAGCCTGTGGGCCATTCGACTTGAGACCGGTGATAGCGTCATTCTTTCGATAAAGAGGAACATCAGTTGTGGATTTTTTGGCCGTTTCTTAGGGTTTTACCAGAGTTCAAAAATCGACTTGCAGCCACAATAGGTTGTGCCTAGTCTCAAAGCTCAACCCAATAAGCAGGGTAAAGCGGATATTATGCAATCGATTATCGTGACCTTTGAACGTCCTCCTTATTGATCCCCGAGGGGTTCCGCTAACCCACAGCTATTGAACACTTTGCCTAGACCCAACAAACGACTCTTCGACTTGCCGCCAACAACCCAAACTTCTCCGACCATGATCGACGCACGCGACCACATCGTCCAAGCACCCTCCAAACCTCCAACTCGCAAAGGGGGGGCGGCATCCAACAGCCATCGCGCGGGCACGCGTCCAAAACCAACCCGAGCCACGGGCAGGGTCGAGCGGATCTTCAGCGACGCCCAAGCCAAGCCGCTGGACCAAATCGAGTGGGAACTGCGCACTGCGGAGATCGGCGATGACGCCGGCAAAGTCATCTTCAAGCAAGAGAATGTGGAAGTGCCCAAATCCTGGTCGCTCCTGGCCACCAAAGTCGTTGTGTCCAAATACTTTTATGGCGAGCAGCACACGTCCGAACGCGAGACTTCCGTGAAGCAACTCGTCCATCGAGTCACGCGCACCATCGCGGATTGGGGGATCAAGGACGGATACTTCAGTAAAGCCGAAGGCGAAGTCTTTTACGACGAGCTCACGTGGCTGTGCGCGAACCAATACGGCGCGTTCAATTCCCCGGTCTGGTTTAATGTCGGGCTCTACCATCAGTACGGCGTCGGCAAGAATTCCGCGAAAGGAAACTGGTATTACAACCGCGAACAAGAAGTCGGCCAGCGCGCCAACACGCAGTATGAATATCCGCAGGCCAGCGCTTGCTTCATCCAATCCGTGGCCGACAACATGGAAGACATCATGCGGCTTGCGTACAGCGAAGCCATGCTCTTCAAATACGGCTCCGGCACCGGCACGGACCTGTCCCCCATTCGCTCCAGCAAGGAAAAACTCAGCGGCGGCGGGCGCCCAAGCGGCCCTCTCTCGTTCCTCAAAGTCTACGATCAGGTCGCCAATGTCGTGAAATCAGGGGGCAAAACCCGCCGGGCCGCCAAGATGAACACGCTGCGCGACTGGCATGGCGACATCGAGGAATTCATCGACGCCAAACAAAAGGAGGAAAGGAAGGCCTGGGCCCTTATCGAACAAGGGTATGACGGCTCCTACAACGGCGACGCTTACGGGAGCGTCATGTATCAAAACGAGAACTTGTCAGTCCGGATCAGCGACGAATTCATGAACGCGGCGCTCGACCAGCGCGAATGGTGGACCCGCGAGGTCACCACGGGCAAACCTCTCCAGAAGAAGGATGCCAGCGCCCTTCTGGATAAGATCGCCGAAGGCACGTGGATCTGCGGCGATCCCGGCCTTCAGTACGATGGCGCCATCCAAAAATGGCACACCTGCAAAGGCACGGAACCAATCCATTCCACCAACCCCTGCTCCGAGTACGTCTTTCTCAATAACACCGCCTGCAACTTAGCCTCTCTGAACTTGATGAAATTCAAACGGGAGGACGGGGGGTTCGACATCGAAAGATTCAAAGCAGCCGTTCGCATTTTCATAACGGCCCAGGACATCCTGGTCGACAACGCCAGTTATCCCACCAAGGAAATCACAGAGAATTCGCACATCTACCGCACTCTCGGCCTGGGCTACGCGAATCTCGGATCTTTGATCATGTCTTACGGCCTCGCTTATGATTCCGACGAAGGCCGCGCGCTCGCCGGCGCCATCACCGCCATCATGACGGGCCACGCCTACGAACATTCCGCGGAGCTCTCCCGCATCACCGGCCCGTTCAAAAGCTATCATGACGCCCGGTGCGCCCATGTCCCGAACCCTCTCAAAAAAGACAACGTCGAGGAGATGCTCAGTGTCGTCCGGCTCCACCGCGAGGCCGTTGAACAAATCCAGGCAAGCACCGAATTTCATTACCTTAAGGAAGAGGCCCGAAAGTGCTGGGACCGCGCGCTGGAAAAGGGCGCCCGGCACGGTTATCGAAACGCCCAAGTCACTGTCCTGGCGCCCACCGGCACGATCGCGTTCCTCATGGATTGCGATACCACCGGGGTCGAGCCAGACATCGCCCTGGTGAAGTACAAACTCCTCGCCGGCGGAGGCATGCTCAAGATCGTCAACCGCACCGTGCCCGAAGCGCTCTCCCGGCTGGCCTATCCCAAGACCGCCATCAACGGCATCGTCGCGCATATCGAAAAGTACGACACCATCGAGGATGTCGAGGAAAACGGCCGGATGGTGCCCAGCGGCCTGAATCCCGCTCATCTCTCGGTGTTCGACTGCGCCTTCAAACCTTATCAAGGCAAACGCAGCATCCCTTACATGGCCCACCTTAAGATGATGGGCGCCGCCCAGCCTTTCGTCAGCGGGGCGATCTCGAAAACGGTCAATCTTCCCAAGGAATGCTCCGTCACTGATATCCGGGACGCCTATGTTCAAGCCTGGAAAATGGGACTCAAATGCGTGGCGATTTACCGGGACGGCTCCAAGCGTTCCCAACCCCTCAACACAAAGAAGAACGCGGAAGGCACGGAAACCGCCGCCTCCATCGCCGCCGAGAGCGCTGAACGAATCAAAACTCTCGAATCCGAGCTCGCCCGGCTCAAGGACGCCGCAGGCCAACCCCTTCGACGACGACTTCCGGAAACCCGCACCGCGCTCACGCACAAATTCGATATCGCCGGCCACGAAGGGTATCTGACTGTAGGTCTGTTCAACGACGACAAGCAACCCGGCGAACTTTTCATCACGATGGCGAAAGAGGGCTCCACGATCGGGGGATTGATGGACAGTGTCGCCACGCTCACAAGCATGTCCCTTCAATACGGGGTGCCGCTCGAGGCGCTCGTGAAGAAATTCTCGCACCAACGATTCGAACCCTCCGGATTCACCAAAAACCCTGAAATCCGAAATGCGTCGTCCATCATCGACTACATCTTCCGTTGGATGGCCCTCCAGTTCATTCCGGGCTACCGCGAAGCCAATAGCCCCGCTCGAAACCAGCCTGATTTGGCCATCCCCGGATTGCTCGAAGAAGTTAAAAAAAAAGTAAACCGTCCGGTTCCTGAGCTGCCGCTTTCGGAGGATGAAACCAGCATCCTCGTGAAGTCGGAGACTCACTCCTCCAAAACGGCCTCGGTTCTCCTCGTCAAAGGAACCGCCGCGGCCGCGCATGGACGGGTGCTCCTGAGCCTCAGCGATACCGTCGCCCATTTCCAGCAGGACGCTCCCACCTGCCCCAATTGCGGTCATGTCGCGGTCCGCAACGGAGCGTGTTACAAATGCCTCAATTGCGGTGAGAGTCTTGGCTGCAGTTGAACCAACTGGGCCGCGGTGCAAGCTCACATTTCTCCTGTCCCCGGTGTCGAAAGTTCGCGCCGGGGCCAGCGGCGGGCGCGGGCGAAGAGATGATTCCCCGCCCTCGAGTTTTCAACCTAAAACGGCAGTTGAACATCGTGAAGATTTGCAAAAGCCTGGATGAGAAAGGCTTGACGAAGAGGGAGGCATACCCCTTGTGGGTCTGGTGAGTGATTCGGAAAAACTTTATCGCCAGGATCTTGCGAAGATTCGCCTTGGGCAACTGCCATTTTGAGATTTAATCTGTCACAACTCAATCGGAACCGCCAGCATGCACTGGCTATGAGAATTTTAACCGCGCCACGAAGGGTCCAATGGATGGTTCAAAGTGCCGGCATCCCGCTCCTTTGCGCGGCGATCTTAGCCCAAACCGCGTCTCCCCAGAAATCTCCGACAACCGCCAACCCGGCTCCGAGATCCGGCGCCCCAAACGTTCCCTGCCCCCCAACCGGCACGGGGGGCGCTCTGAATTTCGCCAACCGCGGAGCCCAAAGCGGCATTGATGCCAAAGTATTCGAGCCCGGCGGCGTCACGCCGCTCGCAGGTTCGAACTATCTGGCGCAACTCTATGGCGCCCCCTGTGACCGCGAATCGTCGTTTGTCGCGATCGATAAGCCAAAACCTTTTCGAACCGGGGTTGCCGCGGGATACGTCACCGCCACATCGGTCACGCTGCCTCACGTCGGGCCACGCCAGCCGGTCTATGTTCAGATGCGTTGCTGGGAGGCCTCATCGCCAACCTATGAACACGCGGAAGCGCATGGCGCCGCGCTCGGAAAATCCGCCGTCATTCGAGTCGTCACGGGCGGCCAAACGCCAGGTGGTTTCGCGGTGGTTCCCACGGATCTCATCGGTCTCAAATCCTTTTCGTTGATCCCGGCCAAGCCGAAGTAGTTTTTGATCACACTCGTTTCTTCAGGATGGTGAACTAAGGAACGGTGCCAGAATTAACTCCAATTTCGCCTTGGTGAAGTTGTGTGCTTCCAACTTGTCAGGACGGCCTGAAGAACCAGAGAGAGCAAGCGCATTTGGGCGTTGGAGGTTTTCTGAGCGGTCGGGAGGGCGTGTTTGACAAAACGTCAAGTCACACGAAGGCCGGCTTTGGCTCCTCCGTCATAGCCCACCGCGGGGATATTCCGGACTCGCCGCCTTGGCCGAAGCCAAAATCTCTCACCGCAGGACCCCTCGCAATTTTCAGACAGGCTCTCAAGGGATGGCCGGCCCAATGCTGAGTGATCTGATTGAATAGGCGGTGTTCGATGGGATTCCACTTGAAGAACCGGTTGGGAAATGGGTTTCTGAGATTAAGAATCCATACATTTACATTTCCACAAAAAAGGGCCGGAATTGGACGATCGGAAGAATCTTGTCTCCCACCCGAAATGGTAATTCACAGAGGTTCTTTCTTGCCCCACGCCACTCTCAAGATTTATTCTCCAGAGCATCCGGGGCAGAGTCATCATCTATTGAACTCGGCAAGGAAAACCCATGAACACTCGGAGAACTGCTATCCTGGCCACCTTGGCTGCCGCGGCGGGTGCGGGCGCTTGTTTCCACTTCCTTCCCGGCATGAGCTCCTCCTCCCGACCCAGGCAAATGACTCCGGAGGAGGCAAAGACGCTTGGCTTCAAGATGCTTTCGTTTGTCCACTACAATGATCTGCATGGTCATTATCATCCGAAGAATTACAACGGCCGTTACTTGAGTCCGCTTTCCCTGATCCGAGGCTACTTCGATGAGGTAAAGGCTGAGAATCCGAACAGCATCTTCTGCAACGCGGGTGATGATATGGAAAAAGGGAGTGTCGTTGAATTCCTCTCCAAGGGCGAAAGCACAATCGACATTTACAAGCACCTTGGACTCGATCTCCGGGCGTTGGGTAATCACGATTTCGCCTATGGTTTGGAGAGCGTTAAAAAATTCGTTAATGAGCCCGGAGATGTTGTCCTGTGCTCGAATCAGCTGGGTCTGGGCAAGAGTTTTCATCAATTTGAGATCGATGGAATCCGTGTGGGAGTTTTTGCGATGGTATGCCGGCCGTGGGATGAACGTGACCAGCAATACGACGGTCCTTATTTCAAAGGGGTCGAATGCGGGTATGACTTTTCGAACTTGGCGAGGAAGATGATACGCAAACATCGAAAGGACGTGGATCTGCTTTTTATGCTCAGCCATTTGGGCCTGGGGGACGACGAGCAAGTAGCCAGGGAATCCCAGGGGTTGGATTTCATTATCGGGGGACATTCGCATTCCGTTCTGCCTGAGCCTAGATATTCCCCCAGTGGAACCGTCATTGTTCAAGCGGGATCGTATGGTGAGTATGTCGGACGACTCGACATCATGTTGGATCCAAGTTCGCGACGAATGGCGGGCTTTCGTTATGCGTTGAAAACCGTTGACCCCGCCACGATGGCACCGAATCTGGCCCTGGAGTCGAAGATCCGCGAAGTCTTTCAACGCCACGCTCCGGACGTGGATGCGCCGATCACAAATTTGCCAGCCAGGCTTGACCGCTTAAATGTGGCAAAATTGGCGTGTGACGCCGCAATCGCGGTTTTTGGTGTGGATGCCGCGATCATCGACGGTTCCACTGTCTGGGGGGAATTATCGGCCGGTCCCATCGTCCGCCAAGATTTGCTGGACGCTTTCACCGTTGAAATTCAACCTCCAGGAACTCATGGATTCAATTCTATGATGACCGGAACCTTGGACCATCGAGATTGGGAGATCTTGAACCGTGGAACGGCGGGTGGGCAGTTCTCGGTTTCGATTCGCGGGGAACTGAACAGCAACCAGCCAGTTCGAGTCGCGATGCAACGTAGAACAGCCCTTGGAGCAAAGGACTATTTCTCCGGAATCCGCAGCTTAAAAGCGTTACGCTTTGAACTGGAGACCTGGGAGATGCTGGCAAGGCATTTATCCACCAGAGTTTAGCGGAAAACGGTTTCGAAGGGACCGGAAAGAGGCGGCGGCATGAATGGAAACGGATCTTCGCACGGTCACGCCAACGCGGACTCGTCCGGAAGCTCAACTCGAAACCCGCTTCCAAATAGAGGCCCCCGCCGTGATCCTTGTCCATTTGGTGGGAACGAACGATTTCACGGAGGTCTTCGTCGTCGTTGGAAAAGAGCTCCACATCACCGCTCAACAAAGTGCGGTCCAACGTCAGTTGGAGCGGCGCCGACCCGTAAAGCGTGATCCTGAACCGGCGATCCGGCGGAAGACGCGCCAGGAAATCCAGTAGAAGCCGGCCGGCCGGCGTGTCCCAATCAACGTCGCCGCGCCACCAATTCTCGGTCGACGTCATGTTTGCACGAGCCACCCAGGCAGTAAAGGGCCTGTTCAATGAGCCGGTTTTCGACCTCGGGATCCGTGCTCAATCGCCTCGCCAAAGCCTGGTCGCGTGGACGAAGCGGCCCGGCCATCTTGCGATAAAGCAAGCGGGCGGCAATCCGGGATTTGCGTCAGCAACGCCCTTTGGCGGTCGATTGATTCATCCGTGGGAAAGCCTGCCGGACTTCGCGGATTGGGTCAATCGACGATTCATAATCCGCCAGAGATCAACGAGGTGCCGACCCCCGTGCCGTTGTTGCCGCGGCATTTCTGGGGTCTGAACCTCCTGTTGGACGAAAAGTGATTCATGCTTGGACTTGGGGCACGCGATGGACTCTAAAACCGCGGCTTGAGCGGTTTTCCATCCTCAAGGGTCGCTCTCAGTTGGAATGTCCAATACCCTCCAAACGTGCCCGTGGCGGCGAGAAAAACATTTGTTCCACGATTCAAGGTCACGCGCACCAGGTCCTGATCAAGAACCGCGGGCCGCGAGTGCCGCTTTCGTAACCGGGCTTCGCCATTCCACCAAACCGCGATTTGGTCATCGCTCGCCAACCTCAACTCAATGTCCCGGCTCTCGTCGGCAACGACAATCAACCGCACCCACGCCCAAGCGCCCGAACGATTGGTGGAAGTTCCGGCCGCGCCTGCCAACCCGGGGTCCCGCAACCGAAGATTCAACGTTCCAGGGTGCTCCCTGGGATCCGTTTTCGCAAACTGCCACCCCGCCCCTCCGAGCGTTTCGATGGGATCGAGATGATCAATGAGCGGCGACTCGATGGGATTTCGAGCCCCGGCCTTGGGCCATCCGACTTGGAAGCGACGGGCCTCGATCGTCGGAAACTTGGCATCCACGAGGGCGAACACGTCGCGCGCCTGACCGGGCTGGCCCAATTCATGGAGCATCTCTCCCTGAAGCACTTTTGTGCTGAACCAGGCTTCGGACGTGAGCCGCGGGTGAATGGAAATTCGTTCGAAATGCCGAACTCCTTCCCGCAAGAATCCCAATTCCCGATAGGAATCACGAAACTCACGAAGCGGTGTGGAATAAAGTGCTTGCGTTGGAAGCATGGTGGAAATTTTTAGATCCGTCTCCACAAAAAGTTTGTTGTAGGAACGAACCAAACTCGGCCAGCGACCCAACGTTGTTCCAGCCCCAACAGCCATAAACAAGCCAAGGGCCGCCAGTCCGAGCGAGAGCGGCCGCAGCGTTGGAACGAGCCCACCGTTCATGGGCAGGCCGGACCTCCAAAAAATAGACGTGAGTTGGGGCCATGAACCGGGTTCCTCCTCTCCCGCCCTTCGGGCACCCTCTCCTCCGACCCAAAGCGGAGGAGAGGGATGGGGAGAGGAGATGCTCCTCAGGTTCACGGGCAGTGTGGCCACGTGAACCGCTTCCATCACACTGCCTAGGAGAGCGCCCACGGAGAAGCAAGACCACCAAAGAGACGGCGGCAATCCTTGGAGACTGACGAGTGCGGCGATTGCCGCCAGAGCCAGGGTTCCGAAGACGCGCCGGCGACGAATGGGTTCGGCGCGGACCGCCAATAACACATCGCCTGGAATAGAGCAACCGGCGCCGAATGCGAGCAGGCCACTGACACCAAAAGAGTAGAAGGAGAGTCCCGCGACCGCAGCAAATGGAATGAAACAGATCACCGACCAGGAATTCCCCTCGCACCAGATCCCAAAGCGCGACTCATGACGGAGCAACAACTCCCGGGGTTCATTCAAGGATCTTCGGTAGAGCAAGTAGCAGCATCCACCGAGAATCATGCTGCAAAACGGCACTGTGACTCCCGTGAACGAATTCCAAAATCCCATGTGAATCATGCCAAATGCGGTGAATGGAATCCCCACGAGAACTGGAAGCATGAGAACGCCGAGGAAGACCGCGAACTGTTTGTTGATGCTGGAGGCGATCGCGAAAGCCAGGATCCGTTTCCAATGTTGGACGCCATGCAGAATAAACGCCGCCCAACCGCCCATTCCCAGAAGAGCCATGACGGTTGGCAACCAACCAAGTTGTTGGCTCATGAACGACAATGTGATCCAGCCTGCCCATTCCAGATTCTTTGCCCTCCTGTTAAACCCGCGCTCAGCTTTTTGCCGTTCCTGGAGCTTGCCGTACACCTGGCTGGCCTCCGCTTCCCGCTCGCCAAAATGCCACACTCGAACCTCCCTAAAAAGCAAGCGAGCTAGTTGAAACGTGAAGAAAAGGCAGGGTAACATGGCAACGCCTGCTCCTAGAACCGCACTAAAGTCCTCCTCCTTCCAAACGATCTGGTGCACTGAAAGCATCAACGCGGCAATGGCCAGGAACAGATTCAATTTCGCCGCCACCGCAAAGGTCAAAAGAGAGTACGGCGTCAGCTTGGCTTTCATTTTCATCGCCGCAAAGACCGCCAGAATCACGGGCGGCCCCGCGATCAAGTAGAGCAATAGCAGAAACCCGAAATCTTCGCTTCGTTCACCTGTCCAGCCGAGTATTTCAAAGAATCCAGGTTTTGCCGGGAGCTGGCCTGGATGAGCCGCCTTCCAGAGCAGCAACCTTGAGTAATCCCAAAATGTGAACAACCCCACAGACAGACCGATCGCGAGGAAATAAACACCCAAGGAGATGAGGTCAGGATTCCGCCGAAACCAATCCACCCACGCCATCGCGCGAGCAGGAGGACGGGCCAAAACCCGTTCGTGGCGCAGAAATCGTTCCAAATCCTCGCCCAATTCCGTGGCGCTCTGGTAACGATTCAAGGGGTTTTTTTGGAGGCACTTCATGCAAATAGCCTCCAGATCCCGAGGCACGCGGGAATTAATCCCGCTGGGTGGATCTGGGTTGCGCTCCACCACCTGCCGCATGACCGCGACCGGCGTGTCCCCGGTGAAAGGCGGCCGACCCGCGAGCATTTCGTAGAGCATCGCTCCAAGCCCAAAAACGTCGGTTCGACGATCGATTTCCTCCAACCTGCCTTCCGCCTGCTCCGGCGCCATGTAGGACGGCGTTCCCAAAACGGCGCCACTCACAGTCATTCCCGCGGTTTCGGACTGCCGCTTCGCCAGCCCGAAATCGGTCACGCGCGGTTCTCCATCCTTGTCGAGCAACACGTTGGAGGGCTTCAAGTCGCGATGGAGAATCCCGCGCTTGTGCGCGAACGCCACCGCGGCGCAGACCTTGCGGGCGATCGACGCGGCATGGTCCGACTCAAGGGCTCCGCCCCTGAGAAGTTTCGACAAATCTTCCCCCTCCACAAGGTCCATTGAAAAGTAATGCAGCCCGTTGTGTTCGCCGACCTCATGAATCGACACGATGTTAGGATGTTGAAGACTCGCGGCCGATTCCGCTTCCAACTGGAAGCGGCGCAGTTCCCGTGGAGAGGCGAGCTGGCCTCCCAATATCATCTTGATGGCGACGGTCCGATTCAAGCTGAGCTGCCGCGCTCGGTAAACCACTCCCATGCCGCC
>SXGS01471042.1_pt1 | contig 12473 bp, 8 predicted proteins | sample 3174681 | NCBI WGS metagenome assembly SXGS01 (sample SAMN11356861, study PRJNA531348) | freshwater metagenome | isolation source: freshwater sample F1-80 | place: China: Fuxian Lake, Yuxi | collected 2017-12-25
GGCGTGAACTGGATGCGCGACGCGGTGACGTCGACGACGTCGGCCAAGGTGCGGACCAGGAGCGTCTTGCCCAGACCCGGCGCGCCCTCGATGAGCACGTTGCCGCCGGCGAAGAGGCCGAGCACGACCTCCTTGCACAGCATCTCCTGACCGAGCACGACCGTACCGAGCTCGGCGAGCACGGCGCGCAGGGCGGAGCTGGCGGCGGCGACCGCGCCCTCATCGGGCGGGGTCTCGGTGAGCAGCGGCGTGGGGAGGTCGGCGGCGGTGTCAGGAGCGGAGTTGGTCATTGGACCTCGGGGGACTCGTGGTTGCGGAGGACGGTGAAGTAGCGCTGGATGAGCTCGCGGCGCGTGAGCGGGATGTCGTCGCGGCGGATGGCCGCCTCGGCGATCGCCTCGTAATGATCGCGGACGCGGCCGAAGCCAGTGGGCGTGTGTGCCCCGGCGGTGAGCTCGGCGATGGCGCGAACCGCGCCTTCGGGAGTGACCGCGGTCGGCGCGGTCACCTGCTCGGCCGAGAACGCGGTCGGCGAGCCGGCCTTGTGCGGCGTGTGCGAGGAGGTGCCGCTCGTGCCCGCAGCGCCGTGACCGGAGATGACGCCGATCTGATCGGGGCGCGGCGCCCCGGGGTTGATCCTCGACGACGGCGGGGTGCCGCCCGGCGGCATCTGGCCCTGGCCGCTCGGCTGCCCGCCCGTCGGCGGGCCCGGGTTGCCCGGCATCTGCCCGTTGCCCGGCATCTGCCCGCTGCCCGGCATCTGCCCGCTGCCCGGCATCTGCCCGTTGCCCGGCATCTGCCCCTGCCCTGGCATCTGCCCCATGCCCGGCATCTGCCCCTGCCCTGGCATCTGCCCCATGCCCGGCATCTGGCCCTGCCCCATCATCTGGCCCTGCTGGCCGGGCTGGCCCTGCTGGCCCATCGCCGCCGCGCGCTGGGCCTGGGCGCGGGCGTCGCCGGGGTTGGCGCCATTCATCATCGCGCGTTGCCCGGCCTGCATCTGCGCCATCATGCGGCGCGCCTGCTCGGCCTTGTCCTGGCTGCCGTCGCCCGACGACGGCTTGGGTTGCTCGCGCATCAGGCGCTGCAGCGCGCGCAGCGCCTGCTCGGCGTCGTTGTTGTCGCCGGCCTTCATGCGCTCACCGGCGGCGCCGAGCTTGGAGAGACGGCGCATCATCTCCTCGTGTGCGGCCTTGGCGGCCGGATCCTGGGCACCGCTGGCGCCGTTCTGGCCGTTCTGGCCGTCCTGCGCCGCCTTGGCGGCCGCCGCGGCGGCCTTCTCGAGCGCCGCACCCAGCGCGGCGGCTTCTTCCGGCGACATGCTGGCGCGGCGCATCGCCTCGCGGGCGAGCGCGGCCAGCTTCTCGGCGTCGCTCTCCTTGGTGGCGCGCGCGAGCTCCTCGGCGAGCTGGGGCAGGCTCATCGCCGCCATGCCCTCGGGGCTCGGCATCGCATCGGCGGCGAGCTTGCGCGCGGCCGCGTCGAGCGCGCGCGACGCCTTCGACATCTCGGCCATCGCGGTGCCGGCGGTCGAGGCCTTGGCGGCCCGCTTGAGCGCCTCCGACGCCTTCTTGGCCTCGGCCCGGGCCTCGGGGCTGGCGCGCAGATCGTTGGCGATGGCGTCGACCAGCTCCTGCAGTCGAGCCAGCTCCTCCTCGTCGACGATCGTGACCTGGGTCGGCGCCACCGGCTCGGCGATCGCGGTCTGGCTGCCGTGCTCGGTGGCCGCGACCAGGAACACCAGCACCGCGCCCGCGAGCGCGGCGGCGGCGCCCGGTGCCGAGAGCGTGAAGCGGATCGGCGCGACGGCGCTGGGCGCGAAGCGCGGCAGCGCAGCGCGGGCCTGGGTCACCACCACTTGCTCGAGCGGCGCGTCGGCGCTGGGGCCGCGGGCCTCGATCGCATACGCGCTCTGCAGCAGATCGGCGGTGCCCTGATCGCGGTCGACGGCCCGGGCCATGGTGGCCGGCACGCGCCAGACCCGGCGCATGGCGAAGGTGGCGCCGATCACGATCGCGATCCCGGCCGCCCCGCCGACGATCCCTGCCACCATCGCGCCGCCGTACTCGACGGCGGCCCAGGTGGCGGCCACCGCTGCCGCCAGCCAGGGCGCTCCGCGCGCCGCGACCTCGAGGGCTCGTCGGCGATTCGAGGCTCGGCTCCAGCGTGCGAGGGCGTGGGTCACGGTCATCGGTGGCTCCCCTGAGAACTCCTGAGGTTCGACAACGGACAGCGAGGACGGTTGCAACGTTGACCGCAAGCCCGCCGCGTCGATGTGGTGAAGGAACGGGGCCGGGCGGTTACCTATTCCGAGGCGCCGGTCGGCCCTTACACGATACGTACCGTCGGCGCAGGTGACGCAAGGACTTCACGCTCGCTTCACTTACGCATCCGGTAGATGACCACGGCGACGGTGCACATCGGCGAGGGAACGCCGTCGACGCGGTAGGGCTTGTACTGCCACTCCCGCATCTCGCGGGCGAGGGTGTCGTCGTAGCCCTTGAAGCCGGTGCGCTTGAGGAAGCGCAGCGAGTCGACCTGGCCCTGTGCGCTCACGCAGAGCTGCACGGTGGCCTGCACCATGTCCTTGCCCTGGTGGAGCATCTCGACGCGGACCAGCTCGGGCGGATAGATCTGATCGTTGCCCGAGACGCGCAGGCCCTTGGCCACGTGCGGCGGCACCACCGGCGGCTTCTTCTCGACGACGACCACCGGATCCCGCTTCGGCGGATCACCGTCGCTGCCATCGATGCACGGCTCGACCAGGCACGTGCCCTTGGCCTCGGGATCGGTGCCCGAGCCGCCGCCACCACCGCCGGTCTGATCACCACCGCCGCCGCCGGTCGGGACCGGATCCGGATCGGCGACGATCAGCGGCTGTACGATGACGTCGGGCTTGACCTTGACCACCTTGGGGGTGGCGGTCTTCACCGCCAGCTTCTCGGCCGCCGGCGGGGGTGCCGACTCGCCCGGGGGCGGCGGCACCCGGAAGGTGATGTCCGCGGGGTTGTGGAGATCGAGCTTCTCGACGTGCCACATCGCACCCACCACCACCACGGCGAGCGCGGCGGCGTGTGCGGCGGCAGATCCAATGATCACGGCGGTCTGCCACCGCCGGGGCCTGGGCTTCTCGGTGATCGCATCGAACATCCACCCGCCGACGCACGAGCCGTCCAGACGGTCTAAGCACCCCGCCTCACAGGGACTTTTTCGGTGTCACCCCTGATGCGCACCGTGGGACAGGCACCTGAGCGCCCGTGCCACCCTGCCCCATGGATCCCCCTCTCGGATGGATCCCGATCTCACCGCACCGGCTACGCGACGTGCGACATCAGGCGCTCGGGGTCGTCGCTCTCGATCCAGTCCACGCGCAGCCCGACCAGCCGCTTCACCTCGTCCACGGTCGACGCGCGCGGATCGATGGGTTTTCCGGTCGAGCCGATGGGGAAGAGGGTGTGGGTGCCGACTGCGACGCCGCGCTTGTGGAGCGCGCCCACCGAGCGCTCGCTGATGATCGTGTGATCGGCGCCGACCGCGCGCGTGCCCAGGAGGTGACCGACCAGGTGGGTGCCGAGGATGCGCTCGAGCACCGTGCGCGGATGGAATGGGCCCCGCGGCAAGCGCGCGAACAGCGGCTGCGCGAAGTCGAGCATGGTGTCGTCGAAGCAGAAGCCGCACACCAGCCGTGGATGGCCCCGGCTGGCGGCGGCGAGGCGGCGCGGATCGAACGAGGTCACGATGACCGAATCCTCGACGCCGGCGGCGGCGATCGCCGCGGCGGTGCGGGTGCCGACGTCGGTGTGCCACCAGCGCGGCAGGGCGATCTTCAGCTCGACGTTGATCGCGACCTTGCCGGCGAGCTCGTCGAGAACCTCGGCGAGCAGCGCGATCGGCTCCTCGCGGGCATAACGCAGCGTCACCGGTGTACCCGAGGGATCGATACCCATCGGCAGGTCGCGGCGGATGCGCAGCTGGCAGAGCTGATCCCAGGTCATCTCGGCGACGCGGCCGTGGCCGCTGGTGAGGCGACCGACCTCGTGATCGTGGAAGAGCACCGGCACGCCGTCGGCGGTGAGCCGCACGTCGCACTCGACCGCGGGGATGCCCAGCTCGACCGCGCGGCGGAAGCCGGCCAGCGAGTTCTCCTGGTGCAGCAGCGGCACGCCGCGGTGGCCGACGACGAGCGGAAGGCGCTTGCCCGTGAGGAACGGATTGCGCGGGGCGGGTACGGGCGCGGGCACGGACAGGCGCACAAGACAGGCTAGCGCCTGGTGAAGGCCGCGGCATGTCCGTGCGCGACCGCACGGGCGAGCCGCTCGTCGGTCATGCCAGGGATGGCGCGGGCGTGGGCGTGCTCGGCGGCGGCGGTGACGCGCGAGAAGAGGGTGTTGTCGGTGTTCACGCAGACGCACACACCCAGGGCGAGCCAGCGCGGCAGCGGATGCTCGGCGATCGACGCGATCGCGCCGGTGTGGACGTTCGACGTCGGGCACGCCTCGATGGTGACCTCGCGCTCCAGCACCAGCGCGAGCACGCGCGGATCGTCGAGCAGCGTGGTGCCGTGACCGATGCGGGTCGCGCCCAGCACCTCGATCGCGGTGGCGATCTCGGCCGGGGGACGGCCCTCGCCGGCGTGCACGGTGCGGCCGAGGCCGAGCTCGGCGGCACGACGGAAGGCCGGGGCGTAGCTGGCCAGGTCCCAGGTGTGTCCGGGAAGCGGACCGCCGGCGAGATCGAGGCCGACCACGCCCGGGCGACTGGCGGCGGCGGCGACCAGCGCGGCCAGCACCGCGGGATCCTCGCCGTACAGCCCGCACAGGATCAGCCCGGCCCGGCCGGCGAGGCCGTCGACGGCCGCGTCGATGATATCGCCGAGGGCCGCGCCCGCGCGCTGGTGGAGCTGGGGCGCGAAGCGGAGCTCGAGCGTGGTCACGCCACCGGCGGCGGCGTCCTCGCAGATCTCGGCGGCGACGCGACACACCGCGGCCGGATCCTGCAAGACCGACAGGGTCAGCTCGAAGCAGGCCAGCGCTCGGTCGAGCCCCATGCCGGCCGCGAAGCCGACGTCGGCCGGCACCGCGATGCCGGCCTGCGCCGCGAGCTCGTCGAGCGTCGCGCGCCGCAGCGAACCGTCGAGGTGACGGTGTAGATCCGGGAGCCCGGCGCCGGGCACCCCGGTCGCCCTCAGAACTTGGCCTGGAGGGTGGCGTTCACGCCGAGCTGGTTGAACTCGCCGAACTCGTACTCGAACAGATCCTCGGGGCCGGCGCGGCGCAGACGGGTCTGGTTGGGGTCGTAGACGAAGTACACGTCGAGCAGCGCGGCGTAGACCTCGCCGAAGTCGAGCTGCCCCGAGGCCTTGACCGCGAACGACGCCGCGGCCTCTTCCCCGTCGGGGAGAACGTTGATGAGGGTGGTGCCGCCGTTGTTGCGGATGACCGCGGTCGAGCGGCCTGAGCCCATCGTGGTGTCGCCGGGGATGCCGGTGGGCGACGTCAGCGTCGCGGGCAGCTCGACGCCGACCACCACGCCCAGCGTGAGCCGATCCTCGAAGTTCTGGTCGACGCCGGCGGCGGCGAAGAAGTTGGGCGTGATCTCGTACTCGGTCGGGAAGTCGCTGTAGGTGGGCAGCGACGGCACCGAGTGCAAGAGGAAGGCGAGGTCGCGGTACTGCACGTCGAGCCGCATGCGCACGCGGTCCTTCATGACGCGCAGGTTGAGGTCGCCGGCGACGCCGGGCTGCACCGTGGTCGAGCCCGAGCGCTCGGGGTGCTTGAGGGTCTGGCCCAGGTACGTGGCCTCGGCCATCGCCAGCCACGACAGGCCACCCGGGTACTTGGCCTTCTGGAAGACGCGGCCGACCCGCTCGGGGTCGTACTTGTAGAGCTTGTAGTCGACCGACGACGAGACCGGCATGCCCTCGTGGGCGGCGAGCTGGGCCGACACACCGTAAAGCTGGACGTCCTCGGTGTTGACGTCCTCGAGCTCGTTGGAGCCGCGGTTGAAGAAGCCGCCGTTGATCTCGAAGCGCAGCATCTCCGACAGGTCGACGCCGGCGCCGGCCAGGAAGCCGAGTTTGGCCACCTGCTCCGCGGTCGCGCTGTCGAGGAGCACCGTGCCCTTGGCGCCCACGAAGGCGTAGGCCTTGCCGGTGTCATACTGGAGCTTGAAGCCAGGGATCGACTGCGAGCTGCGGCGGTACTCGTCGTTGCCGCCCCACGACAGGCGATAGCTGTAGCCCAGGCGCATGCGATCCGACGAGACCGGGAACGTGGTCAGGGTGAGCCGCTCGGGATCCTTGCGGGTCGGATCCTTCCACCACGACACCAGGATGTAGCTGCCGGCGTCGGACAGGTCGATCTTGCGCTCGGCGACCTCGTTGATGCGCAACACGAAGGCGCCCTCGACCTCGAGGTTGTCCTTGCGGTAGTTGCGATACATGATCGCGTGCGACAGCGTCTCGTAGCCCGAGAAGCGGGTGTCGTAGTTGTCGAAGAACAGGGTGCCCAGGGAGTTGGGGCGACCGAAGCGCCAGCCGGGGACGCTGGGGATGGTCTCGCCCGGCTTGGCCAGGATGTTCTCGTTGGTCAGCGTGAAGTTGAGGCGGACGTCGGTGAAGCCGTCGCCACCCCCGACGTAGTCGTCCTCGACCTCGGCGTCGACCGGCGGCGGCACCGGCACGCCGTCACGGGCCTCGATGGCGGCGCGGTCAGCGGCGACCCGGGCGCGCTCGGCGGCCACCGCGGTGCTGGCGGCCTCGTCGGCGATGGCGCGGACCTCGTCGGCGGTCAGGCCGGGCGGCGGTGGCGGCGGTGGCTCGGGCGTGGGCTGCGCGAACGCGAGGAGCGGGGCGCCCACCAGCGCGGCGGCGAGGACGAGAGTGTTGGTGCGCATCACGAGAGCCTCAGAGGGTGAGATCCGCGCCGGTCCGCGGGTAGATGATCCACACGTTGAACGTGCCGATGTTCACCGGGCGCAGGACGCCGACCACGCGCGTGATCGGCATGCCCTCGTGGGTGGTCGGATCGAACTCCGACACGCCGGTGGTGATGACGTTGATGGGCCGGCCGCAGCCGCTTCCGACATCGACCTTCCACTGCTTGTACGTGGCGTAGTCGTCGTCGATCGGGCAGACCGTGCCGTTGTTGATCTGGACCAGGCCGGTCTCGTTCTTCTCGAACTCGATGATGTTGGTCAGCCACGAGCTCTGGATCACCACCGGCGCCGGGATGCGGGCCTCGTCGACCGAGACCGGCGTGGGTTCCTCGACAAAGCTCTGGGGGAAGCCGATCTCGGTCAGGCCGTTGAACTCCTGCACACCGCCGGCGAAGCCGTTGGTGAACTGGCCAGCGTTGATGGCGCGGCCTTGCTCGTCCTTGGGGCGGCTGAACGAGAAGATGAGGATGTGATCGTAGGGACCGGCGGTGCACGGCGGCGTGCCGTTGATGTCGGCGCACAACACGTCCGAGAGCGAGTAGCCCTGGGCATAGGTGCCGGTCACCACCAGGCGGCCGAGCGCGCCGTGGCGCGATCCGGACACCGTCACCTGCTTGAGCTCGAGCGGCGAGCTCTCGAGCGCGTCGAGCGCCATCTCGTCCTCGGGCGTCGAGATGTCGGAGATGAACGGGTCGCGGAACCACAGGATCGGCGAGGTGCCGGTCGGGTAGGTGCCGCCGTCGCGGTCGTCCTCGACCCACAACACGGTCGGCCCGAACACGGGCGGCAGGTTGACCGTGGTCGGCGCCGAGACGCCGTCGGTGAGCATGACCGTGGTGAGCGGCGCCGCCGCGCCCAGTTCGGGCGTCAGCGTGCCCAGGAACTGCACGTACACCTTCACCGGCCCGTCGAGATCAGCGGGCTGGCCGCGCGAGTCGATCGCCGAGACCTGGATCTGGGCCGAGGTCACGGTGCCGGCCAGGCGGCGATCCGCGGCGCCCGGATCGGTCGGCATAAGCAACTCGACGCGCAGGGACGTGATCTCGTCGAGCGGCGGCAGGTGCTCGACGCAGCCGACCCAGCTGGTCAGGCCGACCAGGATCGCGAACAGGGCGTGGACGGCGCGGGTCACTCGAACACCGGGCGGATGCGGCCATCGTGGCGCTCGGCGGTGTCGCCGAAGCAGGGGATGGGCCCGAAGCGCTCCTCGATCGTGCGCTGCGGCACCTGGGTGTCGGTCAGATCGACGGCGCCGGCCGGGCACTTGCCCAGGCCACGCAGGAACACGGTCAGCGCGTCGCGCAGGGCCACGCCGGTGTCCTGCTTGGACGTGTTGCGCTTGAGCACCTCGAAACCGGAGCCGCCCCGCGCGATGTAGTCGTTGACCGCGACGCGGTACAGACCGGTCGGCACCACCGGCCGGCACTTGACGGTGTCGATGGGCGCATCGGGCTCGCCCACGCCGTCGCCGTCGGTGTCCATGCGGCAGTTCTCGCCCAGGTACACGTTCTTGGCGCAGGCGGTTGGCACGAAGTCATCGTCGGGGTTGCGGTCCTCGCAGACGCCGCGGCAGACCATGTCGAACCAGATGCCGGCGACCTGGGCCTGGGTCCGGCAGCCGCGCTCGCTCGACTTGCGGGCCACGAAGTCGAGGGTCTCGAAGACCTCGCTGCCCGACAGGTACATGACCGTGATCGAGTTCTCGAACGGGAACACGTTGTACATCTGCTCGACGGTGAGCGGGCCCTGCTCGAAGTCGGCGCGGATGCCGAGCGAGTTGGTGAACGCGAACTCGGCCTCGACGCCCGAGCGGGTCTGCATCGAGCGCGCGACCAGGTTGCCGAGCTGCGAGTCGCCGCCCGACAGGTCGTTGCGGGTGATCTTGGCGGTGCCGGTGGTGTTGACGTAGCCGAAGACGCCGTCGAGATCGAGATCGCGGTTGATGGCGACCGAGTACGGCCACAACACGTCGGCGACCTCGGGATCGTCGGGGGTGCGGCTGTCGACCGGGATGTTGTCGTAGGCGAACGAGACGATGCGGCTGCGCTGGGCTGGATCGGCGTTGTTCTCGCCGACCCGCACCACGACGTCGAGGCGGCCGACGAACTTGGCGAACGCGCCCGAGTGAACGAGCACGGTCTGGCCGTCGTCCTGCTGGTGGGGGATGATCTTGGGCGGGTTGGTGACGATGTGGAGGTGACCGCCGAGGATGAGGTCCACGCCCTCGAGCGGCAGGGCCTCGTTCTCGTCCTGGACGTCGGCGGCGGTGAGGCCCTCGTCCTCGTCGAGGCCGAGGTGGCTGACCACGACCAGCACGTCGACCGTGGGCCGCAGCAGCGCCACGTACTGCTTGAGGACGATGTCGTCCTTGATGGGGCGGATCCCCAGGGAGTTCCCGCCTTCGAAGATGCCGGTCATCGACGACCAGTTGGCCATGCCGATCACGCCGACCTTGAGGCCGTCGACGTCGAACACGGCGTAGGGCCGAACCACGTCCTTGAGGCTGCGCTGGTCGGGGTTGGGCGGATCCTCGAAGACGTAGTTGGCGGCCAGCAGCCGATAGCCGGCCCAGTTGTCGATCTGCTCGAAGAGGTTGCTCGCGCCGAGATCGAACTCGTGGTTGCCGATCACCGCGGCGTCCATGCCGGCGGTGGTGAGCGCCCGCATCTCGGCCTCGCCCTTGAACATGTTGAACACCGGCGCGCCCTGGAAGCAGTCGCCAGAGTCGAGCCACAGCGACCGGTTGGACGTGTCGCGGATGTCCTTGGCGATGGTCGCCATGCGAGCGACGCCGCCGAACGGCGCGTTGTTGGCCACCAGGCCGTAGTCGCGCTCGAAGCGGTTGGGCACGAACGTGTACGGGAACAGCCGCGAGTGGATGTCCGACGTGTGGATGAACGTGAGGCGCACGTCCTGGCCGACCAGGTTGGGCGGCTCGCGGTCGACGGTGCACGCGCTCGCGAAGACGAGGCTCGCGGTCACCATGAACGTCGTACGGCGCATCGGGGCGCCCGTATACCCCAAGGGCCATCCGTGGTCTACTGCGCCGCGATGCGACGCGCGAAGATCGTCTGCACCCTCGGTCCGGCCTCGAATACTCCCGAGAAGATCGGCGAGCTGATCGAGGCCGGGATGGACGTGGTCCGCCTCAACTTCTCCCACGGAAGCCACGCCGATCACGCCAAGGTGATGGCCACGGTGCGGGCCGAGTCCGACAAGCGCGGCCGCTCGGTCGGCATCCTGCAGGACATCCAGGGTCCCAAGATCCGTGTCGGACGCTTCGCCGAAGGCCAGATCGAGCTGGTGCCCGGCGCCGCCTTCACCATCACCACCGATCAGGACGTGGTGGGCGACGTCGACAGGGTCTCGACCACCTACGGCGGCCTGCCCCGCGACGTGAAGGCGGGCGACCACGTCCTGCTCGACGATGGCTACCTGACCCTGGCGGTGACGGAAGTCTCCGATCGCGAGGTCAAGACCGTGGTCGTCGCCGGCGGCACGCTCAAGAACAACAAGGGCATCAACCTGCCCGGCGTCGAGGTCAGCGCGCCTGCGATCACCGAGAAGGACAAGCTCGATCTGCAGTGGGGACTGCGCATGGGCGTCGACTATGTCGCGGTGTCGTTCGTGCGCCGGCCCGAGGACGTGCTCGAAGCGCGCCGCCTGGTCACCGCCGACAACGTCAGCATCCCCATCATCGCCAAGATCGAGAAGCCCCACGCCGTCGACCGGCTCGAGGACATCATCGAGGCCGCCGACGGGATCATGGTGGCACGCGGCGATCTGGGCGTGGAGATCGGCCCCGAGAAGGTGCCGCTCATCCAGAAGCGGATCATCGAGCGCACCAATGCCCAGGGCAAGATCGTCATCACCGCCACGCAGATGCTCGAGTCGATGAGGGTGCCGCCGCGCCAGTCCCGCGCCGAGGCCTCCGACGGGGCCAACGCGGTGCTCGATGGCACCGACGCGCTCATGCTTTCGGGCGAGACCGCGTCGGGCAAGTACCCGGTCGAGGCGGTGCGTACGATGGCGCGCATCATCGGCGAGATCGAAGGCTCGACCTACTACCGGCAGAACCTCGAGCTGCCCCAGCTCAACATGGCGGTGTCCGCCAACGCCCTCGCCCACGCCGCGGTGATCGGCGCCCGCGAGATGCGGATCAAGACCATCGCCGTGGTCTCGAACTCGGGCGGCGCGGCCCGGCTGATGAGCGAGTACCGCCCCGAGGCCAACATCGTCGCCCTCACCACCAGCGAGGTGCAGTACCGGCGGCTGGCGCTGGTGTGGGGCGTGACGCCGGTGCTGATCGACTCGACCGCCACCACCGACGAGCTGATCGATCGCGTCGAGCACCTCTTGTCGGTGCGCGGCCTGGCCCGCAGCGGCGATTTCGTGGTGATCACGATGGGCGTGCCGGTTGGTGCGGGCGTGAGCACAAACCTGCTCAAGATCCACCAGATGGCGTAAGCGATCTTACGAGTGCTCCGGAGCCGGCCCTTCGCTCGTATCACCTGCTAGCATCAGGCAGTGGCCAGCGTGGGGGCACCGACCGAGGACGATGTCGGGGTCGAGCTCGGTGCGGTCTTGCTCGGCAAGTATCGGATCGAGTCGATCCTCGGCCGCGGCGGCATGGGCATCGTGGCGCGAGCCACGCACCTGCACCTCGACGAGCAGGTGGCGATCAAGTTCTTGCGCCGCGACGCCGCCGCCGATCCCGAGTCGGCGCAGCGTTTCCTGCGCGAGGCCCAGGCCGCGGTCAAGCTCAAGAGCGAGCATGTCGCGCGGGTGATCGACGTCGGCACCCTGGACGGTCAGGTGCCGTACATGGTGATGGAGTACCTCGAGGGCTCCGACCTCGACCAGATGCTCGAGCTGAGCGGCACGCTCGGGCACGAGCTCGCGGTCGACTTCGTCCTCCAGAGCTGCGCCGCTCTGTCCGAGGCCCACGCGCTCGGCATCGTGCACCGCGACATCAAGCCGTCGAACATCTTCGTGACCTGGCGCTCCGACGGCAGCCCGCTGGTCAAGGTGCTCGACTTCGGGATCAGCAAGGTGGTGAGCGGCCTGTCGGAGATGTCGCTGACCCAGACCCAGTCGGTGCTGGGCACGCCGGCGTACATGTCCCCGGAGCAGATGCGTTCGGCCCGCACCGTGGACGTGCGCACCGACATCTGGTCGCTGGGCACCGTGCTCTACGAGCTGGTGCAGGGCCATCGTCCGTTCGAGGCCGAGAGCTTCAGCGAGATGTGCGTGAAGGTCGCGGTCGATCCGCCGCTACCGATGACACAGGCGATGCCGCCCGGGCTCGCCGAGGTGATCCTGCGCTGCCTGTCGAAGGATCCGGGCGCGCGCTACGCCAACGTGGGTCAGCTCGGCGCCGCGCTGGTGCCGTTCGGTCGCGATCCGCGCGCCGCCCAGCTCATGGTCGAGCGGATGCAGCGCGTGGTCGGACGCGCCGCGACGCCGCAGCCGGTGCGCGACGCCGGCAGCGGGCCGGTGGCGATGCCGCGCACGCCGTCGCACACGACCGAGCGCAC
>SXGS01096402.1_pt1 | contig 12470 bp, 10 predicted proteins | sample 3174681 | NCBI WGS metagenome assembly SXGS01 (sample SAMN11356861, study PRJNA531348) | freshwater metagenome | isolation source: freshwater sample F1-80 | place: China: Fuxian Lake, Yuxi | collected 2017-12-25
CACGTATCGCCAGGATCTCGAGACGGCGCTCGAGGGTGTGCGGACCTGGATGGCGACGCAGAGCCGCGCCCTGCTGGCGCAGCCGATGCTCCCCGGCGGCATCGCTGCGTTACACCCCATGGCCGACGAAGCCAAGCTCCACACCGACTCGCTCTTCGGACATCTGGCGACAGGGTCTGCTCTTCGGTCAACCGGGCCACTCCCGAACCTCCACGACCAGAGCGCCATCGCGGGCGACGCCGCCAACATGGTCGAGTACTTGATCCTCAACCAATCAGAAGTCCTTCCCGTCCATGCCCGGCATGACGCGATCCCGACCCGGGCAGCCGAGGCGACGATCATCAACGACGTCATCAGGGACTGGGCCGATCCTGCCGTGGATGCAGCACGGGTCGCCGACATGCGGATCATCGACCGCGGCTGGCCGGCCACAGCCGGCCACGGCCACGTCCGTATGCACCCCCGCGAGGAAGCAACACCCGCGGCGACGCGGCGGAGCCGCTGGGACATGTTCCAGACCATCATCCACGAATATCTTCACACCGTCACGCACGACAACTACGAGGCCGTCGCGGCGAGTGTCGGAGGCAGCCAGGAGTCGATCTTGATCGAGGGGGTCACCAGTCTCATGACCGACAAGGTCTGGCGCGCGATCTACCCGGCCGAGGTCCGCGCCAACGAGGCGCTCCGCGCGTCGGTGGAGGGCAGCGCCATGCCGTTCGACGCGAGCGTGATTCCGACAATCAGCCACTACGATCAGATCGCGCAGGCCCGGCAGATCGAGGCGCGGGTTGGGACGGAGGAGCTGAAGGCCGCCTACTTCCTGGGTCACACCGAGCTCATCGGTGTCGGGCCAGCGGCTGCCACTGCCCGCACACACGGCACGCAGTACACCGTGCCTCCCGTGGGCATCGCGACGGTCGCAGATGTCGCACATGCAACCGGCGTCAGCGCTGCCACGATCGCCGCCGAGAACGGGATCGGGTCAAGCGATGCGGTCGCGCCCGGGCGACGCTTGACAGTGCCCGGCATCCGCATCCATTTCGTCGTCGATGGCGAGACACGCGCGCGGATCGCCGATATCAACGGCATCACCGTCGCCGATCTCGCGCGCGCCAATCCTGACGTGGGCTTCGTTGGCCTGGGGCCGCTCGCCGCCGGCACGCCGATCACCATCCCGGTACACTAGATCCGTGCGCTCCGGCACCCTGCTCTGCTCGGTTCTTGTCGCCACTCTCGCATGCCGCGACCGCGCACACCGCGACCCGCCGAAGGAGCCCCTCGTGTCCGTAGATACGTCGACGACATGTGCTGCCGCCATACGCGCCTTCGCTGCGGGCGAGCTGGCGACATGGAAGGGACTGCCTGATGGCTGCACCGATCGCGACATCTCCAAGGTCTTCCCCGGCGGTGGGGATCCGGCCGGCGTTGGACGACTCTCCACCAAGAGGACGAAAGCCCGCAGGTACTCGGCGGCCGATCCTCAGCAGCCGATCGAGGGTTGGTTCGACGACGCAGACACGGCATTCCTGATCACGTGGGAGGCTCCGCCTGTTGTAGGTGACGTCGCGATGCTCCTGTCGGCGCTTGGGCCACCGGAGCACAAGCTCGCGCCTGGGGTCGGCGACCACGCTGACGCCCATCAGTGGATCTATGCGTCACGTGGCTTGACGCTCTGGGTCCGCGAGCACCGCAACGAGATCCCCCGCCTGGCAGTCTATCGACCGACGACGCCTGCCGACTATGAGATGCGCCTCGGCGGTCGTGACAAGACCCGCTATTGGCCCCGGCGAAGGTGAGGTCCGTGCGCTCCGGTACGCGGCTCTGCGCAGTCCTTGTCTCCGCTTTCGCGTGCCGCGACCGCTCCCACCGCGAGACCCCGAAGGAGCCGATCGTGCCGGCAGACACCCTGACACCGTGCGCTGCTGCGTTGCGCGACTTCGCGGCGGGCAACCTGGCTGCCTGGAAGGGGCTACCCGCCGGCTGCACCGATCGTGACATCGGTGCGGTGTTCTCCGGCGGAGGTGATCCGGCCGGCGACGGACGCCTCTCCGGCAAGCCGACAAAGTTCCGCATGTACTCTGCCGCCGATCCTCAGCAGCCGATCAAGGGCTGGTTCGACGAGGCAGACACGGCCTTCTTGATCACGTGGGACGCTCCGGCTGTTGCCGGTGACGTCGCCATGCTTCTGTCGGCACTCGGACCACCGGAGCACAAGCTCGCGCCTGACGTCGGCATTCACGGTGACTCCCACCGGTGGATCTATGCGTCGCGTGGCTTGACGCTGTGGGTATTCGAGCCCCAGTCGGAGATCACTCGCGTTGCCGTGTATCGTCCGACCACGCCTGCGAATTATGAGCTCCATCTCGGCGGGAGAGACCGGAAGCGCTATTGGCCCCGACGACGGTAGCCAGGCGCGACGAACTCGACGGATCGGCCACTCGTATCACCCTGGCCCCGGCGGAGGCGTCGCCGGCGCGGGTTCGTCGTCGTCGGCGGCCAGCTTGTCCATGTCGATCCAGCCCAGCAGGCAGTAGAGCGGTCGCGCGCCCGGGCGGTCGGGCGGACCCATGAAGACCATGAGGTCCGAGCGGCGGACGTAGTAGGTCGGCTCCTTCGCCTTGGTCCCGCCGCCGTCGATGGTGTGCCACGGCTCGGCATCGGAGTCGTCGCTGAAGGTGATGTCGCTGGCCAGCACCGCGATGTGCGCGAACGCGCCCTGGGGCAGGCCGTACGTCCCCTTCGACGGCATGCCGAACAGCACGTACTCGCCAGGCTTGGGCCGGCCGCCCTCCAGGCCGAGGGTGGGCCGGATCCACGCGTCACTCTGCTGCTGGAGGTCGCTCGCCTTCGCGTTCTGGTCGCCGATCTTCGCGCCGATCTTGGCGAGGTGGGCGTCGAAGAGGTCGATGTGGTGCTGGTAGAGCTTCTGCTCGTGCTGCTTCTGCTTGAGCTCGATCGCGGTCCGCTGATCCTGTTGCGAGTTGCCGGTCGGCGCGACGCCCTCGAGCTGCGTGACCCGCTCGTCGACCTTGGCCTTCTTGGCCCGCAGCTTGTCGAGCGGCTGCTGGATGTACAGGTCGCGGCTCTTCTCCAGCGCCTTCACCATCTGCTTGATCGCGGTCTCCTTGTTGAAGAGCGTCATGATCTTGGCGAGCAGGAGCGCGGTCTTGCTCGCCTGCTTGGTGTTGCCGTTGGTCGCGACGGCCGCGTCGCGGAACGTCTGACCGGCGAAGTCGATGCATGTCGTGTAGTTCGTGAACCCTTCCGCGCGCAGCTCCTTGATCCGCTTCTCGGACACGATCTCGGTCCCCTCGTCCTTCCGCTTGCGCGCCGACGCCAGCACCGACTCGCGCAGCTTGTCGCCCTCGCTCTTCTCCGCGGGCTCGCCCTCGTCCTCCGCGTCGGCGTCCGCGTCCTTGTCACCGTCCCCCGACGGCTTCGCCGGAGGCGTCGCCTGCCTCTGGATCCCGCCGCCGCCACCGCCGCCCGGGGCGTCATCGAGCAGACTCTCCGCCGACCGGCCAGCCACCACCGCATCCGCGACCTGATCAGCGTGTTGCTCGTACGGATCTCCGACCTCGCCCACCCCGCCGAGCAGCGACACCCCCGCCCGCTGCTGCACCACGTGCGCCGCCTCGTGCGCCGCCGTGTGCAGCGTCGGCCCCTGCCGGAACGCGACCCGATCCCCCGTCGCATACGCCTCGGCTCCGATCGCCTCGGCCGCACCCGCTGCCTTCCCTCCCACGTGCGCACCGATCCCGCCGACATCATGACGCCCGAACGATCGCTGGATCACTTCCCCGTGCGGCAGCGCCCCGCCGCTTCCCTCCACGCCCCGCGCCGCCGCTGCCTGCACGGCCTCGCCTTCTAGGTGCAACCCGAACGGATCATCATGCCCCGTCGCGTGTGGTGCGTCTTTCAACTGCACCTCCGCGCACGGCCCACTCGCCGCCGCCCCCGACGTCCCGTACCGCCGCTGCACCCACGTCTGCTTGCCCGGCGCCCGCCCCGCCGCCCCATCCCCGGCTCTCCCTGTGCTTCCGATATCCCGACGGTCGTGCTCGTTCATTCGCGCCTGCCTCAGGAGGGCAGGTCCACGTCGCCGGCGATGTGACAGCCGCCTCGGGCGGCTCGTGGCGCCGCCTCCGCGACTCGGGCGAGTCATGTTCAAACCCTTGCATTCCCTGCGGTTTCGCGATTCCTTCGGAAATCACGAAACCATGCGGCGTCGGCTACGATAGGGCAGTTCGTGAGCAACAAGCGCAAGCGCGGATCTGGCCGCACACCGGGGCCACCGCCTGAGGACGATCTCGGTGGCGCTCGGGTCCCACCGGGTAAGCGCACCAAGGCCCAGTCGCTCCCAGCGGCCGGTCCGTCGTCCAACCGCATCGTGGCGACGCCGGCCGTCGGGCGATTCAAGCCCACCGAGATCGGCCGAACGCGGCACGACACGATCACGCTCACCAACGTCTCGGACGAGCCGGTGGACTTCTGGAACTTCCTGCAGACCGTGCTCGACGCTGATGGGAAGGAACGCCCCGCCGGCGACTTCTCCGTCGTCGGCGGGGAGACCACAGGGGATGAGCTCGAACCGGGCGGCGCGACGAACATCAGCGTCGCCTTCATGCCAAAGGCGACTCATCCGGACGACTCGAAGCCGCGTGCCCAGACTCGCCGAGCCACTCGATTCTCCATCGTGGACACCGATGGAGCCGCCGCAGGGACGTTTCAGCTGGAAGGCAGGGCGATACCGTCGAGCGCCGACACCCTCGACAAAGAGGAGGTCGGAGAGGTCAAGTCGGCCGCACGTTCGTCCGACCGGAAACTCTCACCGAAGCCGAAGACCTTCGCCGAGATGCGTCATCACCTCATGGCTGCCGGTGAGCTGCTCAAGACCTCGGAGCGATCGGACGCCGAGGAGCTCGTGGATGACGTGAACGAGCGGATGTACGAGGCCCTCCGCTACGATCAGGTGTTCCAGGCGTTTCGCTCCCATGGACTCGGCACGCAGTCCGCAACGATGATGGTTGCTCACGCGCGCGACCTCGTCGAAAAGGCTTCCCGCGGGATTCCCAAGGGCTGGCCCATCGATTGGAGCTACCTCCTGGATTCCTTCGAGGTGGCGAAAGAACCGATCCAGTTCACGCTCGGCGAGATCACGCACGCACCGACGATTCGGGCCATGCATGACGCGTCGCCGGCCATCCTCGCTGCCCAGGGCGCCGTCGAGCTCGGCAAGACCGCCAAGCGGATCGTGACCGACGCAGCGTTTGCCGGAGGTTTCGGACTGGGTGTGCTCGAGGGTGCTGGCGGCGCCATCAAGGATCTGGCCACGGGGGTCGCTGACGTCCTCGAGATCGCCTTCGACATCGCCCGCGCGATGGTCACCGGCGGGCTCATCGGCACGGCCGTGGCCACCGCCGACAAGGTCGACGACTTCTTCGACAAGATGCCCACGATGCTCGTCGCCATGGGCACCGAGTTCTCGAACGGCTGGAACAAGCCGGACTCGTTCGGCTGTGGCAACTTCCGCGGCGAGGTCATCGGGTACATCGCCGCCCAGATCGCGCTCGTCGTCATCAGCGGCGGCGCCGCCGCCGAAGGAGTCGCGTTCGCATCGATGAGCCGATGGGGAAAGGTCGTCGCGATCATCCAGAAGCTCGACAACGCCGGCGACATCGTCTCGTGGGCGTCGAAGGCGGGCCGCGGCCTCGACGTACCGCGACGAGTCCTGGACAGGCTCCGTGACGCGCGGAAGGGGCACACCGTCCGACTGGAGACTCCTGGCTCCGGACCTCATGCGCCTGACGGGTCGGCTGCACCGGCCGGCAAGCACCACGGGGCCCCGAGTGAGGGTTCTGCAACTCGAGGCGAAAGTCCCCCAACTGGGGACACGGGCGGAAAGCCACACGCGAGTCGGCAGTCTCGGGGAGACAACGCATGGGAGACGGGGATCGAGCCGGGCCTTCCAGCGACACCCGAGACGATCGCTCACGGCACTTGTCAGATGGAACTTCATCCTGGCTACTCATCCCTTGTCGACGACGCCCGAGCGAGAGGCTTCGTCGTGATCAACGACCACAAGGCGCATGTCGCAAACATCCGAGTCATCGATCCCGCCGGTAAGGTCTTGGAGGTTCGCCGGGAGCTCCATGTCGTTCCCGGGATGCGGTATCTCGATCTCGAGCACGAACTCGGACACATCCATCAACTCGAACGGTTCGGCAACGACCCGCCGGCTACCGAGACCCTGGTGCGGCGCGCGGACGGCACGGAAACAGCTGCCAAGAACGAACTCCGCCGGGGCACGTTCAACAAGGCAGAGAACAACGTCGTCGAGTACCACAATCGCCTCGAGGAGTACGTTCGCCTCGCTGAGCGTGGGGCACCCGACGAACTCCTGCGACGAGAGGCCGAGGCTTTGAAGAAGTGGCGCGTGAGCGCGGAGGGATCGGGCCTCGGCCAGGGCAGAGGCGGCGGCCTGCATCGCTGGGCACGAGATCACTTCCCGGAGATTCCCGAGCTCGAGCGGAGGGCACGCGCGCTCGGAGCAGACATCGGACTCTCGAATGCTCGCTGGGAGGAGTCGCCATGAAGGAAGTCGTGAACGCGGACTACTTCGTAGACATCCGCCATGCGCGGCTGCCAGAGGTGGTCGACGCGTATCTACCCAATTCGTATGAGTTCACGCTCAATCAGGGTCTGGACGTGGTCGTTCTCCCGTGGCTGGCGAGCAGTCCTTGGCCCGAGCACATTCCATTCGACGAGGAAGACGTGAAGAGCCGCGAGGACGCAGGCTGGTTCGCCGCTGGGCAGTGGTCCGTCGTCGTGGTGCCTGGCTCCGCCGGACCGGCGAAGATCGACCACATAGCGAGGAGGGACGTGGACGGCCTGGTGAACGTGATCGTCTGGATGCCGGCCGAGAAGCACGCGCAGCTCCAGGCGGAGCTCGCGGCGCGACTGGACCTGCCGATCGACCATCCTGACGGACCGAGAACGAGACTGTCGCAGCTAGGAAGAACGGCGCTGGGCGAGTTCCTGGTTGATGTGATCCCGGGTGCCGTCGTGTCCGAGGGCGCTCGTCGAGCGCTCTGCCTGCCGCCGCGCGAACCTGAAGACTGCTGAATGAAACGAGAGGACCGAAGCTCAAAGCATGCCGACCGGCGCTTCGCCTTCCAGTGTCATCGGACCTGGAGGTCGCTGACGCGCACCGGTGACCCGAACGTCCGTCGATGCGACGAATGCCGGCGCGACGTCCACCTGTGCTCGACGGAGGAGGAAGCCGTCATGCGAGCCCGCGATCATGAGTGCGTCGCGATCCCGGCGCGCCCGCTGCGGCAAACGGGCCCTCTGCCGATTCTCCTGCCGCGCTTGCCGGGTTCGCAGACGATCTCCATCGGCATGTTCGCTTCGACGCTGACGTCGGTCTCATGGCTCTTGCCGCTGGATGGCCCGCAGGCCGGCCGGACGATCAAGCTCCCGCCAGCTCCGTTCACACTCGGTCGTGGACCCGCCGACGTCGTGCTCGCCGACGACACCCTCGAGCCCGTGCATCTCGTCTTCGATAGTACGCGTGGCTGGCTCGACGCGTACGACCCACGCCACGCTGTGGGTTCCCCGGAGGCGGCCGCCGGCGCCCTCGGTCTTCACGACGGGATGCGGTTCACGATCGGTCGAACAACGTTGGTCTTCAAGTCGACGGACTCGTAGGACTTGAAGGTGCGGTCACGTGGGCTTCTCCAGTGCCGGACTACGGGATCTCATCTGCTCCCACATCGACGGTGGATCCGTTCAGAACGCGTACGTCGCCGTCGAAGTCGAATAGTGAGTCGCCCGTGAGACCTGTCGACTGTGCCTGCCCGACAGCGACGGATCCGGAGCGGATGTGGAAGTCGGTCCCTCCCTGGAACATGTACTGCGCCTGGTCGGTGACGAGCATGTTGCCCTGACCAGCGGCGAGGTTGTCAGGCGTGAACAGCGAGTACTGATGAACGCAGTTACTGCCGATGTTGACGTGTGGTTTGCCGACCAGCCCGACGACGATGTTGTTCCGTGCGACGAGCCCGTTGTTCGTGCAGTCGATGCCGTCCACCACGCCTGGCTGGGTTGCGTTGAGCGCGATGGTGTTGAACTCGAGTACGTTGTTCGACGTACCGACCTGGATCGAGACGCCGCCGTAGGTCGACGTCGAGATGTTCCCGTTGCTGACGATGAAACTGTTCACGATGTTGTACGTGGACGAGGTCGACGTCACCACGATGCCTCCTCCGCGGTTGCCGGCAATCGAGGAGCGCCCAACTCGCAACGCACATGCAGATCCAAAGACCCCTAGCTCATCGTTGGAGCGCACAGTTGCCTTCAGCAAAGACAGGCGCGACGAGACGCAATCGATGCCATTGCCTGCGACCGACTGCTCGATCGTGAGCCCTCTATGGTCGCGTCGGAGCCTCCGCGAACATCAATCACATTCCCGTTCCCCGTCCGCCGCAGGGCCGCGCCAAACCCCACGATGTGAACGGTCGTTCCATTGATGTCAGCGGCACCGGCTGTGCTTCTCGCCTGGTACGGCGTCGCGCTGGGCTCGAGCAGGATGTACTTTGCGCGTCGCAGTGATCATTCCCAGCGCATGGGCGACGGTGCGACAACCCATCCCAGAGGCCGGGCTGTTGCACATGTTCGTTCCGTCGGCGCCGTTGGACGACATGTAGATGACCTCGGATGACGGGGCACAGCGACCGGCGTCGCAGACGCCCGAGACGCACTCGCCATGCGCTTCGCACGGACGGCAAGCGTGGATCGCGGAATCGCAAACAGCGCTGGTGGCCCCCGGGCAATCGTCCTCGGCGGAGCCTGGCATCGCTTGCGTGTCATTCTCGTCGCAGGCCACACATGTTCCAGAGGCCATGTGGCAGATGGCTTCCGCGGCGGGGCGGGCAGCGCAGTCGGCATCGCTGGCGCACTGCCCCCCGCAGACTCCGTCGACGCACAGTGGCCGGTCGGGAGGACACGCGGGATCCGGAGAGTCAGGCCCGGTGTCGACGCACATCACGGGAACGGCATCGGGACCTCCGTCACCAGCGCCCCCATCATCACCGAGCGGCGGCAATTCGGGAAACTTGCATGATGCGCTCCAGCCGAGCACCGCGAGCACGAGGAGGGACGACGATCGCGGTGTCACGGAATCTCGTCGGCGCCGACGTCGACGGTGGCGGCGCCGGAGACGCGGGCCTGGCTGTCGAAGTCGAAGAGCGCCTCGCCGAGCAAGCTGGTTGAATCTGCGGCGCCAACGGCGACGCTGGCCGGGTTGGCAGCGGGGTCGAGGTGGTAGTTGCCCGACCCGATGAACCGGTACATGTCGCGATCGGCCACGAGGGTGTTGGCTGTGCCTGCGATGGTTCCGTCGGGGCCATAGAGCGTGTTGCGGTGCGTGCAGTTGCCGTTCACCCGGGGCTTGGTCGCGATGCCGTTGATGATGTTGTTGCGGGCGATCACCATCGAGTTCGTGCAGTTGACGTCGGAGATCCCGACGTCGCCGTTGTTGTCCACGATGGTGTTGAACTCGAGGACGCTGGTCGCGCCGGCGGACGAAACGCTCAGGCCCGCGACGAGCGAGGCGGCGTCGCCGTTGTTCACGAGGAAATTGTTCACGAGAACGAAGGGGACATTGGTCGCCAGGATGCCCCCACCGTCGTTGCCCGAGATGGTGGTTCGCGTGACGCGCAGGCTGGCGTTCGTCCCCCCCGCGATGATGCCGACATACGCGTTGTTCTGGATCCTGGCCTTGAACAGCTCGAGCCGGGACGCATCGACCTTGATGCCCGCACCACTGCCCGGGTTCGTCGCGTTCGCCACGGTGAGCCCCTCGATGAGGACGTTGGAGCCGCCGCGCACCTCGATCACCTCCCCATCGGCGCCGATTCGTCGCACCTCGGCGCCGTAGCCGATGACGTGCGCGGTATCGCCGTTGAAGTCGGCGCGGTCGGTGTTGTTGCGGGCGGCGTACGGCGTCGCGCTGGGCGCCATTTGGATGTACTTCCGCGTCGCCGTGAGTTTGCTGATCGCGAAGTTCAGCGTCAGGCAGCCCATGGTGGGCGCCGGGTTGTCGCAGTTGTTGCCGCCGTCGGAGCCGCCGGTGGTCATGTAGATCACCTCGGCGGGAGGGGCGCAGCGGCCGGCGTCGCAGACGCCGGAGAAGCACTCGCTGTGGGTGGTGCAGGCGCGGCAGGTGTGGCTGGTGCCGTCGCAGACCGCGGTCGTTGCGCCGGGGCAGTCGTCCTCGACCGAGGATGGGAGCGCCTGGGTGTTGTTCTCGTCGCAGGTGACGCAGGCGCCGGAGGGCACGTGGCAGATGGACTCGGCGACGGGGCGGCCGACGCAGTCGGCGTCGGAGGCGCACATGCCGGTGCACTCGCCGCTGACGCAGATGGGTGTGCCGGCGGGGCAGGTCGGATCGGGGCCGTCGGTGTCGCAGGTGATGGGTGCGGCGTCGATGGCGGCGTCGACCTCGGTGCAGCCGGCGCCCTCGCAGAAGTTGGGGTTCTGCTCGCCGCAGGCGGCGACGAACGAGACCGAGACCAGCGCGGCCAGCGAGAGTGAGGCGAGGGCGGCGGCGCGGAGACGGCGAGGAAGTGTAAGGCCAGGCATAGGTGCTCCTCAGAAGGCCCCGACGGCGTTCGACCGAGATCGTGCGCGCCTCGGCGCGGCGGGGTCAAGGGTGTGAAAACTGCACAGCCAGGGTCAGCGTCAGAAGCGAGTGCTCAGCCCCACACCGCCGCCGCCAGGTGTCACCCAGCCGACGGGAACTGCAGCGGGTGCGGCCGCGGCCTGACCACTCGCCGACTTCGGCGCCTTGAGCATCAGGTACATGCCGACGCCGATGGCGACCGCGCCGGCGCCGGCGAGGGCGACGCCGAGCGGAGCGGTGTTGCGATAGGTCTCCTGGGTGTTTGGCACGTCGCAGGGGCCGTTGGCGACGCAGTCCTGATCCATCTGGAAGAGCGCGACGCCGGTGCCGGCGAGGGCGAGGCCGCCGCCGAGGACGATGTAGGGCAGCGGGCCCTTCCCGGCGCCCGGCAACGGCTTGTCCGACGGCGTCATGGTCAACTCGAGGGCGACGGCCTTGTCCTTGCCGACGTCGATGTTGCGGCGCAGCGAGTGGTAACCGGGGAGAGTGACGTCGACGACGTGGGGGCCGGCGCGGAGTCCCTGCTCGATGGGCGTGGCGCCGATGGCGGCGCCGTCGACAGCGACCTTGGCGCCGGGAGGCGCGGTGGTGACGCTGAGGCGGCCGGTGCCGACGTCGGACTGCGAGAACAGGGCGCGGGCAAGATCCTCCGCGGTCGGGCCGAGGGTGTCGTTGCGGCAGTCGCGGCAGTACACGCTCTGCGCGACCAGCGCCTTGCCGTCGGCGGAGAACAGCCAGCCGGTCAGCTTGACCTCGTCCTGCTTGGTCGCCAGATCGCGCTTGACCTCGACCATCACGAAGAGGAGGCCGGCGACACCAGCGCCACCGACGGTGGGTTCGGCGCAGCGCTGGTCGGTGAGGATGAAGCAGTCGACGATCTTGTCGATCTCCTTCTGCTCGAGCACGCCGAGACGCACGTCGTAGCCGGCCTTCTGCAGCCAGGGCTCGAGCGTGGTCTCGATGACCGGCTGCTTGGCCGGATCTCCGGAGACCACGAGGCCGAGCGTGCCGGCGTGGGCCGGCACGGCAACGAGGATCAACAACAACGACAGGAACGGAGCAAAGCGAAGAACACGAGGCATGGCGCCGGGGCCGATCATACACACCCGGCCCGGCCGGCGCGCCTTTTGGCCGTCGCCGCGCGGGGGTGAATCCCGTGCGCGTCCCCACATCTTCGGTCATCCTGTGCGCCGTGTCCGGGCCGGAGATCTACGAGACCGACGGAGTTCCCATCCGCGCCTGGGTGCGGGGGGTGGAGCTCGAGGCCGGGGCGCGCCACCAGCTCCAGAACGTGGCCCGGCTGCCGATCGTGTTCCACCACGTCGCCGCCATGCCCGACGTCCACTGGGGCATCGGGGCCACCGTCGGCAGCGTCATCCCCACCGAGCGGGCCATCATCCCGGCCGCGGTCGGGGTCGACATCGGCTGCGGCATGATGGCGGTCGAGTCCACGCTGGCGGCGAGCGACCTGCCCGACAGCCTGCGGACGCTGCGCACCGCGATCGAGGCAGCGGTGCCCCACGGCCGCAGCGACAACGGCGGCCGGCACGACCGCGGCGCGTGGCGGCGCGGCATCCCCGAGGCGCCGTCGGCGGCGTGGGAGAAGCTGACCCACGACTACGAGATCCTCGTCGACAAACACCCGCGGCGGGGCCGCGGCAACGACGTCAACCACCTGGGCACGCTCGGCACCGGCAACCACTTCATCGAGGTCTGCCTCGACGAGCGCGACCGGGTCTGGTTCATGTTGCACTCGGGCTCGCGCGGCGTCGGCACCCGCATC
>SXGS01340046.1_pt1 | contig 12468 bp, 16 predicted proteins | sample 3174681 | NCBI WGS metagenome assembly SXGS01 (sample SAMN11356861, study PRJNA531348) | freshwater metagenome | isolation source: freshwater sample F1-80 | place: China: Fuxian Lake, Yuxi | collected 2017-12-25
CAGCTTGCCGCCGCGCATGACCAGCTGGCGCCGCTCAGTGCCGCGGCTTTCCTGCAGGGCGATCGCGAGCGACAGCACGCGCGCTTGCGGCGTGTCCATCCGCTTCGGCAGCAGCGCGTGGGCCTCGCGCAGCGCGGCGATCACTTTCGGATCCGGGTCGAGGATGATGACGGTGGACATGGCCGCTTACTCCGATGCCTGCGCGCGCAGGCGGGCGTCTTCTTCAAGCCGGGCGCGCACCTCGCGCTCGACGCTGGGGGCGACGCGGTAGATGGCGTTCAGCTGGTGGCCGTGCTCGCGGAGCTGCTGCCGCGCGTCTCCGACGTCGTCGCGGATCAGCCAGGCCAACACCAGCACCACCGCGCAGCAGGCGGCGCAGACCCACACAGCGACGCCGCCGATGTTCAGCTGCAGGTGCACGCTGGCGGTGGTGGGCCCGCGCTCCGCTTGCGCGAAGGCTGCAAGCGCGGCCAGCGTGCGAACCGGGTCGACCTGATCAGTCATGGCGCCGGTCCTTGATCGCGTCTGCGCGCGAGCCTGTCGGCTGGTAGCTCACCCCGCCCTCGCGATCGACTAGCTGCGCGACGGTGGTGGTCAGCGTGTGCAGCTCGCGACGCACTTCGGACAGTCCAGCCGAAACCCAGGACCGCATCTGATCCATCGCGGCACTGAAGGCCGGCTGCTGCAGCGAGGTCACCTTCATAACCTCGATCTGCAGCTTCAGCGCCTGTACCTCATCCTTTCGCGCAACCTCTTCGCGGTGGAGGCGTGCCTGCAGCTTCCACAGCCAGCCGCCCAGCGTTCCGGCGATGACCAGAAGCGCGACAACCAGGCCGACGATGGCGGAGATCAGATCGAGCACGGCGCTGTCCTGTGCAAGGGCCACGCACCGCCCGGCGAACCGGGCGATGCGGTTCGGGGCTTAAGCGGTCTTCGTCGCGTTGCCGGGGGTGAGCTTCACGCGGCAGGTGGTCTCCAGGTTGGCGCCCGGCAGCACCGCGATCGCAGCACCCGTCAGGTCGCCCGACGCCGGCGTGGCCGCGCTGTCGTCGAAGGCGCCGAGGCCACCGTTGGCGGAGATGTCCAGCACCAGCTTCTCGCCAGCCGTAAACACCGCTGCCGACACCTTGGGCACGTCGTAGACGCCCTCGATACCCAAGGTGCCGGTGGCGCCGTTGGCGATAGTGGTCAGCGCGACTGCGGCGATATGGCCGATGGCCAGCAGCTGGCCAGAGGCCACCGTCGAGCCGGTGTTGTTGGTCCAGGGGATGGTCTCCCCGGGCGCCACATAGTTCTTTGCCATGACACTTTTCCTCTTGGAGGTGCCCGGCCGAGGCTCGGCCGGGCGTTGGCTATGGGGTGGTCAGGTCGGGGGACGATCAGCCGCCGGTGCCGGCGTTGCGCACAGCGCCGCGGTAGCCGACGGCGGCGACGCCGTAGCGGTGCGCGACCTTCCAGCTCACGCCGTCCGTGCGGAAGTTGGTTTCCTGGTCGAGCGTCGGGGTCTGCACGCCGTCGAGGAAGGCCACCTCGAACACCGGCTCGACCGCAGGATTCGCGAGCATGTACCAGACGGTCGGAGCCATGCGGACCGAGTCCACGACGTCGCGGAACAGGCCACGCACCACGTTCGGCTTGCGCTGCTGCTTGTTCGATTCGTCGTTGTATTCCTGGGCGTTCAGCTCGCGCGCCTTGCTGCCCAGCGACAGCGGGCCAAGCCACAACTCCGGGGTGATGTCGAGGTAGTCGTTGTTACCCGGGTCCATCTGGCTGGCCATCTGCTGGCGCATGGCGTCGATGATCTCGATCGACGGCGCCGCACCCGTGGCAGCGATGTTCTTGTGGTCGACGTGGAACAGCGCCTTGCCGTCCGACATGGTCGGCCCGAAGCCGCTGTTGAGGGCGAACAGGGCGTGCACGTCTTTCTCGATCGTGCGTCCCGCTGCCTGACCGAGGGCGCCTGCGGCACGCAGCACCAGGCCGAGGTCATCGTTGACGATCACTTCGGGCGTGATGTTCAGGATGCGGCCCTTGCGGCTGCCGACGATGACCTGCTTCTCGCCGTCGCCCAGCACGCCGTCTTCGTACTCGCCGCTCTCGTTGACGGGCTTCAGGTCGCTGAAGCTGGACAGCGCGTAGCGGTTGTGCGGGCGGTAGTCGGCCAGGGTGCCGATCGCGCAGAACCGGCTCCAGGTGAACGGGATCAGGCGATAGCCGGCCAGAACCGTCTTGTGCATCGTGTTTTCGAGGACGATCACGAAGTCACTGGTGGTCTGCTGGGCCAACGCGTGGCGTGCCAGCTCTTCGCGGTTCATACGGCGGGTGTCGACACCCTGGTGGCGCAGGAAGCTCTCGGCCATCGCCGACAGCGTCATGCTGCCGAACGGGTTGGCCTGGCGAGCGGCTTCGGCCTCGGCGCCGGTGATGATGTGGTGGCGGGCGAGCAGCAGATTCGAAGCCGCGGCGCGCAGCTTCTCGCGCTCGTCTTCACCGCCCTCGACGCGGCCGCCGGCAGTGCCCTGCACAGGGGAGCCCTGGCCGACGCGCGCCAGCAGACGGGCCTGCGCCTGTTCCAGGCTGACGTTCGGGTCGGCGAGCACTTCGGCTTCGAGCTGGGCGACGCCCTGCATCTCGCGGAAACCGGCGAACACGCCGCGGATGTTGGTGTTGCGCTGCTGAATGGCCGCGATCGCGGCATTGGCCGCGGCGATGGCATCGGCAGCAACGGCCGGCTGCGGGTTGGCCGCAACAGCAGCCGGGGCCGGCGCGGAAGCCGCGGGCGCCGGGGCGGGCGTCGGCGTGGCCGGCGCTGCGGGGTTCGGGGTGGGAGTGGGCTGGCCGCCTGCGGCAGCCGCCATTGCATTCACCAACTGCGTACGCATGGTCGGGTCCTCGATGTGCTCCAGAACGGAGCGCTGGTAGTCCTCGCTGAGCGAGGCGAAAGCGGCCACAGAGCAGGCCGAATTGATGTGCGCGCGCAGCTGGCTGCGCGGAGCTTCCGGCGCCTTGCTGATCGCGTTGACGTAGCCGATGAGCGCCGCCGCGGCGACGCTGGCGTCGAGCGCTTCGGGGCTGCCATCGATGAGGGTGTCGGCGAGCTTTGCCTCGATCGCCTGGGCGGCCGTGTACCAGTGGTCGCGGCCATCGGCCATAAGGTCGACGAACTCGGCGGCGGGGCGGCCGGTCTTGCGGGCGTAGCTCTCGGCCATGGCGGCGCGCTGCACGCGCAGGTACGCGGCGGCATCGTCCATTTCCTCGGGCGAGCCGAACTGCCCGGCCTTGGGCGTGTGGATCATCATCGAGGCGTTCGGGTAGATCCGAACTTCATCGCCCGCCATGGCGATGAGGCTGGCGATGCTGGCGGCGACGCCTTCGATCTCGACCACGATGCGGCGGCCGGACTCGCGCAGGATGTTGTGGATGGCCACGCCTTCGCTGACGAAGCCGCCGTCGCTGTTGATGCGCACGCGCACGTCGCCAGCCGGGGCCTGGCGCAGCTGCGCGGCCACACCTTCGACGGTGACGCCTTCATCCCAGTAGCCGGCGCCGATGGGGCCGTAGATCAGCACTTCAGCGCCGGCGGCGAGTGCCGTGGCGCGCAGCACGCCGCGCTTGGCGTCGGCAGGGGTGGCCGAGGCTTCGGCGGCGAGGTGGCTGGTGCGGTGAATCGCACGGGCATTGGGCGGGTTCACGTTGGTCTCCTGTGGCCGCGCGGTGTCGGTCGCAGTCGCGTCGGTGATGCCCCACTCGCGTTTGCGCGCGATCCAGGCGGACTGCTGATCGAGCACGTCGCGCGGGTTGGCGCCACGGCGGCGGATGATTTCGGGGCCGGACATGTAGGTGTGCTCTTCGAGCACCGCCATGGCTTCGGCTTCATGCAGCGGGTTGATCCACGGCATCTGCGGCAGGGCGTACATGGCGTCGCCGATGCTGGCCGGGTCGAAGTCGGCGGGGATGCGCAGCAGGCCCGGCGTGGCCAGGGCGACGGCGGCGAAGCGCTCGTAGCGGCGGCGCGCGATGGCGCTGATGAACTCGTAGCCGAGCACGCCGTAAGCGCCGTACTGCTCGACCAGCTCCTGCCGCTGGGCGCTGTAGGTGCCGTTGTAGTTCTTGGCCAGCGCGCTGAAGCTGATGCGCATGCCGGAAGCGGCGGCGCGCAGCTGGCCGTTGCGCCAGCCTTCGAGGTTCGGGTTTGGCCGATTGGTGTCGACGGTGCCCACGGATTCGCCAGGGCGCAGGCTGTCGAACACCATGCCGGGCGCGAGGCGCGCGGTGCGGTCGCGATCGGGCGCGCCCTCCGGCAGCATCGTCGGGTCGCCCTTGATGATGAAGGCGGCGAAGCACGCGGCGATCTTGGCCGCGATGCGCTCGCTCTCTTCGTAGTCTTTGAGGTCATCGAGGCGCGTCAGCACGGCCGCCAGCAGGCTGATGCCGCGCACCTGCCCGATGCGGTCGACCAGCCGCAGGTGCATCACGCGCTCGGCCGGTACCGACTTGGTCTCACCGACCAGGGCCAGGGTGTCGCCGGGGTGGTGCTTGTACAGGTGGTAGGCGACAGGTCGCCCCCAGGCGTTGCGCTGGACCCCTTGCGTGATCCCTCGGCCCGGGTCGGTGAGATCCCACGGCAGCAGGTCCGGCTCGATCATCTCGAGGCTGTACGGCACGCGGGTGCCGTGGTCGAGAAGCGGCACCGGGCCGATCAGCTCTTGCGCCAGCACCTCTCCGTCGCGGAGCCAGGTGCGGCACAGCAGGCGATCCATGCTGCCGATATCGTGCTGCCAGGTGACCTCGGGCCGCTTGCTCCAGTCGGAGTGCAGCATGCTCAGCTGGAACGCGAGGTCTTCCAGGACGTCGCCGTTGCGGTTGCGCGGCTGCGGCTCCACGCCGATCCCGGTGGCGCCGATGATGTTCTGCGCGAGCGTGTTCAGGGCGCCGCTGACGATGTCGAGGTTGCGATCGAGGTGGCGCGCCATGTTGCGCACGTACAGGCCGCTGCCGACCACCGCGTTGTTTCCGCTGCCGAAGTCGCGCACGGCGTCGCGGAAGCGGTTGCGGTCGGCGGCGTCGTAGGCCTTGTTCGCCAGCGCGATCGCCTGCCGCGCCTGCGCACGCTTGAACCCGTGCAGAGGCGCCACAGTCTCGATGGTGCGGTCGATGGCGTTGGCCAGCCACTTCATCGGCGGAAGCCCTCGCAGTGCGAGTGACCGCCGCCGCTGAAGTCGGCCAGGGCGAACAGCGAGGACTGGCCCTGCGCGCCGGCGGCTTCGGCCTTGACCTTGGCCTCCCACTCGCGGCGGCCGTCCTGCACCATCGACAGATCAGCGAGGGTCAACATCCGCTCGCCCATGCGCACCGACTGTCCGCGGAGGATCTTGGCCTCGGCGTCCAGGTAGGTCTGCAGCATGGTTTGCGCGGTGGTGGGCATGCGCTCGGCGGCCTCGCACCCCGCGACAGGCGGGGAGTGATGCGCATGCTCCGTACCCAAGTGCGTCCCGTCTCGGGGGAACGGGACGCACCCCGAATCGACTACGCGGCGCGCTGTTCCGTGGCCGGCTCGCGGGCCTCTTCGGCGTCGATGACGGCATACAGCGTGCGGCGGGACATGCGGAACTCGCGGCAGATGGCGCGGATCGACTTGCCCCCTTGCATCGCCGCGCGGATCTCGGCCACCGGGTACTGGGGCTCGCTGGCGCTGGCAGGGATGTACAGGTCTTGGCTGGGGTATTCCTCGACCAGGTACGCCACCACCGCTTCGACCACGGGCCGGATGTCGTCACTGTCGGTGCGCAGCCGCAGCGCAGCGCCGATGGCGAGCTCATCCACCAGCTCACTCACGCGGGCACGGCAGCGGGCGACTTTGCGACTCATAGGCGGCGGCTCCAGGCATCGGATGCGACGGGGGTGGCGGGGGCGATGACCGCGGCAGGCATGCGTGGCAACGGGCTCGCGGGTGGCGCGGGTGTAGCTGCAGGCGCCTGAGCGGGCATCTGCATCGCAGCCACAGCGAACAGGTCGCCCTCGGGCTGCACGGTGGCTTCCAGCTGGTCCCAGAACTTGGCTTTGCTGGGGTGCCACAGCGCCAGGCGCTCTTCGAGCCAGATGGTGTAGGTGAGGCAGTCTTTGACCTCGATGCGGGCGCGGGTCTTCGTCCAGCGCGTCTCGGTACCGCCCTGCATGCGGCGCACGGCCCGTACTTCGCCGGCGAGCTGCTTGAACCATTCGTCGCTCAGGTCTTTCGCCAGGTGCACGTAGCCAGGGCCCGGCGCTGGCACTTCCAGCCGCGCCTGGAATCGATCCTTGGCGAGGTTGGTGCCGACGTGCCACAGGGTCGGGCCGTGCTTTTCGATGCGGCCATTCCAGCGGTAGCCGACCTTGGCGTTGCCCTGATCGATGGCACGCTCGCGGCCGTTGTAGCCCTTCACCGCGTGCCACTTACGATCGCGCATGCGGTGGGCGAAGGCATAGACGGCGTCGGCGTGGTGGCCGCCAGAGTCGATGGCGCCGGCGTGGATCCGCTGCGGAAAGCCGCTGACGTGCGGGTACTCGACCGTGCGTGCCCACTCTTCGAGCTCAGCCCACACCGCCGGCAGAGCGGGGTTGCCGAAGAAGACCAGGTGGTCGACGGTCCACATCTCGCCGCCACGGCCGTAGCCCCAGACGCTGACCTCAATGCGGTTGTCCTGCGTGTCGGCACCGGCCAGCAGCAGCAGGCAGCCTCGCGACATCAGCCGCAGCGGGAACGGCTCGGCCCGGGCCTGCAACTCGCTGGCCTCGGTGCGCTCGATCTCGCCCTCCCAGCACTCGCCGAGCGTGGTGTTGGTGAAGGCCTGCATCTTCGTGGCATCGCCTTCCTGCAGCTTCGCGTGCGCCGCCAGAAACTCGGTGACGATCTGGGCCCAGGCCACCACCGGGCTGTAGGCGGTCCAGACGTGCACGGCGACGTGCTTCGGCGTGGGCTGCAGGTTGCCTTCCGGATCGGTGAAGCGGCCGTCGGGATGCAGCCACAGCCGGCCGCACTCGCTGATGTAGACACCCTGCTCTGCCACGGCCAGCCACTCCGCCTGCGTGACGCTGCAGCCGTTGTGCGGGCACAGGTGCGTGACGGTGGCGGGGTCGTTGTCGCGCCACTTGAAGCCGTGCGGGTGATCCTTGCCACCCCAGGTCAGCGCGTGCCGCTCGCCGCAGCTGGGGCACGGCGCCTGGAAGGTCATGCGCACGTCGGCGATGGCGAAGCGCCCGTTGACTAGGCTGAAGCCCTGGAGCTTCGGGGTGCTGCCGACCACGCGCTTGGGGAACGTGGCGCCTTCCATGCGCTTGAAGCCCAGGGTCAGCGGATCGCCTTCCTTCTCGACGTCGTTGTCCATGGCGTCGACTTCGTCGAACAGGCCGTTGTCGATCGAGATGCGCCGGAAGTTCTTCGCGGCCTTGGCGCCCTTGATCCGCAACAGGCTGCCGATGAATCGCTTGCTGTCGAGAGTGTTGTCCTTGTGCCGGGCCAAGTACTGCGGGAACACATCGCGCATGACCTGGACGTCGCGCAGCATCGGCTCCAGCTCCGACTTCACAAAGTCGGTGGCGTCGTCGTCGGTGGGCTGCCAGATGCACTGGTTGCGGCGGGTGTGGTGCGCGCTGTAGCCGATGAACGCCAGCAGGATCTTCGTGTAGCCAACGCGGGCCGACTTCTTGACGTCGACCTCAACCACGTCATCGTTCGACAGCAGCGACATGATGGCGCGCTGGAAAGGCCACGGCACCCAAGCCTGCTCGACGTAGCTGGACTCGGCCGAAAGGTAGAAGTGCCGGCGCGCCCATTCGTCCAGCGTCATCGGCGGCCGCGGCGCGAAGGCGCTCAGGCCCTTCGCGTACGCAGCCTCGATCGAGGGCAGATAGTCGGCCTCGCTCAGCACGGGCTCGGCGGCGATATCGAACGTCATGCGGCCTCGGCCTCGGGCTCTGCCGGCTCGGCGCCTTCGCCGCGCTCGGCCTCTTCCTCAGCCTGGAGCGCGGCGAGCGACAGCCCAGCGGCCTGTGCCATTGCCTTGCCGACGATCGCGTCGACCGCGGCAAGGTCAGACGAAGTCAGCTGCGGGAAGCGGCGGCGAATCTCGCCCTTGATGGTCGCGAGGATCTTGCCGATCTTCGCGCCCGTGCTGGCCAGCACCTGCTCGAGCACAGCCACCGGGGCGAGCTCACCGCGTCGCTCGGCGTTCTGCATGGCCTTCGCGATGCGCTGCTCACGCGCGAGCAGGGCGCGCTCCTTGACCAGGTTGATGCCATCCTCACCGCCGCGGCCCGCAGCGACCTCGCGCAGGTGGTCGCAGTAGGCCAGCAGCCACTCAGCCGCCGTCTCGCCTTCGGCCAGCACCCCACGGCGGGCCAGATCAGACACCGCCTGCTGCGATACCCCGACCAGCTCGCCAAACTGCTGCTGCGTGATGGCGCCGGAAAGGTCCATCAGATCAAGCACCTACCCGCACAACCCCCTTGGAAATGGGCCGTGACTAGCGACAGATTGCGGCCAGAACACCCGCATCCCTCTTTGTTGGGGAGGACCCGCCCGTTCAGTTTCGCCTTCACGCCGGCGACCCCGGCGACTCGGGCCGCCCGACGCCGAGCAGCCGCTCGAGCCTGGCCCAATGGTCGGCGACCTTGGCCGGGTCGGCTGGCTTGAACTCGCGCCGCTCTTCCTCGATCGCCGCTGCGGGTTGCTCGGGCAGCGCACCGCCACGCATCACATGGTCATGGGCGCGCTTGTAGGTCTGCTCGAGCAGGCGCATCGCGCTGATCGCGGGCTCGCTGCGGTAGCGCGTCCAGTCGAGGCCCGGCCAACGCACGCCGTTGTGGTCGACGCCGCCCTGAAGGACCAGCCGCGTGAAGCGCGAGTAGGTGCGCGTGTCGATCTCATCGCGCACCACGGCCAGGTCAGGGATGCCCAGGCACCGACCACGGAACTCAGCAGGCGTCGGCACGTAGGGCGTCCCGTGCAGGCGACAGGCCTCAAGCCCGGCGGCGATCTGTTCCTCGCTCAGCCCTGCAATGGCGCGCATCCACTCATCGCCCTGCGGCTTCAGCCGGCCGTCCTCGCGCTCGGGCGATTCACCCACGCCGCTCACCCACCGGTGCGGGTAGATCGCAGCCATGCGCACCCACAGCCGGCGCAGCACTGCCTTACGCCTCTCGACCTCCAACGATGACGCGCAGCCCGCTGACCCGCTCGCGTGCGCGCTGCTCGCCGAGCTCGAACGCGCGGTCGACACGCTCTGCTGCAGACCCGCCTCGCTTACCCGCTCCAGTGCCATTGCCGATTCCCTTTCCGTCTCTCAGTCGACCCCTTGCCGTTGCAACCACGTACGCCAGCTTGGGCGGCCCCTGCCCTTTGCTGACCAGCTCTTCCGCCACGGCCTCGATCGCCTCCGGGCTGATGCCCTCGCCCAGCGCCTGCAGCAGCCCAGGGTGCGCCGGCTGTGCGCCCTGCACCCCTATTGCCCGCAGGCGGCGGCACAGCGCGCCGGCCACAGTCGCGCCCACGCGCGAGGACTTCCCCTCTCCCTCAGGCTCTACTACGGAGTAGCTGTTTACTGATCTCTGATGGGGCGCGGAAATACCCGGATCGTCATGCGCGGAAACATCCGCGCCGACACCCTCCAAACCCGCGCAATTACTGGCGTTGAACCCTTCTTCAACCTGCGCGGAAGAAGCGCGCGGAAACTGCGCGGAAGTCCTGCGGACGGAGTAAGCCGACGCAGCGACAGGCAGCCGAAAGACCAGCTCGCAGCCCTGGATTCGCTGCAGCAGCCCGCGCGACACCAGGGCATCGATCAGCCACCGAAGCTGGTGCCGAGTCGCCTTGAACAGCTGCGCCTCACGCCTGCCGCGCTCCGCCGTCACCTCGATGCGCTCCCGCAGGTACTGGTCCGACAACCGCGCCGGCTCACCCGCGATGAAGCTGCGCCCGTCCATGCGATAGCGAATCGCCAAGTACAACAGCTGCTGCGCATGCGGCAGCCCGCAGATCGCGTCGAACTCTTCGGCGAACAGCATCAGCGACGACCCGCTCAAGCCTCACCCTCCAGCCCCGCCGCCAGCAGCGCCTGCTGCATGCGCTCGAGGTTGCGCCGCACCTGGTCAGGTGTGAGCGCCTGCAGCGCCTTGCGCTCAGCCTCGCGCTGCTTGCGCGCCACGTGCGGCAGCGCGAACGGCCGGCGCGACTTGTCGCCCAACGGGCTCAGCTTCGGACGTCGCTTACCCATGGGCCGGGAACTCCACACCCGCGGCCACCTGTCGATCGTGCTCGTGGACCACGCAGCGACCCGCCTCGCACTGCCCGCCGATGCCCAGGTGCGCGTGCTGGCACGTGCGGTGCCCATCGAAGCAGCGTGCCGGCCGCGCCTGAAGCTCAGCCGCGCGCACAGACGCCGCCACGTAGGCCCCCACATCCGGCTCTACATCGAAGTGCTCAGGCGCAGGCCCATGCACCACCCGGAAGCCCGCGAAGTAGCGCGCGGCCTCCTGCATCTCAGCAGCCGAAGCGGCGCGCGAGGCCTGACGATCGACCATCGACTCATAAAAAGCCAGATCGCTCAGCCGCTGCTGCATACCACCAGCCCCGAAGGCCGCCGCCCGCTCCATTCGCCGCCGCATCGCCCGCGCCTTCGGCGGCCGCGCCGGACGCTTGCGCGCCTCCCGCAGCCCCCGCATCAGCGCATGCGCCTGCGGCAACGTGCAGCGCATCGCAGCGCGCACCGCATCGACATCCTCCGCGAGCTCACCGTGCTCGACCGCCCACAGCGCGAACGCCATGCAGCGGCCGGCGCTCAGCCACTGGCGCTTCGGGGCAACCATCAGCGGCGCACCCGCTTCGGCGCAGTGCCCGCCACCCCCGCCTGCTGCATCAGCGCAGCCAGCGCCTGAAGCTGCTGCTGCATCTGCGCCATGGCGGCCGCCTGCACCGCATCGGGCGAGCGCAGGAACTTGTCGACCAGGTAGTGCACCGGGCCCAGGTCGCCGGTCGCCTCGATGTAGCGCTCCAGCTCCGACACGCTCACATCCCGCACCCGATCGCCCGTGCCGCCGCTCAGCTTCTCGCTCAGCTTCGACGGCGCCACATCGATATCGGCCGCCGTGCGCGCCAGGCCGCGCTGGTACACACCGGCGGCCACACACTCGCGCAGGCTGCGGTGGCGGCGGGAAATGCCCTCTTCAAGCGTCAGAGTCAGCTGCGCAGACATGGGGAACCTCAGGGAAGGATGCGTCCCCGTGTTTCCCCATGGCGGGCCCGAACATAGGCCCCATGGATCAGCACGGAAGACAGCAGGAAGAAGCCCCACCCCTCCCCCAAGCGCACCGCGCAGGGGGTCGCAGTGCACTCGCGCAGGGCAAGGGCGGAACTGCGTTGCAGGGAGGGGCGGGACATGGGTCAGGCCTTGCCCGACAGCGCGCGGCGCAGGGCACGCACGGCGCTTTCGATCTCAGCAGGATCGACACCCGAAGCACTCGCTTCGAGCTCTCGCTCGCCGCCGCGAATCCTGTAGGTCACGGTGGCGCCACACGCGGTCACGTCGACCGAAGCCACCGCCGCATTCATCTGCTCGTGCACGCGGTCGCTCGCATCCGCATCATCCGCTTTCACATCGCCACGCGGCCCGACAAACCTCTCCATCTCCAGGCGCTTCAGCTCAAGCTGCGCCCGAACAAGCCGCGTGCGCGCCTCCAGAATCCGCTGCTGCAGGCTTCCTGCCTCATCGACATTCAACGGCGCCAACTCCGGCGCCGTCTCGAAGCACATCACGCCGCCGAGACGCTCCAGCGCGAACTGCAGATCGGCCCGGCCGATCCTGAAGTACTCCGTGCCCGTCGCAGGGTTCAGCGGAGCCCAAGACGGGCAGTCGCAACCGCCCACCATCACGAAGCCAACGTGCTCGCCGCGGATGCGGACGAAGCCGCCCTCCTGCTCAACCGTCCAACGCTGTTTGATGCAGCCGCTGCGGTACAGCGCCACGCGCAGCTCACACGTCGCGCCCGCGCCATTGCCTGCCACCACTGTCACCAGGGGCATCTGTCAACCTCCGAAAGAAGCGGCGCCCTGCCGCTGGTACGCTGGGGTTTCCACACCAACCAGCCCAGCGGAGGGCGCCATGGAAATGCCGACGCTCCAGGCCACGATCAAAGACCCGGCCAACGACGTCACGTATCGCGTGTATGCGTACAGGCCGGTGACGCGCGAAGAAGCGCTGCACGGCATTGCTGCGGCGAACAGGCGGCGCAAGAAGAAGCTCAAGCGCGGCTCAGTGGTGGACATCATCACCACCTTCGGCAGCGAGAACGCTCCGCGCTTCTGAGTCACCCAGCACCCGCCCTGCGCACGCACGCGCGGCGCAGAGCGCGGCCCACTGCTCAGGCGACAACTCGGGCGCGGGCTCGATGAACACGCACACCACGTGCCGCTGCATGCGCAGGTGCTCGGCAAGG
>SXGS01616754.1_pt1 | contig 12468 bp, 6 predicted proteins | sample 3174681 | NCBI WGS metagenome assembly SXGS01 (sample SAMN11356861, study PRJNA531348) | freshwater metagenome | isolation source: freshwater sample F1-80 | place: China: Fuxian Lake, Yuxi | collected 2017-12-25
CACCGGCGGCATCGATCTGTCCGTCGGTTCGGCCGTAGCGCTCTCGGGAATGCTGATGGGACTGGTGTGGGAGCGAACCCACTCCGGGCCCCTGGCGCTGGCGACGGCTCTCGCGGTGGGCGCCGGCTGCGGCGCGGTGAACGGCTTGCTCATCTCGCGCGGCAATGTGCCGCCGCTCATCGTGACGCTGGCGACCCTTTCGGTATACCGAGGCGCTGCCTACGCCATGGGCTCCGCAGCCGGTGTGGGAGGGTTTCCGCCCGACGTGCTGGCGTGGAACCGGGGATTTGTCGGTCCGGTCCCCATCCCGATTTGTCTCGAGGCGCTGCTGATGCTCGGCGCGGCGATCTATCTCGCTCGCACGGATGGTGGCCGCGCCGTGTATGCCGTGGGCGCCAACCCCGCTGCGGCGCGCCTTTCGGGCGTGCCCGTGGGTTCGCTTCTGCTGCGGGTCTACCTCTTCAGCGGGCTGATGGCGGGGCTGGCAGCGATCCTGTACGCGGCTCGGAACAGCAGCGTGAAGCCGGACATCGGCGCTGAATACGAGCTGCTGGCGATCACCATGGTGGTGCTAGGCGGCACGAGCGTCTCCGGAGGAGAAGGCAGCGTGGCGGGCACCGCGCTCGGGTTCCTCACTCTCGTCTTCATCCAGCGGGGCATCACGCTGAAAGGACTTCCCGGAGAGCTGCACGGGGTAGTCGTGGCCGCGCTGCTCATCGGAGCGCTGCTGCTGGATGCCGGCTTCCGGCGGCGGGCCCAGGCGTCGTCCGCATCTGCCTGAGCCGCGGCGGGGCGGAGCGCCGGAACGATCCCCGGCGCTCCAGGTTGGTTCAGTTCGCGGAGTTTACTTCCGTCTGGGTGGGGCCTTCGGCGCGGGTCGCCCGATCGGCTTCGGCACAATCGGCTTTGAAGCATCCGTGGCTTTGGCCTCTTCCTGCATGGCGCTGCGGATCAGGTCCATGAAGCTCGAACTGCCCGAGAGCGCCTTCTTTTCTTCCTCGAGTGAGAAGGGACGAATCCCCTGAATCGTCTGAATGGCGCGAACGTTCACCAGCGACAGCGAAAGATTGGTGTCGTCCGTGATGGCTCCACCTCCAAACAGGGCGCCAAAGTCGGGCTCCCCACCCGCCGCGCCGGCCGCCATCAGGGCGCCGACATCCATTCCCGGTTTCTCATAGTGATAGGTGACCAGAAATGTCTCGGTGCCGAGCTGCAGCGTCTCGCCCTGCGTGTAGTAGCCGGGCGCCTGCGCGCCGCCTCCCATCATGGCCGAAAGAAAAGACATCCCGATCGCCGCGGATGCCGCCTCATCGGGCTTCCCTTTGGCTCCCTTCGCGTCCCCCTGCATCGACGCGGTGATCGCCGGCATCATCGCCGAAAGCGGGTCAGCTCCGGGCTTGCCGCCGGCGAGAGTGAGTTCCATCCTTTGCCAACCAGTGTTCAGCTCCTTCAACTTCCTGGTGAGTGGAAAGCTCTGGCCCGTCACCAGCCTCTGGAAGCCCGCGCCTTGCGCATGGGCCGGACCGGCGGCCATCGAAAAAATCGCTGCTGTCGCCGCTGCGACCGGAATCCTGTACGTCGTCATCTGGATCCTTCCCCAAGGAACCCCCGAGTCAATGGGAACTGCACCCGGGCTCCAGCGAGCCGATGCAATCCTCAAAACGCAGCCCTCTCGAGCCCGTTACGAAAAAAACGGCTCGAGCCACGATTCCTCAATCTCGAACCCGAAGCCCGGCGCGTCACTGGGCACGAGCCACCCGTCTTTCGGTATGGCCTGACCCGGAATTCGCTGAACCTCGTCGACCGGCACCCCGGGATCCGAGCCGACAAACGTTTCCAGCCACGGCATGCCGGGGTTGGCGAACGTGAAGTGCTGGCCAAACGCCGTGTTTCCACCCGCGTGTAGGATCACCTCGATGCCGGCCGCCTCGGCGACACCCACAATTCGACGACACGCGGTGACACCGCCGCACCAGTTGATGTCGGGTTGGAGGAAGTCCACCACTCGGTTTTTGGCTGCCCAGGCGAAGGGGACCGGGGTGTACCAGTGCTCGCCCGTGGAGAGTCCCTGGCCGGGAAGTCGCTGCCGCATCTCAATGTGGCTCTCGAGCTCTTCGGAAAGCAGGCACTCTTCCATCCACTTCAGCCGGTAGGGCCGCAGGCGCTCGGCCAGACGGACGGCGTACTCTACGTCGAACGCCATCCAGCAGTCGAGCATCAGCTCGCACTCATCTCCGATCAGTGCCCGGGTCTCAGCTACAAACGCCTCGTTTCGGCGGAGGCCGTCCACGCCGTCCGCCGGACCATAGGGGCAGGCGAGTTTGAACGCCTTGTACCCCAACTCTTGGTACCAATCCACATCGTTGCCGGTGACATAGCAGAACTGCTTCTCCCGGGCCGGTCCGCCCAGCAGCGAGTACACCGGCCGCTCCATCAACTTGCCCGCCAGATCCCACACGGCGAGATCCACGGCGCTGGCGGCATAGCTGGCCAAACCCACCGAGCCGTACGGCTTGGTCATTCGAAACAGCTTGTCGTAGATCCGCTCGTGAGCAAAGCAGTCCTCCCCCACCAACTGGGGGCCGAGGTGGTCTTCAATCACTGCCGCGGTCGCACGGCCGTGGGACGTCATCCCGAGCCCCCATGTGCCATCCTCGGCGGTGACTTTGCACCAGACGTTCTCCCATCGGGGCAGCCAGAGCGAGCGGTGCCGCTTGACCTCGGAGTACCGGCTCATCGGGTTCGCCACTTCGGCATGGTGAGCCCAGGACTTCCTGCGTGCGGGGGTTCTGGGTTCGACGGGGGGCAGGTTCAGGCGAACGGCTTCAATGCTGCGAATCTTCATCGGTTCGACGCGCCACTTTCGGAGGGGGAAGCCGCGCCGGAGCGGCTTCCGAAGGATGAAACTGAGGGCCGCCGGTCGGCGACTCCCCCATCAGACCAGGATGTCGAGGATCGGCTTCCCGTGATCCACTTCGAGACGACGACGCCCCGGCACCTCCAGGCGGCGAGAATCGAGACCCATCAGGTGCAGCACGGTGGCATGGAGATCGGTGACGTAGTGTCCCGGCTCGAGCGCATGGAATCCGAGTTCATCGGTGGCTCCGTGCACATAGCCCTTCTTCACACCGGCGCCCGCCAGGAAAACGCTGAATCCGTGCGGGTGGTGGTCCCGCCCATCTTTGCCGCCGCCGCGCAGCTCCAAACCGGGAGTTCGGCCGAACTCAGTGCAGAACACCACCGTCACGTCGTCCATCAGGCCGCGCTGCTTCAGGTCGCGGAGCAGTCCGGCCACGGGACGATCAATCGCCCCGCACTGCCGGCCGTGGTTCTCCTTCAGTTTCTGATGGGAGTCCCAGGTGCCGTAGGGAGTCGGATAGACCTGGACAAACCGCACGCCGCGCTCGACCAACCGTCGTGCAGCCAGCATTCGCTCACCAGCGACTCGGGTGTTCTCTTTGTCGATCCCGTAGAGGCGCCGCGTTGCCTCGTCTTCGGCCTTGAGATTCATGGCTTCCGGAACGGCCGCCTGCATCCGGAAAGCGAGTTCATAGCTCTTGATCCGCGCTCGGAGAGACACGTCGTGCGGGTACTCGACACCGGCAAGCGTGTTCAGTTCTCCGATCTGATCGAACTCGTTCTTCTGCTCCTCCGGCAGCACGTCTGGATGCCGCACGCCGTACGGGAGCGGGTTGGCGGGGTCCATGCTCAGCGGCACGCCGGCATGCTGCGGCCCGAGGTAGTAGGCGTTGATCGACGTACGCGTGTCGGCGCGTGTGGGTCCACCCACCACAGAGAAACGCGGCAGATTGTCGTTGAGCGAGCCTAGTCCGTAGTGAACCCAGGCGCCGATTGAAGGCTGAATCTCATCCAGCCGGTGGCGGCCGGTGTGCATCTGGTTTTCCGCGGCATGGTCATTGTCGGTGGTGTACATCGAGCGAACGACGGCGAGGTCGTCGACACAGCCGCCGATCTCGGGCAGCCAGTCCGACACCTCGATGCCGCTCTGTCCCCGCTTCGACCATCCCACCTGGAGCGGGTAGATGATCGGGTACTTGTCTCGCACGTTGATGTCCGACGCGACGACGGAGCGGGATCGTTTGTCGTGAAGCGGATTCTTCAGAGGATCGGGAAAGGGCGCCTTGTCGAACGTGAGACCCGAGTACTTGTTGAGCGCGGGCTTGGGGTCGAAGGTCTCGAGATGACTGTAGCCGCCCGAAAGGAAGATCCAGATGACGGACTTCGCCCGGGGAGTGGTGAACGGTCGGCCGGACGGCGCCCCCGCAGGATCCCCCTCCGCCGCACGGGCCGCTCCGTCGTCCAGCAGCAGCGATCCGGCGGCGAGACCCGTGAATCCCATTCCGAGATCCGCGAAGAACTGTCGCCGCCCGATTCGACCGCAAAAGCCTGAATTCCGTTCAAACCGCATTCCCACACTCCGGCGCAGAGCGCCCGACTGAACAGTGGCGGCCAGCTCCGACCACCCTGGAACAGCCTTCGCAACACTACCTCACCGTGAGGAACTCATGGTGATTGATCAAGACTCGGACCAGGCTCTCGCGGGCCCGAACCTCCGGGCTTACCGGAGGAGCCTTGGAGCTTGGGGCGCTGCCGGCGGTCTGAGTGACCGCCCGCTGCCGCGCCAGGAAGCGAACGCAACTCTCCGCCTCCACTGAACCGGGCAGACGAGAGAGCACATGCTGATAGGCCGCCGCGACGAACGCCGCGTCGTCCCCGGAGCCCAACTCGTTCGCAACTCGCGCAGCGATCGAGCGGCTGACGCATATCGCGAGATCACTGTTGGTCAGCGCCAGCGCCTGCTGCGGCACGATGCTCTCGCTGCGCCGATAGGCGTCGCAGGGATCGGGCGCGTCGAAGAGCGACAGCATCAGCGGATGGCCGCCGTCCTCCGGGTAGCAGGCGAAGTAGAGCCCACGCCGCCGACTGGCATCGGAGTCCTTGTTCTCTACCGGCTCGCCGCCGGCGGTCAGGTCCAGTTCCCCTGCCAGGTGAAGCAATGAATCCCGCACGGCTTCGGCTTCCATTCGGCGCGAGGGGAAGTGCCAGAGCGCCGCGTTGTCACGGTCGACCGCGAGACGCGACGCATCCCGCTCTCCCACCACCGAGCTCATCCGGTAAGCATTGCTGGTGACAATGAGCCGATGCAGGTGCTTCATGGACCATCCATGGTCCATAAACTCGACTGCGAGCCAGTCCAGCAGTTTAGGGTGCGTGGGGCGCCGGCCATTGCGCCCGAAGTCGAACACGCTCTCCACCAATCCCTTGCCGAAGTGCCACCGCCAGATATGGTTCACGGCCACGCGCGCCGTGAGCGGATTCTTGCGGTCGGTCAGCCAGAGCGCGAAGGCGGCCCGTCGACCGGAGCTCTCCTTCGGATACTCCGGCCCCAGCCGCGTGTAATCCTTGAGCGGAGTCTTCTCCGCGGCGGCCAGCGCCTTTCGTGCAGCATCGACCGCGGCATCCGCCTTCTTGATCGCCGCCGCATCGGAGGCCGCCACCCCGGCTCGTCGGCCCTCGGCGGAAGCCAGGTCCGCTCGGGCCTTCAGCACGCGTGCCGACTGCTCCTCGTCGGCGGCACGGCGACCCAACTCGCCCGCGTCGGCACGGCCGGCCAGCCGGGCGTCATCGGCCGCAACCCGGGCTCGGAATGCCGCAAGATCCGCTTCAGCAGCGCGCAGGCTCAGCGAGTTTGCCCTCGCCTGCGGACCATCGGCCCCGGCGAGCGCGCGCTCGAGTTCCTGCACGGTCTGCTCGCGAGATGACAGCTCAGCCCGCCGGACGGTGGCCTGCGAGCCGGGATACCAGCTCGCCGTCGGGAGTGCGACGGGCTTCACACCGAACGAGGACGGCGTCAGGAAGCGAGGCGGCCCCGGAGCCACCGGCTCGCGACCTTCCATCCGATTCCGCTCGTCGCCGCCGTGATACATGAACGTCTTCGCGTCGAGCTTCTCGTCGAACACGCTGACCGAGCCCAAACGCTGGATTTTGCGGAGCACCGAGTAGTCGTACTTCTGGAACGGCCCGGGGTCCGCCTCGCCTTCCCAGCGATCCTGCCGCACCTGGATCGGCTCGAACACGGCGCGAAGGCGGAAGTAGTCTTCCTGGGTGATCGGGTCATACTTGTGGTCGTGGCAATGGGCGCAGTTGAACGTCAGGCCGAGGAACGCCTTGCCGGTGTGTTCGGCATTGTCCCGCATCCATTGATTCGGGTTGAGCGCATACCAGTTGCGAACCAGGTATCCGGTGGCCACCACGGATTCGCGGTCACCCGGCGTGAGTTCATCCGCCGCGAGCATCGACTGCACGATTCGATCGTAGCCCGTATCCCGATTCAGAGACTTCACGGTCCAGTCTCGCCAGCGCCAGACCTGAGGCGCGCTGTTCCAGACATCCGGCACCATTCGACGCCCATACCAGTCGCTGTAGCGCCAGACGTCCAGCCAGTGTCTCGCCCAACGCTCCCCGTGCTGCGGCGTCGCGAGCAGCCGATCAACGGCCCGCTCGTAGGCCAGAGGCGACGGGTCGGAGAGATACGCCAGCAGTTCCTTTCGCGTCGGCGGCAGTCCGGTGAGATCCACGGATACGCGCCGGAGCAGGGCGCCTTTCTCCGCCGGACCCACCGGCGTCAATCCTCTGCGTTCGTGTTCCTCGCTGAGAAAGGCATCGATCGGATTCCGCACCCATCCGGTTCGCCGGACTTTCGGCACGAGCGGTCGCACCGGCGGGACGTAAGCCCAATGGGAGAGCGCGTTGGCCTGCGGACCCGCCGCGACCGGCTTGAGCGAGCGGGCCCACTCCTCAAGGATGTGGATCTCGTCATCCGGCAGTTTGCCGGTGGGAGGCATCTGGAGCAGCCCCGCCTTATAGCGGACCGCCTGGATGAGCGGACTACCGTCCACATCGCCGGCCCGCACCGCCAGTCCGTGATTTCCGCCGCGCCCGAGGTTGGCCCAGGTATCTAATCGGAGCCCGCCCTCGCTCCGCGCCGCGCCGTGGCAGCCGACGCACCGCTTCTCCAGCACGGCACGGGCGGCCGACTGCGCGTCGGTCACTGTCGCCAATGGCGGCGGCTGCACCGCGGCCACGCCACTTGCGACGAGCACTGCTCCGCAAAGGAGCGCCCCAATCCACTTCGGAGATACGCTGTTGTGCATTCGTCTGCCCGCCGGACCCCGGCGCCACCTGCTCATCGTCATCCGTCGAAGCGCGCCCGATCCGAGCGGCCGTCGCGCTTCCGATCCCTTAGAACCGCAACGCCTGGGAACGTTTCATCCCCGCCTACCCTCCAGCTTTAAGACTCCGGTCGGCGCGCAAGGAGGGATGCGGCACAAAGCGTCCAACTGCGGGTGGGCGTCGATCTACCCTTCTCTATAGGGCGGTCCGCCCGAATGTCGAAGGCGGCGGAACGAGGCGGCGGGAATGTCGAGCGAGCAGGGACGGTGGTCCGAGCGTCCGGGCACGGTCGGGGCATGGGCTGCGCTGGCTGCATTCGGAACGTACTTCTGCATGTACGCCTTCCGAAAGCCGTTCACGGCCGCCGGGTTCGCTTCCGAGCCCGAGATCTTCGGCGTGGGCTTCAAGTCGCTGCTGGTCTCCACTCAGGTCCTCGGCTACGCGCTCTCCAAGGTCATCGGCATCCGGTTCATCTCGGAGTTGCCGTCCGGCCGGCGGGCGCTCTGGCTGCTCGCGCTGATCGGCGGCGCCGAAGCGGCCCTCGTGGGCTTCGCCGTGACCCCCGCGCCGTGGCGATTCGCGTGGCTCTTCGCAAACGGTCTCTGTCTGGGGATGGTGTTCGGGTTGGTGCTCGGCTTTCTCGAGGGAAGGCGCCTGACCGAAGCCCTCTCCGCGGGCCTGTGCACCAGCTTCATCGTGGCGGACGGGGCGACGAAGTCGGTCGGCGCCGATCTGCTCGCCCGCGGCATCTCCGAAGCCTGGATGCCGGCAGCCGCCGGCGCTCTCTTCTTCCCGCCGCTGCTCGTCTTCCTCGCCATGTTGACGCGAGTGCCGCCGCCCACTCCATCCGACATCGCCCTCCGCGCCGAGCGCGCCCCGATGAGCGCCTCCGACCGCCGCGACTTCTTCCTGCGCTATCAGCCGGGCCTCACGCTCCTGATGTTGATGTACCTGTTGGTGACTCTGTTGCGGAGCGTGCGCGCCGACTTCGCGCCCGAAATCTGGAAGGGTCTGGGAGTCTCGGCGCCCCCCGAGTTGTTCACGCGCTCGGAGTTGCTGGTGGCTCTCGGCATCCTTCTCCTGAATGGCTCGGTGGCCTGGATCCGCGACAACCGCACGGCGTTCTTCACCGGTCTGGGTCTCTCCGCCGTTGGAGCCATCACCGTTGCGGTGGCGGCGCTTGGTCACCAGTTGAACCTGCTCCCACCGCTCGGGTTCATGGTGCTGGTCGGCCTTGGGCTGTACCTGCCGTACATCGCAGTCCACACCACACTCTTCGAGCGCCTCCTGGCGATGACCCGCGAGCGCGGCAACATCGGCTTTCTGATGTACGTGGCGGACTCCTCGGGCTATGTCGGCTACGTCGGCCTGATGCTCTCCCGCGGCCGCCTCACCGCCTCCGCCGATCTCACCGAATTCTTCATCACCCTCTGCTGGGGCGTCGCCATCGGCTCCCTGGCCCTCCTCATCCCCGCCTGGCGATCCTTCGCCACCCACCCCGATCTGCAAGTGAACCCCGCCCCTGAAACCCCCGCCGCCGCATCGGCCTGACCTCTCCGCGCAGGTCATCGCCTGACATCGGGTTCACAGCGAGGCGTTTTACAACAATTCTGTTGCACAGCAGATTTGTTGCGCTACAATACTGCTGTTAGACGGAGATCGGAATATGCCCCGCAACATCATCGGCGCTCCAGCGGATGGAGACGACTTCTTCGACCGAGAACGAGAACTCGCCGACCTGCTCCACAAGCTCCAGAACGGGAACCACATCCTGCTCAAGGCGCCGAGGCGGGTTGGCAAGACGTCCCTGCTCCATCGAGTCCGCGATGTGGGGCCGACCCACGGGATAGTTGCGAACTACACGAGTGTCGGCGACCTTTACTCCGAGGGCGCGTTCGTCAATCGCGTCTTCTCTTGTCTGGTAGAAGATCTGTCCACGGCGGACAGGCTCCTCGCTCGACTTAAGCGGGCTGGATCCGGGTTTTTCGAGTGGGTCAGTAATCTCCCTGACCGCGTGGACGAGCTGGCGATTCGGGAACTCAAGGTGAAGTTGAGGGCGAGCGTACCTGCCAACTGGCGAACCGCCGGCGATGAACTGCTGTCCGCGCTCGTAGCGGTGGACGACCCGCGCGTTCGGGTGCTGATCGTCGATGAGCTCCCTGTGTTCATTGCGAACCTGCTCCTGGAGGACCCGACCCAGCGACGAGCGCGCACCTTCCTGCAATGGTTTCGCGGAGTCCGTCAGGAGGTTCCCACCACTGGATCCATTCGCTGGGTCGCGGCGGGCTCGATTGGAATCGATCGGATGGCCTTGCGACTCCGCCTCGTGGATACCGTCAATGACTTTCAGCCGTACCCGCTGGGAGCCTTTTCGCACCTGAATGCACTCAACTTTCTCCAGGCACTGGCGGACACCGAGAAGCTCACATTGTCTCCGCAGGTTGCCGAAGAGATCTGCGACCAGGTGCAGTGGCTGATCCCCTACTATCTTCAGATGCTCTTCGGCGCAGTGCGCGATCTCTCCCGAGCGCACGGGATCGAACCAACTCGAAGTCTGGTCTCCGATGCCTTTGAGGAACTTCTCGGGGAGGATTACCGGATCCAATTCGATCATTGGAGCGCCCGGCTCGAGGACACCCTGAACCCGGCCGATGTGCGTGCCGCGAAGCGGATGTTGACCCTCGCCGCCGTTAGTGATCGAGAGGTCACAGCCGAAGATCTTGCGACAGCGCTCCCGGACGGCGATTCCACGGACGACGAGTTCGACGAACGCCTGAACCGACTATTGGATGTCTTGAGCTCGGACGGGTACCTGATCGAACGGGATGGACGGTGGGGCTTTCGGTCCCCCTTGCTCAAGGGCTACTGGCGACGGCGCTACCCGCGTTCACGCGTATGACCTTCCTCTACAATCCTGCCCTCTATACCCGAGAACAGATCCTGGAGCAGCTCATCGTGCGCGAGGAACTGCTCGCAGCGCTCGTCGAGGACCTCCGCCGGGCTCTGAGACCCGGCAGCGGACCGCAACATCACTTACTGACCGGGCAGCGGGGCATGGGCAAGACCACGATGCTCCATCGCGTCGCGGCGGAGGTGGATCGAGATCCCGAGTTGAGCCGGAACTGGATCCCCCTCCTTTTTGCGGAGGAGCAGTACGCAGTCCACTCCCTGGATCACTTCTGGCGCAACTGTGCAGAGAGTTTCCTCAATGCGCTCGAGGCTCGCGGAGTCGGGGAGTCGGAGTTGACTCGAATGGAGCGCGAGCTGGCAGGCAGAGTGGAGACCGGCCACGCAGAGTCGCTCCTCTCATCCTGGAGTGAGAGATCTGGTCTCAGGCTCCTGATTCTGCTCGACAACGCGGAACTGGTGCTCGACCGCTGCCTCAAAGACGACTGGGCGCTCCGGGAGCGGCTCTCGCACGACCGGAGGCTCTGTATGATCGGCGCATCGGTCGCCAACCCCACCGTGACGGGCGACTATTCCGCAGCCTTCTACGGTTTCTTCCGGCCGCACCGTCTCCGAGGACTGAATGATGCGGATGCCGAGCGGCTGCTGCGCGCTCTGGCGGGGCGGGATGGCAAGCAGGCTGTCCTCGCGCGGCTGGATCGGGACCCGGGCGCCCTCAAGTCGCTCCGGACGTTGACGGGCGGAAACATCCGGACCCTCGTGCTGCTGTACGATCTGCTGGCCGAGGAAGCCACTCGCCCCATCCGCAGCCACCTCGATCGGCTCCTGGATGCCCTGACACCACTTTACAAGCACCGCTTTGAGTCGATATCGCCGCAGGCCCAGCGGGTCCTTCACCATCTCGCCATGCGCTGGGAGCCCGGCTCGGCCGCGGAGGTGGCCGATGCGGCCGAGTTGCCCGTCAACGTGGTCTCTGCCGTGCTGGAACGGCTGCGGGAAGAGGGTCTGGTCGAGGAAACCTCCATCCCGCCCAACTCTCGCAAGGGCTACCTGATCTCCGAGCGCTTCTTCAATATCTGGTACCTCATGCGGCAGGGCAGGAGCCTCCGCAAAAAGCTCCTCTGGTTCGTCGACTTCCTCCAGGCGTTCTTCTCGAAGTCCGAGATTCAACAGCAGTACGAGGACCACGTGAGGTCCGGCCCACCGGCCGTCGACTCGGAGCGCGTGCATTGGAGCGAGACCACTGCAGCGCTGGCCCAGGCGCACGGGTCGCCGCACCTGGAGCGGGATGCGGCGTTCGAGATCGCGCGTGGTCTCGCGGAAGCGAGTCGCGCTCTCCGTCGAGAGATGGAGTCCATCCTGGGGAACGACCCGGAACTGGCGACGCTCGTCGACCGCATGGCGATGCACCGAAGAGTCAAGCAGGCCATCGCGGAGCTGCGCCACAGCCGCCCGGAGCGAGTTTCCGCGGACTTTGAAGATAGCCTGCTCGGCTGCGTCTCCCTGAAACTGGAGGAGAAGGCGGCGCTTGCCGAGCGGCTGTCCAGCATCTCCGAGTCGCAGATCGAATCGCTCCACACGAGGCTGGCGGGGGAGGCGGAGTTTCTCGTCAGCAGCTTCGGCTCCGGTCCGGCCGGCTTGCTCCGGCAGGCGCTCATCAAAGGCTGGATCTCGGACATTAATGATGAAGCCGGAGCGAGGGAGGCTCCGGACGCAGGAGCGCGGCAGGTCCTTCCGGATGTAGTCCTGGCGATTCGGCTCGGCTGCAAACTTGAGGCCGAACTGAATTCCGAGGACGGACCTTCCGAACGCCTCGACTGGTGGCATTCCGCCTGGCCGTTTTGGCTGGCCCACGCCGTCAAACGTCTGGCGGATGCCGGAGCCACGCCCGACTCGGACCGCTCCGACGCCTGGAGCCAACTCGGGGACTGGCTGGCGGACTCTTCTGATCGGCGCCCCCTCGCGGAGCGAGCGTACCGTCGCGCCATCGAGCTGAATTCCGACAACTTCGACGCCCACTTCGGTCTGGGCTACCTGCTCCAGGAGCATCTGGGGCGGTGGACAGAAGCTGAAGTCTCCTACCGTCAAGCCGCAGCGCTGAAGCCCGACAACGCCTGGCCCTGGAACAACCTCGGCAACCTGCTCAAGAACCACCTCGCCCGCTTCGACGAGGCCGAGGACGCCTACCGCACGGCCATCCAGATCGATCCCAAGTACGCCTACCCCTGGTATGGCCTCGGCAATCTGCTCCAGGACCACCTCGCCCGTTTCGACGAAGCAGAAGCCGCCTACCGCCAGGCCATCCAGGTCGATCCCAAGTACGCCTACCCCTGGTATGGCCTCGGCAATCTGCTCCAGGACCACCTC
>SXGS01343704.1_pt1 | contig 12467 bp, 11 predicted proteins | sample 3174681 | NCBI WGS metagenome assembly SXGS01 (sample SAMN11356861, study PRJNA531348) | freshwater metagenome | isolation source: freshwater sample F1-80 | place: China: Fuxian Lake, Yuxi | collected 2017-12-25
CATGCCCGAGTTGAATGGGTCGCATTTCGAGATCCCGACGTCGCCCGGGCTTGGTGTCGAATTCGACGAGGAAGCCGCGGCTCGATTCCCGCTCAAGCTCCGCGAGAACCCGCAGTGGGTCCGACGCGACGGCAGCTACACAAACTTCTAACCAGCTACCGTAGGCGTCGAGTCGTTACCTCGACGGTCAGGGTCTCTCTGCCGGCTCCGCAGAAAGCACCCCGCGTCGGCCGGACGTCGTTGTAGTCGCGCCCGGTAGCGATCTTGAAGTGGTGCTCGGCGGCGACGAGGTTGTTCGTTGGATCGAAGCCGCGCCAGCCGTGCGTCGGCAGAAATGCTTCGGCCAAGGCGTGTGACGCGCCGCCGCCGCGCTCGGGGGCGCGTGGGCTGGACGTCGGCCGTGAATCAGTCACGATGTAGCCGCTCACGTAGCGCGCTGGAATGCCGATCGCCCGACACAAACCGAGTAGGACGTGGGCAAAATCCTGACAGACACCGGTACGTGAGGCTAGAACCTCGGCCATGGTCGTTGGAACCGTGGTCACTTGTTGCTCGTACGTGAAATTGTCGTAAACGAACTTGGCGAGTCGGTAAACCGCGTCAAACGTATCGGCCGGTGTCGCCGGCCGGAAGTCTTCGACGATCGTCGTCAGTTCGGCTTGCTGACCAACCAGGGCTGTTGGCCACAGCGAGTCGATCGATTCCCCGGCGCTCAGCGGGGCCGGTGGTTCGGGCGGTAACGCGAACGGATCGACGAGCAGGGTACCCACCTCGCCGCGCGAGATAACCTCAACGAAGTTATGCGGCGCGGGAATGGTGATCAGGTTCGCCGCATTACCGAATCCGTCGGTATACCGACGCGTTGACGCTCGCGGGCGCACGACCAGGTCGTGGCGTTCCCATCGTTGGTGCATATCTGAATGGGGGCCGAGCCGGTTGTCGAAGATGCCCTCGACGACTTCATGGTCATATTCGAGGCGCGTCACGTGGGTTATCCCGATGTGCATGGGAATCCGGCGATCACTGCTGGGCCGCCATAATCACCGCCGCTCGCTCGGCGGCACCCACCCGCCCGGATTCTGGCTGTTGGCGCAGGTACGTCTCGGTGACACTATCGGGGACCCGCCGAATGTGCCTCTGGACATCAGCCAGATAACCTGACAACCCTTCTTCTAGGATGACGTCGACACCGGCGCATTCGCGTCGCGCCCGAAGTTGGCCGAGTGCACTTAGCGGCGGGCCAGACGGCAAGCCTGCCAGCGGAAGCCGGGCACGATAGGTTGGTGGCTGATGCGGGTACGCATGCGCATGCGGAGCCGGTCCCGGAATTGGAGTTTGATCAGACGTTGGGATGGTAATCTTGCGCTGCAGTAATGGCACACGCGGCGGAGCGTGGGTAGGCGTGGTGCGGCTGCTGGCAGAGTGCACTGAATGTTTATGGCTGCCGATGCTGGTCGGTCCAAGTCGGGTAATTTCTGCTTGTTGCGCTGAGCGTACCCCTCGGAATATCCAACAAGTGTGATCGTTTACCTCTAAGCAATGGCGGGGTGCAGGTTAGCGCACAGTAGTGCTTGACGGGTGCGGGCTGAGCGGTTAAAGTCTTCATTGGCATGTATTTCCTTCCGTTGTTTGAAGTTGAGTAGGGCTTGATGTTTACCACTGTCCATGGTCAGTTTGCAGGTGTTGATGAGTTCTTAGAGAATCCTGCGCTCATCCAGCGGACGGCTGGGGCGCTCAACATCAACAATCTTCCCTATACTGACTACATTACACAGTTGCCGCCGTTTCATGTGCCAACGGTGCTGCGGGCTCGCCAACTGATGGTGCGGCCCCGATTCGCGTACGAGCTGCGCCGTGCGTTGCATGTGCTTCCTATGGCGGAAGCAACCCGGCAGGAGTTCCATCGATGAAGAAGGTGACAGCCTGTCCGGTGTGCGGCAGCGCTGACTGGCAACGACTTGCCCGAGTCTCGACGAAGTATGTGCCAACGAAGATGGGATTTGCCTATAGTCACTGCCAGCGGTGCGGGGGGGTGTTTGCCGAGGAGATGCTTGATAGTCCAGCAGAGCTCCAAGAAGCCTATGTGACGCCGTATGACGCACCCGGGAAACAGGAGTTCCTCCGGGATACGGCTCGACGCCTGGTCATAAACGGCTACCGAAAGGAGTGGTTAGATTGCCACCTCACGCGGCTTGGAATGCCAGAGAGATGCCGCACGGCACTGGAGATTGGACCAAAAGATGGGTCATTCCTCTCGCTGCTGAAGCAGGATGGCTGGGACGTCATGGGCATTGATCCAAACCAGCGATATGCCTTCTGGGCAAAACACCATTATGACCTCGAGATTCGCGACGGGTATTTCACGGCCGAAGCATTTCCTCACCAACAATTTGGGCTGGTGGCAGCGTTTCATTTATTCGAACATATTGACCGACCCGCACCGTTTTTAGCCGCCGTCCGTGGGGCGCTCGTTGAGGGGGGATTCCTTTATCTCGAAACTCCGAATATTGAATGGATACAACAACGCCAGCTCAATCCTGCGCACTCGATTCTCTACTCAGCACGCGCCTTGGCGCAAACTCTGCGCCAACATGGATTCAGCGTTGTGGCCGCTACCGACACGGGTCCTGGGGGTTTGATGACATTTGATCAGCTGGTGGTGCTAGCGCAGCCTGATTCGCACCTGCAGCCTGTCGATTGGCAGTTGGCTGACTCTTTTGAATCAGCGCACCATTGTCTTGAACGGGCGCATCGTGATAATTTTCCGTATCCGCCAGATCGGGCTCAGAACCGACTGTTTCGTGGCGCGCGTTCGATCTTCGGAGAGCAGACGGCTACCATGCTGAAGCGGTGGTACCGGGCAGGATTTGTCCGCAAGGTTCGGCAACAAATGGAGGCTCTCGCGAGTGAGCGGGGGGAGCACTCTTCCGTAGAGAGCATGCCCGCACCCATTCAGGAAGCCTGGCTGCGCGGGGCACTCACCGTTGATCATGTGCGTGTGCTCGCTCAAGAATCTAATGAACGGTTACAATTGAAGGTGCTCGCACGGATACAGGCCTATGGTCTCTCCGTGCAGGCCACTGAGGCGCTGCTGATTCAGGAGCGCCAATAGGCACTGCGCCCCGGAGCCGCTGTTTTCATGACGGTGATTGACGCGCTCACTCCATGGAGTCTCTGGGTCGCCCTTAGAAACTGATGCACACATATTTACCAAAGGAGCGCCCGATCACCTTGCAGCATGGGGTAATTTTGAACACTGGTTGAGCAGCCCGCACCTTAATCATGTTGAAGCGGCTAACGCTGATCTGTTCGGCTTTTTGCACGACAAACTCTGTACGATAGGATCTTGTGCAGAATACGCATGCCCTTTCCAAGGCCTGCTTGTATATTTTTCCCGAATCGAAACAAAACCAAGCCAGCGCGTTTATGACTTCTCGAAGGCTATATATCTCCGCCCCGACGTTCGCTGGTCAAGGGGAACCCGCATACATGCTTGGGCTCAGCGCTTTGCACACCGATTAGCTGTTTGGTACCACTGGATTCGTGCAGCGAAACATAGAGATCGGTCCATTGGTTGAAAGCTACAGCCCATTCCTCGCAAGCGACAACTGCTAACCCAAGGCAGTACAACCGCTTGGGGGAACAATTGCGTCCGCTATGGTGCGAGTTGCAACTACTACGCAAGCATGTTGCTACATGCCAAACCTGTGCATTTCATTGAGCGCGTCAATCACTGCAGTGTGAACCCGAGCGAGTGCTACGACCTGCTTGGAATGTTCAACATCTTAGATCATACCGATGGACCCATGCGAGCTATTCAAGATGGCCTTGTGCTTGCGCGCCATGTGATCATAGTCACCCATCATGCGGCCGTAGCGGAAAAACAGCATCTCTTTGAATTCCACGAATTGTACTCGCCGGAAACGTTGGAGCGCGTTGCTGTGGAAGCGGGGGCTGGTGAGGTTTCTGAAGATCGCGCCCGGCTGCTGGAATTTCAGATTGGTCCTTGATTATGAGCAGCGCTGCAGGTGCGCCGGGAACACACGCAGGCAGTAATTGCAAGTTGAAGCGAGCCGCAGTGTATGTACGCCGGCGGCCGGAACGGAGTGCTGCGTATCAAGTGGTGCGTGAAAATTTGGAGTCGTGGCTGGCGAGCCAACAACTGCACCGGCAATCACACCCGCGCGCTCACCACCGGTGGAGGCGAATGCACAGCAGCTGATTGCTCCAGAAGCAGTAGAGGCAATCCCCGAAATTGAGTTTGACCAGAAGGCAAACCTAACAGCAGAAGCCGGGGATAATCAGTGGACGTCCCCTGTGGATGCGGATGCAGAGCCGGTCCCGGAACTGGAGTTTGATCAGACGTTGGGATGGTAATGCTGCGCTGCAGAAGTGCTACACGCGGCGCAGCATGAGTAGGCGTGGTGCAGCCGCCGGCAGAGCGCACTGAATATTCAGGGCTTCCGATGCTGGTCGGTCCAAATCGGGCAATTTCCGCCTGTTGCGCTGAGCGTACCCCTCGGAATATCCAACAAGTGTGATCGTTTACCTCTAAGCAATGGCGGGGTGGAAGTTAGTGCAGAGTGGGACTTGACAAAAGCGGTCCCAAACATTAGATTCTTCAGATGGGCTTTAATTTCCTATTACGCAAGGAGGTGAATATGCTAGAGTATTAAAAATTCTATCTTGTAGAAGCTTAATTGTGCCGTTTCATGAATTAGAAGAGGTGAAAAGTGAATAAAATAAATGTAAGTCGCCGTGATTTTTTGAAGGTAACAGGATTGGGTATTGGCGGAGCAGCTCTGGCGGCTTGCTCGTCGCCCGGGAGCCTGAGCGGCGCCGCATCGTCTGGCGGCCCGGACGCAAGCCCCGACATCACTGGTGTCACGCTCGATGTGATCTCCCTGGACGGCGAGGATGGCAAGGTCGAGCTCGAAGCTTGGCGCACGGAACACCAGATAACCCTCGCGACGAGTCCGATCGCCTCGTGGGACGAGGCGTTTGCCAAACTCAAGACCGACACGTTCGATATCGCCCTGGTCGCCAACCCATACGTTGCCCAGTGGGGCAGGGCCGGCGTTCTGCGCCCGATCGAGACGAGCCGCCTCACTAACTGGAGCAGCCTCTACCCCGCCCTCCGTGAAGGCGACTTCCTGCGTGACTCGGGCAATGTCTATGCCGTGCCGATCGCCTGGGGCGACGGTCCGTTCATCTACAACCCGGCGAAGGTTCCGACCTTGCCAACATCCGTCATGGAGTTGCTCGATCCCGCTTGGAAGGGCCGACTGATCTTGTTCGACGATGCGATCCAGCCGTTCCACCTGATCGCCGTTGCGATGGGCTTTACCAACGGCTCCGAGCCGATCACCAAGGATCAACTTGCCACTGTCGCGCAGGAGAGCCGAAAACTCGTCGCCAACACGCTCGCCTTTGCCGCGGGATACCAGGACGCGACCGATTATCTCGTCCGCGGCGAGGCCGACCTGGCCGTCAACGGCTGGGAGGCGATGATCAACTGGGCAAAAGACAAGGGCACGACGCTCGCGTTCGCTTTCTTGGACGAAACCCATGGCGGTGGCTGGTGCGACTGCTGGGCTATCCCAGTCAACGCTGTCGACGTGGACGCGGCGTATTCCGCGATCGATGCCATGATCGGCTCCGAGGTAAACGCCCAGCTCGCGACCAATCTCGTGTCGGGGACGGTCAACGCCAAGGCACTCGGCAACGTCGGCATCGAGGCAAAGATTTACGACTACTCTATCGTCGAGAGCCTGGACAACCCGATCAAGTTCGAAAGCTGGGCTCCCCCAATCGAAGCTACCGGGGATATCGCGACGAAGGCCGACTGGGACGCCGCCTGGCAGGAAATCCGGGCGGGCGTTTGATCCGAGAGCGCTCGAGCGTTCCGGGTCGTGATCCGGCGTGCGAGCCGGCGCCGCGCTGGCGACCGCGCCGCCGGCCCGCACTGGCGATTGGCCTGCAGCTCGGCCCGACCGCGGCCTACTGTGGGCTGTTCTTCGTCGGACCGTTCCTCGAGCTCGTTCTGATCAGCCTATTCACCTTCCGCGACTTCGACTACGTGGTGGAGCTGACGCTCGACAACTACATTCAGGCGGTTACGAGCGATGTCTTCCAGGCGATCTTCATGCGCACGATCGTGCTCGCGTTGATCGTCAGCCTGCTCGTGGTCGGAATCGCCTACCCGTTCTCATACATTGCCAATTTCACCTTCCCAGGCCAGCGCCAGACTCTCTACTTCCTCGTGCTTGTCAGCCTCTTCGGAAGTTACTTGGTGCGGATCTATGCATGGCGCACCATCCTCGGCGCGGAAGGCCTGATCAATGGTTCGCTCGTCGGCCTCGGCGTCATCGATACGCCACTGCGGTTCCTGCTCAACAGCCCGCTCGCGGTCGCGATCGCTCTGACCAACTTCCTGGTGCCGCTTGCCGTCCTGCCGATCTACTCAGCGATGCAGAATGTCTCGGTTGGGCTGCTCGAGGCCGGGCGCGATCTCGGCGCGGGCCGGGTCCAACTCGTCCGTCACATCGCGCTGCCACTGACCCTGCCGGGCGTCAGGGTGGCGCTCGCGTTCACCTTTATTGCCGCCGCGAGTGATTTTGCAACGCCGGCTCTCCTCGGCGGCCAGACCGGCCGAATGGCCGGCGGCGCGATCGTCCACGAATTTGGCTCCACGCTGAACTGGCCTCTGGGGGCAGCACTCGCCTTGACCCTCGTGGCGATTGTCGTCGTGGTGGTGGCCGTGCTGTCGGCGGCTACACGGGCGCTGACGAAGTGATCGCCACGCCGACGCCCTGGAGAGCGACGGTCGGCGGGCGCCAGCGACGTACGCCGCAGCGACTCGGGGCGGGTCTCTTCCTTCTGGTGGTGCTCGCGTTTCTGGGCCTGCCGCTGTTGACTGTCGTCGTCTTCTCGTTCAACACGCTGCCACGGGTGAGCCTTCCGCTGGCTGGCTTGACGATCCATTGGTACGAGGTGGCCTTCGGCGATCCAGCGGTCCGTCAGGCGCTGATCCGAACCGCGATCGCGGCCGTGGCGACGGCGCTGATCGCCGGTCCGTTCGGAGTGGCTGCCGCGCTGGGTCTCCAGCTCATCTCTGCCCGTGCAAGGCTCACGCTCCTCACCGCGATCCAGCTGCCGATCGCGATGCCTGGTCTCCTCCTGGCCGTCGCTCTGGCGATCTATTACCGCCAGGTTCTCGGCATCGGCTTCTCGTTGTGGGCGGCCATCGCTGGCCACATCATGATCGCGCTGCCGTTCGTCGTCCTAGTCATGAACGCGGCCGTCGCGAACTTCCGCTTCTCGATGCTCGAGGCCGCGCGCGATCTTGGAGCGTCACCGCTTCAGGCCTTTTCGACGGTCACGTTCCCGCTGATCCGGCCGGCGATCGAGGGGGCCATGCTCCTGTCGATCGCGATCTCCGTCGATGAATTCATCATCACGCTGTTCACGGTCGGGCGCGACACGACCCTGCCGATGTTGATCTGGTCCCGCGTCCAGCGGAACGTCGACCCGTCGATCAACGCCCTGGCCACGGTCCTTCTGGTCGCAACGACGATCTTCGCCCTGCTGGCCGCCCGGCGCACCACGGTATTGCTGTGAACGGTCCTGCCGATTTCACCAGAGGATTGTCGCCGACAAGGGGCACGAGCCCAGCGCTTCGCCTCGAGCGAGTCTCCAAGCGCTTCGGGTCCGTGATCGCCGTGGACAACCTCTCGCTTGAGGTCAAAGAGGGTGAGTTCTTCTCGCTGCTCGGGTCATCAGGCTGCGGCAAGTCAACGACACTTCGGATGATGGCCGGGTTCGAGGAGCCAGATGCCGGTTCGATCTACCTCCGTGGCGAGGACGTGACGTTCGTCGAACCGAACAGGCGGAACGTGAATATGGTCTTCCAAGCCTACGAACTCTTTCCGCATATGACCGTGTTCGACAACGTCGGTTACGGTCTTCGACTGCGCAAGGTCCCGCTGCTGGAACGCGCCGATCGTGTCCGCGCCATGCTGGCAGTCGTACGTGTTGAGGGGCTGGAACGCCGAGGGGCGCGCGAGCTCTCGGGCGGCCAGCAACAACGGGTGGCTCTCGCCCGCGCACTGGTGAACAGGCCGGCCGTCCTCCTCCTCGACGAGCCGCTTTCCGCTCTGGATGTCAAATTGCGAAAGCAGATGCAGCACGAGCTCAAGCAGATCCAGCATCAGCTTGGGACGACCTTCGTCTACGTGACACACGATCAAGAAGAGGCGCTCCTCATGTCCGACCGAATCGGGATCATGGACGCCGGCCACCTGCTTCAGGTCGGCACGCCGCGCGAGATCTACGAGCGGCCGAGTCACCGCTTTGTGGCTGACTTTGTCGGCACGCTGAACGCCCTCGAAATCCGGATCGACGAGGTGACCGATGGGTTCATGGTGATGCACCCATCACCCGATGAGCAGGTCGTTCTGCGCTTGCCTCCAACCGCCGTCGCCGGTGCGGCGGTCAGCTTCGCGATCCGGCCCGAGCGGATCCGGATTGACCTTGACAACGCGGGCGCGACGCGGCCGCCCAATTCCATGACGACCTGGCTCCACGGAACGGTCGCGGTAGTGTACTATCTGGGTACCAGTACCCAATATCGGGTCACGACCAGCGCCGTCGGCGAGATCGTGTGCCACCACTCGAACCATACGACGGCGCCCGACCTTCAGGCCGGCGATCCCGTGATTGTGTCGTGGAGCGCGGACGCTGGGTTCAGCCTCCCGAACGGATGACCTTAGGACGAATTGAGGGACAGATGCTGATCGGATATGTGAGCGATGAGATGCATGTGGCGATCGCTGGCGCCCACCTCGAGTTCCGACGCGACGGCCGGTCCTTCGAGATGGAGTCAAGAGCGAGCGGGGCAGTCCATGGCAATGTCGCCGCCGGCGAGTACGACGTGGCCATCGCACGGATCGGCTACACCTCGAAGCAGCTCCGAATGACAGTCGACCCGGCCGAGCTGTGCCGCATCCGGCACTTGTCCGACCGCCTGCTTGGATACGCTTGGCCGAAATGGGTCCGATCTGGCGAAGAGCGCGAGCTGCGGATCCACGCGGAGGAGCCATTCCGCGCATCGCTCTGGCGATGCGGATGGGCCAAGGAGTTGGTCGCCGAGCTGGGCCTGTTCGACGACTCCTTCGCGCCGGGTGAGCATCGCCAGATCCTCCCGGACGGAGACTTCACGATCGATGGCGCCCGCTGGAACGATCACGGCTACGCCTTCCCGCCGGATGATCGCCACCGCCTCGCGGCACCGTGCCGAAGCGGCCTTTACTACATCCATCTCAAGGCAAGGTCGGGCGACTTATTTTCGTTTCCTTGGATCGTGGCGCCCGAGGCGCCGACCTGTCCTGTCGCCGTCCTGGCCTCGAACCTCGACTGGAACGCGTACAACGATTTCGGTGGCCGAAGCAATTACGTCGCTGCATGGGGCGTCTCGCTGACACCCACCATCAACGTCCGGCAGGAGTCGCCCTTTCTTCGTGACACCGGTGTTAGATTCTGGGATCGCGAGGGCTACGATCCCCTCAGTCTCGACTGGCCGGAGCCGGTCAACCGCGTGGAAGAGACGACGGAGATCACCGATCCGATGGAGCGGATCGGTGAGGAGCACGTTGCCCCAAAAACTTGGCGGCTTACCGGGTGGCTCGAGCGCGAAGGCTTTGCGTACGACCTCTACGCGGAGACGCAACTAAACAGTGGTGTGCTCGAATTCGATCGCTATCGAGTCCTTATCCTCTACCAGCACCCGGAGTACTGGTCCAGGCAGATGTACGAGCGCGTAAGGGATTGGGTGTATGAGCGCGGAGGCCGGCTGTTCGAGGCTCTCGCTGGCGCGCACCAGTCGATCCGGGGGAGCGCAGTCCAGGTGAACGTTGACCGCGCCGCCCAATCGTTTGTGACCGACGCGGTCGACATGGCGGTCGCCGGCATCCAGACCCTCGTCTACGGCCCTGGGGCATGGCACTTCGTGGACGACGAATTCATCGACATCGACGAGATGACCGACGCGGCCCGAATCTACCTCGTTGCGGCGGCCCGGTTGATGGGTCTGGCGGACACATGACGGGCGCCCCGCGCGGGCCCGTGCGATGCGCCGTCGTCGGGGTCGGGATGATGGGTACGGAGCACGCCGAAATCCTTGCCGCGTCGCCGGCAGCCGATCTAGTCGTGTGTTGCGACATCGACGAGGGAGCTCGGGCGCGCGTGCCACCAGGCATTCGCTTCACCGCGAGCCTAGACGAGACGATGGACACTTCGGGGCTCGAAGCCGTCTTCATCGCCACCCCGCAACGCCATCATCTCGATGGGATCCGGGCGGCAGTCCTGCGTGGGCTGGCGGTCTTCTGCGAGAAGCCAATCGCCGATAGCCTTGAGGCCGCCGACGAGATTGCCCAACTCGCGGCAGCGGCCCGCACGCCCGTTGTCTTCGGCCACATGTACCGCTTCGATCCGAGGTACCGGGCGATCCGCGAAGCGATCCAGGCCGGTCGACTTGGCCGGCTCGTGCACCTTTCACTTCGCGGCTTCACACCCGACTTCGAGGGCCGGCTGCTCGCCGGTCGGACGACGCTTGCGGTCGAGAACGCCGTCCACGGCTTCGATCTCCTGCGTTGGCTGGCCGGTGAGATCGAGCGGGTCTATGCGGAGGCGAGCACGACTGGCGTCGCGGGCGACGGTCTCCAGGACGCCATCGCCGTCACGATTCGATTCGCGTCAGGCGCGATCGGGTCGCTCGAGACGGACTGGGCGTTGCCGACTGCCACCGGGCTCTCGTCGAGCCACCACTTCATGGTGGTTGGATCCACCGGCGTTGCCTGGATCGATGCCCGCGACTCCGGGGTCGGCGTGCTGTCCACCAAGGCCATCCCGGAATTCCCGGGAACGCTCACCTACCGCGACCCCGTCGGAACGCCGTACGGGCTCTACCGTACGGAAGATGAGTACTTTCTCGGCATGGTCCGTGACGGCCGCACCTGGCCTGTCTCGACCGAGGACGCTCGGGCGGCCCTCGCCGTGTCGATCGCGGTCGATCGCTCGATTGCTGAGGCGCGGCCCGTGACGCTGGCTGAGATCGGCTAGGAATGGGCGTGCGGTATGGGGTTCAGAGCATCGGCGTCGGCACCTTCCAGGAGCCGGGTCCGTCTGTCTTCTGGCAGAGCCACTGGGACGAGTGGATCGATCTTCGTCTCCAGCTCGTCCTCGTCCGTGGCGGTGGGATCATCGCCCTCGTCAATACCGCCCTGCCCGATGACCTTGCCGCCCTTCATGCCGAGTATCCGACCGCGCTGATGTTCAAGCCGGAAGGCGAGCGCGGTGCCCTTGTCCGACGCCCGCACGAACTACAACGCCCCGCCCTTGCCGCTGCTGGTGTGATCCCGGCTGACGTCACGCACGTCATCATCAATCCGATCGTGCGCTATACGACCGAGACGATCGACCAGTTCTCGAACGCGCAGATCTGTGTATCGAAGCGGGGCTGGGTCCACTACCACACAACGCACGAACATCCGCACGACTCGCGAGCCGCCTTTTCCCGAGATATGCTCGTGCATCTGGTCACTGATTGGTGGCCCCGTGTCCGGCTTCTCGAGGACGAGGACGAGATCGCGCCCGGACTGCGCGCGTGGCATTCGGGCGTCCACCACCGCGGTTCCATGGTCGTCGAGGTCGACACGGCAGTTGGCGTGGTCGCAATCTCCGACTCGTTTTTCGTCTACGAGAACCTCGAGGGCGGCCAACCCCTCGGCCTCAACGAGAGTTTCGAGGAGACCTTCCGGACGTACGAGCGAGTCCGCAAGACGGCCGACCACGTCATTCCGCTCTACGATCCAGCGGTCCTCGACCGGTATCCAGGCGGTGTCGTCGCGCCGATCCCGGAATCCAGGCCTACCGGGGTATGAAGTGCTCGCTCGGCGCCGACAGGCCAGGTCGACCTACTCGGTCGACAGGTCGATTACCCAGTGGACATGCTCATGCATGACCTGCTCTGCCCCCGCTGGGTTGCCGCGAATAATCGCATCGACGACGGAACGGTGCTCGTCGTCGTCGCGCGGCCACTCCGAGGTGTTGAGGATCGCCCTGCGACGGATGGTCCGATCAAATGGTGCCACGGTTTCGAGAAATCGGACGATAAAGGGGTTCTTGCTCCCCTCGTGAATAAGCCGATGGAACTTGAGCGTTGCCTCGACGGCCAGCTGATCCTGATGCGGGTCGTCCGCGACGATCGGCCGCTCCGTCTCGATGAGCTGCCGCTGGAGGGCCTCCTTTTCGGCTGGGGTCATCTTCACCGCGGCCAGCCCCGCGGCGAGGCCCTCGAGGTCAGCCCGGAGCCCGAGGATCTCGGACTCAGCCGTCAGGACCAGGGGACCGACGACCGCGCCTCGCTGGGGCTGGCTGACAACGGGCCCTTCCTGCTCGATGCGCCTGAG
>SXGS01683510.1_pt1 | contig 12467 bp, 10 predicted proteins | sample 3174681 | NCBI WGS metagenome assembly SXGS01 (sample SAMN11356861, study PRJNA531348) | freshwater metagenome | isolation source: freshwater sample F1-80 | place: China: Fuxian Lake, Yuxi | collected 2017-12-25
CAGTTCCGAGGAACCCATCGCATCCAGCAGAATCTCGATGTCCTTGATCTCAGTCAATTGATCCGTGTTCGCGGAAGTATACTCTTCACCCAGTGGTTTGGGGCTGAGGTTGGCCGGGGTTCGATACTCAGGATGAATGGTATAATAAGATTTCTCTTCAGTGACCCGTTGCATCTCGTATTCACTGACCAGAATTTCGTGAATCTTTTCACCAGGTCTTATCCCCACGATTTCGATCGGGTGTGCCTCGCGTCTCGGGCTGTATTTTAATCGCAATGCTTCGGCCAACGAAAGGACAGTCGAAGCCGGAGCCTTCCGGACAAAAATCTCACCTCCACGAGCTTGTGTCATCGCTTGCAAAACCAAATCCACCGATTGATCCAGCGTCATCAGGAACCTAGTCATGTGCGGCACCGTCAGGGTCAATGGTACATCTTCTGAAATCTGGCTGCGAAACAGCGGGATAACCGAACCGCGACTCCCCATGACATTTCCATATCGAACACAACAAAAAATCGTACCTGCACCATGTTGATTCTCACTGCAAATAATCTTCTCCATCATCGCCTTACTCGTCCCCATGGCGTTGACAGGCTTGACTGCTTTGTCAGTACTCAGCCCCACGAATGTGTGCACACCGGCAGCTTTCGCCGCTTGGCAGGCATTGTAGGATCCAACGATGTTGGTTTTAACCGCCTCGTAAGGATAGTTCTCACAGGATGGAACCTGCTTCAGAGCTGCAGCGTGGAATACATACGTAACACCCCGCATCGCTTCTTCCAACCGATCCACGTCTCGGACATCTCCAATGATGTAGCGGAATTGGGGAAACCGACGCTGCATTTCCCACTGTTTTTTCTCATCTCGGCTGTAATTGCGGATTTGTGATGGTTGCTCTTTTAATAAATGAACCGCCACACGGTTCCCAAAGGAACCCGTGCCACCGGTGATCAAAATGGTCGATCCTTTGATCCTCATACGACTAGTTCACTCAACAACTTCAAGCACTATAGATCACTGGTTCACGACCAGGTTTGATCGGTATTTACTTTTTCGCTACGCAATTGATACTAGGTTCAGCCCTCGGCTTGGACAAGAAAAACAACGGTCCTATAGAGGGTTCGATCCGAACCAAGGTTATGTTAAACAGCGGAAAACGGTCCACTTTCACAGCATTTCTAACCGCTGTCTTCGTTCTAGTAGGTATCGGCACGATCCTCTTCCTACAAAGTTTCACTCCTTCAAAAACGCTGTTCAACAACGACGGCCCGTTGGGTGCGATTACCGCCGCCTCTGGAAGCATGACGACAGCTTTTCAAGGTGTGTGGCAAGACCTCAATTGGTTCGGCATTGAAACACCATCTGCCCTTCCGCACACCTCCTCCCTCATCTGGTTCCTACTCGGCAATGATCCAGTGACTTTCTCAAAGTTCAATGTCCCCATCTCCCTCATCATGCTCGGTGCCAGCCTCTGGGTGTTATTGTGGCGGTTCGGATTCCGTCACTCGGTCTGTGCTTTAGCAGCAGTGGCCGCAATGTTGAACATGAACACGTTTTCCCATTCGTGTTGGGGCCTGCCTTCCCGTTCATGGACTTTGGCCTCCACATTCCTTGCCCTAGCTGCACTGAGAACAGGAGTGGATCGCAGGCCGTTTCTCACCGCATTGCTAGCAGGCCTAGCCGTAGCTAATGGCGTGATGGAAGGGTTCGATGTCGGAGCGATCTTTAGCATTTACGTCGCCGCGTTTGCTGGCTTCCTTGCCTTGTCCCATTCATCAGCCAGTCTCAGTGCGAAGCTGGGAGATGCGGTGAAACGAGTCGCGATTGTTGCCCTTTTTTCTGCTGTTTGTGCCGCAGCCGCACTGAGCACCCTGATCGGCACCCAAATCCAAGGCGTGGCTGGAATGGAACAATCGGCCGAATCTAAGGAACGACGCTGGGATGGTGCGACCATGTGGAGTCTTCCTAAATTGGAGACCCTGCGTGTCCTTATTCCAGGTTTGTTCGGTTACAGGATGGATACGGAAGCCGGAGGTAATTACTGGGGATCTGTCGGCCAGCAACCCGGTGTGCCACAGTCGCGCCATTCCGGAGCGGGAGAGTATGCAGGTGCTCTGGTATTGTTGGTCGCGGCATTCGGCGTGGTCAGCGCATTCCGTAAAAAAGGCAATCCCTACACCCAGTTCGAACGGCGAACCGTCTTTTTCTTCTCTGCGGTCGCTCTGGTTTCAGTCCTGCTTGCTTGGGGTAGGCACGCTCCATTCTACCGGATCCTTTACGAAATGCCCTACTTCTCAACCATCCGTAACCCCATCAAGTTTATGCATCCCTTTCATATGGGATTGTTGGTGCTATTTGGTTTTGGTCTCGAAGCATTGTTTAGGGGCTACGTAAAGGAGAGCGTTCCTAAACTCACCGGTATCAAGGAAAACCTGTCTGACTGGTGGACGTCCGTGCCACAATTTGAAAAACGATGGGTCTTTGGTTCGATCGCCTCCTTCTGTCTGCTGGCTCTCGCTGCACTTATTTATGTTTCTTCTTCCGCTGAATTATTAAAACACCTTTCCCTCGCCGGCCTTACCCCGTCTAACGCAAAAGAAACAGTTCAATTCAGTCAGATGGAAGTCGGTTACGCTTTGGTGTTTGTTGGAATTGCCGTATTCACTTTAATCGTCATCTTGAGTGGTTGGTTTTCAGGACGACGCAGAGGATTTCTCGTTCTTTTGTTAGGTCTCTTTTTGACACTCGATCTGATGCGAGCGAACCAGCCTTGGATTATTTATTACAACTACAAAGACCGTTACGCTTCCAACCCAATCATCGAACTGTTAAGGGACAAACCCTATCTTCAACGTGTCACAGCCCGGATCGCCCCCTTTTCAGCCCGGCATTTTGTGACAGAACAGACCAGCTTTTTTGAAGGTGTCGTCAATACTTGGCTCCAACATCATTTTCAGTATTACAACATCCAATCCCTCGAAGTCGTCCAGATGCCTCGCCCCCCAGAAGTGGATCAGCAGTTTTTTACCGGATTGATACCCGCTCCTGATCGCCCCCCTTCGGTTCTCGTCCGGATGTGGGAGCTTTCGAACACTCGCTATCTCATCGGCGATAAAGAGGCTATCCTCAGCACCGCGCAACAACTGGATTCTGGTCACGATCGGTTCAAAGTGGTGCAAAGTTTCGACATGGTCCCCAAGTCCGGGGTTCTCGTGGATCGATTGACAATTGATGATTTAGACTGGGTTCTGAAACCGGACGGCCGCTTCGCACTCGTGGAATTCACAGGGGCGTTGCCCCGAGCAAAGCTCTACAGCAATTGGCAACAATCCACCAATGCAACCACTACACTGAAGCTTCTTGGCGCACCAAGTTTCAAACCACACGAACAAGTGATCGTCGAGGAAAGGATGCCGTTCGCTCCAACCACTGGAACAAACCTGTCAGGAAACATCACATACACCCACTACAGTCCGAAAAAAATCACATTAGCCGTCTTCAATACGGTCCCATCGCTTCTCCTCTACAACGACAAACTCACAGCAAATTGGCAGGCTATGGTGGATGGTAAACCCGAGGTCATGGTGCGGGCAAATTTCATGATGCGCGGGATCCCCATCCCAGCAGGGAACCATACGGTTGAGATGAAATACGCGCCTCCTGCGCAAGGGATTTACCTTTCAGGAGCTGGAATTCTTGTGGGAATTTTTGTGCTGGTTTTCCTCTGGTGGTCGAGCCGATCAAAACCGACAACAGTCCTCAAAAATGACTGAGGCAGGTTTGTTACTCTCCCTCTTTCAAGAACACCATTTTTACTGGCTTCGTAGCGGTCGCACTCGAAGCAAAACTGTCGAGCAGAGTTCCAGCACCCGTTTGGGACACTAAGGGTTTTGGATTCGACACCACGGTCGGCCGAAGTGCCGACCGCAACGCCCCTTCCACGAGCTCGCCGCAGTGGATCTTCATCGGTGGCAACGGGCCTAAGTCTCGTGCAAGTTCCTGACCACTCAACGCAAACGCTTCATCAACCGTTTTTCCTTTAATCATTTCGGTCGCAAGGCTCGCCACGGCGATCGCGGTCTCGCAACCAAAGGCTTGGAAGGTGGCCCTGTCGATCACCTTTTTCCCATTCTCTTCCTTGAACTTAACCCACATCCGAACCATATCTCCGCAGTTGGGACTGCCGACAGCACCGACCGCATCGGCTGACGCCATCTCTCCCATGTTCTTTGGATTAGCAATGGCCTCAGCGATTTTTTGTTGGAGATCTGGGTTCTGCATTTTCATTCCAATCGGTAGCGAGGAACGGTTTTGTCGATTTCGCAGGACCAAGCATCCACTCCTCCTCGCAAAGATCTTACATTCTTAAATCCATGACCAAGGAAATAGGCCGCAGCATCCATGCTTTTGCTCCCGAAATGATCATAGATAACCACCGGCTCTTCGCGTCCCCATTTCCCAAGTATTTCCTGCATCAATTCCTGCGTGAAGAGAACTGAACCATGAATCCTAGCTCCCTCCCATTCGTCCCGGGTCCGAATGTCGATGAGTCGAGGTGTTTGAGATGAACTCAAAGCTGCAGCAAGTTCGGTTGGGGCGATCTGCATTGCGAGGTCCTGAAGGTGACTGGATTCGATATGACGAATCACCTCTTCCACAGGCAAGTTCCCGTTTCGGGCAGCCACCTCCTCAAGAGTTTCCGTCGGTTGAAAACCGCAACTGCTGCACCCGCCGATATGGTATTTTTTAAACAAGGCGCGCTGAGCCCCGGGATAAGCCTTGAGCACCTGTTGCATCGAGTGCTTCGACTCAAGAACAAATGATGGATCCGAGCTCATGAGTTCGTCATTCGCCAAAAAACTTCTGGATTCCGCGCAACACCTCGATCAGCCGATCAACTTCCTCCGTTGTGTTGTAAAAATAAAAACTCGCACGCGAAGTGGAACTGACTCCGAGTTTTTTCATCAACGGCTGGGTGCAATGGTGTCCTCCGCGCAGTGCCACCCCTTGTCGATCTGCGAAGGTTACAACATCGTGAGCATGAATATTGTGGAGCAGAAAACTCACCAAACCCGCTCGTTGATTCCGAGGACCGAACAACCGCACTTTCCCCAGCCGTTCTAATTCTTCAAAGGCATACGCTCCAATCTCAGAGTCGTGCTGGGCGATTCGGTCGCGTCCCACGGCATCCAAATAGTCCATGGCAGCATGCAGGGCAATGGTATCTGCAATGTTTGGAGTTCCAGCTTCAAATTTGTGCGGAACTTTGTTCCAAGTGCTCTCGTGGAAATCCACGCTTGAAATCATGTCCCCGCCTCCTTGCCACGGCTCCATATCGTCAAGAAGCTCCAGACGTCCGTAGAGCAACCCAATTCCAGTGGGGGCGCACATTTTGTGCCCTGAGAGTGCAAGAAAATCACAACCCAACTCCTGCACATCCAGACGACGATGGCCTGCACTCTGCGCCGCATCAACAAACGTTAGAATCCCGCGTTTTCGCGCCTTCTCGCAGAGTTCAACTAAGGGATTGATAGTGCCGAGCGCGTTGGAAATATGGGTGAACGCCAGAAGGCGCACATTCGAGGTTAGGGAGTCTTCGAGTCGCGAGAGATCCAGCAAACCTTCATCCCCGTTCACGGGCAAAAACGCCAATTTTGCCCCGGTTCGACGAGCCAACAGTTGCCATGGAACGATGTTACTATGGTGTTCCATCTCTGTGAGGAGAATGACATCACCAGCTTTCACAGTTTGGTTTCCCCAAGCGTTCGCTAGCAGATTGATCGATTCAGTGGTTCCCCTCGTAAAAATAATTTCATCCGAGTGCGAGGCGTTGATAAAACGGGCAGCACGTTCTCTCGTTTTTTCAAAAGCAGCACTGGCGCGGTTACTGAGCTCATGAATCCCACGGTGTACATTCGCGTTGTCGCACCTGTAGAATTGGGTGAGCGCATCAATAACCACCTGTGGTTTCTGGGACGTGGCAGCGTTATCAAGATAGATCAGTGGATGACCATGCACTTGTTGATGGAGTGCCGGAAAGTCCTTCCTATATTCTGATAATGAGGGAGCTTGTTTATTCAAACGACTCCTTGGATTACATCAACCCCAGTTGTAACCGTGCGGCATCCGACATCATGCTCTGATTCCAGATCGGGTCCCAAACGACTTCGACGTGGACATCAGACACACCAGAAACACCGAACAATCGTTGCTCCACATCGCCCGCGATGACCCCGCCCATCCCGCAACCGGGTGCAGTCAATGTCATCTTTACATCAACCTTATTTCCACCTTCCTCAAGTGGGGTCACCTTACAATCGTAAATCAAACCTAGATCCACCACGTTCACCGGGATCTCTGGATCGTAACAGCTCTTCATCGCCTCCCATAATTGCTGTTCATCGACAGGACCGACGGCACCTTCCCGAGTTTTTGTAGCGGTCTTCGGCTCGATCCCGAGGGCATCGGCATCGTGTTCGCCGATGCGAGCCATCACGCCATCCCCGATTACGGTGTAAGTTCCACCCAAAGATTGAGTAATCGTTACTTCGGTTCCTACATTGAATCGGTGGGGTGTTCCCGAAGGGATCATGATCGCATCGCAATCACGTCTCAAAACAATGGGTTCTGACGAATGCATATTGTTATTCCGTAGAAACAGGTTGGTGATCTCCCTCAAGTGCAGACATTGCTGCTCTCCACCCTAGGAGAGCGCATTTCACTCGTGCAGGAAATCGGTTAACCCCAGAGAGCACCTCAAGTTTCCCCAAATGATTATTTGGTGCAATTTCTCCGGTCGTAATCATCGCGTGGAATTCATCAAATAACTGCGTGATTTCCCCTCGAGTTTTACCTTTCAGCGAGTCGGTCATCATCGACGAAGACGCCTTGAAAATGGCACACCCATCTCCCTCCCAACGCAGATCCCGCACGATATTATCTTCGGTCTTGAGAAAAATTTGCATCTGATCTCCGCAGAGTGGGTTCTGACCGCGGGCGCAGCAATTCGCACCTGCAAGCGTTCCGAAGTTATGCGGCTTCTTGCTGTGATCCATGATCACCTGTTGATAAAGATCATTGAGTTCCTCGAACATAACCTGATCCTCGGCGGGTCAGCCCCTATTCTCCCGGCTCGCGCTCGAACAAATCAAACATGATTTGATCCAACTCTGCACGTACCGGCTCGATGCTGATCCGATTGATGATATCGCTGGCGAACGCGTGAACCAACATCCGGCGAGCCGCCTCTTTGCCGATACCTCGAGCCCGGAGATAAAACACCGCTTCCTCCTGAAGCTGACCCACCGTGGCACCGTGGGTACACTTTACATCATCCGCGAAGATTTCCAACTGCGGCTTGGTTTGGATGCTCGCTTCGTCGGACAGGAGCAGGTTGCGATTAGTCTGTTTGGCGTCAGTTTTCTGCGCTTCAGGTCGGACAAATATCTTTCCGTTAAAAACTCCCTGAGCTTTGCCGTCTAAGATTCCATGGTAAAACTCGTGGCTGTTGCACCTTGGTTTAGCATGATGAATCGCCGTGTGATGATCGACCAATTGATCGCCATCGACTACATACAGACCATTCATCACGCATTCGCAACCCTCTGCATTCAAGACGGGATTGATATTCACCCGGGCGATCTTTGCCCCCATCGAAATCGAGTGTGTGACTAGGTTGCTGGATCGCGATTGATGGGCTTGAACCGTCCCCACATGATAACTCTTGGTGCTCTCTTGTTGCAGTCGGCAATGCTCCAATCGTGACTCCTCCTCCATCGCAATTTCAGTAACTGCATTCGTCAAGGTCGAGCCTTCCGTGAGGCTCTCATAACTCTCCAAGATATGCGCGTCGCAACCACGCTCAGCGAGGATAAGAACTCGCGGATGGCTGGTCGCACCTGCTTGATCCGATGTCGAAACAAAGAGCAGGTGGATGGGGAGTGTTATCCTTTGCTTACTTTTGATCCGGATTGCTGCTCCGTCCTCCAACATGGAAGTATTGAGAGCTACAAATGCGTTCTCGTCCGTTCGAGCATATTTTCCGAGATGTTTCCGAACCCAATCTACACCCGACAGCATTGCTATTTTTAGGCTGTAGATTTCCAACGCCTCGTTTCCCAAATCAGGTGAGGAAAGTTTCGACGAAAAGCACCCATCGACGAATACGAGCCGATGAACCGGCATTTGGCCAAATGTAAACCGCTCCAACTCGTCAAAACCGACGTCCCTTTTGACGGCTGAATGTGTTGGCAGAGCCGCAATCGGGGCGACATTGGTAAACCGCCACTCTTCATCCTCAGTGGTAGGGAAGCCGAGTTCCCCAAAATGCGCGTTGCCTGCTCGTCGAAGTGCGACTAGCCAAGAGGGTGCCATCGCGTCGCGCTGTTCCAACTGCTCGTAAGCAGCTAGAAAAGCTGCGTCGGCACGCGGAACTGGGTCTGCGGTCGAAGTTCTGCAACTCATGGTCACTTTGCTCCAGCCAGCGATGGGTGCCCATTCAAGCACTGAGCCCGATAATCTTCAAGAAGCCAGTCATACCCGCGCTCCTCAAGATCAAGAGCCAATAGTTTGCCGCCCGTCTTAATGATCTTTCCATCATACAACACATGCACAAAATCCGGCACGATATAGTCCAGCAATCGTTGGTAATGCGTGATGATCAACTGCGAATTGTCTGGGCGCTTGAGCTTGTTCACACCTTCGGCCACCAACCGGAGTGCGTCGATATCCAACCCAGAGTCAGTCTCGTCCAGAATCGCCAGCTTTGGTTCCAGCACTGCCATCTGAAAAATCTCGTTCCGCTTTTTCTCTCCCCCTGAAAAACCCTCGTTCACCGGACGGTTCAATAGCGACTGGGGTAACTCCAGAACTTTCATCTTCTCCTTCACGAGACTCAGAAAATCGAGCGCGTCCAATTCAGGTTCACCACGATGCTTCCGGACTTCGTTGAAAGCCGCTTTCAAGAAATAGGTGCTATTCACCCCAGGAATCTCCACGGGATATTGGAACGCAAGGAACACCCCCGAACGAGCCCTTGACTCAGGCTCCATTTCCAATAAGTCCAAGCCGTTATAGATTACTTCCCCTTCGGTCACGTCGTATTCATTCCGACCAGCGAGCACTTGGGCTAACGTACTTTTGCCACTCCCGTTCGGCCCCATGATCGCATGAACCTCCCCAGGCTGAATCGATAAATTCAGTCCCTTAAGGATCTTTTTTCCTTCAACCTCCGCATGCAGGTTCTTGATTTCCAACATATTCAAACGCTTAACAATTAAATCTAATCTGCAACCATCCGAGTCTTATCCAACGCTTCCCTCTAAACTCACTCCCAAAAGTTTTTGAGCTTCCACGGCAAATTCCATCGGTAATTGCCTAAAAACCTCTTTGCAATAACCGTTCACGATCATGTTGATCGCGTCCTGCGTCGAGAGACCTCGCTGACGACAGTAGAATATTTGGTCTTCGCCGATCTTTGAAGTCGAGGCCTCATGCTCCACAGTGGAACTCGTATTTTTAACCTCAAGGTAAGGAAAAGTATGAGCACCACACTTGTCACCCAACAGCAACGAATCACATTGCGAGAAGTTCCGAGATCCACTAGCACTCCGCATCACCTTCACCTGACCTCGATAACTATTCTGTCCCCGCCCAGCCGAGATTCCCTTTGAAATGATGGTGCTTTTCGTGTTTTTTCCGATATGCACCATTTTGGTTCCGGTGTCTGCCTGCTGATAATTCGTGGTCAATGCCACGGAATAAAATTCCCCAACACTTTGGTCACCTTTCAGGATAACACTCGGATACTTCCATGTAATCGCAGAACCCGTTTCCACCTGAGTCCATGAGATTTTAGAAGCTACCCCTTTGCACAACCCGCGTTTCGTCACAAAGTTATAGATTCCCCCTCGGCCCATCTCGTCTCCCGGATACCAATTCTGGACCGTCGAGTATTTAACTTCGGCCCGATCCATCGCTACGATTTCCACAACCGCCGCGTGCAACTGATTCGTATCCCGGCGCGGCGCGGTGCAACCCTCAAGGTAGCTCACGGTGGAACCTTCCTCCGCAACAATCAGCGTCCGTTCAAACTGCCCTGTATCCACCGCGTTAATTCGGAAGTAGGTCGAAAGTTCCATCGGACACTTCACACCCTTGGGGATAAAACAAAACGACCCATCGCTATAAACCGCGGAATTCAACGCCGCAAAAAAATTGTCGGTGTAAGGCACGACCGATCCCAAGTATTTTTTGATCAGCTCTGGATGCTCCTTCACAGCCTCACTGAATGAGCAAAAAATAATCCCTAATTCCCCCAATTTACCCTTAAAAGTCGTCGCCACCGAAACGCTATCAAACACCGCATCCACTGCGACACCCGCCAACCGCTCCTGCTCCCGAAGGGGGATGCCCAGCTTTTTGTAAGTCTCAATCAGCTTTGGATCTACTTCATCCAAACTCTTCGGCCCATCCGTTTTTTGCTTTGGTGCCGAATAATAGATGATGTTCTGATAGTCGATTTTTGGATAATGAACATTCGGCCAAACCGGTTCCTTCATCGTCAGCCAATAGCGATACGCTTTCAGTCGCCATTCGAGTAAGAATTCCGGTTCCCCTTTTTTGCGCGAGATCAAGCGGACCGTGTCCTCCGACAGTCCTCGCGGAGCAGCGTCCGACTCAACATCGGTCACAAAACCGTATTGATACTCTCGATTTACAAATTGTTCGATCGTCTCCGTGGAAGTACTCATACTCCAAACCATCCAGATAAGGGTTCGCCCCTCAAACCATCATAAATTGCGGAGGACTCCGTGACTCGCGTCCGATCCTCCCTTTGAAAATTGAATCAAAAGTTCCTAATTAGAACCATTCTAAACTAGAATCACCCCATAGAATTGTCCAGTTCTATCGCTTGGAGTTTTTTGAAGAATGGTGACGCTGTAACCCGATTAATCGCAACGGGGGCCCAAGGCAGAACCCGTGCATGCGGGGCAAGTCCCACGAAGGGAAAGGTTGTAACTAGAGATCCGATACCCCTGTGGCAGAGGAGCTAAATGAGAACTGCCGCCTGTCGGGGTTTCGATATCCAGCACCGCCCCGCAATGATCACAGTAAAAGTGACAATGCTCCCTCATATTCGGGCAAAATCGCGCCGGAGCCCGATCCAAAGTCACCTGACGGACCAACCCATGCTGCACCAAAGTGCTGAGACAGTTGTAAACCGTTGCAAACGAGAGATCAGGCATCGTCCGCTTCGCCCGTTTGAAAATCTCCTCCGCCGTCGGATGATCCCCGCTATGCGAAACAACCTCAAACACCTCCAACCTCTGAGGCGTACAACGAAGCCCAGAACTCACCAAACTACTCGTTAAGTGAGACCTCTCAAGCAAAGTTGAAGAGACAGGTATTATGCCTCCAACCCTACAATCCACGCTTGATAATGTCAATTATTCGCGACGGGCGGTCCGATTGACTAATACGGGTGCAGGAAATTCCGCTAATTCAGTCTCAACGCCATGACCAGTTCATTTGCTGTTCGGCGATTATAGTCGTCACACCGAGATTTGGCGGAGAAGAGATCAATCAAACCCCAGATGCCACACTCAGAAAATGTTAGTATTTTGATTATACCCAACCCAACCTCCCCCAACCAAATCCTGTCATAACTGAGGGATGCTAATATTAATCCGGTACCCGGGTCCTTTCTCGCGGCGGCGAATTGAGAATGGAACATCATCTTCTTGTTGTCATCTAACTCGCGAATGAGGTAGGTGATTTCGACTGGGGTTAGTTCTGCCATAGTTTTTCCTTTGTTTTTGTGTTTACCGAAAGCACTGTTTTGAATGAGTAGATTGCCACCATCCACACAGGAATAATGAGCCAGTTTGTTGCGACTGCGCGTTCAAAATCACCTCTTACTAAAAAAGCGTCTGCGGTTGAGAGACCACACCCACTGCATTTTATTTTAAACATACCTCTCCAGAGGCATGGCAACCCACCGTTTCCAGTGGACGGATTTACCCACCACCCGTAGCAAAACAACATTGGGAAAAGGAGGAATTTCACCGAACAGTATGGGGCTATAAAGGAAATCGTGTAAGTGGCCAAAGAAACCTGAGAGGATAGATGACTATGGCCATTACCGACGAAGTATTGAACGAACTACTGAAAGATTACCAGAAGCCCGAAGATTTGTTGGGTCAACATGGGTTGCTCAAGCAACTTCAGAAGCGACTCTTGGAAAAGGCGATGGGGGCGGAATTGACGGTGCACTTGGGCTATGGCAAGCACGATTCATCCGGGAGGAACTCGGGCAACTCGCGCAATGGGACCAGTCCCAAGACGCTCAAAGGAGAGTTTGGCAATCTGGAACTGGCGACACCGCGGGATCGCAACGGCACTTTCGAGCCGCAGATTGTAGCCAAGGGGCAACGGCGATTCGAAGGCTTTGATCAGGCGATCATCAG
>SXGS01332147.1_pt1 | contig 12466 bp, 7 predicted proteins | sample 3174681 | NCBI WGS metagenome assembly SXGS01 (sample SAMN11356861, study PRJNA531348) | freshwater metagenome | isolation source: freshwater sample F1-80 | place: China: Fuxian Lake, Yuxi | collected 2017-12-25
CAGGCGGCGGCGGTGGGGGCGCTGGAGGCGCCGGTCAGTGCGCGGGAAGCCCGCAAGCGGCGGGCAGCCGCACCGCCTCCGGCGGGCAAAACCCGTCAGGTACGAGGTCAGGCGGCGGCCCGAGGCACAGCATAGCACACGGCAACGCGGGGGAACCGGCCCCGCTCCCAGCACTCTCCGGAAAATCGGCTTGACTCTCTTTGGAGTATCTCCGGCGAGACTTGCGCGGTGGGGCGCTCGCCCTGGGTATCATGATGAATCTCACAGAAATAGTGTTCCAGCCGGGCTGGCCAAACGCCGGATGTTGCAGGCGCAGCCATCCCTGGCGCTGCCGCACATGGGATTGTTATTGCCGCGAGTTTCCCTCAGTCCAGTACCAACCGGTTCATCGCCGGGTAGTCGTCGTCCGACAGAAACTGGCGCTCGACCTCGCGGCCCTGGTGGAGCCGGACCCGGTACGTGAGGACGCGGCACCCGTGCTTCCCGGGATTGCGCACGCGTCGCACAGGCATCCCGGTGCGCCACGGCTGGCGAATGGAAGCCGGCACGACGGCCCCCTCCCATCGCTGGCGCACGTCGTAGCGGTCCGGCAGGGCCTCGCGGCCGGCGCAGCGGAACTCGACAAGGTCCCCATGCACTTCGGCCTCCAGGCGCACCGGCCACGGGTGGTCGTTGCGGACCCGGAGGTCAATGTTCGGGTAGGCGACGGCGGCGTCGCGGCCGGGGGGAACATAGCGGGCCAGCCAGCGGTGGCGGTGCCGCTCCCGGACAGTCAGCCCGGCGAGCAGGGCGGCGTTGTAGAGCGTAGAGGATGCCTGGCAGACGCCGCCGCCCCAACTGGGCACCAATTCGCCGTTGAAACTCACCGGCGCCCGCTTGAATCCCGAGTCGCTGGACCAGGCCCGCACCGTGCGGTTGAAGGAGAAAGTCTGGCCGGGTGCGAGCCAGACCCCATCAATGCGGCGCACCGCCAGGCGCACGTTGTGAATCTGATTGCGCGTGCGCCCCCGCAGGCTCGACGCGTACCGGGCAAGCACCACCTCCGGTTCCCTGCGGCTCGCCGCCCAGCCGACGACCCCGGCCAGGAGCACCAGCACGGCGCTCCCCAGCACAGTTCCCCGACGCAGCGTCACGGCGCCACCTCCAGCGCCGCGTCCGCACTATTCGCGCGGGTCGAGGGCGAATACATGTCCTCCAGTTGAGCCGGCAGCACTTTCAGACGGCCGGCTACCTCGGGACGCGCGTAGTACTCGATGACCCGTTCCCCCGCGGGCAGCGTGCGAATGAAGAGCGCCACCCGATCGTCCCGCACATCCATCGAGGACCACCACACACTCCACTCCCAGGGCTCCACGTCTCCGCGATCCTGCACTTCCAGGCCGGCGGGGAGCGGGTCGGCAACCATGAGGTATTCCAGCGGTTGGTCGCTGCGGATGGTGAGGCGGACAAGGATCCGGTCACCCACCCGGAACCGGGTGGTCGGGCTCCGCTCCGGCAGAACCACCGGACGGCCGTTCTCGTCCCGCCGGGTTTCCAGGCGGAAATACTCCCGTTTCAGGGACAGCCCGGGAGCGGAACTTTCCGCCGGGAAGGCGGGCATCCGCAGGCGCTGCCGCAGCGTTGCGGTCCAGTAGATCCTGGCCTCGCCATTGACCTGCACTTCCAGGCGGTTCACGTCCGCGAGTTCATTCAGCGGCACGCGTACCACCCGCTCTTCCGGCACCGGACCTTCGGGCCGCAGCACCTCAGTGTGTACCTCTTTGCCGTTGACCAGCACCGCGACCGAACCGTTCGGTTGGAGTTCGCCGCTCACCTTGAGATAGCGGGTGAGCGCCATCAGGATCCAGGCCGTGTCGCGGGTCGAGACCCAACCGGCCCCGTGACGGGTGCGGAGCAGTCGCCGGACAACTTCCGCGGCGCGGGAATCCTCTGTGTTGAGCGACAATGCCGCCAGCAGCAGCACCGCTGCGGATTCTCCGTCCTGCGAGCCGGAATCCCACCACCCGGCCCGGTGCTCCTCCCATCCCAGTCCGTTGTCGTCCTTCCGGGCGTCGTTCCAGATCCCCTCCATGAGCTGCTGCGCCCGGGTCCGTCCCGCATCATCCCCGAGCGCGACCAGCGCCAGGACTGCGTAGCCCAGCGAACGATACCGGAGCTTGCGGCCGGGACGGCCGTTCACGGCTGCCGCCCCCGCCTCGAGGTCGCTCAGGAGTTTGGTCGCCGCGGCCTTCTTGCCCGCACGCGCCAGGATCCAGGCGGCGAACATCCGGTCATCGGCGGAGTGCTTGCCGCCGTCGAAGAGGCTTTCCAACGCCCCAACGCCACTCTCATAGACGCGCGTGTTGATCACGATCCCCGCACTGCGGGCCTCCTGGAGGCCGAATACCACGTAGGCGGTCATCCAGGGGTCCGACTCGTCGTACTGCCACCAGCCCCAGCCGCCGTCGCCGTGCTGATAGCGGGCCAGGCGCAGCAGTCCCGCCTGTGTCATTGCCGGCAGCTCGGCCTCGAGTTTCGGCTGACGCAGGTCCAGCTCGCGTAGGGTGCGCCCGACCAGCACGTCCGGCAGGAAGCGGCTCATGGTCTGCTCGGTGCAGCCGTATGGGTAGCCGGTCAGGTAGTCCAGCCCGCCCAGCAACGTGCCCGCCAGCGTGGGCGCCAGGCGCACTTCGAGCTCGCCTCCCGCCGCCGCCGGGTCCTTCTGCACCGTCTGCTGGGCCGTTTCATCCCGCACCATCCCGCTCCACGACGCCGCCGTCTCGCGCTCGAACGCCCGCACGGGGACCGCCAGTTCCATGCCGTCGGCGAGGGTTCCCGAGGTTGCGGTCCCCGTCAGCACGACCTTGCCGGCCGGGCCGACCACGCCCTCCCACGTCACTCTTTCGGCAGTGCCCGGCTGCAACCGGATCTGATGCTCCGCCGCGCCGCTCAGCGTCAGCCCCTCCGCTTTCAGGGCAACCCGCACGTCGAGCGGACCCGACGCTTCGTTGTGCGCCACAGCCGTAATGCGGGCCCGATCGCCTTCCACGAACGTCCGCGGCGCTTGCAGACGTAGCGTCAACTCGCGCATCACCCGGATCGAGCCGACGCCCTTGCCGATCTGCGTAGCCGGGCTGTGGGCCACGGCGGTAGCGCGCCAGGTCGTGAGGTTGTCGGGGAGGCGCAGGCGCACCGTGGCCGTCCCCCGTTCGTCCGTGCGCAGGAACGGCTCCCAGAGCGCCGTGTCGGGGAAGTTGCGCCGCACAGCAACGTTGGAGCCCGCCTTATCAGCATCGCCGAGGTAGATCGAAGGATAGGAAAAGCTGGTATCTACGCGATTCACGCGGACCGGATAGAACGCTTCCCACAGGCCGCGCGCAGGCTCCCGGCGGATCGCGTAGATCGCCTCGTCCACGACGCCGAACGAGAACTCGGACTGTACGGGACGTCCCGCCGCGTCCGTGGTCCGCACGCGGAAGGTGGCCTGATCGCCCGGCCGGTAGACTTTCCGATCGGCATCCACCGTCACCCGCAGCCGGTGCGCGTCGGATTTCACTACCAGGCGCTTCTCGCTCGACGTGAACTCGCGGTCCCGGACCAAGCACGCGCTGATAAACACGTTCGGAGTGTAGGCTGCCCGCACCGGGATGCGGACGACGGTGGACTTCCCCTTCAGGGGGATCACCCGGCGCTCCAGCACTGACTCGGCCTCGACGGTCAAAAGGACGGCGCCGCCCGCACTGCTTGTGTTCAGCAGCACCTGGGCCGTGTCGCCCGGCTGGTACTGCTTCCGGTCCAGCAGGACGGCCAGATCCGGATAGCGTACCCCGTAGTCGCCGCCCTCGTCGGTCGTGACCCAGATGTCGGTGGACTGCACCAGGGTGTTCCCCCGGGGGTCCTTTGCCTGCACGCGCACCACCACCAGCCCCGTGCGCTTCAATGAGAGCGGCACTCGAGCTGTGCCATCCGCTCCGGTGACGGCCGTGGACTCCCCGAGAGCTTCGGTCCGCGCCCGGTTGCCTTCCCAATGTTCCGTACTGGCCGACACCTGAATGGCGACTCCGACGGCAGGCTGATCGTCCAGAGTCCGGAGACGCACCTCGACGGACGTTGGCTCACCCGGCGGCGCCACGGAACGCTCCGGGCGCACGTCCAGAGAGTATTCCCCCGGGCTGACACGGAAACTGCCGGACCCGGAGGCGGTCCGCTCGCTCAGGTCGCTGACCTCAGCCTCCAGGCGATACACATATTCTGCACCCGCTTCCTCATCCGGCTGACCCGAGGTCGGGAGGGTAAGCTGCGCAGCCCCGGCCGTATCGGTAGTGATCTCGCCGCTGTCCACCACCTCTCCGGACACCCCTTCCTCGACGTCTTCTGGTCCGAGTGCGGCTTCGTCGTCGTCCCACCAGCTCCAATGGCGGTCACGGAACAGGGTGTACCGGACGGTGCCGCCGACCACTGGTGCACCGAAGTAATACTGCGCGCGAATCCCCACCGACGCCTTGTCCCCACGCACATAGTGGTCGGAGTTCGGCTTTACCTCGACGCTCCATTCCGGCTTCCGGTAGCTGGCGACAGCAAAGGTGTCCTCGTGTTTCTCACCGGCCACCTCCACCGTGATCGCGTATTGTCCCCCCTGCGCCTCGCCCGGCAGCGGAAATGTCCCCGCGTACGATCCATACGCGTTGACCGGCAGCGAGGCGTGGTAGATCTCGGAATCCTGTGGGTCCTTTACCCAGACCTCGGCGACCCGCACATCGGGCAGAGCGTAGCCGTTGCCCTGGCGCAGTCGCACCACCCCCTTCAGCGAAACCTGATGTCCGGGCCGGTACACCGGCCGATCGGTGTAGCTAAAGACCCGGTGGCGCATCTCATCGCCGGAGTCTCCCGAGCCACGCAGGAAAGCAACGGAGTTCCCCTTGGTCGCGAACAGCGCCACCTCGTCCTCCGACGAGGTCGTGGCACGAAACTCGGCCAGCCCCTGCGCATCCGTGACCGCGGACCCGAGGCGCTTCTTCTCTCGGTAGAACACCACCTCGGCGCGGGGCACCGGCACGCCGGTTTTCAGATGCGAGGCATATGCGAGAACGGTTCCGCCGGCGGTCTTGGTCACCAGCGCCAAATCCGTGACGACGAACCAGCCCACTGCCTGTGTGGCCTCCCCCTGTGCGGTAATCAGGTAGAGGCCGGGGGGCACATCCGCAATGCGTTCCGTCTCGTAGAACACTCCCTCTGCATCGCGCTTGCGCACAGGGCGTCGCCATTCCCGTGCCATACGGATGCCGCGCGCGCGCAGGTCGGGCAAGTCACCGGGACGCGACGACGCGGAGGTGGGCTCCAATAGCTTAGTCAGGTCGCTGCCCCACGCAGGCAACAGCGCCTCGAGCTCGGCGGCATAGAGCCGCAGGCGCAGGCCTTCCCCCTGCCGGAACCCATGAAACTCCACGCGCGGCAACTCGCCCGGGAGGCATGCCCGCTGATGCACCAGCAAATTCAGGAAGGGCGCTTGCGGGGGAAGACGGACTTCCAGGTCGGTGGTAGCGGCCTCGCGCACGACCGCAGGTGTTTCTTTGTTTTCATGAGCCTGCGACTGCGGCTCCAACTCGTAGTTCCCGACGGGAAGCGCGCGGAAGCGGAACCGGCCCTCATCGTCCGCCCGGGTCCGCCGTGACGCGAGTCCGGGTGCTTCCGCCTTGGCAGGGCGTACCACCACGGCGACCCCTCCGAGCGGCCGGCCGGTTTGTTTGGAGAGCACTCGCCCCGTCAGGATTCCCTGCGGTGTTTCGGACGCAAAGCTGAATGCATACAGCGCGACCGTCAGAAGCGTGACCAGGAAGAGCGGAACAGCAGGTCGCATAGCCCCTATCATCTCTCCGATCGGCGCTCACGCAGAGCTGCTACGCCGATCCCGACGAGAATCACAATACCCAGAACCGTCAGGATCCCGATGCGTTCCCAGCGGCTGCGAATGCCCAGAGGAACCAGGAGCGGCGTACACTGCGCGGCTCCCAGCACGGCTGCCATGCCCAGCAGGCGCGTCAGCGACTGTTCGCCTTCCGACCGTCCCCGCATCGCACCGCTCACGGCTGTTCCCAGCGGCAAACCGATCAGGAGCGCCGCTTGCGGGCGCTCGCCTACGAGCAGCCAGACGGCTAGCGGGGCCAACGCCGCAGTCAGGCCGGCCAGAGCAGCACGCAGAAGGCCCGCGCCGCTGGAAACCCCGGCAGTACCGGGCAGGCGCCAACCGGCCGCCCCGGCCAGCCAGATGGGAACCAGCGCACCCCCGAGGAGCGCGGCGTGGTAGTAGAAGAACTGCGGTTCCAGTGCCTTCTGGTAACTCGCCCCCTCCTCAAACACCCGATAGAGCGTGAGCAAGAGAGCAAGTCCGACCGCATTGCCCACCAGGGAAATCCGCTGCGGTGCGTGCATCCCGGCGACGGCCAGCGCCGCTATCCCGGACAGAGCCAGCAGGCCCAGCCCGAAACCCTGCTGCAGGCGAAACGCTACAGCCGCCGCCCCGACTATCAGCAGCGCCGGCAACAGACCGCGAGTAGCATCCCACGCCGGGGGCTCGTCCGCCGAACGGCGATCATCCAGCCACGCCACCACGAGGAAGAGTACCGCTCCCAGCAAAACAATCGCGAAGATTCCGGGGGCCCGACCCAGCGTCCAGGCACACACTCCGCTCCCAACGGCGAACGTTGCCCCCACCGACACGAGGGTCGCGCCAATGCCATCTCCTGGAAACACACTGCGCAATGCCAGTCCGCCCGCCAGTACTGCGGCAATGACACCGGGCAGCATCTGCCACTCCCGAACGCCGAGCGAGCTGCGGTGAAAGGTAGCCAGGTAGGTGCATGCCGCCAGCGTGATCCCGGCGAGTGCGACACGCTCTGCCGTCGCTGCGACCGGCGCCTCGTCCTCAGCCCCGCTCGTCCCGAGACGGCGCCCCCCGAACAGTACGCCGACCGCCACACCGGCGATCGCAAATCCGCCAAGCGCCCAGAGGATCCGGCCGGGCAGGGTGACCAACAGGATGCCGACCCCGAGCACCGGAGCCGCGACCTGCGCCGCCGAACCGGTCCACCGATCGGCGGTGCTGGCCGTCCCGGGCACAGCTCCCAGCAGCACTCCAACCAGCACCGCCACTCCCCCGATCAGCAACCCCGGAGCGAGAGTGCCTCCGGAGGAGAAAGGAGGCGTTCCGGGCAGCGTCGCGAGAGCGGCGAGCATGAGCACTCCGGCCGCGGTGACCGCCTCGACCCCGAGCACAGCCGGCTGAAGCGCTCGGCGACGCGAACTACGCACTGCGGCGTAGGCGAGAACCGCCGCCGCAGTGACCACGATGAACCAGGCGAGAAGTGAGGGCGCGACAGTCATTCAGGGCGACTCTCGGGCTGATGTAGCCGCAGTTGCAGAGCAGAGAAAAACGGGACCAGGACGATACGAGCAACCAGGCAACAACATCACTGGGGTCGGATGGGAGGCGGCAACCGCCCGACGCAGCCCGCACCCGCGTCGCCCTGCACTGGGGAGACGCGCCCACATTGACGCGGCGTCAACCGCAACGTACATATGGGATCTCCAGATACTATAGTACCCTCGGAGGCGGCCCGCGTTCACACAAAATATCATGAAGCGGGGAGGACTGCACTCGCATTCGCCGTGTCCGCCGGTACGGGAGCAGCCGGTGGAACTCACAGACGCGAGACTGCATCCAATGATTATGAATCGCACCGGGAGTCCGGCAGAGGTCACACGATGAGCGTCCAGAGTTGTCTGAAATGCGGGCGACGGTGCGGCCCTGCCGTGCGCCGCTGCCCCGACTGTGGGAGCGACTGGTTTGCGCCCTATTCACCCCAGCAGCCGTCCGACACCACCCGCCTGCTGGACCCGCCCATCCCGGTGGCGGCGCCGGGCCCGGATCCCACGCTAACCTTGCCGCCACAGCCGGACCCGACGCTGATCGGGATCCCCTCGCACGACCGACGGGGAGGTGACTGGAAGCCGTTCGTGCTGGTGGCGGGAGTGCTGGGCTTCGCGCTGGGTGGAGGCGCGGTTTGGCTCGGGTACTCGGCGCGCGGCGGCCCCCCCCCTGCACCGGCCACGTCCCCGGGCTGGACCGCCCCCCCGGTCGGGCCGGCGCACACTCTGCCATCGCCCCCGGCGCCGTTGGATCCCGCACCGGCGCCGGCGCCCCCGCGTCCGTACGAGGTCTCCATCCGCTCCCGACCGGCGCCGATGCCTCCGGCAGAGCCGGGAGCCCCGTCCAGTCCTGAGACCGGATCCACTGCCCTCCCCCAGCAGCCCGCCACGTCCGGCGCCGGTGGGGGCGGACCTGCCTCCGTCCGGGTCCCGGGTCCGGAGCAACCGATACCCACGGCGCCGGCGGATCAACCCGCAGGCGAAGCACTGCGTCCCCTGCCGGATGACGCCACGGCCGTGCTGACCGTGCGCAACACTACGAACTCGGTGGTGGAAGTCCGCCTGTCCGGTCCCGCCGAACAGAATGTGACCGCCGCTCCCAATAGTGTGGTCCCCTTCCGGCTCCCTCCGGGGACCTACCGTGCGGTTGGAACGGCGGGAGGGATCTCGGCGCCGGAAGCATCCGTCGCGCTGAGGGCCGCCCGTGCCTATACCGTGACCATCCAACTGCGAACCGTAGACGGCAACAACGTGCTCGCACTGGAGACCTCCGGCGCCAACGAGTGAGAGACCACACCTCCAGGCGATTTGCCTCTGCGACATTTGCAGCAGTGGACGAAGTACGAGAATCAGATCATGCCCACCTTCTTGCAACCCGCGCCCCTCGGCCCCCGCAGCCTGCCGCCGCCGCATCCGACCGACGCCCTTACCGCACCGGCGGAGCTGCCGGGTGACCCGGCGGCGGCGGTGCGGGCCGCTCCGAACGAGCGGGACCGGTATCCGGGCGAGCACTACCGCCAGCCGCTGCCGATCACCGTGCCGCCGGCCTGGGCCACCCCGCAGGATCGGGAATGGTACGTGTGTCACGAAGAAGAGAACATGTCCGAGAAGATCCGGCACTCGCAGAACAAGAATTTCACCTACTTCACCATTGCGGCGCAGGGCCTCCCTCGGTTTACGATCATCGAGATGGAGTTGTACCCGGACCAGGGGTCTTCCCGGCACGTCATCCCGGACCTGATGGTCACGGGGGGCCCCCCGGCGGATGCGGACGGAGCTTCGTACCTGGCATGGAGCGACCCTCCGATCCACTTCATCCTCGAAGTGGTGTCGGCGCGCAACACCCGGGCGCACCTGCAGGACAAGCGGGCGCTGTATGAGCGGCTCCGAGTGACGGAATATCTGGAGCACGATCCGTACCGGCGCACGCTGCACCTCTGGCGCCTGAGCGAAGGGCAGTACGCGGAGGCGCCTGCGGATGCGCGGGACCGGTATTGGAGTGAGGAAACACAGCTATTCTACTCACTCGATGGAGCGGGTGACCTGCGACGGGAAGACGAACACGGACAGGAGTGCCTCTTGCCCGACGCCCAGGCAGCCCGTCTGGCGGAGGAAACGCAACAGCGGGAACTGGCGGAAGCGCGCGCGGCGGCCGCAGATGCCCGGGCCACAGAAGAGGCCCGCCGACGGGCAGCGCTCGAGGTGCGTCTCGCGGAGATGGAGGCCCGGTTGGCCCGTCTGGCGGAACTGGAGGCGAAACTCGCCCGTGCAGGGGAGACCCCCGCGGCCGGTGCCGATCCGCCGGAGTGAACTCCCCCTCGCTTACCCCTCGGAATAGTGTGGAGGGATGAGCGTGCCCGGTGCGCAACGAGTTTCACAAGGTATGTGCCGGGATGCGGATGCAACTCCACCCGGCCCTGCATCCTGGAGAGGCTATGGTCGCGGAGATCATTTCGGTCGGCACTGAGCTACTGCTGGGGCAGATAGTGGATACGAACGCGGCCTACCTGGGCCGGACGCTCGCCGGCCTCGGCGTGGACCTCTACTACAAGAGCACGGTCGGCGACAATGAGGGCCGGGTGCTCGACACGCTTTCGCGGGCCCGGTCGCGGGCCGATCTCATCCTCACCAGCGGGGGCCTGGGGCCGACCGAGGACGATCTCACGAAGGAGTGCATCGCGCAGGTTTTCGGCGAAGACCTGGTATTGCATGAGCCGTCACTTGAGGAGCTTGAGGCCTTCTTTGCCCGACGGGGAGTTCCGATGCCCCCCCGCAATCGGAAACAGGCGCTGATCTATCGCCACGGGCGCCCGATCCCCAATCCGAACGGCACGGCTCCGGGTGCATTGCTCGAAAAGGACGGAGTGATCACCATCTCACTCCCCGGGCCTCCCAATGAGCTCATTCCGATGGTCGAGAACCATGTGGCGCCGTTTCTCACGGAGCGCCTCTCCGGAACGCGCCAATTCCTGGTCACGCGCGTGCTCCGGTTCATCGGCATCGGCGAGTCGGCGTTGGAGCAGGAGGTGCTGGACCTCCTGCACGGGACCAATCCGACCCTCGCACCCCTGGCACACACCGGGGAAGTCCATTTGCGGATGGGGGCGAAGGCGGCAAGCGTGGAGGAGGCCGAGACGCTGCTTGCCCCATTGGAGGAAGAAATCCGGCGGCGCGCGGGGCGCTACCTCTACGGGACAAATTCCACCTTGCTCGAAGACGCCGTAGTGACGCTGCTCCGCGAACGAGGGCTGACCGCAGCTACCGCCGAAGGCTGCACCGGGGGACTCCTCGGCGGGCGTCTCACGCAGTCCGATCCGGCGGAAAATGTGGTGCTGGGCGGTTTTGTGACGCCGGGGCCGGCGGCCCTGACCGGGATTCTCGGCCTCTCGCCCGAACTGATTGACCGGCATGGCATCGTCAGCGGCCCGGTGGCCGAAGCGATGGCCGACGCGGCGCGGCGCCGGGCTGGGGCCGATATCGGCGTGGCGATCACCGGGCAGGCAGGTCCGGACGGCGGCGGCGCCCGCGGTTTGGTGCTCGTCGGCCTGGCGCAGAGTGACCGCACGACTCACTCCGAACATCACTGCATCGGCATTCGGGACACCGTTCGTCGTCGAGCCACCCAACTGGCGCTCCAGCAGCTTCGAGAGGCACTGCTGGATGTCTGAGCCCGCTTCGGGAACCACCGAGCGTCTCTTCGTGGCAGTGTGGCCCCCGGACCCCGTGCGGGTCGCTGCCACAGACGCGATGCGCGCCTGTCGCGGCGCCGGAGACGTAAAGTGGGTTGCCGACTCGCAGCTCCACCTCACGCTTAAGTTTCTGGGTGAAGTCACCCCCGAGCAGCAGCGGTCACTCCCGGCCGTCCTCCAGGAAATAGCGAACGACTTTTCGCATTTCATGGTACACTTGTCGGGTGTCGGCGCGTTTCCGGACCTCCGGCGACCCCGGACACTCTGGCTTGGCCTGGAACCGTCGCCGGACATCCAGGCACTGGTGGACAGAGTAGAAGACGGGATGCTGCAGGTGCGGATTCCGCGGGCGGATGCCCCCTACCGGGCACATCTCACCCTGGGACGGGTCCGCTCCGTCCGGGGCGCAGCGGCGCTGAGCGCTCGTTTCTCCGCGTGGCGGGGCGAACGAGTGGCGTGGCCCGTGCAGACCATCACACTGGTGCGGAGCGAACTGCGCACCGGGGGAGCAGAATACACCACCCTGGGGAGCTGGGCTCTCCGGGCCGACGGCGCGGAGGGCCAAACAGAATGAGGGGATCAAGTCGAACCGCCGGGAACCGGACGAGTGAGGGGACTACGACAATGGACAAGATGAAGGCGCTGGAGTTCGCGGTCGGCAGCATCGAGAAGAAGTTCGGCAAGGGTTCCATCATGCGGCTCGGCAGCCGGCCGAACCTGGCCATTGAGGTCATCCCCACCGGAGCGCTGTCGCTGGATCTGGCGCTGGGGGTGGGTGGGCTGCCGCGCGGGCGGATCGTCGAAATCTACGGCCAGGAATCTTCCGGGAAGACCACGCTCGCATTTCACGTCATCGCCGAGGCGCAAAAGCAAGGCGGTGTTGCGGCGTTCGTGGATGCCGAACACGCCGTGGATCCACTCTACGCCCGCAACCTGGGCGTGGACATTGACAACCTGTTGATCTCCCAACCGGACACCGGGGAAGAGGCACTGGAGATCATGGACGCGCTCGCTCGCAGCGGAGCGCTGGACGTGATTGTGCTGGACTCGGTCGCGGCGCTTGTCCCCAAAGCGGAAATGGAAGGGGAGATGGGCGATAGCCACATGGGGATCCAGGCCCGCCTGATGAGTCAGGCGCTGCGCAAACTCGGAGGCACGGTCTCCAACGCCAATGCCGTCTGCATCTTCATCAACCAGATCCGCGAGAAGATCGGCGTGATGTTCGGCAATCCGGAGACAACTCCCGGAGGACGCGCATTGAAGTTCTGGTCGTCCGTGCGCCTCGAAGTCCGGCGCGTGGATACCGTCAAGTCCGGAAGCGACGCCGTCGGCGCGCGCACCCGCGTCAAAATCGTGAAGAACAAGGTAGCACC
>SXGS01632778.1_pt1 | contig 12464 bp, 9 predicted proteins | sample 3174681 | NCBI WGS metagenome assembly SXGS01 (sample SAMN11356861, study PRJNA531348) | freshwater metagenome | isolation source: freshwater sample F1-80 | place: China: Fuxian Lake, Yuxi | collected 2017-12-25
GCAAATCCGATTCCCGGGGTATCCGGTCCCCCGAGATCCGCAACGAGCCCGTCGTACCGGCCACCCCCACCGATGGCGGTGTGTGCAGCAGTGAGGCTGGTCGAGACGAACTCGAACGTGGTGCGTCGGTAGTAGTCCAGACCGCGCACGAGTCGATCGTCGACCAGGAACGACACCCCGGCTGTTCGTAGCGCCGACTGCACCGTCGCAAAATGCTCTGCGGCAGCAGTGCTGAGATGATCGGCCATCCGCGGTGCGGCGGCGATGAGTTGGGCATCCTCCGAACGTTTCGAGTCGAGCACCCGAAGCGGATTTCGCTCCAGCGTCGCACGGCTCTCGGCGGAGAGCGCATCGATGTTCGACGAGAAGTACGTACGGAGTGCCGACGCATAGCGATCGCGATCTCCGGAGTCACCGAGCGAGTTCAGGGTGAGTTGAATACCTGCAAGTCCCAGCCGCCGATAGAACTCCATCGCCAGCGAGATGACTTCGGCGTCAAGCTGCGGGTCGTCGACGCCCAGTACTTCCACGCCAACCTGATCGAACTGGCGGTACCGACCTTGTTGGGGCTTTTCATATCGAAAGTTCGGCCCGGCATACCAGACCTTCCACGGGGTTACCGGTCGATGCTCGACGTACGCGCGGCACACGCTTGCGGTTTGTTCCGGTCGAAGCGCGACACGCCGACCACCTTTGTCCTCGAAGTCGTACATCTCCTTGGTGACGATCTCCGTGCTCTCACCAACGCGCAAGAAGACACCGAGATCCTCGAACATCGGCGGAATGATGTGGGAAAATCCGGCTGGTTCGACGACATCGGCAAACACCTGCTGAAAATGGCGCCAACGAGCCGAATCCGGCGCGAGTATGTCGCGTGTACCAGGGCTAGTTGCGAACGATGGCACGCGCCAAGGCTAGTTCGCAGAGGGATGCGTGGAGCCGATATCGCCTTGATCAGCGGTGCCCGGCAGCAGTCGATAAGCGTCGTAAACGCCGTCGATGTTCTTGATGATGCGCAACATCGCTTCCAAATGGTTGGGGTCCGAGAACTCGAACTCAAAGCGCATGCGAGCAACTCGGTCGGAACCCGTTTGCGTGGTGCACGACACGATGTTGACACGTTGGTCGGACAGTGCATTGGCAACGTCGCGCAGGAGTCGGGTGCGATCAAGGGCGACGACCTCGACGGCCGCCACGAACGTATCGTTCGGGGCAAGACTTGCCCACTCCACATCGATGACCCTCGCCGACTGTTCCGACATGAGCGACAATGCGTTTGCGCAGTCCACGCGATGCACGGTGACCCCTCGACCACGCGTAATGAAACCCATGATCTCGTCGCCAGGAACAGGGGTACAACACTTTGAGAGCCGTACCAGCACATCGTCGAGACCTTCGACATACACGGCGTTCTTGTTCTTTGTGCTACTGGAACGTGTTCGAAGTGCAGGCAATGCATCGGCTTCGCCAGTGGTGTCCGAGCCCTTGAGAGCTTCGACCAGACGAGTTGCGAGGGCACGCGCCGCGACCTTCTTCTGCCCAATGGCCGCCAGCAAGCCATTGAGATCTGCGTATCCGAGAGCAGTGATTTCCTTGGCCAACTCCGGCGAGGCTTCCACCCGACGCATGGACAAGCCAGCGCGACGGAGTTCTTCCACGAACTCGTCGTGGCCTTCGTCGACCATGTCTTCGAGTTGCTCACGAGTCCACCACTGTTTGATCTTGTTCTTGGCCTTCGTAGAAGCCACGAAGTCCAGCCAGCCCTGCGATGGCCCGGTTCCTTCCGCCTTGGATGTGAGCACTTCACAGGTATCACCCGATGACAAGCGGAAGTCGAGCGCCACCAATCGACCGTTCACCCGAGCACCAACGCAGGAATGTCCGATCTCGGTGTGCACTGCATACGCGAAGTCGACGGGCGTGGAGTTGAGCGGCAATGACACCACGCGACCCTTCGGAGTGAAGACGAAGAGTTCGTCTTGTTCGAGATCGGTCTTCAGTCCCTCGAGGAATTGACGCGGATCCGAAACCTCACCCTGCCAATCGATGATGCGATTGAGCCACTCCACTTCCTGTGGTGTGGCTGCATCCTTGTACGCCCAATGTGAAGCCACTCCCCACTCGGCACGCTGGTGCATCTCTCGGGAGCGAATCTGCACCTCGAGCGTCTTTCCATCCGGGCCGATCACGGTGGTGTGCAAGGACTGATACAGATTGAATTTCGGCATGGCGATGTAGTCCTTGAAGCGTCCGACCACCGGTTTCCAGTGACCGTGAATGACGCCGAGCGCCCCGTAACAATCGCGCACGTCGTCGACGACGATGCGAATCGCCATCAGGTCGAAGATGTCATCGAACTCGCGACCCTTTTGCACCATCTTTTCGTAGATACTCCACAGATGCTTTCCTCGGGAAGTGAGCTCGGCCTTGATCTTGACGCCGCTCAGCATCTTTTCTACCTGACCCAGGACACGCGCCAGGTAGATGTTGCGCTCGGGCGCACGAGTCGACACGAGATGCTCAACCTCTGCATAACGCTTCGGATAGAGCGCAGCAAACGAGAGGTCTTCCAACTGCTGTTTGACTTCCTGCATGCCCAGTCGGTGAGCAAGCGGTGCATAAATATCGAGAGTTTCTTGTGCTACTCGCAGCTGCTTCTCTGGACTGCTCGATGCGAGGGTTCGCATGTAGTGCAGGCGATCGGCAAGTTTGATGATGAGCACCCGCAAGTCGCGAGCCATCGCCACCAGCATCTTTCGCATGGTGGCGGCTTGTTGGGCCTCCTGCGAGTCGAACTGCAAACGATCGAGTTTGGTGACGCCATCGACGATGGCTGCCACCTCGTCGCCGAACGCCTGAGTGATGTCGGCAAGCGTCAGCTCGGTGTCTTCGACGGCGTCGTGCAAGAGCGCCGCAATGATCGAGGCTTCATCCAGACCGATGTCGGCGACGACACTGGCAACCGCCACTGGATGGGTGATGTACGCCTCCCCGGTGGTGCGAGTCTGATGTCGGTGGGCTTCACGCGAGGTGTCGTAAGCGCGGTTGATGTTGGTGATGGCACCCTTGGGATGACGCCGCTTGTAGATCGCAAGCAGTGGCGCGAGTTCGTGCGCGGTGGTGGACTGCTGGCGCCGCCATGGCAGCACCCGGGAACCGGTTGCCATGCGTCAAGTCTACGAAGGGTGGAGGTCTAGCGGCGACGGCGCTTGCGCGGACGCGGTGGATGTGTGAGCACGTTGCTGGACGTGTTCTTCAACACCGAAGACTCGCGCGATACCTGCGACTCGGCAGCTGCCTTCTGAGCAGCACGCGTCGTGGTGTGCTCATAAAGTGCCGCCATTTCGGCACCCTGCGCCACGACACCGGCCACGCTGGCGTATTTGGGTTCGCGATTCTTCAGAATCGCCACGAGTGGAGTGGCGATGAAAATCGATGAGTACGTTCCCGTGAGCATTCCCACCAGCAACGCGATGGCAAACTCCTGCAAGTTGGTGGCACCCATGATGAACGAGCCGACCACCAACAAGGACATCACCGGTAGTGCCGATGAAAGCGTGGTGTTGAGCGATCGGGCCAACACCTGGTTGGACGACACGTTGACGATGTTGCCCATCGACATCTTGGAGGTTGCGAAGCGATCGATGTTCTCCCTCATCTTGTCGAACACCACGACCGTGTCGTAGAGCGAGTACCCCAGGATGGTGAGGAAAGCCACGACCGTGGCCGGGGTTACTTCAAATCGGAAGATGGCATAGACACCCACCGAAACGAGTACGTCGTGGGCCATCGCAGCGATTGCCGCCAGCGCCATCTTCCACTCGAATCGCCACGCGATGTACAACGACACCAGCACGAAGAAAACCAGGAGCGCACGAATTGCTTTGAACGTGATGCTGCGACCCCATGACGAGCTCACTGCAGCAACGCTGACCTCCTGTGGTTCCAAGCCGGCTCGTTCTGCCAATGCAGATTGCACAGCAACTCGAACCTCGTCGGGTTGGTCACCTACTTGCACACGAATGCGCTCACCCTCGATGCCCTGCAGCGTCTGCAACTTGGCGTTCGCAGTCTCGATGTCGTTGGCTTCGAGCACTTCCTTGACGGCGTCCTGATCGAGCGTGGCCGTCGCTGGCGCTTCCCATGCAACTCCACCCTTGAAGTCGATGCCGAGGTTGAGTCCCCCGAACACCAGCACGATGATCGTTGCCAACATGAAGGCCCCCGACACCACGAATGCAGGCTTGCGCTTGCCGTAGTAGTCGACGGTGGTTTCACCACGATAGAGACGACCGAATGCCGAACCGATACTCATGAGATCGCCTCGACGGTCTTGGATTGTTTGATTCCCAACATTGAGCGCGTCGACATGAATTTGCTTCGCGCCAACAACAACATCGCCGGTCGGGTGAAGAACCACACGATGACCACGTCAGCCAGGGTCGCCAAGCCGAGGAAGAACGCAAAACCGCGTACCGATCCGACGGTCAACCACCACAGCACGGCAGCCGCCAGGAACGACACGGTGTCGGCTGCAAGTACGGTTCGCCACGCTCCCTCGAAACTTCGTTGCGCGGAGTTGCGCAGGGTTCGACCAGAGGCGAGCTCGTCCTTCAAACGTTCGAAGAACACGATGTAGGAGTCCACTGCGATTCCGATCGACACGATGATTCCTGCGATTCCCGACAGCGAGAGCGCCAAACCATTCGACTTCGAGAGATACGTAATGATCGAGAACTGCAGGCTGATCGACACGGCCAATCCGACGAACACGATGACCGCAACGAACCGGTAGTAGGCCAACATCAAGAGGAACACGAGCGCCAGACCCACCAGACCGGAGATGATGGCCGCTCGCAGTGAGTCGCTGCCGAGCGTTGGAGACACCGTCTGCACCTGGGACACTTCGAACTTCACTGGAACTGCGCCGAACTCGAGAACCTTTGCAAGATCACGAGCGTCTTGCTCCGTGAAATCGCCGGTGATTTGCACTTCGCCGCCGGAGAACACGGGCTCCTGCACCACAGGAGCGGAGATCACCTCACCGTCAAGCACGATGGCAATTTGTGCCGTTGGGCAGGTGTTGTCGCGCGAATAGCAACGCGAGGTGAGCGCGTTCCAGATGTCTTCACCCGCGGCACCACCCCGAAGTTGTACGACCACGGACCAATTCGATCCCTGGATGTTGGCGGACGCGTTGTTTTCGAACACCAAGCCGGTCGCAGCCACTGGACCAACGAGATAGGCAGAACCGTCGCGACCAAGGAGCACCTCGGAACCGTCAGGCAACGCGCTCGTGGTGGTGGCGTCGGTGGCGGGCACCGTGGTGTCCGTTGACGGCACGGTGGTGTCGGTGGCAGGCACCGTGGTGTCCGATGACGGCACGGTGGTGTCTACCATTGGGCGCGCACCACGCGACTCGCCAGGCCCGCCTTCGTCGGGAACCGTCGTCTCACTGGGCACGGATGTACCAACAGGAGTGGTGGTGGGTGTCGTCGGCGTCTGCGTGCCCGCGGCATCGGTTCCTGCGGTGGGGTCGATGGAGCCTTGTTGCAACACCGGTCGTAGCTGCAAGTCGCCGGTGCGACCAACGATGTCGAGGGCGCGCTGCTGGTCCTTTACGCCTGGAAGGTTCACCACCACGGTGTCACCCTGACGAATGATCTCCGGTTCCGCCACACCAATTGCGTCGACGCGCGATCGAATGATTTCCACCGCAACATCAAGGGCAATTGCGTCGTACTCTCCCTCTGGTTGCAACGTGATGGATGCACCACCCTGCAAGTCGAGACCGAGCGACGGTTGATCTCCCGTACCGATGGTGAGGCCAATGGTCACTGCAGCGACGAGCACGATTCCGATCAACGACGCGAACAAACGACGTTTCATTAGGCGATCCTCACCGACACCATCATCACGAGCTCGACTACCGCGGCTGACGCCTGGAAGTTACTGCTTGTCCTTGTCGCTCGAGCCGTCTCCGGCTGCTTTTTCAGACTTCTTTGACTTCTTCGCCGGTTTTGGCTGCGCGATCGGCGAACCGTCCATGTTCACGCGGCTGCCAACGGAGCCCTTCATCACCTGTACTTGTACTCCTTCGGCGATCTCCACCCACAAATAACGATCCTCGACGCCGGTCACCACTCCGATGATGCCGTTGGTCAACAGCACCGAATCATTGATCTGGATCGCGCTCTGGAGTGCTGCTGCTTCCTTTTGGCGCTTGCGCTGGGGGCGCAACAGCAGGAAGTACATCACCACGAAAATGAGAACGAGGGGCAACAACCCAAGGATTCCACCACCGGATGAGCTGGAGGTTTCTTCGGCTAGGAGCGTGTTGAAAACGAGGCTGGACATGGTGGCTTACGCTACCGTCGCCCATACCTCCAGCACCTGCTTTCGCAAGGACTGAAATGTTCCAGCGATGATGGCGCTTCGTGCGCGGTCCATGAGTGACAGTGTCCATGCCACGTTGTGATACGACACGAGTCGCGAAGCCGTCGGTTCACCAACTTGGAAGAGATGGCGAATGTAGCCACGCGAGTGGCGTTGGCACACCATGCAGTGGCAGTCGACGTCGATCGGATCATTGGTCTCAATGAACTCTGCCCGCTTGAGATTCACCCGACCCTGGGAGGTGAGCGCAGTGCCGTGTCGTCCAAGACGAGTTTGCAACACACAGTCGAACTGATCGACTCCGAGCGCAATCGCTTCGATCATCGACGCCGGATCACCAACACCCATCAAGTAGCGCGGCTGGTCAGTGGGCAACTCGGCCAAAGCCGCAGCGAGTGCCGGCAACATCTCTTCGCGGGTCTCCCCGACGGACAAACCGCCGATTCCGTAGCCGTCGAAGTTCAGCGACGCAATCTGCTGTGCACTCTGCCGACGCATTCCCTCGTCGATTCCGCCTTGCACGATGCCAAAGAGTGATTGATCCGTGCGCTGATGTGCGGCTCGCGCACGCGCCGCCCACATCGTGGTGCGACGAAGGGCTTCTCGTACCACGTCGATAGTGGACGGCAGTGGCGGACACACATCGAGTGCCATCTGAATATCGGCGCCAAGTTGCTCTTGCGTGGCGACGGCGGATTCGGGCGTGAATCGATGCTTCGATCCGTCGTACGTGGACACGAACGTGACGCCATCATCATCCACGTCGGGTTCGAGCGAGAACACTTGGAAGCCACCCGAGTCGGTGAGCGTCAAACCCTTCCACCCAGAAAATGCCCCAAGGCCTCCGAAGTTGGCAACGGTCTGCGCACCCGGTCGCAACATCAAGTGGTAGGTGTTGCCCAACACGATTTGCGCACCCAACTGTTCGTAGTCCTGTGCGCTCAAGTACTTGATTGCTCCGCGGGTTCCCACCGGCATGAACGTGGGCGTCACATACGTGCCGCGAGCCAGCGTGACAATACCTGCACGCGCTGCGCCATCGATGGAGCTGATTTCCGCGTGTGCCCGAAACATCGTCGCCAGACTACGTGTGCCGACTCGTCGACTGCGTCAACTGCGCGAACGGTCGAGCAGCATTGCGTCACCAAACGAGAGAAAGCGATAGTGCTGTTCCACGGCATGTTCATACAACCTTCGCCAGCGTTCGCCGACGAAGGCATCAATCATCAACAACAACGTGGTGCGCGGCATGTGGAAATTCGTGAGCAACACATCCACATGCTGAAACGAAAACCCACGGGTGATGAACAAATTCGTGCGGCCCGAAGCTTGGCCTGTGGCACCAACGGATTCAAGCGCTCGCGTGGCTGTCGTACCGACGGCTACGACACGACGTGCCGACTGCACCATGGCAAGGGTTTCGCTCGGTACGTGATACGACTCACTGTGAATCACATGCTGCCTCGGGTCGTCGACCGTGACTGGCGCAAAGGTGTCGAGCCCAACAACGAGTTCCACGGACACCGTGGGGATTCCCATCTCGCGAATTTTCCCCAGCAATTCGGGCGTGAAGTGCAAACCGGCAGTAGGCGCAGCAGCCGACTTGGCCGCGCGTGCATACACCGTTTGATATCGGTTCGAATCGTCCAAACGCTGCGAGATGTAGGGCGGCAGTGGCATCTCCCCGTATCGGTCGATGAGTGCGTTTGGGTTGGGGTGGACGAATTCAATACGAAACGTGTCGCCCTTGACGCCACGTCCCCGCACGACGACGAACTCGGATCCGTCGGCGCTATGCAGCACCTCACCCGGTTTCATCTTGCGTCCGGGTCGCAGCAATGCTTCCCACGTTTGGTGTGAGTCATCCAGCGGTTCAAGCAGCAAGACCTCGACGGCTCCCCCGCTTGATCGCGAGAGATGGAGCCGTGCCGGCACCACCTTGGTGTCGTTCACGACGAGCACGTCACCGTCCCGCAGGAATTGTGGCAGGTCGCGCACGATTGCGTCGCGTGGCGCATCGGATCCTTGATCCACCAGCAAGCGTGCCGAATCGCGCGGCTCGATCGGAACTTGTGCGATCAGTTCCGCTGGAAGGTGATAGTCGATGTCGGAGAGTTGCACTATGCGCCGAACATGCGATGGAGTCGAAGTCGCGTTCCAATCCACACCGCGCCAAGAACCACCGCAGTGAACACGATGCCCGAGACGGCGAATGCCTGAGTCCCCGAAAGCAATACACCGACGGTGCAACCAAGAGCAGTAAGTGAGCCCCAACCCAGCAGAACACCCCCGACGAACGCCGTGACGGAGTTACCCACGGTCGGTTTTTGCACCTTGAATCGACCACCACCTACTGCAACCGCAAACGATGCGATGACGAGCCCAATCACGAGCCAACCGTTGTTGGTGATGGTGCTCGACACCAACGCCACGCAACCACGCATCATGTCGATGCCGTGCAGCACCTCGGGCAGTGCATTACGAGAGTCAAGAACACTGCGACTCACGGTGCTCAGTTGCGAGGTAACCCCCAACGGGGTCGTGCGAAGATACGCCGCGATACCAATGCCGCCAACGATTGCGCCGGTGGCAACGGGCGACCAGCGACGCACCAGCAGCACGTCTCGAAGATCTGCCGCGGTGTGAACCCGTGCGGTGGGTGGCGATTCGGTCGTGCCGTCAGGTGTTCGATCCCAACGAATGAGAAGCCACGCCAACAACGCAAGCACTGCAAGCGTCAGCACCAGCGAGCCCGAATAGCCGAACCATCTCGGCAACCACAGCACAGGGCTTTCGCTGACTTGCTCGAGATAGAGCGTGTTCCAGGTGAAGAAGCCCAATCCGAATCCGACCAGCGAGCCGACGAGTGCAGGAATTGCCCGCAGATAGCCCTGGCCGATGCGATACAAATGCCCACTGATACACGCACCCGACAGCACCATCCCGATACCGAATGTGAATGCACCGAGTACCAGCGGAATGCTGACCGGCGAGATGTGTGCCGCCGGTGGCAGTCCCTCACCCTTCGGATTGGGCAAGTACAAACCGAACATCAACGCATAGCCGATTGCCCCGACAGCAAGTGCCGTGACGATCGACAGCATCTGACGCGATTTCTTCTCTTCGAAGGTTTCGCGGAAGATGCAAAAGAAACAGAAACGTCCGCGTTCGAAAGCTATGCCGAGTGCCGCCCCAATCAGGAGCGATACCGGAGCGTTCGGGTCCGTGGACTCGCCCTTTGCCAACCAAAAAGCCAGTGCCAACAACGCCACAAGGGCGCCGAGGGCAAACCACAACGAGCGAAGACTGTTGGCTGCGACGTTCATCCCAGCCAACAGTCTTGCGGATTCCTCTCGAATGTCAGTGACGAACTCAGCCCTTGCCCCACACCGTGCCGGTTGGATTTACGATTGGCACCCCGACCGCGTTGCCGTATTCGGTCCACGATCCGTCGTACAGCTTCACGTCGTAGCCGAGGATCTCGGAGAGCACGAACCAGGTGTGAGCTGCGCGCTCGCCGATTCGGCAGTACACCGTGACTTTCTTCTTGCCATTGATTCCCTTGGCGTCGTAGATGGCCTTCAGGTCGGCAACTGGACGGAACGTACCATCCGGGGCCACTGCGGTTGACCACGGAACGTTCTGTGCACCAGGAATGTGCCCGGCACGAATCGCCAGTTCCTGGAAACCCGCAGGTGCAAAAATCTTTCCACTGAATTCATCGGCAGAACGAATGTCCACCAGCTTGGTGGTCTTGTCGATTTTCTTGGCGATCTTCACGACATCGGGAAGGAACGCCCGAAGGTTGGTGTTCGCCGTCGTAGCGGTGAAGTTGCCGGGTCGCAGGGATGGCACGACCGGCGTCATGGCACGACCATCCTTCACCCACTTGTCACGTCCACCATTGAGGATGCTCACGTTCTGGTGACCATACGTGCGGAAGATCCACACGCCCCACGCGGCGAACCAGTTGTTCTTGTCGCCATAGAGCACCACTTGGGTGTCCTTGTTGATTCCTGCGGCACGCGCAGTTGCTTGAAATTGTGCCTGGCCAGCAATATCGCGATTCACCGGATCGACGAACTCGGTGTGCCATCGGAAGTTCACCGCATTGGGAATATGACTCTTTTCGTACACACCCAGATCGGTGCTCACTTCGATGATGCGCACCTTTGGGTTGTTGAGATTGGCCTCCAACCACGCCGCTTCCACGATGGTGGCGCGCTTGGCTGAGGTGGCGGTTGCGGCTGACGCCGTTGCGGCTCCCGTTGGGACGAGCCCTGCGATCAATGCCGCTATCAGCACCCATCGACGGACTCGTAGAGATGAGGTTCTTCGCAATTTCTTCATGGTTCATTGCCCTTTCAGTGAATGTCGGAATATCCGACTTGTTTAGTCGGAATTAACGTAGTCGGGCACGTGCCTAAATGCAACTACTTTGGTCAACAATTCCCCAGTTGGGGAGCCCACCCCAATGAGCCCACCGCCCAGCCAAGGACTGGCGCGAGTTAGAAGAGTTCGGGGGCGCGCTCGGGCGGGGTGAGCCCGAGGTGGGTGAAGGCAGCCGCGGTCGCCACACGCCCGCGTGGCGTGCGCGCCAGGAATCCTTCACGGATGAGGAACGGCTCATAGACGTCTTCGATGGTTTCGGTCTGTTCGCTCACTGCAATTGCCAACGTGGAGAGCCCCACTGGTCCCCCACCGAACCGCTCACAGATCACCTGCAGCACCGCGCGGTCGACTTTGTCCAAGCCGAGGCGGTCGACGCCGAAGGTGCGCAGTGCCTCATCGGCGACGGCGGCGGTGACAGCGCTGCCAGCGGGCGTCTGGGAACTGCCCCGCACTTGCGCAAAATCGCGCACGCGACGCAACAACCGGTTGGCGATACGCGGAGTGCCGCGCGACCGCGAGGCAATCTCGCTCGCTGCATCAACTTCGATGGTGATGCCCAGGATGGTGGCGGCGCGCTGCACGATCTGACGCAACTCGTCGGGTTCGTAGTACTCCAACCGCGACACCAAACCGAATCGATCGCGCAAGGGACCAGTGATCATTCCCGTGCGTGTGGTGGCACCGATCAGCGTGAACTTCGGCAACGTGAGGCGAATCGAGGATGCGGCCGGACCCTTGCCGACCACGATGTCGATTTGAAAGTCCTCCATGGCCGGATACAAGATCTCCTCGACCACGCGCGACAGTCGATGCACCTCGTCGATGAAGAGCACGTCCCGGTCTTCCAACTTCGTGAGTATCGCGGCGAGATCACCGGCTCGTTCCAGGGCAGGTCCGGAAGTGACGTGCAACTTGGCACCCATCTCGTTGGCCACGATCGTGGCCATGGTGGTTTTGCCCAACCCCGGTGGGCCAGCCAACAGCAGGTGATCAGCCGCTTCGTTCCGCTGACGTGCTGCTTCCAGCACGATGGAGAGATGTTGTTTCAGTTCTCCCTGACCCACGAAGTCGGCGAGCCGGCGCGGACGCAGTTCGCTGTCGGCACGCACATCGGCGTCGTCGCGAGCGATGGGATCGACGAATTCCTCACGCACGGCGGGCTCCCAACAGACTGAGTGCTTCGCGCAACATTGTTGCCGAGTCGCTCATGGTGAGTTCGCGCAATACGGTGCGAATCTCGGTGTCGTCGTAACCAAGACCCACTAATGCATCACGCACGTCGCCCATGCCGCCGGTACGTTCACCCACCGCGCGCGGTTCATCGATCGTGGGCAGATTCAGGCGGTCCTTCAACTCCAACAACAAGCGTTCGGCTGTCTTCTTGCCGACTCCAGGCACCGTGGTGAGGCCCGCAACATCACCTGCCAGAACGATGTCCACCAACGTGCGCGGCGGATGAGTTGCCAAAATCGCCATGGCCAGCGTGGGTCCAATGCCGTTGGTTTCGATCAACACGGCGAATGTGCGACGTTCGTCGCGGTCGAGGAACCCGAACAACAACTGGGCATCCTCTCGCACGTGGTGGTGCACGTGCAGGAACGCTTCAGTTGTGGGCTCAAGCTCTGCCAGGGTTCGCGGTGTCACCGTGACCACGTAACCCACGCCTGCGACGTCGA
>SXGS01036839.1_pt1 | contig 12461 bp, 10 predicted proteins | sample 3174681 | NCBI WGS metagenome assembly SXGS01 (sample SAMN11356861, study PRJNA531348) | freshwater metagenome | isolation source: freshwater sample F1-80 | place: China: Fuxian Lake, Yuxi | collected 2017-12-25
CAGCGGGAAGTTCCACGGGATGATTTGCCCGGCGACTCCGAGCGAACGCGGCGTGCGACCAGGGAAGGCATACTTTAACTTGTCCGCCCAGCCGGCGTAGTAAAAGAAATGGGCCGCGACGAGCGGCAGATCGATGTCGCGCGATTCCTTGATCGGCTTGCCGCCATCGATGGTTTCCAACACGGCGAGTTCACGCGAACGTTCCTGAATGATGCGCGCGATGCGGAACAGATATTTGCCACGCTCGCGCGCCGGCATCCTGCCCCAGACGCCATCATACGCCTTGCGCGCAGCGGCCACGGCAGCGGCTACGTCGCGCTCATCGGCCAACGCGATCTCGGTGAGCTTCTCCTCAGTCGCCGGGTTGATGGAATCGAAGTAACGCCTCGCACGCGGCTTCACGAACTTGCCATCGATGAACAGCTCGTGACGCGGCGCGATGGTAAAGCCTTTGTGGTCCTCCGGCGCCGGAGCGTATTCCCACTTGTCACCGAAGTTCAGGCGGCGCTCGCGCAATGGGACAACGGGGCGTTCAGGCGCAGCGACCGCGACGGCGGCTTTGGAAGCAGACTTGGAAGAACGTTTCATGGCAGTGAGAAATAGTCTGCGCTCTGGTAGTTGCCCTCGGTGAGCTTCACGATCTGCATCAGCACATCGTTTACAAGCGTGCTCGCGCCGAAGCGAAACAGCTCAGGCGTGAGCCAGTCGTCGCCGAGTGTTTCCTTCACCATCACGAGATAGGCGAGCGCCTGTTTGCTGGTGCGGATGCCGCCGGCGGGCTTCATGCCGATGCGGATGCCGGTGGCGAAGAAATAATCGCGAATGGCCTCCAGCATCACGAGCGTGACGGGCATGGTGGCAGCGGGCGCGACCTTGCCGGTGCTGGTCTTGATGAAGTCCGCGCCAGCCTCCATCGCGAGGTCGCTGGCGAGGCGGACGTTGTCGTAGGTGACAAGCTCGCCCGTTTCGAGAATCACCTTCAGATGGGCCGGACCACACGCTTCCTTCACGGCGGCAATTTCGTCGAACACCAGCGCGTGATCGCCCGCGAGGAACGCGCCGCGATTGATGACCATGTCGATCTCGTCCGCGCCATCGGCGACGGCGTGACGGGTTTCGGCGAGGCGCGTGCGCAACGGGTATTGGCCGCTCGGGAAACCGGTCGCGACCGCAGCGACTTTCACCAGGGAATCGTTCCCGAGAAACTTCCGCGCGTGCCGGACCATGCTCGGGTAAACGCACACCGCACCGCACGGCGGCACGCCATACTTCGCATCGACAGGATGGAGCGCCTTGTGACAGAGCTGCGCGACCTTGCCGGAGGTGTCTTTGCCTTCGAGCGTGGTGAGGTCCATCATGCTCACCGCCATCTTGAGCCCGACGAGCTTGGCAGCGGCCTTGATGCTGCGTTTGCCGAAGGAGGCCGCACGTTCCTCGACCATTACGGCGTCGATGGTCGATGACGCTAACATTACGGCCGGGCGGCGGTTCTCAGGTCTCGAAGCGACCTCGGGCTGAGTCATGGTGCGAAGGTAGGAAATGAGCCGGGGCTGGCAAAGAGATTTTCTCCACGGGTAGCCATCAGCGCAGTCAGGCACGTGCGCGAAGCTTCACTTGCCGAATGAGAAACGTGACGCCATAGAGCGCGCCCAGCAGCGCGACATCGGTCGGGCCGGCCGGCAGGTCCCACTTGTAGGCGACGAGAAAACCAACGAGCGAAGTCGCTCCGCCGACGATGGCCGCGATACAAGCGAGTTGACGCATGTTCGCAGCGAGCGAATGGGCGATCAGCGTGGGGAGCAGCAGGAACCCGAACGTCACCAGCGGCCCCACACTGAGCACGGCGGTGGAGATAGTGATGCCGATGAGCGAGAAGAGGAGCATGTCCCAGCCGAGAATGTTCTTGCGCAAGCTGGCGGCCATGTCGCGGTCGAAGGAGACGAGCAGGAATTCCTTCTGGAACATGAGCAGGGCCGCGAGCACTACTGCGAACAGGACGGAGGTGAGCAGCAGGTCGGCATCAGACACGGCTATCAATTCGCCCTTGAGGCGGTCGAGCAGGCCGTGCTCGCCGAAGGGATTCTTCACCAGCAGCAGGATGCTCCAGGCTCCGGCCAGCGCGTAGGCGGTGCCGATGCGGCCTTCAACCGCACCGCGGCCGCGACGTTCGAGCAATGCGAAGCCGAGGATTGCGGCGAGGGTGAAGAGTGTGGAGCCGCCGATCGCGAGGAAGTGTTCACTGCTCTCCTCGATGTGCGGGATGATGTGCCAGGTGTGCAGCGCGAACGCCGCCGCGATGCCGCACGAGGAGAGTTGCGGCAGGGCGACGCCCATGAAGATGAGCCGCCGCAGCACGAGATACACGCCGACGAGCGGGCAGGTGACGCCGACGAGCAGGCCCATGTAGATCGAGTTCCGCAGCGGGAAGTCGGGCGAGAACACTTCGAGGAGCGTCTGCATGTCAGGAAAGCTGGAGCTTGAGAAGTTCCTCAATCTTCTCGCGGGTGAGCAGCGCGGAGGCGGGGCCGTGCAACACGCAGCCGTCGGAGATCCATACGATGTCGCGCGCGCAACGACGCACGGCGGGCAGGTCGTGGTTCACCATGAGGATGGTCAGGCCGCGTTCCGCGTAGAGGTGCAGGAGCAGTTCCGTGATGGCCTGCGACGCGGCGGCGTCGATGCCAGCGGTCGGTTCGTCGAGCAAGAGAAAGTCGGGCTTCGTTGCCAGCGCGCGCGCGATGAGCACGCGTTGCTTTTGTCCGCCGGACAATTCCGCGAAGGCGCGGCGGGCCAGATCGCCGGCGCCGGTTTGTTCGAGGCAGGCGTTGGCGAACTCACGGTCTGCCGGGCGAATGATCCGGCCGGGGCCGACGCGTCCGCACAGGCCCATGAGCACGACGTCGAGGCTGGAGACGAGGAAGAGCGGGTCGAGCGCCTCGCGTTGCGGCACGTAGCCGAGAACCGGGGCGCGGCCGTCGCGTTCGTGGAACTTCAACGTGCCGGCGACCGTGGGCAGCACGCCGATAATGGTCTTGATGAGAGTGGATTTGCCGGAGCCGTTGGCCCCGAGCAGTCCGGTAAATGAGCCGTAGTCGAGCGTCAGGTCCAGCCCGCCGAGGATCGCGCGACGATCGTAGCCGATCGTCGCGCGATTCAAGGTCAGCAGGGGGACGCTCATGGTTTCGCGGCGGGCAGTGCGGCGAGGATTTGCGCGATGCCGTAGTCGAACAACCCGGGGTAGTCGCGAATGGATTCGTGTCCGCCGACCATACCGGGCAGGACCACAACCTTTGCGCCGATGGCAGTCGCGAGCTGCCGGGGCGTCCGCCGGGAGCGATGCGGTTCGATGAGGATGAGCTTCACGCCGGCTTCCTTGAGCTTCGGAATCAGCGCGCTGATGTGCGTGGCCGAGGGTTCGATTCCGGGCTTAGGTTCGATCTGCCCGACGATCTCGAGGCCGAAGTGCGCCGCGAAATAGTCGAACGATTTGTGGTAGGTGGCGACCTTGGTGCCGCGCAACGGCTCCATCTGCTTTCGCCAGCCGGCGAGTCTGGCGTCGAGCGCGGTGTTGAACTTCCGGAGCGCCGTGTTGTAGGCGGCCGCGTTCGCCGGATCGATCCGGCCGAAGGCTTCCGCGAGTTGCTTCGCGATGAGGATTCCGTTGGAGGGATCGTGCGCGAAGTGCGGGTTGCCGCCGGGATGCACGTCGCCCATCGAGCGATCCACCGGGGCGGCGGGCACATCGAGCAACTTCACCCTGCGGGCGAGGCTGATGCGGCCGGGGCCGTTCGGGAGGATCTTCGGGTTGCGCGCGTTTTCGACGAGCGGCGGCAGCCAGCCGATTTCCATCTCCGCACCGCCTTCGATGAGCACATCCGCCTGGTTCAACACGCGGATGAAGCTCGGGCGGGCGTCGATGAAGTGGGGGTCTTCGGTGCCGCGCGCAAGGCTGGTCACCTTGACGTGCGGGCCGCCGACGGCTTCGGCAATGGCACCGTAGTCCGGGAGCGTGGCGACGACGTTGAGCCGCGCGTGGGCAGATGAGACCGCTACAAGCAGCGCGGCGGAAACGATGGTGAAAAGGTTTTTCATTTGTTCCGACCTTCAGAACTTGTGCGCGGCGTGGGCGCCGAGCAGGAACTCGAACTGGAGCCAGACGGAATGATCAGCTCCTTCGACGCGGCGGTCGTCGAGGTTGTATTGCAGGCGGACCTTGGAGAACTCGGTCGGATACCAAGTGAGGTTGGGCGAGAGCCGCCAGCGCGAGGCGCGCGCGGGATCGCGGCCGACGGATTCGCCGTCGAGAGTGAGGTCGAGTCGTTCGTAGTCGGCGCGATCGCCGGTGACGTAGTCGAAGCGCAGTCCGGCGACCCAGCCTTTGCGGAAGCCGTAGAGGAGCTGCGAGTAGAAGCCGTAGTCGATCAGCGTCTCGCCCGGCAGGACGGCCGGAAGGGTGGTGTCGATGTCGATGAGTTCGCCGTCATCGGCTGCGGTGTTGTCGTTCTCGTCCCAATCAAACGCGCCGGCCTGGTAGCGCTGCAAGAGCGCCTCGGTTTGCCAGAGCACGAAGGGGAAACCGCCGGAGTGATTCGCGGCCTTCCATTTCCAGGTGAAGTCCGCGCCGAAGATTTGCGTGTCCGTCGCGCCGCCGTCTTCGCCGCCGCGTGAGTTCGGGCCGAGCGCGGCGGAAAGGCCGCCGAGCACGGTTTGTTCGTCCGTGAGATCGAAGGACGCGGCGTAGCGGGCCGAGTAGAGCAGGTCGCGCAGGCTGCGGACGCCCCGGTCGTTGTCCGGGTGGCGATAGCCGAAGGGAATCTCCTCGTCCTCCTCGCCGCCGTGGCTGTGGCCGGCGCTGCGGAAGCTGGCGGCGGTTTCGCCGTGGCTGTTCTGCACGCCGAAGGAGAACTCGGAGTAGAACGGCGTGGGCGCCAGCCATGCGACGCGCGCACCGGGATTACGCAGGCCGTCCGGCCCCAGCAGGCGGGCGTTCACGAGCGGTGCATCGACGAAGTTCCAGGAGTGCAGATGAGTAGGATTGTGCCGGCCGAAGTCGGTGAGCATCTGGCCCGCGCGCAACGTGAGATTGCCGGGGAGCGCGACGGTTTCGAGCCAGGCTTCTTCGACTTCAAGGAAGCTCTCGCCGCCGGAGTCGATCGCGAAGCTAAGGTTCGCCGCGCCTCTAAAGTACGGATCAACCGCGCCGGAGAAGGACGCTTCGAGCGACTGAAGCGTGAAGCCACGCTGGTTTGGATCGTGGCCGCCAAGTTGCGTGCCGCCTTCGATGTCGCGGGCGGTCGAGCCCCCGATGGCGACATTACCGACGAGTCCGATGTCGAGGTAGGCCGAGCCTTTGGCTGCGCGCAGGGAACTGGCGGCCAGTGGAGTGCCGCCGGCCGTGGCTGCAGCGGCGGGAGCGGCATGGGCTGAGTTGGTCGCGGCTTTCTCGATGTCGCCGATCTTTCGGTTCAGTTCGTCGATGATGCGGCGCTGCTCGTCGATGGATTTTTGGAAGCCCTCGGTGGCCTGCTTGAGCTGGCGCTTGAGCGCTTCGACTTCGTTTGTCTCCTGCGCAGTGAGCGTGCTGGCGCTCAGGCAAAGGGCGGAAGACCATACCAGAATCTTTTTTTTGTTCATGTTGTTGTTCGTTTCAGCGGTGCGAAAGCTGCAAAAGTTCCGCACTAGGTTGACTGCGGGTTCATGCGCCTGGCCGAAAGGGGCTGTGAAGCCGTGAAGCCCTGGCGTTACTGCGGCAACTACGAGGGAACAACAAAACGAGGCGGGGCGCGTCCGGAGTCGAGCCGGCGATCCATGCGGATGGCCGGCGCAAGGGGCGCTGCGAAAAGGAGGCTTGAAACGGCCAGGGTCGGTGCTGGCACCAGGCTGGCTGGCGGCGTGTGGAGAAGATCCGCCTTCGCAACGGTCGTCACGGGGCACTCGTGCTCCGGATGGTCCGCCTCGTCGTGCAGCGCCTGATGCAGCTGTTCCGAGACGGTCAGCGTGATCAGGCCGACCCACAGGCCGAGCATGAGCAGTGCGACTGCACCGCGCAGGAGGCGGCGTGCGCGAGCCGTTGTGAGGAGGACTTGCAACGGGCGGATGGAAGCAACTCGCGACAGCACGTGGCAAGCATTAGTTCCGCACGCGCTTCGTGCGTTATGGCCGGGGTGCCTCGGCAGCCTCCTCGGCGTCGAGGCGATAGATTCCCGTGAGGTAACCTTGCACGTAAGTCTCGCCGACGTGCAGCGTGCCGGAAACGATCCACGGCACCGCATCGCCGGGCTTGATGCCGCCAGAGAAACTCACGCGGATGAAGTGATTGATCTGCGCGCGCGCCCCGAAGCAGCAGGTGCCCTGGTCGCGCATCAGGAGGAACTCGGTGACCACGCCGCGCTTCGTGCGCAGGGGCAAGACGTAGCCCTTCACGATCACGCGCCGGCCGTCGTAGGTCTTGATCACCGGCGGGATGGTGTCGTCGGAACGGAGCTGCGCGCGGCCGGCGTTCGTCTCGGAATAAACTTCGTAAACGTCGAACTTAAACGCGGAGAGCTTGTCGAAGCCCGGCTGGACCAGGCCGTCCACCACGATGTCTTTTCGCGTGAGCAACGCTGCCATCTCGGCGGCCGAGAGCTGGTTCGTCGCCGGCGCATTCGGCAAGCCCGTGGCGTTGGTGCTGAGGGAGCGGATCGGTTCGCCGCGCGCCGGGACTGGGGAGTTGGTTGGCGCAGCAGATTTCGTCGAGCCTGTGCGATCGCAACCCGCTGCCAGCAACAGGAACGCGCCTGCGAGGAGAACGAGCAGGCGGCGTGGCAGTGTGAATTCAGGCGGAGTCATCGCAGTGTCAGCGCCAGTGCAGACGTTCGGCGCGCTGGTTTGCTTCGCAGTTTTCGTGGCTCCTGGGCGGATGTGGTCAGGTCTGGCCAACAGCCGCCACCCTCGCCTAGATTGCACTCATGAAATTCCACCGCATTCTTCCTGTGCTGTTGCTCCTACTCGCCTTGCTGATGTCCAACTCCGTCGAAGCCGCTGACAGGAAGGCCCTGAAAGTTTTCGTACTCGCCGGGCAATCGAACATGGAAGGCCAGGCTGTCGTGGATCTCGAAGGCAAGGATTACAACGGCGGCAGGGGCACGCTGGCGACGTTGATGAAGCAGCCCGGGTTTGCGGCGCGGTTTGCGCATCTGCGCGACAGCCGCAGCCAGTGGGCAGTGCGCGATGATGTGTGGGTACGTTACCAGCGCGAGCGACAGCCGTTGCTCGCCGGGCCGCTGGGCGTGGGCTTCGCGGTCTATGGTGGAACGCATCACTTCGGGCCGGAACTTCAGTTCGGGCACGTCCTCGGCGAGGCGCTCGGCGAACCGGTGTTGCTCATCAAGACCGCGTGGGGCGGCAAGAGTCTCTACAAGGATTTCCGTCCGCCGTCGTCCGGCGGCGAAGTTGGGAAGTATTACACGCTGATGATTCAGCAGGTGCGCGAGACGCTGGCGAATCTGAAGACGGAGTTCCCGTCGCTCGTGGAACGCAGTCCCGAGATGGCAGGCTTCGTTTGGTATCACGGCTGGAATGACGGCGTGGATCCGAAGAATGCCGTGCCGCAGTACGAGACGAACCTGGTGAACCTCATCCGCGATGTGCGTCGTGAGTTGAATGCGCCAAAGCTGCCGGTGGTCATCGGCGAAATCACCGGCGCATGGGTGAACGCGCCGCGCGAATGGGAATTGCTCCGGCAGGCGCAGGCGGCGGCGGCCGTGCGGCCAGACTTCGCGGGCAATGTCACCTTCGTCGCCACGCGCGACTTTGTTCGTCGCGCGGAGGACTCGCCAAATCCCGGCCACGGCCACCACGAATTCGGCAATGCGGAGACGTACCTCCTCGTCGGCGATGCCCTCGGGCGGGGGATGAAGTCGTTGCTGATGCCGACGGCATCGGGCGACGTCGCCTTGCGGCTGATCGCGCCGCTGGACTTCCAAGTTTTCCAACGCCGCAGTGCGAAGACGGGGAGCATCCTGATCGAAGGCACGTTGAGCGCGACGGTGAACGCGGCAGTCCTCGTCGAAGCGAAGTTCACCGGCACCGGTGCGGACGGCGAATGGCGTCGCGTCGCAGAGCTTGCTCCCGGCGAGACGGTGTTTCGTGCGGAGATGAGTGCGCCAGCTGGCGGCTGGTATCAGGCGAAGGTTCGCGCCCGCCGTGGCGAGGTGACACTCGCGGAAGCCGGCGTCGACCATGTTGGTGTCGGCGAGGTGTTCGTGGTTGCCGGGCAGTCGAACTCCGCGAATCACGGCGAGGAAAAGCAAAAGCCCGCATCGGACCGCGTCGTGGCGTTCTCTGGCACCCACTGGCGGGTGGCGAATGATCCGCAACCCGGCGCGTCGGGCTCCGGTGGGAGCTTCCAGCCGGCGTTTGCGGATGCCATCGCGGCGAAGTTCAATGTCCCCGTCGGCCTTGTCTCGGTAGGTGTCGGCGCGACGAGCGTCCGCGAATGGTTGCCTCGTGGGACGCGTTTCGCGAAGCCACCGACGCTCACTGGTAATGTAAAGCAGATCGAGTCCGGCGAATGGGAAAGCAGGGGAACGATATTCGCGAATCTCGACGCGCGATTGAAAGCTCTCGGTCAGCAAGGTTTTCGCGCCGTGCTCTGGCACCAGGGCGAATCGGACGCGAACCAGAAAGACGCCTCGCGCACGTTGCCGGGAGAGTTGTATCGCCAGTTCATGGAGAAGCTTATCCGCGAGTCGCGGCGCGCGGCCGGTTGGGACGCCCCGTGGTTTGTCGCGCAAGTGAGTTACCACACGCCGGAGGATACGAGCTCGCCGGATATTCGCGCGGCGCAGGCTGCCTTGTGGAAATCGGGCGTGGCTCTCGAAGGCCCCGACAGCGACGCGTTGACCGGCGACCTGCGCGACGGCGGTGGCAAGGGCATTCATTTCAGCGGAAAGGGACTGCGCGTCCACGGCGCGAAGTGGGCGGAGAAAATTTCACCGTGGTTGGAAAAGCAACCGGCTACGGGAGCCGCCACGTCCAAGCCCAAGGTCACCGGCCCCACGCCGCGCCTCGCCCTGCCGGGGCTGGAGCAATTCACCGTGGCCGGCCGGCCCGCGTTCGTCTTCCTGCCGCCGGCAGAGAAACGTGCGACGCCGCAGCCGTGGATCTTTTACGCACCAACGCTCCCGGCGTATCCGGACGGGGCGGAGCGTTGGATGCACGAACAGTTTCTCGCCGCCGGAATCGCCGTGGCAGGTGTGGATGTAGGCGAGGCGTATGGCAGTCCGAAGAGCCACGCGACGTTCGACGCGCTGTTCCGTGAACTGACAGAGAAGCGCGGCTTCGCGACGCGGCCGTGCCTGTTCGGGCGGAGCCGCGGTGGGTTGTGGGTGAGCAGTTGGGCCATCGCGCATCCGGAGCGCGTCGCGGGAATCATCGGCATCTACCCTGTGTTCGATTTTCGCACCTATCCCGGACTTAAGAACGCCGCGCCGGCCTACGGCCTGACGCCCGATGAACTGGCCGTGCGCACTGCGGAGTTCAATCCCATCGCGCGCATCGGTGCCCTGGCAAAGGCGCGTGTCCCCGTGACGTTGATCCACGGCGACGTGGACAAGGTGGTGCCGCTGCCGGAGAACTCCGGCGAATTCGTGCGCGCCTACCGGGAAGCGGGCGTGGAGTCGCTCGTGAAGCTGATCGTGCTCAAGGGCCAGGGACACAATTTCCACGAGGAGTTCTTCCAGTCGCAGGAGTTGGTGGACTTCGCCATCGCCCGGGCGCGCGCGGGATCTGGGCGATGAGTTGACGGCTGGTGGGGCCAACCCTATCGTCCGCGCCCAGACGAAATTATGAACGCGAAGCTGTTGCTCAAGACGTTGTTCTTCATCCTTGTTCTCCTGCTGCTCGTCCTCATGGGCATGCACAACAGGGGCTCGGTGGACTTCACCCTGCCGCCCGTGCTCAAGGACGTGATCAAGCAGCCCGCCGCGCTGATGTATTTCGCCTTCTTTGCCGTGGGCGTGCTGACGGGAACGGTGATGACCGCCGGCCTCGGCAAAGGCGGCGGCTCCAAGTCGGCGAAAGCCGCCGTGAAGACGAGCAAGTAATCCGCAACGAGAACGGCTGGATCAGCCCGCGCCGCCGCCCTTCATCGCCTTCGGATCGCCCTTAAGCAAGGCCACACCGTAGTCGCGGTTCATGCGCGCGATGAAGTCGAGGGAGATTTCCTTCGGGCAAACCGCTTCGCAGCTCCCGGTCACCGTGCAGCCGCCGAAGCCTTCGGCATCCATCTGGTCCACCATCGCCTTCACGCGCTTGTAACGTTCCGGCTGACCCTGTGGCATCAGGCCGAGATGCGAGACTTTCGCCGCAACGAAGAGCATGGCGCTGGCGTTCTTGCACGCCGCGACACACGCGCCGCAGCCGATGCACTGGGCGGCGTCCATCGCGAGGTCTGCGTTCTCCTTCGGGACGGGAATGGAATTTGCATCCGGTGCAGCACCAGTGCGGACGGAGATGAAGCCACCCGCGTGCTGGATGCGATCGAAGGCCTTGCGATCCACCACGAGATCCTTGATCAGCGGGAACGCCTTCGCGCGGAACGGCTCGACAACAATCTCGTCGCCGTTCTTGAAGCTCCGCATGTAGGTCTGGCAGGTGGCGATGCCTTTGTGCGGCCCGTGCGGCTTGCCATCAATGACCAGTGAGCAGGTGCCGCAGATGCCCTCGCGACAATCATGGTCGAAGGCGATCGGCTCCTCGCCTTTGTTGGCGAGTTCCTCGTTCACCACGTCGAGCATTTCGAGGAACGACATGTTCTCGTTCAACGTGGGCGAGGTGTAGGTCTTGAACTGGCCGGGAGTATTGGCGTTCTTCTGCCGCCAGACTTTTAGTGTGACTTTCATCGCGTCTTAAATCCTTTGCGGTTGTGCGGCCTATTTGTAGGAGCGCGTGCTCATGTGAACCTCTTCGTAAACCAGTGGTTCCTTGTTCAAGATGGGCGTCTTGTCGGGAGCACCGGCGTATTCCCAGCCGGCCACAAAGGCGAACTGATCATCGCGTCGTTTCACGTCGCCGGGATTCACGAGGCCTTGCTTCGTCTCCGGATCGTCCGGCGTGTATTGATACTCCTCGCGGAAATGGCCGCCGCAGCTTTCCTCGCGCATGAGCGCGTCGCGGCACATGAGTTCGCCGAGTTCGATAAAGTCCGCGATGCGCCCGGCGCGTTCAAGCGACTGGTTCCAGTCATTCGCCTCGCCTGACACGTTCACGTTCTTCCAATATTCCTCGCGCAATGCGCCGATGGACGCGATGCCCTTCTCCAACCCCGCCTTGGTCCGCGCCATGCCGCAGTGATCCCACATCAGCTTGCCGAGTTCCTTGTGGAAGCTGTCCGGCGTACGCTTGCCTTTGTTGCCGAGCAAACGCTTCGTCATCGTCTGAACATTTTCCTCGGCTTGCGTGAACGCGGCACTATCGGTCGCGGGACGCTTGCCGGGATTCTGCCCAGCGAGGTAACCGGAAATCGTCGCGGGCAGAACGAAGTACCCGTCGCTCAAGCCCTGCATGAGTGCGCTCGCGCCGAGACGATTCGCGCCGTGGTCGGAGAAGTTCGCCTCGCCCAGCACGAACAGCCCGGGGACGTTGCTCATCAGGTTGTAGTCCACCCACAGGCCGCCCATCGTGTAATGCACGGCGGGATAAATCCGCATCGGCGTCTGGTAGGCGCTCTCGTTCGTGATCTCCTGATACATCGCGAAGAGGTTGCCGTAGCGCTCGCGCACCTTCGCCTCGCCGAGACGATTGATGGCGGCGGAAAAATCGAGATACACGCCGAGTCCAGTCTCACCGACGCCTCGTCCTTCGTCGCAGACCGTCTTCGCCGCGCGTGAAGCGATGTCGCGCGGAGCGAGATTGCCGAACGCGGAATACATCCGTTCCAGATAATAATCGCGGTCGCCCTCGGCGATGTCCGCCGGCTTCTTACCGCAATCTTCCTTCCGTTTCGGCACCCAGACACGGCCGTCATTGCGGAGCGACTCGCTCATCAAAGTGAGCTTCGATTGATAATCGCCGCTGACCGGAATGCACGTCGGATGAATCTGCGTGTAGCACGGATTGCCGAAGCACGCGCCGCGCTTGTAGGCGCGCCAGCCCGCCGTGACGTTCGCCTGCCGCGCGTAGGTCGAGAGGTTATAGACGTTGCCGTAACCACCCGTCGCGAGCACCACCGCGTCGCCGCTGTGCCGCGTGATTTCGCCGGTCTGAAGATTGCGAACGATGATGCCCTTCGCGTGGCCGTCCACGACGACGAGGTCAAGCATCTCGGCGTGCGTGTACGATTTCACGCCGCCGGCACCGATCATCTTGTTCAGCGCCGAATACGCGCCGAGCAGGAGTTGTTGGCCCGTCTGACCTCGCGCGTAGAACGTGCGCGAAACCTGTGCGCCGCCGAAGGAACGGTTGTCGAGCAGGCCGCC
>SXGS01658507.1_pt1 | contig 12459 bp, 15 predicted proteins | sample 3174681 | NCBI WGS metagenome assembly SXGS01 (sample SAMN11356861, study PRJNA531348) | freshwater metagenome | isolation source: freshwater sample F1-80 | place: China: Fuxian Lake, Yuxi | collected 2017-12-25
CGCCGCAATCATGGCGGCGGGGAAGCAAGGCGATAACTCAGACTACATTCCCTAACGTAAGCCTAGCCCGCTGGCTCAAACCCAGAGGAAGGAACGATACATGGCTGACGGAGCCGATACCCCGGTTAAAAAAACGGGCAAAAACCAAATTGGAAAGGGCAAGCCTGGTCCCGGTCGCCCCAAGGGTATGCCGAACAAGACAACCGCAATGCTGAAAGACGCGGTGCTGGAAGCTGCGACAAAAGCTGGGGGCAAGGCCGGCATGGTCGGCTATCTCCAAACGCAGGCAATCGAGAACCCGACAGCGTTCCTGAGCCTGCTTGGCAAGACGATGCCGCTACAGGTTCAGGGCTCTGGCGATCAGGGTCAATTCGTCACCGAGATCGTGATCCGTGGCGTCTCGTCAGTTAATCGTTGAGGCGCCCGAAAAGCTTCTGCCGCTTCTGAAGCCTGCCCGATACAAGGCGCTCTTTGGAGGCAGGGGCGGGGCCAAGTCTCACTTCTTCGCTGAACAGATCGCCATCCGCTGCTATGCGAAGAAGACCCGCGTGGTCTGCATTCGCGAAGTGCAGGTGACGATCCGTGATTCAGTCCGCCAGCTCATTGTGGACAAGATCAACCGGCTTGGGCTGGCCTGGGCTTTCGAGATACTGGCGACCGAGATCCGGGGAAGGGAAGGGACACCGGCAGCGGGCTCCCTGATCATCTTCCGCGGGATGCAGGACTACAACGCGCACAACATCAAGTCGCTGGAAGACTTTGACATAGCGTTTGTTGAGGAAGCGCAGACGCTATCGGGCAACTCACTGAGGCTGCTTCGCCCGACCATTCGTAAGGACGGGTCAGAACTCTGGTTCGCCTGGAACCCACGTTACGAGACTGACGCGGTTGATGAGTTCTTCCGGGGCAGGACACCACCGAAGAACTCGGTGATCATCCCGGTCAACTGGTCGGACAATCCGTGGTTCCCCGCCACGCTGCATGAGGAAAAGAACGCCGACTTCGAAAACGACCCCGACATGGCCGAGCATGTCTGGAACGGCGGATACGAGAAGATCACCGAGGCGCAATACTACGCGCGCCAGATATTCGCAGCGGAGAAAGAAGGCCGCATCGGCTACTTCCCGCATGACCCGAACTATCCCGTGATGACCTCATGGGACATCGGCGTCGATGACTACACGGCAATCTGGTTCTTCCAGCACATCCACCCTTACGTGCATGTGATCGACTATTTCGAGGCCAGCGGCTTTGGGGCTGATGACTGCTTCAGGGACGCCCTGCCGGAATACACGCAAGACCCGCTCGCCAAGCTGATGCAGCTTCGGGAGATCGCCCGGCCAGCGCCGTTCAAGTATCACCGCCATTTCTTCCCGCACGACATCAGGAACAGGGAATGGGGCGGGGGCGCAAAGTCCCGTGTTCAGACGGTCATGGAACTCGGTGTTCCAATGGCGCAGATCAACATCGGCGTGGCCCAGAAGCCAGAGGAGCGGATCAACGCATCTCGCCGGCTGATGCCGATGGTCCGGTTCAACCAGAGCAAGAACGTGATGCTGGGTGTCCAGCGCCTGCGTCGCTATTCGAGACGCCGCAATGAGCAGTTGGGCACGTATGGCGCCCCGCTGCATGACGAGAACAGCCACGGCGCGGACGCTTTGGGTGAGTTCGCCGTGAACTGCGGGATTGCCCCGCCGAAGATCATTCCGCCGGCCAAGGCTCCGCAGCCTGTCGGCCATGTCTACCTCCCCGGCGCACCTGAGCCGTCACGCGGAAACAAGAAAGACTGGACGTGATGGAAGAGGAGGGCGAGGCAACGGGCGGGGGAGACGGCGAGGAGCTTCAGCCCGAGTTCGACCGCGACAGTGGCCCGTGGCTCAAGATGATCGAGCACGCCGAGAAGGCGTTCACGCAATGGAATGACACCTGCGACAAGGTGGCGAAGGAATACGCCAACCTGAAGCGCCTGGCGTCCTCGCGCTCAGACCGCGAATTTCAAATGCTGTATGCGAATTTGGAGGTGGTCAAACCCAGCATCTACAGCCGGGCGCCGCAGCCTGTCGTTGTCCCGCGCTTCAAGGACAGGAAGCCGGTTCCGCGCAAATCCAGTGAGATGCTGGAGCGTGCGCTGGTCACGAGCTTCGACGTCGAGCACGTCCACGAGACGATGAAGCGGGTCCGCGATGACTTGGCCCTGTTCGGGCGCGGTGTCGTCTGGGCGCGATACGAGACCTACGAGAAGGGCGAGGAACTGAAGGAGTGCGTCCGCTATGAGTGGGTGCATCGCAAGGATTACCTGCACGAGCCTGCACGATTCTGGGCTGAAGTTGGCTGGGCTGCCCGCGGGACGTGGCTGACCAAGGAGCAGGGCGTAAAGCGGTTCGGCAAGGGCTGGGGTGATGACATCACCTACGAGGAAGCCAAGGACACCGCAGACGCCTACCAGGTCGAGAAGAAGGCCCGCGTCTGGGAGCTATGGCACAAGGGCAAGGATCTGGTCGTCTGGCTGCATCCGAACTCCAAGCAGGTGCTGGACATCAACGCGCCGCACCTGAGCCTTGAGGGGTTCTTCCCGTGCCCGCGTCCGGCTTATGGCACATTGGAAGACGACAGCCTTGTGCCGGTCCCCGACGCGCTGGAGTACAAGGATCAGCTAGAGGAGATCAACGAACTCACCGCTCGGATTAGCTCGCTGTCTGAAGCCCTGCGGCTGGTGGTGATCTACCCGGCAGGGGCTGAGGGCGTAGGCGAGGCGGTCGAGGCTGCCATTGCACAGACGGACAATCGCAGGACATGGGTTCCGGTTGCCGGCCTTGGCAATCTCGCGATGCAGACGGGCGGCAAGCTGCAAGACGCTATCTGGGAAATGCCGGTCGATAAGGTGGCCGCGACAATCACCCAGCTTATCGCCCTGCGCCGTGAACTGATCAGCGACGTCTACCAGATATCGGGCGTGTCCGACATCATGCGTGGCGAGACGGACGCCAACGAAACGCTAGGAGCGCAACAACTCAAAAGCCAATACGGCTCGATCCGCATCAAGGACCGCCAGTCCGAGATGGTTCGCCTGTGCGATGCCATACTGAACATCGCTGGCGAGATCATGGCGGAGAACTTCGCGCCGCAGACGATGATATCGCTGAGCCAGATCGACCTGCCCAAGCAGGCGGATGTGATCAAGCAGCACGAAGCTGCAATGATGCAAGAGATCATGGCTGCCATCAGCCAAGTTGAGCAGGGCATGGCTGAGGGCCAGCCGCCGCCGAACCCGCAGCAGATCGAGCAGGCCAAGCAGGCCATCATTCTCAAGCATCAGAACGAGATTGCGGAGGTTGTGACGGTCGAGAAGGTGTTCGCCTTGCTCAAGGCGGAGCGGATCAGGCCGTTCGTGCTTCAGATCGCAACGGACTCGACCATCCAGCCTGACGAGAATGCGGAGAAGGCTGCCCGCTCCGAGTTCGCCACGGCCTTTGCACAGATGTCGGGTGCTCTCGCTCCGTTGATGCAGGCGGCTCCCAAGGAGGCCGCGCCATTGTCGGGCGCCATGCTCAAGTTCGTGCTGGCCCCGTTCAGGGCAGGCCGCGAGATGGAGCAGGTGATCGAAGAGTTCGTGGACCAGATGACGGAGAAGGCCAACCAGCCGCCTCCGCCTAATCCCGAAGCCGAGGCCATGCAGATCGAGGCCGAGACGAAGAAGGCCGATCTTGAGGACCGCAAGGCGGAGCGTGCAGCGAAGCTGGAGCAGGCTGCCAAGGCGCAGGAAGCCGATGGCATGAAGGCCGCGCAGGATGTCCAGCGTCAGGCAGAGGAAGCCGAGCGCAAGCGTCAGGACGAGGCGATCAAGCGCCAGCAGGCGATGGAAGACCGCGCCCTGAAGATGCAGGACGAGGATCGCAAGAACGCCGAGGCTCAGCGCAAGGCAGAGCACGACGCCCGTATGCGCCAGATCGACCTGATGATGGCGAACATCTCCATGCAGACCGAGCGCCTGAAGATCATTGCGATGGCGGAGCAGGCCGACGAGGCCAAGCGCGAGAAGCAAGAGAAAGAAGCTCAGGCCGAAGCCAAGGAATACGAACGCGAGACGCGAGAAGTATCGCGTCAGGCAGAGGGCGAGGCCAAGTCATCGAAGCGTGACGAGGCCATGAGCGCCGTTCTGGCAAGCCTCTCCCAAGGGCTTGAGACGGTCGCACAGGCTCAACAGGCGCTGGCTGAATCACTCAGCCGACCCAAGACCATCAAGTTCAACGCAGAGGGACGGCCAGTCGGCATTCAATGAGCAAGTCAAACGCTTGGGAAACCGCGCTCCTTCAGCTCGTGTTCAACAACGACAACGCGGCGAACATTGGTGACGCGACCGGCCTTCGCGGCTCGTCAACGGCGGGATCGCTCTACGTGTCACTTCACACGTCCGATCCTGGCGAGGCTGGCAACCAGACCACGAACGAATGCGCGTACACGAGCTATGCGCGCGTCGCTGTGGCTCGCACATCTGGCGGATGGACGGTCTCAGGCAACGCTGTGACGAATGCTGCCCTGATCCAGTTCCCGCAATGCACGGGCGGTTCCGAGACGGCCACGCACTTCGGGATTGGCACGGCGTCAACCTCAACGGGCGTGCTGCTCTACAAGGGCGCGCTCTCGGCTTCGCTGGCGATCTCGTCAGGAATTCAGCCGCAGTTCGCCGCCGGAGATTTGGACGGAACTGAGGATTGAGGACTAAACCACGCGAAACTGAGGCGGGATAAATGACCGCATTTCGCTCATTCAAGGAGCTTATCGACGCCGAGGAAGCTGGACAGGCCACGCTGTTCGGCTGGCGGAAAGTCCCGACGCAGACGACGGGTTCCGGCATCTGGTTCGACTTAAGCATGTCGCCGGGCAATCCGGTTCCGAACTTCTATGCAGCGGCTCCGCTTGTGGGCAAGGCGCTGGCGCAATCGACTGACGGCGGCATGTTCCACGGGGCATCGCCGGGCGGGACGAACACGAAGCATCTGCGCCGGATCATGGGCTTGACGGTGACGACGACTGCGGTTCCGTTGCCCTGCATCCTGTGTGATTACCTGCTGTATTACCCTTTCGTGGACATGAGCGTCACTGATGCTCAGGCCATGATCGTTGGGGATGCGTTGCCGCGCTATCCGACAGGGGCGGGCGTGCAGATCATGGCGGTAGAGGTTGCCTCGCAGATTGGCGGGGTGAGCTTCAACGTCACTTATACCAATCAGGATGGCGTTGCCGGGCGGGTGACGCCTAACGTGACCTGCAACACGCAGACAGTGAACGGGACGATCATCACGACCGCGCCGGCCACGCTGGGCTGCGCAGGGCCATTCCTGCCGCTTCAGACTGGCGATAGCGGCGTGCGATCGATTGAGAGCTGCACATTCCTGACGGGCGATGTGGGGCTGATCACGCTGGTTCTGGTCAAGCCTCTCGCTTCGTTCTCGATCTATGACATCACGGCCCCGTCTGAGCGGGACATGATCTTGGACGGCGTGCAACTGCCGCAGATCAAGGATGACGCCTATCTCAACCTCATTTGCTACCCGAGCGGCACGCTGTCAGGCGCGCAGATCATGGGCACAATAGAAACGGTCTGGAACTGATGGCTGGCTTTAGCTCCCTCGATTCGCTCGTTAGCAACGTCTCCAACTCGGGGAAGTTCTTCCGCGCGGACTGGAACAAAAACCACGCGACGGGTGGAACCGTGGTCGCGGGCTCTTGGCAATTCCTGGCGGGTGGAGCGGGCAATCCTCCGGCCAATACGGCGCTGGGTTCTGGTGTCACGCTGGTTCAGAAGCCTCAATACGATATCGGCACGACGCATGGCAGCATCCAGCACGGCGGCAACGTCGCGTCCGATGCCACGGGCTACAAGGTTTTGCTAAACGCCAGTGCATTCACGGCGGCTGCCACAACCGTTCCGTGTGTGCTGCAACTGGTTGACCTGCTGAGCTACGCCACGCTGACAAACGCGACGATTTCGACTGCGGGCACAAAGACGCTGGTAAACACCGAGGCGGTGACGTTCTCGTCGTCCTCTGGCCTGCTGATGACCACGGCGGCGGATTACGACACCTATACGCCCGTGAGCTTCACGACGACCGGCGCGCTTCCCACGGGGCTTGTGGCCGGTACGATCTACTGGACCATTCGCGTCTCGGCCACGACCTCGCGCCTTGCCACGTCGCTGACGAATGCGGTGGCGACCACGGCCATTGCGTTCACCGATGCGGGCTCTGGCACAAACACCATGACCGTTCGCCTGCCGCGCTATTCGGATGGCGCCGGGGTTCAGGCGCTTCTGGTTGCCTCTACTGCTGGAACGGCGGGCACGGGCACGTTCCAGCTCACCTATACCAACAGCGCGGGCACGGGCTCACGCACCACGCCATCATCTCCAGCCTTGCCGACAAACAACGCGACGGCCCCGCTTCTGGGCATTCCCTACAGCGGGACGGGTTCGGGCAAGTTCGGGCCGTTCTTCCCGCTTGCTGCGGGTGATGCGGGTATCCGCACCTGTCAGAACATCATTCTTGGCACGGCGGGCGTGACCACGGGCGTTTACAATCTCTGCTTCGTCAAGCCGCTGCTGACCTTGCCGATCACGACGCTGGGCGTTGCTTCAGAGCGCGATCTGGTGAACCAGCTTCCGTCGATGCCGCGTGTCTATGACGGGGCCTGCCTTGCGTGGCTGATCTACGCGGGCTCGGCCATTCCGAACAACTCCAGCTTCTTCGGCCACTTGGATCTGGGATGGGCGTGAGGCGATGCTGTGGGGTAACTACAGCGTCCTGAACAAAGGGCCGGGCCGCTGGCTTGGCGGCACATCGACGGCGCACGCGTCTGGCGTAGGATCGGCGCAGAACAACACGCGATCCAATTGGGGCCGCAACGGCGCGCTGCGTAACTTCGCGATCACAGAATACTCGACGGACGCTTACGAACTGGCGTCGAGACCTGGAGGATACGGCGCCCGCGGCTGGCTGATGCCAATCGCCTCGGGTGGGATATCGGGACACTCAACGGCCAACGGACTTGCGGCGTTCTCCGGCTCAATTGCTGCGGGCCGGAACATCGTCGGCACGTTTGATGGGGCTGCGACGTTCACTGGCACAGGGCAGCTTGTCGTCTCGGGCGTCGGCTCGTTTGCCGGTGTCGGGGCGTTCTCAGGCAACGTCACGGCGGCGCTGGGTGCGGTCGGCTCATTTGCGGGCGTGGCTGCATTCTCCGGGTCTGTGCTCGCCAAGGGCAACATCACGGGCGCGTTTACGGGCGTCGCAAGCTTTGAGGCTGTACGGTACGCGTCAGGCTCGCTGGCAGGTTCATTCGCCCCCGCTGTGACGCTGGAGGCGGCGGGGTTCTCGTCCTACCTGCTCGATCAGGAAGACGTTGAGACGGGGCTCACACTGAGACAAGCGCTGCGTCTGGTGACGGCGGCGACGGCGGGCAAGATCAGCGGCGGGGGCACGTCAACCATCACGATCCGGAACGCTGTGGCTGATGGCGTGGACCGCATCGTGGCAACGGTTTCGTCTGATGGGAACCGCACGGCCATAACTTACGACCTCGACTGATGGCTAACTTCTTCTCAGCCGACTATTGGAAGGCGCTCTACTTCAAGGCGATGGGCGGGCAGGAAACTGCCGTCGATCCCAACGCCATGTCTGGGAGCTTTGCCGGGTCTGCAAGCTTCACGGGCACGCTGGATCTGCCGGCAGGGGCAATCTCTGGCTCGTTCGCTGGCGCTTCAACCTGGACGGCAGACCTCGGCTTTACGGGAACGGCTGACGAGCCTGCGCAACAGATCGACGGCCACGATGGATGGCCCCGCCGCAAGGCTCCGATAGTCGAGGACATGGCAGCCCTTCGCCGCAGGTGGGCGGAGGAAGACGCCAACCGTCAGGAAGCACTGAGACGGCTGGAGGCTGACAAGGCTGCAAGGCGCAAGGCCATTGCCAAGGCGCTGGGAACTGAACCGGCGCCCGAACTAAAGCCAGCGGTCGAGATATCGCAGGAACGGCTCAAGGCGCTGACGGCGCTGCTGGACTATCCCAAGCCCGTCCTGACGATAGCCAAGCCGTCGCTGATCGACTTCAAGGCAAGGCGTGAGCGCAAGGCGGCAATCGAGGCTGACCGCAAGGCGAGGGAAGAAGCCCGCGCGCTGGCAGAGCGGATCAGGCAGGAGATACGCGACCATGACGATGCAATCATCCTTCTGCTTCTGGCGGCGTAAATGACCGAAGAACAGGAACACGCCCGCGTCCGCACTGTTCTGGACGACATGCAGGAAGCCAACGACGCGCGGTATGCGGAATGGCTCAAGACCCGCAAGCCGGGCGACACCGACCCGCGGATCGAGAACGGGCCAAGCGGCAAGTCCCTGCGGATTCGGGCGATGATCGAAGACGGCAAATTGTATGAACCGGGAGAGCCCCAAGATGGCTGACACCGAGCACGAAGAAGACAAGCGCTGCACGCTGTTCGACAAGCCCAAGCGCTACTGCACCGCTCACATGGACTGGCACGCCGAGGACGAGTTCAAGGAATACTGCGAGGCTTACTGTGACGCCGATCCGATCCGGCTCTGCAAGACGTGCGGTGGATGGCACCCGCTGAACGCGTGGGGCTTGAATTGCTTACCTGAGAAGAACTGGCTGGAGAGCGACCTGAACGTGTGTCGCATGTTCATCTCGGACAACCTGGAGAGCATCGGCGGCATCAATGGCGTGCAGTCGATGGCAAGCGGCAAGCACTACACAAGCAAGAGCCGCCTGCGGTCTGAGTATCGAGCTATGGGCCTGACCGAAATGGGCAACGACAAAATGCCCGAGCGCAAGAAGCCCAAGCCCGACCGCAAGGCCATCCGTGACGCTGTCCGTCGCGCGACGTGGCAGGTGGAGCATGAGGGTGCGACTGCGACGAACTTTCGTGCTAGGTCAAAGGCTCCGAAAGCAGCATTTGGGCCGGTGGCAAAATGAGCGATGAGATGGGCTCCCCGACAAAAGAACTGATGCTTGGGCAAGGCATCCGCAACTTTAGTGGGTGCCGGGGTCTGTATTTCAATCCCAACGCAGACGCTGTGTGTAAGATTCACGGTGTTGATGTGAACCCGCTGAAGTACGCGTACATCATATGGGGCGGTAATCCGCCAAGGATGTGGTCGGTGCGAGAGTTCGACAGCGAAGCCGAGTTTGATGCTTGGACTGTGGCCATGATCGCGCACCATGAAGAAGATCGCGAGAGACTCCGCCGCATCCGCAGCGGAATCCCATCTGATGCTTGGACGCTGACCGCAGATGCGCGACCCGAATAACCCCACGCTGCGCCTCAAGAGCGGGGACCGCATCATCGGAGACGATGGGCAAGTCACATGCTACGCGCTTCGTGACATCGAGGCGGATGAGGGATTCGACCTCGATGCGTTCACATGGGTTCGTCAGAAGCCGACCTCTGGCGGATCAATCGACCGTGCATGGGGCATCAGGGGCCACGCTGGAAAGATTGCCGGGGTGCGCTGGATGAGCCATGCCGCGGCCATTGCAGCGGGACTAGCCTGATGAACCGCCGCGTCTCAATCACGCTGGACGCTGACGAGATCGAGGCGCTGACCCGTCTGCGCGACATGCTGGACCCGACAATGCCGCTGGCATCGTTCGCGGCGAACGTCCTCTGCGGCGCTGTGGATTGTGAACTGTACGGGATCGAGAACCAGTCACAGCAACTGGCGCACATTCTCAACGACTGGCAGCCGCACGGCGAGCCGAACTGACAGAAACGGCCCGGCTCAAACCCGCGCCCTAACTGGGAACACCACACATGGCCGACGACTTAAGCGCCGCCCCGTCAATGGGCGCGAGCGAGCCCGCACCTGCGCCTGCTCAAGCTGACACCACATCCGCCCCAGCCTCCGAGGCTCCCAAGTCCGCAGACAAGCCGCTATCGGGCAGGGAAGCCGCCTCCAGAGCGCTCAGCGAGGTAATGGCCCGCACCCCCGGCGAGGTGGACAAGGCCGCTGCTGTGCTCAAGGAAGGCCGTGGCGCTGATGACAAGCTGGACGCCAACCACAAGGACGCAGTCACCAAGGCGACCGACGCCGAGAAGATCGCCAACGAGGCATCCGAACGCGTCAAGCGTGGATGGGAAACCCGCCGCGCCAATGCCGAGCAGGCCAAGGCCGACGAGCGCACGGCAGAGCAGGTATCCGAAGCCGTCAAGGCAGCGCTGCCTGAGCAACAGCCGGCACCCGCCCCTGAAGCCAAGCCCGCCCAGGTCGAGACGAAACATCCCGACGCTCCGAAGTGGATGACCAAGCAGTCAGCCGCCGAGTGGGCAAAGCTGCCGGAAGTCGTCCGCGAAGAAGTCGTCAAGCGCTCAGAGGCGTTCGACAAGGGCTTCGCTGAGGTCAAGACCAAAGCCGACCGCTGGGCTGAACTCAACGAGTATGAAGACCTCTCGCAGCAGGTCTACCAGCAGCCGCTGAAGGCAACGCTAGAGCGCTACGTGGAACTGGACCGCGGCCTCGGCAATCCCGACACCCAGCTTGCCACGCTGGAGCGCCTGGTATCCCAGATGAAATACACAGCGGAGGACGGCAACCAGTACAATTGGGACATGCCGACCCTTGCGCAGTACGTGCTCGATCAAAGCCAGCAGGGCGTCGATTCATTCCAGAACCCGCAGGCTGACCTTCAGCGCGAACTGGCCGACGTGAAGAAGCAGCTTGCCGAGTTCAGACACGGCTTCTCCGAGCGCGAGACGCAGCGCCAGCAGCAGGAGCGGGAGCGCTCCACCAACATGCTGCAAGAGCAGATCGCGGATTTCGCCAACAAGAACGACAGGTTCAACGAGCTGTATGAGCAGATCGAAGTTGAACTGCACAACCCCAGATTCGAGGCGGGGAAAGACCCCATCCATCGCCTTAGCAAAGCATACGAGAAGGTCGCGAAGCTCAACCCTCCGCCGTCCCTCTCACCCCCGGCGCCGGATCTTCCGGCCCAAGACGCGGCGGTTCAATCCCGTCGTGGCACTGCATCAATTACCGGCGCTCCATCGGGCTCAACCCCCGCAGGCAAACGCCCGGTCGCATCATCAGCCCGCGAAGCTGCACGCATGGCCCTATCCAAGATGGGCATGGGCAGCGGCGCTTAATCATCAACAAAGGAACAGCCTTAGATGGCACTCACAACAGTTGAGAAGCTTGGAGAAGCTTTCTCGCTGGCGCTGGAATACCGTGCTCCGGGGACGCAAGACCTCGTCAGCAACGCCAACGCCATCCTTTTCGTCATGCGCAACCGGGGGGGCTTCAAGACCTACTCCGGCCCCACCATCCGCGTCCGGCAGCTTTACGCCGAAACGGGCAGCTATACGAGGTATCAAGGCGCTCAGTTTCTGTCGCCTAACCCGACCGACCTCTTCAACGATGCCGAGTTCACCCCGAAAATGGGCGCCGTTTCGATGATGCTGACGGGTCAGGAGATCCTGCAGAACGCCGGATCGAACCAGCTTGAAGACGTGTTCGAGATGCACATCGACGCGGCGGAAACCGAACTTCAGGACCGCTTCGTTGAAGACATGCACTCGGCGGGTTCGGCTGACAACCAGATCGGCGGCTTGCAGCTTGCCATCCCGACGACGACCTCGACGGGTTCGTATGGCGGCATCAGCCGTGTGTCGAACACGCAGTGGCGCACTACGACCTACAACGCGAACTCCATCACTGTTGCCGGTACGGCGATTACGGCGGTTACATCGACCACCATTCGTCCGCTGTTCAACAACGCGGTGTTCGCCCGTTCGCGCGGCAAGAAAGGCCCCGACCTGCTGGTCTGCTCAACGCAGCACTATCAGGCGTATGACGCGGCCCTCACGGCGATCCAGCGGATCAACGATGAGAACGGTCTCGGCAAGGGCGGCTTCTCTGCGATGAAGTATTACGGCGCTGGCAAGTCCATCGACGTGGTGCTTGAAGGCGGCGTTGGTTCGGCCATGCCGGATGACGTGACCTACGGCATCAGCATGGAAGACCTGAAGTTCTTCTACAACCCGCAGCGGAACTTCGAGCGTTTCGGTGGCCGGCAGATGCCCATCAACCAGGATGCGATTGTCCAGCACCTTGGATTCATGGGAGAATTGGTGCTCAAGATGCCTGTGCACACTTTCAAAATCTACGATTCATCTCCGTGAGATTGAATTGAATTTTCGATGATCGAATCTATTCTTGAGGGAGACTTAAAAGGGATTTGAAATCGCGTCATGCCAGCCCGAATTAAGCCCGAGAAATTCAAGGACCACTTTGAAGCGCGCCTCAAGCGCAATTCAGAGACAGGCTGTCTTGAGTGGACCGGAGGCAAGCTTCGGGCTGGCTATGGTCGGGTACGCGTCGGAGAGAAATCGCACTTAGCTCACAGGGTTGCCTTCGCTTTGGCGAATGGTCCGATCCCGTCTGAGCAG
>SXGS01088661.1_pt1 | contig 12458 bp, 12 predicted proteins | sample 3174681 | NCBI WGS metagenome assembly SXGS01 (sample SAMN11356861, study PRJNA531348) | freshwater metagenome | isolation source: freshwater sample F1-80 | place: China: Fuxian Lake, Yuxi | collected 2017-12-25
CCAGACCAACATCGAGCGTGAGGACCAGATCGTGCGCTACCTGGAGATGACCGATCCGGAACTTGTAAGCATGTGCTTGGATACGGGGCACCACGCCTACTGTGGCGGGGACCCGGTCACCTTCATGCGCACCCATCACGAACGGATTCCGTATCTGCACATCAAGAGCGTCGATCAGGGGATCCGCGCGGAGGTGGCGGCCGAGGGGATTCCTTTCGCCGAGGCGGTCAAAATGGGTGCCTTCACCGAACCCAAGGCCGGGGTGATCGACTTCGTGGCTTTCCGGCAGGTGCTCGAGGACATCGGGTTCGAGGGAATCGGCATCGTGGAGCAGGATCTCTACCCGACAGCACTAGACCGTCCCTACCCGATAGCGGTGAGCACGCGTCGCTACCTGTCGGACATCGGTATGGCCTAGCGAACGGATGTTGTGACTCTCTCCATCACCGACGTTCAGTTGTGGCAGGCGCTGGACTCTCGCGGCAATCCCACTGTCGCGGCCCGGGTCGTAGCGGGGCGCGGGGTCGGGGACACGCTGGCCCCCGCGGGTGCCAGCGCAGGTTCCCACGAGGCGATCTTCATCCGAGATGGGAACCCGAACGAGTACGGCGGCAAGTCTGTTCGTGCGCACATCGAGGCCGTGCGCGCCCGGGTGCGCGAATCGCTGATCGGCCGCGATGCTGGCGACCCCGCCGACGTAGACGCGGCCCTTAGGGCGCTCGACCCCGACCCGCAGTTGACGTCACTAGGCGGCAATGTCGGTACGGCGGTCAGCATCGCCGCGTGGCTTGCCGCGGCGAACGCGGCCAACGAGGAACCGTGGCGTTGGCTTGCGAACCGGACATCGGCCACCCCGGCCATCCCGCTCCCGATGGTGAACATCATCTCTGGAGGCGCGCACGCGGGCAGCATGATCGACATCCAGGACGTGCTCGTCGTTCCGGTCGGGGCTAAGTCATTCACGCAAGCGATCGAGTGGTGCTGGAGGGTGCGTGCCGGGACACGTGCAGTCCTCGACGACATGGGATTCACCACCGCCCTCGTCGCCGATGAAGGTGGGTTGGCCGCGCCCTTCGATGCGAACGAACGTGCGATCGAAGCCGTCGTCGACGGGATCGCGCGGGCAGGTCTCCGCCCGGGAGACCAGGTGTCCGTCGCGCTCGACGTTGCCGCAACCGAGTGCCAGGTGCCAGGCGGCTACCGCCTGGGCGGAGAAACCCTGACGTCCGCCCAGTTCGTCGACCGCGTGATCGGGTGGCGTCGGGAGTACCCGATCGTCTCGATCGAAGACGGTGTCGGGGAGGACGATGACGAGGGGTGGTCGCGCATCGCGACGCTCGTGGACTCGACCCAGATCCTGGGCGACGATCGCTACGTGACCACGGTAAAACGGTTAGACATGGGCATCGGGCGAGCCGAGGCGAACTCTGTCCTGGTGAAGCCCAACCAGGCCGGGACACTCGGGCAGGCCCTGCGCGTGGTGCAGCGGGCGCTCTCGGTCGGCTGGGCCCCGGTGGTGTCGGCGAGATCCGGGGAGACCGAGGAGACTTGGCTCGCGGACTTGGCCACGGGAACGGGAGCGGGCCAGATCAAGGTCGGCTCGACGATGCGATCCGAGCGCACAGCCAAATGGAACCGCCTATTATACCTCGAACAGGCACATGACCTTGCCTACGCTGGTGCCGCAGCACTGACTCCCCGCACCTGAGCGAAGGGGAATAGATGTCCGATCATGACTTCGACGGCAAGGTGTGCGTCGTCACCGGGGGAACCCAGGGCGTTGGCGAGGCCACCGCGCGCCACTTCGCGATCAATGGGGCGGCGGGGATCGTCATTTGTGGACGCAATCCCGAGCGAGGCGCCTCCGTCCGCAGCTCCCTGGAGGCAGCTGGCGCTCCTGCCGTGTTCGTGCAGGCTCGTTTGGAATCAGAGTCTGAGTGCGAGTCGGTGATCGCGGTGGCAGATCGGCAGTTCGGGCGCGTTGATGTTCTGGTGAATGCGGGTGGCACGACCAAGCGTGGCTCCATCGTGGATTCCACGGCGAAGGACATCGACGAGGTCTTCGCCATCAATGTGCGTGGCCCCATGGTGTTGATGCGCGAGGCGATCGCGGTGATGCGCCGGAATGGAAACGGCGGAAGCATCGTGAACGTCTCCTCCGTCGTCGCCACGGGTGGTCCCGACTTCCTCGCCGCCTACTCAGCGTCGAAGGCTGCCCTCAACGCCGTGACCCGTAACGCCGCGTATGCAGTCGTTCGCGATCGAATACGCGTCAATGGCATCGGGCCTGGATGGATCGACACCCCGGGGGAGCATGCGACGCGACTCGACCACCACGGCGATGACGCCGGCTGGTTGGCGCGCGCCGAAGCGATGCAGCCCTTCGGGCGTCTCATCAAGGTCGACGAGTTGGCCCGTGCGATCGCCTTCCTTGCTGGACCGCAATCCGGTCTGATGACGGGGTCGATCGTGCACTTCGATCAGAGCATCCCCGGTGCCGGCGATCCACCGATGCCCCCTGGTTAGTGGGTCGGCGGCCCGATCGATGGGCCCGGTCGAAACGCCAGGGGAATCGTGATCGACTCGACCGGGCTCGACGGCTCTTCGAGTCGACGCAGGAGTTGGTCTGCGACCGCATCCGCAATGCGTTCCACCGGCCGCGTCACAAGCGCAAGCGCAGGCTCATGCACGTCGGCGAGAACCTCGTCACCCACCGCGACGACGGACAGCCTGCGCGGGAACGGATCGGGGCCTAGGCGCTCGCGAAGCCGTCGCAGTGCCCGCGCGAGCAAGGACGTGGGCCCACCGATCACGGCAGCGGTTGCATCCGCAGCGATCACTCTCTCGGCCACCGCATGTCCGGCTTCAGCGTTGAGGTCGGACATCTCGACGAGGAGGGACGGGTCATCCGCCAGACCGAAGCGCGTGACTGCATCGGCGAAGCCGGCGCGAACCTCGCGCCCGGGTCGCAGATCTGTGCCGTAGGCGCTCACGGCGATACGACGGTGACCGAGCTCGGCCAAGGCGCCCATTGCCTCGGTGCTGCCCTCACGGAGCCCGGTCAGAACCGAATCGCGCTGCAATCCCACGAAATCACGGTCCAAGAAGACCGCGGGGCAACCGAGGCCGCCGAGGTAGGTAGCGAGGGCCTTTGAGCGATCCGAGCGTGGGGCGATGATCACCGCGTCGAGTCGTTGGGCGGCGAAGGACTCGAGCACCCGGAGGTCTCCGTCGGCGGACCAGCCTGAGCTGCCGATCACGACGCTGAGACCTCGCTGGCGGAGCCGTTCGTCCAGTCGATCCGCGAGTGGACCGTAGAGATCGTTGCGGAAGCCGGGAATCAGGAGACCGACGAGGCCGGTGCGGGCGGTGCGCAGGCTGCGTGCGGCAGCGTTGACCTGGTACTGCAGCCGCTCTGCAGAGGCGAGCACCCGATCACGTGCGCTCGGGGACACCCGAGGCGAGCCGGTGAGGACGCGAGAGGCGGTCGCACGCGAGACCCCGGCATCCCGGGCCACGTCGATAAGTGTCGTGACCCGGGGTGCCAGCGTCGAACTAGGAGACGGCATCTTCGAAGTAGCGAGACTTCAAATCGCGCTGGTTCTCATAGATCGAACCACCGTGGGTGGGCTCGGGTAGCGGGAGTCGCACGGGGAGCGCTTCCATTCGCGGGGTCCAGGTCTCCTCGCCCGTGAGCAGGTTCGCGCGCCAGGTATTCCAGTCCATCTTGTCCATCAGTGGCCACGCGTCGGCCGCGGTGTACTGGAGTAGGAAGTAGCGGCGGTCGCGACCTGATCGATTGGCGGGACCACCATGGATGGCGCGTACGTGATGGATGCTGATCGATCCGGCTTTTCCGCAGACGGAAATCGCTTTGGAGAAGTCGGCGTGCGCCTTGGTCGGATCGATGCCGCCCGTGAAGGTTCCGTCGTAGGAGTGGTCCTCAATCGGGCCGCGGTGCGAACCGGGCACGATCATCATCGCTCCGTTGTCCTCGTCGATGTCGTCGATCATGATGCCGACGACCGCGAGATCTTCATTCGTGTGCGGGTAGAAAGCCCAATCCTGATGCCACTCCAGTGAGGACCCGTATCCGGCGACCTTCATGTTGAGTTTCGACGTTTGGTATCGGATACCGGTACCCCAAAGATCCTCGAGGGCACCGAGGATCTTCGGGTGGCGCACCATGCGCGCATAGGTGGGGTGCCACTTCTCGGGGGTCTTGACCCGGCGCAGCAGGGGCTTCTCCGGGGTGTGCGCCGGCTCGAGGTCGAACACCTCGGTGTGCTCGGTCACGGTTCGCGAACGCTCGACGAACTCGCTGGTAACCGCTTGGAGCTCTGCGATGTCTTCGGGGGAGATGGCATCGGGGATCACCAGGAACCCGTCGCGCGCGTAGTCGGCCACCTGGGCATCGGTAAGAACCGTAGGCATTCATCCTCCTTGTGAGATCGATCCCACATGGGATCAAGCTCATAGTAAAGCCGGGGGGCTCCCGCGTCAAGGAATTCGACGAATCAGGCTCGGAAGGTGCGGAAGCCGACTATGACGCAGCAGCCGAGTTCATCAGAGCCGAAGCCAGGGACGCGAATGTGTCCCTTTGAAACCGCATCGATGTCAGGGTCGCGCCTCCCTGGTGGCGTTGAGGATGGAAGGGAGCGAACTCAGGGTAAGTGGTTCGCGACAAGTCAATGAACGTCCGGCAATCATCGAAGGGCTAAGGAAATGACCCACTCAAATGTCTCGCATGTCGGGTTCGTGGTTCCGGACCTGCTCGGGGGAATGGCGCGGATTTCAAGGACTCTCGGTATCTCCTTCCTACCTCCCCTCGATCAGGAGATCGCGGTACTGGAGGAGGGGGTCAGAGCGCTCCCGGGCAGCTTCGGCTGACGTGGTCGATTGAAGGCCCCCCGCATATCGAATTGATTGAAGGACAGGTCTCCGGTCTCTACGCGTATCACGGAATCGATCGAGCATTCCACCACTTAGGCGGCTTCACGGAGAGTCATGATGTATCCCTCGGTCACCTATCCAGCCTTGGCATCCGTATGGAGGCGTGCCAACGCGAGCCGGACGGAACTATCATTGCCTCCTACTTTGAACCGCACGATCTTTTCGGAATCCGGTACGAACACATTGCGCCCGGGCGTCGAGCCGACATCGAAAGATGGCTCAGCGGCGAGCCATGGAGCTAGCGGACTTGCACAACTCGGAGCCCGCGTATTCGGGGCCCTGCCTTGGGAGTGATTCAGGTTAAGACTCCTCGCTGTCCCGTCATCACGACTGTCGAGTGGGACGCTCTTGCGCACATTTGTTGGACAGGGACCAAACAACGCAACTGCGTTGCTAGCATTTGCCATACAAGGTATTCCTTCTGGGAGGGCGTGTGTCACAACTCTTCGATCCCATCGCGATCCGTGCCATGCAGCTGCCCCACCGGATCATTACGGGCCCGATGGAGAAGGGCATGGCCAACCGTGATGGGACCCTGACTCAGCGCTACCTGGGCTACCTCCGAGCCCGAGCCCAGGGTGGAGCCGGACTGATGCAGCTCGAATCGACGTATGTCGACACCATCGGGATGGGACACCTTTACCAGGTCGGATGCCATGACGACTCGGTGCTCGAAGGCCTCCGGGCTGCGGCAGACGCGGTCCACGAGCACGGCGCCCGCCTCGCCCTCGAGATATACCTGGGTGGTCGGGAGACACCCTCGTTCATGTCGGGAATGCAGCCCATCGCTCCGTCCGTGGTGCCGTGTGAGGTTCTGCACCCGATTCCCACTCCCCGAGAGATGACCACACAGGACATCGACTGGGCTATCGCCGCCTTTTGCGCGGCGGCCCGCCGATTGAAGGAGGCTGGGCTCGACATGGCGCACGTGCACGGTGCGCACGGGTACCTCGTCGGATCCTTCGTGTCTCCCTTCAGCAACCGCAGGACCGACGCTTTCGGAGGATCCCTGGAGAACCGGGCGCGCTTCCCGATCATGCTCGTCGAGGCTCTTCGTGCCGAGGTGGGGGAGGACTTCCCGATCGGTTACCGCATGACCGCTGATGAATACATAGCCGACGGCTTGGGTATCTCTGAGGCAGCGGAGTTCGCCGGCATGCTCGCGGATGCGAGTGTTGACCTGATCGATATCTCCGGCGGGTTCTACGAGAGCAACTACATGATCATGCAGGGCTCCGAATCACCCGATGCTGGCTTCCTCTCGCACGCACTCAAGATTAAGTCGGTCGTCGGTGACCGTGCTCTGGTTAGCGTCGCGCAGCGATTGTCGAGACCTGGGGTCGCCGAGGAGGTGCTCGATCAGGGCATCGACATGGTGTCCATGAGTCGCGCCTTCCACGCCGATCCGGATTACGTTGCCAAGCGACGTTCAGGTCGCGTCAATGACATCATCCCCTGCATTGCGTGTCACCACTGCGTGGATGAACTCGAAGCCAATCGGGTTGCGGATTGCTCCGTGAACCCGTTCACGACGCGGGAGTACCTGCGCATTGACGCGCCGCCGGCGGGTACTGCCCCGTCCCCGGTCATGGTGGTCGGGAGTGGTCCGGCGGGTCTCCAGGCCGCGATTCAGTTCGCTGAGCGTGGGAGCGAAGTGCATCTCTTCGAGCGCGGTGATGTCATTGGTGGTCAGATGGCCTTGGCCGTGGATGTCCATGGTGATTTCCGCGGATTCTTGGACAACTCCGCGGTGAGGTTGAAGCAACTCGGGGTGACCGTTCATCTGAACACCGAGGTCGATCGCGGCGTAGTGGTCGGGTTGTCACCCGCGGTGATCGTGATGGCCACCGGTGCCCGAAGTGCACCGCTCGGCCACCTTCGGAGTAGGCCGGAAACCCGTGTTCTGGGACTGTTCGAGGCCTACGGCAAGGTCATGGGACCGGTGAATGTCGTGATCGCAGGTGGCTCTGTCGCCTCCTGCGTTCTTGCGGTACACCTCGCGCGCGCTGGTTGTCGAGTGACACTCGTGGAGCCCAGTGATGCCCTCGCGCTCGATCAGCCCGGCTGGGGACGCGAGCAGATCGAGCGTCTCGTACACAACACAGAGGGCATCGACGTCCGCTTGGAGGCCACGGTCGAGACGGTCGACACGGACGGGGTACACCTCCAATCCCATGGCGGGGTCGAAATCCTCACCGACGTCGGCGTCGTGGTCGTCGGTGGCCGCCAACCTGATAACGCATTGGCGGAGCACCTGCTTTCGGATCCGGATCAGGCCGATCGCGTGCTCGTGGTCGGTGATGCGGTGCGCCCGCGCAATATCCACGCGGCGACGCTGGAGGGTATGCGGGCGGCGGTACTAGGTCGGTCGGCCGCCTTCGCGCTGGTCTAGCTCAGTCGGTGACCCGGTCACGAATGTAAGCCAGACTCGATCGGAGATCCTGCGCAAGGGTGGGGCTCTCGCCGACCTCGCTCGCGAACGGTTCGAATGACCAGGGTCCGGCGCTCACACCCATCAGATGGTGCACCTGGTCGATATTCCCAAGGATGTCATCAGGCCAGACAAGCACTCGATGCTCATCGCCAAGCTCCTCCAGGGGAAGACCGAGATCGGGAACTCCCGACAGGTGGACGAGTGAGATGTTTGTCGAGTACAGGGGGTCGCGTGCGATCGCGTGGTGGAAACTGTCGTGGACGATTCCGAAGCAGCTCGGATTCTCGCGTCGGCTGAACTCGGCCTCCACAACACCCTGGGTCCGGATCGACGAACGTGGGAAACCGAGCGGTTCGATGAGTCCGCGCACACTCGCGTTCTCGAGTATTGGATGGAGTCCATCGAGAGCTGCTGGGAGCCCGGTGGGTAGCGCCGATGATCCGACCGGCGCCACGCTCGGGCAGAGCACCACTGCTCCGATACCGGCAGCGGCGGCGAACTCGACCATCGTGCGCGCTTGCTGTTCACGCTCCGAATCCCACTGATCGAATCTCTGAAGTGCATTAATGGACAGGATTTCGATTCCCGCGTCTGAAGCCATGCGGGCGATGTCGCGTGGGTCGTGGGTCAGGACGTTGGAAGACTTCGGAAAGATCCAGCCCGGGGGCATGCCATCCCGGAGCTCCACCGCATCGACACCGACGTCGCCTGCGAGGGCGATGAATTCGGGGATCGGAAGAAGGGGTGCAACGCTGTGATTGAGGGAGAAGCGCATCCTCGTGTCACCCGACCAAGAGTGGGAACCGTGGCTGCGTCGGCGAGTTGATCAATCCGGTGGGTGTGGCACCGTCGGCAACGGAATTCAACTGTGTCGCGATCATGCGCGTCATTCGTTCGATGGTGTGAGCACCTAACGAGGCGGAGTGCGGCGAGAACACGCAGGTGTCGATAGTCAATAGCGGGTCGTCCGATGCCGGCGGTTCCTGCGCGAATACGTCGAGACCAGCGCCGGCAACATGACCTGTTCGAAGTGCTGACGCCAAAGCGACCTCGTCGAGAACGCCTCCTCTAGCTGCGTTGATCACGAACGCGCCCCGAGGAAGCAGCGCAAGCTCGTCACCACCAATCAGGCCCTGTGTGGAATCCAGGAGAGGCGTGTGAAGGGAGATCGCCTGGCACAGGGGGAGCATCTCCGCGATGCCCTCAGCCACCACTACGTAGTCCGGCGCATCTCCAATGGGCATCACATCGAACGCGATGATCCGTGCTCCGAAGGCGTGCAGCAGGGCGGCAGTGGCACGTCCGGTATGGCCGAATCCAATGATCCCAACGGTCATCCCCTGGATTTCCGGGAAGAAGTCTCCGTCTCGCCACTCTCCCTGGCGGACTCTGGCGTCGTAATAGGCAACCTGGTGGGTCACGCTCAACAGCAGTGTGACCGTGTGTTCGGCCACGCCCTGTGCGTTGACTCCCGGCGTTGTCGTGACATGGACACCGAGACGGGAGGCGGCTTCAAGGTCGATCTGGTCGAACCCGACACCGGATCGTGCGATGAGGCAGAGGTGGGGGAGACGGTCGAGTAAGTCCGAGGTGTAGGTCTCGGCGCCGGCGACGACGGCGTAGGCGCCGGCGAGATTTCCCACCCGCTCACCCACGGGCCCGTTGGGGGGAACATCCTGAAGGCGCACGCGAGACGAGAGGCCGAAGTCGCGGCCGTCGCCGAACAGGGTCGCGGTTGACGCGAGGGCTCCCCACATGTCGATCGAACCCATGATGCTCCTCTCTGAGGCAATCAGGCCCATCGGACTATAGCCAGAAACCGCAAGCCTGTGTAGATTGTTAGCAGTTTTCATGGTCTTGCAGCAATCCGGGAGCCCCGATGAAGGTCGCACTCGACCCGTATATGTTCCGCACCACGCCCCTCACCGAATTGCCCGGCCTGGTCGCCGATCTCGGCTACAGCGCGATCGAACTCTCCCCGCGTGAAGACTTCATCCCCTTCTATAAGCATCCTCGGGCGAGCACCTCGGATATTCGGGCCTTCAAGGCGGCCCTCACGGCCGTTGATGTCGAGGTGGCCACGCTCCTGCCCCTCTTCAGGTGGGCCGGACCCGGTGAGGAGGCTCGCCAAGCGGCGGTCCGCTACTGGCGTCGATCGATTCAGATCGCTGCCGAACTCGGGGTTCCGGAAATGCTCTCAGAGTTCAACGGCGGCCCAGCCACCCCAGCGGAGTGTGAAGCCCTCTTCTGGCGCTCCATGGAAGACCTGCTGCCCGGCTTTGAGCGCGAGGGAATTCGACTCGTGATCGAACCCCACCCCAACGACTTCATCGAAGACGGGTACGCCGCCATCGACATGATCCGCGGAATTAATCATCCCCTTGTGTCTTTCAGCTACTGCGCCCCGCACACCTTTTACATGGGAGGTGACATCGCTGGGATCATGGAGTATGCAGGAGACCTGCTGACGCACGTACATGTCGCCGACACTTTCGACTTCCGTGGGTCGTCTGGCCTGCGCTACATCGTCAACATCGGTGCAGGAGGTGGGGTTCCGGTCGGTGTGACGCCTCCTCGAATCCACCAGCATCTGGACATCGGCCAGGGCGAGGTGGACTGGGACACCTTTTTCGGCACATTGACGCGCCTGCACTTCGACGGAGTCATGACGGTGTGCATCTTCGCCTGGGAGGAGAGGGCTCGCGAATCATCGATCTACAACCTCGACGAGATACGCCGCCGCATGGGATAGTTCTGCTGGCTTTCAAGCGACTCCGCGAGGGGCGGAGAGGAGCGACGCGCGATGACTGACGCGAATGCGGAAGTCTGGGACTTCGAGACTGATGTCGTCATCGTCGGCAGTCGCGCAGACCCGTTATGGCGATCAGCCGGGATAGGGATTCCTTGCGGGTTCTCCGAGGAGAACCCGAACGACGTCCTCCGCAGTACGACGTCGCAACTCCACCACGGACTCGCGCGACGAGAAGGCGACGTGCGGAGTCAGGATCGTCTTGGGGCTTTCGACAAGTGCCAGCGGTATGTCGGGTTCACCGGCGACGACATCAAGGGCAGCGCCACCGATCTGCGCAGTCTCCAACGCGCGAATCAGGTCATCGTCGTCGACGAGTGCTCCCCGTGCGGTGTTCACGAGCAGGGCGTCGGGCTTCATTGCGGCGAAAATGTCGCTCGTGACAGCCGGGCCGTCGGGGGAGGGAGGCATGTGCAGGGTGAGGATGTCGGATTCGGCGAGGAGTTGCTCGAGGTCAACCAGTTCCGCAGGCGGTCCGGCGGGGGCGAACGGATCGTGTGCGATGACCCGGCACCCGAGTGCGGCGAACTTCTCCGCGGTTCTGCGGCCGATGCGACCGTAGCCCCAGACCCCGACAGTGAGCGCAGACATGCGCCGCAACTTTGCAGCGGAAGGATCCCACTCGCCCGCGCGGATCATGCGATCCAGCGCCACGATCCCGCGAAACCAGGCAAGCGCCAAACCCAGAGCATGGTCGGACACCTCCTCCATGCAGTAGTCCGGGACATACGTCACCTCCAGGCCGAGGCGGCGCGCTTCCTTGACGTCGATGTTGTCGGTTCCCACCCCGAAGCGCGCGACCATGCGCAGTTTTGTCCCTGCCTGAAGCAGTTCCGCAGGCACGAGCGCCCAGCACGTCATGATTGCGGCGCAATCGCCGACGAGTTCGTGGGCCGGGCGACCGTCATCGACGACCGATATGAGGTCGAAACCCGCCTCGTCGAGGATCTGCGCCTCGAGCGAGAGGTCTGGCCACGCGTAGTCCATGATAAGGACGCGCTCGCGGCTCATCGCGTGGCGGCAATCGCCGAGCGCAGATCCGCCCCCAACTTCGTGGCGCCAGAACCCAGCACCCCGGTGTCGCTCAAGGTCAGCAGGATCGTCTCCTTGTTCGCGATCGCACGCTTGGCACTCTCCTCGTCATAAACCCCGGAACCGTGGGCCTTGCCGGTCGCGAGTGCTCCGGCTCGGATCTGCTCAACCGACTTGATGTAGCTCGGGTCGTCCCATTGCTTGAAGACGCCGAGATCCATCGACAGGTCCATGGGACCGACGGTGACGCCGTCGATGCCATCCACGGCGAGGATCTCCTCGGCGTTCTCGGCACCCTTCTTGGACTCGATGATGACGAGGACGATCAGGGATTCCTCGTAGGCGGCCATGTATTCGTCGTCGGCGAGGTGATAAGCGCTGGCGCGTAGCGGGTTCCAACCGCGCTTGCCGCGCGGTGGGTACCGGCACGCGTCGACAAGTCTCTTGGCATCCTCCGCAGTCTCGACAAAGGGACACAGCAGGCCACTGGCACCGATGTCGAGGAAGCGGCGTATCTCATCGTGATCGAAGATCAGGGGTCGAACGAATGGGACGACCTCCCAGCCCAGTGCGGCCTGCATCATCGCCTGCACCGTGACGAGGCTCTGTGCGGAGTGCTCGGTATCGACTGAGGCCCAGTCGAAGCCCGCCCGGCCGAAGATCTCCATGGAAGCCGAGTCCTGGAGGGCGAGCTGCGTCCCCAGCACCGGCTCGCCCGCGTACAAGCGGTCCTTGAGCCGCTTCGCCTTATAGAGTGCTCGCAACATATTTCCTCCTAAGGACTGCCAATTATGGCTTCCATGGCTAGTGTACTGAAAACAATAAACAAATTCAGTGGTGTTAGCGATATTGAAAGGGCGGTTCATGACAAATCGACTCAAGGTGATTTATCTTCCGGGCCGGGGGGCTGATCCCACGTGGGAACGCGAAGTCATCGCCGCCATCGGTCCCCGCCACAACCTCTCGATCTACGACGAGTCCAAACCGCTGGAGCCACAGTTCGCTGACGTCGATGCCGTGGTCGACCTCGGGGGCTCGTGGGGTACTAGGGAGATGCTCGACGCCGCACCCAAGGTGAAGTTCTGGCAGATCATGGGCACGGGCATGGAGCACTTCGACTTCGACTACTGGTCCACCCGCCCCGTGATGATCTCGAACTGCCCCGGACCGATGAGCGCAATTCCTCTCGCGGAACACGCGATCTTGCTCATGATGCTGGTGCGTCGCAAC
>SXGS01616148.1_pt1 | contig 12458 bp, 12 predicted proteins | sample 3174681 | NCBI WGS metagenome assembly SXGS01 (sample SAMN11356861, study PRJNA531348) | freshwater metagenome | isolation source: freshwater sample F1-80 | place: China: Fuxian Lake, Yuxi | collected 2017-12-25
GAACCCGTGCTGCCCACCGGAGGCGCCCATGAACTCGACACCCGAGCCGGTCGCGGTGCGCCCGGCCGCCACCGTGATGCTCGTCCGCGACACCGTCGCTCCTGCCCCGCCGCCGGAGGCGGCGTCACCGTCGGCTCGGCGCGCCGGCATCGAGGTGTTCCTGATGCGCCGCCACGCCGCGATGGAGTTCGCCGCCGGAATGACGGTGTTTCCCGGCGGCGGGGTCGACGAGCGTGACCGGGACGGGGGTCTGGTGGGAAAGGGCGCCTGGTACGGGCCCGAACCCGAATGGTGGGCGCGGCGTTTCGGGATCGAGGCCGACCTCGCCGAGGCGCTGGTCTGCGCGGCGGCTCGCGAGACCTTCGAGGAGTCCGGGGTGCTCTTCGCCGGCCCGGCCGACGATCCGGACGGCATTGTCCGGGATGCCGCGGTCTATCACCGCGAACGTGCCGCGTTGGAGGACCGCAGCCTGTCCTTCGGTGATTTCCTCCGTGCCGAGAACCTGGTGATCCGGGCCGATCTGCTGCGGCCGTGGTCGAATTGGGTCACTCCCAAGGAGGAGCGGACCCGGCGCTACGACACCTATTTCTTCGTCGGGGCACTTCCGGAAGGACAGCGCGCCGACGGGCACAACACCGAATCCGACCGGGCCGGCTGGGCGCGGCCCGAGGCCGCGATCGAGGACTTCGCGCAGGGCCGGGCTCTGCTGCTGCCGCCGACCTGGAGCCAACTGGACTCGCTGGCCGGCCGGACGGTGGCCGAGGTGCTCGCTCTGGAACGGCAGATCGGTGCCGTCGAACCCACCATGACCGTGCTCGAGAACGGCAACTGGGAGATCGAGTTCTTCGACGGCGACCGTTACAACGAGGCGCGACGCAGCGCGATGCGCCGGCTGGCCCGGGACTGAGCCGTGCGCGAATTCGTCGCCGTGCACACGCATGAGGGTCAGCCCGGGATCGGCACCGTGGTGATCACCCGCGAGCCGACGAACGCGCTGACCCGGCAGGCCTATCGTGAGCTGGCCGACGCCGCCGCGGAAGTGGCGGGCCGTGGCGATATCGCCGCGGTGATCCTCTACGGAGGCCACGAGATCTTCTCCGCCGGCGATGACGTTCCGGAGTTGCGCACTCTCGACCGCGCCGGCGCCGAGGCCGCCGACCGGATCCGCCGCGCCGCCCTGGACGCCGTCGGCGCCATCCCCAAACCCACCGTCGCGGCGGTGACCGGCTACGCACTGGGCGCGGGGCTGAGCCTCGCGCTGGCGGCCGACTGGCGGGTATGCGGGGACAACGCCAAACTCGGCGCGACCGAGATCCTGGCGGGCCTGCTGCCCGGTGGCGGCGGATGCGAGCGGCTGGCCCGGGCCCTGGGCCGTCCGCGAGCCAAGGAACTGGTCTTCAGCGGCCGTTTCGTCGGTGCCGAGGAGGCGTTGGCGCTGGGATTGGTCGATGAACTGGTCGCACCCGATGATGTCTTCGAATCCGCCTTGAACTGGGCGGGCCGCTTCGTCGATGCTCCGCCGGCTGCCGTCGCCGCCGCCAAGGCGCTCATCGACACCGGAGCGGACCCCGAGGCGGAGGCCAAGCGATACGGCGAGGTTTTTGCCGACACCATCGGCGGTTAGGCTGCCCTGCATGACGAGCAAGCCACTCGCCGACGACCCGGCCCCCAACCCGCACGCCACCGCCGAGCAGGTCCAAGCGGCCCTGAAGGACTCCAAGCTCGCCCAGGTGCTCTACCACGACTGGGAAGCCGAGACCTACGACGACAAGTGGTCGATCTCCTATGACAAGCGTTGCGTGGACTATGCGCGCAACCTGTTCGACGCCACCGTCCCGGCCGCCGAATTGCGCGACCTGCCCTACGAGCGGGCGTTGGAACTCGGTTGCGGCAGCGGTTTCTTCCTGCTGAACCTGATCCAGGCCGGGGTGGCCCGCCGCGGGTCGGTCACCGACCTGTCCCCGGGAATGGTCAAGGTGGCCGTCCGCAATGGCGAGTCGCTCGGCCTCGAGATCGACGGTCGGGTGGCCGACGCCGAGGGCATCCCCTATGACGACGCCACCTTCGACCTCGTGGTCGGACATGCGGTGCTTCATCACATTCCTGACGTCGAGAAGTCCCTGCGCGAGGTGGTGCGGGTGCTCAAACCCGGCGGCCGGTTCGTCTTCGCCGGTGAGCCGACCACCGTCGGCAACGGCTACGCCCGCAATCTGTCCACCCTGACCTGGCGGGTGGCCACCAACGCCACCCGGTTGCCCGGCCTGCGGGGCTGGCGACGGCCGCAGGCCGAACTCGACGAGTCCTCCCGGGCCGCAGCCCTGGAGGCGGTGGTCGATCTGCACACCTTCGACCCCGCCGACCTCGAGAGGATGGCGCGCAGTGCGGGTGCGGTCGACGTGGAGACGCAGACCACCGAATTCACCGCCGCGATGTTGGGTTGGCCGCTGCGCACGATCGAGGCCATGGTGCCGCCGGGCAAACTCGGCTGGGCCTGGGCGAAATTCGCGTTCGGTGGCTGGATCGCCCTGAGCTGGGTCGATGACAACCTCTGGCGGGCCGTGGTGCCCAAGTCGTGGTACTACAACGTCATGATCACCGGGGTCAAACCCTCCTGAGCTTCACCCGCGCCGACGTCGCCTATCTGACCGGAGAGGCCGGTCTGGCCGCGCTCGTCGAGGTCGGGGCGCACCCGCTGACCGAGGCCACCCTGCTCGCCGACATCGCCGCCCTTCGCCGCCGCTTCGCCGACCGCACCACCGCACTGGTGCAGACCACCGTGCTGCGCCGCAAGGCGGTCGCCAAGTTCGGCGAGCGGGCCACCGACTGGCTGTTCACCGACGAGGCTCTGCAGCAGGCGACCACCGCCGAGGTAACGCGCTACCGTGCGCGTCGGCTGACCGGTCGGGTGGTGCATGACGCGACGTGTTCGATCGGCACCGAACTGGCCGCGCTGCGCGACACCGCCGACTACGTCGTCGGCAGCGATCTCGACGAGGTGCGGCTGGCCATGGCGCACCACAACGTCGCCGGGGTGCCGCTGTGCCGGGCGGATGCGCTGCGCCCGATCGTCGGAGCCCAAGCTGTGGTCATCCTTGATCCGGCCCGTCGCAGCGGAGGCCGGCGTCGCTTCGACCCGCGCGCGTACACCCCGCCTCTGGACGAGCTGGGCACCGTCTACCGGGGCCGGGCCACCGTGGTGAAATGCGCGCCGGGGATCGATTTCGAGGCTGTGCGCGCGCTGGGCTTCGACGGCGAGATCGAGGTGATCTCCACCGGCGGCTCGGTGCGGGAGGCTTGCCTGTGGTCGGCGGAACTGGCGGGGCCCGGTGTGCGCCAGCGGGCGACGGTGCTCGATCTGGGTGAGGACATCACCGACGCCGACCCCGACGACTGCCGCACCGCCGCACCCGGGCGATGGATCATCGATCCGGACGGCGCCGTCGTCCGCGCCGGATTGGTGCGCCAGTACGCCGCGCGGCACGGGTTGTGGCAGCTGGACCCCGATATCGCCTACCTCACCGGGGATCAGTTGCCCGCGGGGATGCGCGGCTTCGAGATCATCGACCGGGTGGCGCTACGGGAAAAGGTGCTGCGCCAAACGCTTTCGGCGTTGGACTGCGGTCCGCTGGAGATCCTGGTGCGCGGTGTCGACGTGGACCCCGATGTTCTGCGGCGTCGGCTCCGCCTCTCGGGAAGCCAGTCGTTGGCAGTGGTGATCCTGAGGATGGGCGCTGGCACCGCCTCCCGATCGGCGGCTTTCATCTGCCGGGCGTCCCGGTAGGCTGCCGGGTATGCGAATCCCGAGCCTGGCCGCGGCACTTCTCACCGCCGCCGTCCTGGCCGCGCCGCCCGCAGCCGCCGCGCCCGCCTGCGCCGCACTCGGCGGCGTCGTGCAGGGCGGCGGGATCTGCAGTGTTCAGGCCAGTTCGCCGGCCTACACGATGGACATGACGTTTCCGCTCGGCTACCCCGACGAACAGGCGATCCTGGACTACCTGGGCCAGGCCCGCGATGGTTTCGTGCGGGTGGCTCAGACCCCGGAGGACAGCTACGGCCCCTACGAGATGAACGTCACCGCGGAGTCGTTCCAGTCGGCGCAGACCCGCAGTGTGGTGCTGACCCTCTTTCAGGACCTCGGCAGCGCCCATCCGACGACCTGGTACAAATCCTTCACCTACGACGTCGAGCGCAGCCGGCCGGTGACCTTCGAGACGCTCTTCGCCCCGGATGCCAAACCGCTGGCCCAGATCTTCCCGATCGTGCAGCGCCAACTGGAGGCGAGCACCGGCATGGTCGGCAGCGTCTCGCCGGGGGACGGTATGGATCCCACGCATTATCAGAACTTCGCCGTGACCGACGACGCGGTGATCTTCTTCTTCGGCCGCGCCGAGATGCTGCCGTCCTATGCGGGCGCGACCTCGGTCAGCGTGCCGCGCAACGCAATTCCGCCGCTGCAGCTCTGAGACCCTAGGCTGGGGCGAAGCTGTACACCTGGCCGGCGCTGGTAGCCACCACCACCCGGCGGTCGGTGCCGATCGAGACCCCCACCGGGTAGCCGTCGGCTTGTGGCAGCGGATAGCTGTTCAGTGTTCTGCCGCCGTCGGCGGGGTTGAAGACCAAGAGGGACAGCCGATCCGGCGCGTCGGCCACCACGGTGTAGGCGACCCGCGACCCGGCCTGGCTCGAACTCGACAGCGGGGTGACGTCGTCTCGGCGCCACACCATTTCGGCGCGGTCACCGGAGTCCTTGACCGCGACCAGCCGGGTGTCCGGGCCGCCGCCGACGACGATGACACCGCCCGGTGCCACCGAGGGCGGAGTCTGCGGTTGAAATCCCAGTGCCACAGACCATTTCGGTGTTCCGTCAGTCACGTTAAGCGCCCACAGCTGCCGGTCCCGGCCATTGACGTAAACGGTCGCGCCGTCCTCGGAGAGCACCGGGCTGGCCAGCACACCGGCGCTGATCGCCTCGGAGGTCCATTCCCGCGACAGCAGGGGCTCCCGGCCGGGCTGGTAGCGCAGCGCGGTCAGCACCGAGGACTTCGCGCCCGGCTGCCACACTCCGAGGACGATGATGCCGCCGGCCGCGGCGAACGCGGGTGCGGCGGCCACCGGACAACCCGGCAGGGACTGCTGGCAATCGGCGAGGCCGCGGGTCGCATCGGTCGGGTCGACGCCGTCGACGAGGTCGGTCGGGGTGCCGACCACCGTCCCGCGATGCGAGTCGAAGACCAGCACCTGCCCCAGATGGGTGACTACGAGGAGTAGGCCGGCATCCAGAAACCTTGTGGTGGTGGGCATTCCGATCACATTGGTGCGCCACCGCACCCACTGGGTGGGCGGGTAGGACAGCATCAGCCCCGGTTGGCCGATGTAGAGGTTGTCGAAGCCGTCGAACAGTGGGCTGGAGAACCCGCCGCCGAGAACCATCCGGGTACACCACCGCTGCCGGCCGCTGTTGTCGTTCTCCCACACCATCAACGAACAGCCACCGGCCGTCTGGCCGTTGACCGCCAGGTATCCGTCTGCCCCCAGTGCGGCCCCGGCGCCCAGTTCGCCCTTGACCGACCGACTCCAGTCCAGTCGCAGATCGGAGGCGCCTTCGGTCGGGGAGAAGCCGGAGTTTCGCGCATCGGCGTACTGGGCCGGCCAACCGGGCGCGGCCACCGATTTCACCCACTGGTCGGTGTTACCGCAGCCGGCTGACGGGAAGGTGACCAGCGCCGCGGAGGCCACGGCGAGAACCCGCCGCCGCGCCGTTGTCCGTCCCATCCAGGGGAGAGTAACGGTCGCGGCGCCCCGCCCCCCGCCGAGCAGACACAAACTGCTCAATATCGCGGCGTGTCGAGGGGAGTTTGTGTCTGCTCGGCGGGGGGCGGGGGCGGCGGGCGGCTAGGCTGGGGCGCCATGACGAGCATGTGGGGCGCACCGATCCACAAGCGCTGGCGCGGTTCCCGGCTGCGCGACCCTCGCCAGGCCAAGTTCCTCACGCCGGCGTCGCTGCGCTGGGTGATCGCCAACCGGGCCTACACGCCGTGGTACCTGGTGCGCTACTGGCGGCTGCTGAAGTTCAAGCTGGCCAACCCGCACGTCATCACCCGCGGCATGGTGTTCCTCGGCAAGAACGTCGAGATCCACGCCACCCCGGAATTGGCCCAGATGGAGATCGGCCGGTGGGTGCACATCGGCGACAAGAACACCATCAGGGCCCACGAGGGCTCGCTGCGCCTGGGTGACAAGGTGGTCTTCGGCCGCGACAACGTCATCAACTGCTATCTCGACATCGAGTTCGGCGAGTCCGCCCTGATGGCCGACTGGTGCTACGTGTGCGACTTCGACCACAAGATGGACAACATCGAACTTCCCATCAAGGACCAGGGGATCGTCAAGACCCCGGTGCGCATCGGCCCGGACACCTGGATCGCGACCAAGGTCACCATCCTGCGCGGCACCATCATCGGGCGCGGCTGCGTCCTCGGTGCCCACGCCGTGGTCAAGGGGGACATCCCGGACTACTCGATCGCGGTCGGTTCGCCGGCCAAAGTGGTCAAGAACCGCAAGCTGGCCTGGGAGACCTCGGCGGCGCAGCGGGCCGAGTTGGCCGCCCATCTGGCCGACATCGAGCGCAAGAAGGCTGCGAAGTAGTCGCCACGGCCCGTCACGTCGACACCAGGGCTGTGGCGGCGGCGTATTTCACGACCCCTGCGTCGATCTCGCGCAGGGGCCGGGGGCCTGAGTCAGCGGCCGGGCAGCGGGTTCGCCGGTATCGACCGGCGGGCTTGAGGCTGGCGCTCCGCGCGCTTAGCCCCCAGATAGACCGCCGCGGTTCTGGCTGCTACCCGGTGCCAGTCGAAATCGTCGGTGAGTCGTGCCTGAGCAGTGACCGCACGGGCCTGGGCGGCGGCCGGATCGTCGAGCGCCGCGATCACCGCGGCCGCCAGCGCGGGCACGTCACCGGCCGGGCAGCACAGCCCGGTCTGTCCGTCGATCACCGCTTCGCCCAGCCCGCCGACATCGGTCACCACCAGGGGGGCGCCCGCGGCGACCGCCTCCAGGGCGACGATGCCGAACGGTTCGTAACGGCTGGGAAGGACCGCGACGTCGACGCGGTGCAACAACGCCAGCAACTGGTCGTGGTCGGCGCGGCCGGTGAAGCGAACGCTCCGGAGCACCTTGTGCTGACGGGCCACCTCCAACAGCCAGTCCTGCTGGGTGCCGTCACCGGCGACGGTGAGCGTCGTTCCGGGATGGGCTCGGCGGATCCGGGACAGCGCCGCGATGGCGTCGTGCACACCCTTCTCGTATTCGAGCCGGCCGAAGTAGAGCAGTTCGGGTGGGCCGGCGTGGGCGCGGCGTAGCGCGAAAGGCCAACGGGTGGAGTCGATTCCATTCGGGATGACGGTGATCTCGGCCAGGTCGGGGCCGAACAGCGCGTTGATCTCCTCGGCCATCGACGCCGAACAGGCGATCAGTTCGTCGGACTCCCGTGCCAGCCAGGACTCCGCGGCGTGCACCTGCCGGCTGATCGGCCCGGAGACCCAGCCCGAATGGCGGCCGGCCTCGGTGGCGTGGATCGTCGACACCATAGGGACGTCGAAGAACTCGGCAAGGGCGATGGCGGGATGGGCTACCAGCCAGTCATGGGCGTGCACCACGTCGGGCACCCAGCTGCCGCGCAGTCCCAACCCGGCCCGGATCATGGCGTGCCCCATCGCCAGCGTCCAGGCCATCATGTCGGTGCCGAAGTCGAACTCGTGCGGATCCTGCGCCGCGGCGATGACCCGGACCCCCTCGCGGATCTCGTCGGTGGTGGGGGCGCTGGCCGGATCGGTACCGGCCTGCTGCCGGGACAGCACCACCACCTCGTGGCCGTCGGCGGCCAGTGCGGTGGCCAGGTGGTGCACGTGTCGCCCGAGCCCACCGATGACCACCGGCGGGTACTCCCAGGACACCAGCAGGATTTTCATCCGCGTCCCGTCGACGACCGTGCGCACAGTGCGCGGCCGGGCGGCGTGTCGGCGGGCCGACACGCACTGTCGCCGGGGTAGGGCGCTTTCACGTGGGTAGCCGCCGGGCGTCGAGCGCTCCGAACAACCCGTCGGCGCGGTTCCAGCCGGCGGCCAGTCGCTCGGCGGCGTCGCGGCGTCCGGCGGCCAGCGCATCGGCGATCTCGCGGGTGGCGTGTGCGTGCAGGTGGGCGCGGTAGCGCGCGTAGTCGGCGGCCGAGTCCTTGCTGACCATGAACGGCCAGTCGCTGGAGACCGTCAGCAGGGTCTCGCGCAGAATCTGGTCGGCCACCGGGTCGCGCGCCGGCGCGCCGTCATTCTGCGACAGCGCCTTGTCGATGCAGCTCAGCGCGGTATCGACCACCTCGGCGTTCAGCGCCACCAGGTCGGCGACCTTCTCCCCGGCCCACACCTGCCAGTCCTTGCCCGATCCCCACGAACTCGGCGGCAACTCCACCGGTGTGCCGAGGTATCCGTCGGCCAGAGCGTCCTGCAGGGTCCCGACCCGGACGCCGGCTTCGGGCAGTGCGCGCAGCAGCCGTTCCAACCAGACCGGCCCCTCGTACCACCAGTGCCCGAACAATTCGGTGTCGAATGCGGCCACCACGTGGGCGGGCCGGCCGATGCGCTGCGACTCGCTGATCAGGCGCGCGCGCACCACGTCGACGAAGTCGGCGACGTGCGCGTCGATGGCACGGTCGGCGCGCTGCGGGTCATACGGCGCCTTTCCCTGCGCATCGACGCCCCGGCCGGTCACCCGGGCCGGCTTGAGCCCGGTGAGGTGGTCGTAGGTGTGGAAGTCGCGGTAGGCGGCGTGGCCGGGATAGCCCGACCGCGGCGACCAGACCCGGTAGCTCACCTGAAGATCGCGGCCGAACGCCACCACGCCGGTCTGCCCGACCGGCCGCCCCAGGGCGGTGTCGCCGTGCAGCGAGGGGCCGTCGACCATGAAGTGCCCGACGCCCGCGGCCGCGTAGTCATGCTCCATGCCGGGGGCGTAGGCGCATTCCGGGGCCCAGATCCCGGTAGGTGCACGGCCCAGCCGTTGCGCGGCGTCGGCCAGGCCCTCGCGCAGGGCGAACTCGCGCAACCGTGGTGCCAGCAACGGCTGGAACGGGTGGGCCAGGGGACCGCCGAGAAGTTCGACGGTCCCGGCGTCGACGAGTTCGCGCAGCAGCGGGCTGGCCCCGTGCCGCCACAGCACGCTGAAATCCTCCAGCGCCTGGCTGGCCTCCTCGTACTCCCGAATACCGAAGCGGCGCAACGCCTCCGGCGTCGACGCGGTGCCCGCGGCGGCACCGGTGGGGGCGTGCACGTTGGCCGCTTCCAGCGCCCGCAACTGCCAGTTGGCCAACCACCGGTGCATACCGTCCAGGCAGTACGGATCGTCGAGTTGGGCGTTGACCACCGGGGTCAGACCTAAGGTGATCAGGCCGCGGCGGCCCTCGCCGGCGAGGGTGCGCAGCACCCGCATCAGGGGGAGATAGGACGCCGCCCAGGACTGGTAGAGCCACTCCTCGCCGACCGGCCAGCGACCGTGGTGGGCCAGCCATGGCAGATGGGTGTGCAGGACCAGGCTGAACTGCCCGGGAACCTGCTGGCCCCGGGTCACGGGCGGACCGCGATCGCCACCAGGTCCAGGCTGTCATCGATGTCGCGCGCGGTGTCCGGGGTGATCTCGAAGTCGTCGCAGCGCACCGACGCGACGTCGGACAGCAGGTCTTCGGACCACGGGGCGTCGGCTACCGCCCTTGTGATCTGGGCCTCGATCACCGACCCGCCGTGGCGAGCGTCGATCGCGGCCAGACCGGGGCCGTGGAAGACCCCACTCATCGACCGAACCCGAAACCCGCCGGTCTCCAGCAGTTCGCGTAGTTCGGCGGCGTTGAGTTCGCGGGTGTGGAACGGATTGACCGGGGTGTCACTCCCCGGGGTGAAGGTGATCCGGTTCGGGGTCGACATCAGCAGCAGACCGCCCGGGCGCACCAACCGTAAGCATTCGGTAATGAACTGTGGCTGATCCCACAAATGCTCGATGACCTGGAAGTTCACCACCACGTCGACCGAGGCGTCCGGCATCGGAACCGCCGCCAGATTGGCCGCCATCACCTCCACCCGGGGGTAGCGGTCGCGCACGTGCGCCACGGTTGCTGCGTCATAGTCGACGGCGACCACCCGGCGGGCGACGGAGGCGATCAGGTCGGCGCCGTAACCCTCTCCGCAGCCAGCCTCGAGTACGTCCTGACCTGCGCAGATGTCAGCGCACCAGCGGTAGGCGACCTCATGGCGGCGAAACCAGTAGTTCTCCTCCGCCAGGCCGGGCACGGTGCGTTCGCCGGTCAGCGGAAGTCCGCCCTCGGCACCGTCGGTCAGGTGAGCGCTCATCGCAAGGCAGGCTATCCCGCCGCGACCGAATCGCGAACCCGTCCCGTCCCGACGGGCCTGCGAAAACCACTCCGCCGGCACGCTATCGTGGTGGTGCGATCCATCATAAGTTACTCGCTAGTAACATGGTGTGGTCAGCGGATGTGACCCCACAACGTGCGTTCCGAACCGGTCGCACGACGCCTGCCAGGAGGACGTAGATAAGCCATGACCAACATCGTGGTTCTGATCAAACAGGTCCCGGACACGTGGTCGGAGCGCAAGCTCTCCGACGGTGACTACACCCTCGACCGGGATGCCGCCGACGCCGTGCTCGACGAGATCAACGAGCGCGCCGTCGAGGAAGCGCTGCTCATCAAGGAGCGCGAGGGCGGCGACAGCACGGTGACCGTGCTGACCGCGGGCCCCGAACGCGCCACCGAAGCCATCCGCAAGGCGCTCTCGATGGGCGCCGACAAGGGCGTGCACCTGCTCGACGAGCGGATGCACGGGTCGGACATGGTGCAGACCGGCTGGGCGCTGGCCCGGGCGCTGGGCACCGTCGAGGGTGTCGAACTGGTCATCGCCGGTAACGAGGCCACCGACGGCACCGGTGGCGCGGTCCCGGCCATCATCGCCGAGTACCTCGGGCTGCCGCAGCTGACGCACATGCGCAAGCTCGCCGTCGAGGGCGGCACGATCAGCGGCGAGCGGGAGACCGACGAGGGCGTCTTCTCCGTGGAGGCCACGCTGCCCGCGATCGTCAGCGTCACCGAGAAGATCAACGAACCGCGCTTCCCGTCCTTCAAGGGCATCATGGCCGCCAAGAAGAAGGAAGTGGTCACCCTGACCCTGGCGGACATCGGCGTGGAGGCCGACGAGGTCGGTCGCGACCATGCCGGGTCCACCGTGGTGTCCTCGACGCCCAAGCCCGCCAAGACCGCCGGGGAGAAGGTCGCCGATGACGGCGACGGTGGTGCCAAGATCGCCGAGTACCTGGTCGCCCAGAAAATCATCTAGTCCACTTTCCAGAAGAGGGAAACTGCAATGGCTGAAGTACTTGTGCTCGTCGAGCACTCCGAAGGTGCGGTCAAGAAGGTCACCAGCGAGCTGCTCACCGCCGCCCGGACCCTGGGTGAGCCGGCCGCGGTGGTCATCGGTGCCCCCGGCACCGCGGCCCCGTTGGTCGAGGATCTCAAGGCGGCCGGTGCGGCCAAGATCTACGTCGCCGAGTCCGACGACGCGGAGAACTACCTCATCACCCCGTTCGTCGACGTGCTGGCGAGCCTGGTCGAGTCGGCCGCTCCGGCGGCGGTGCTGATCCCGGCGACCGCCGACGGCAAGGAGATCGCCGGGCGGCTGGCCGCCCGGATCGGATCGGGTGTGCTCTCCGATGTCGTCGAGGTCAAGGAGGGCGGCACCGGCGTCCACTCGATCTTCGGTGGTGCCTTCACCGTCGAGGCGAAGGTCACCGCCGACGTCCCGGTGATCACCGTGCGTCCCGGTGCCGTCGAGCCCGCCCCGGTGCCCGCTGCCGGTGAGCAGGTCAGCGTTGAGGTTCCCGCTCCGGCCGAGAACGCGACCCGGATCACCGCCCGCCAGCCCGCTGTTGCCGGAGACCGTCCGGAGCTGACCGAGGCCAGCATCGTGGTGGCCGGTGGGCGTGGCGTCGGCAGCGCCGAGAAATTCACCGTCGTCGAGGAGCTCGCCGACTCGATGGGCGGAGCGGTCGGCGCGTCCCGCGCCGCGGTGGACTCCGGCTACTACCCGGGCCAGTTCCAGATCGGCCAGACCGGCAAGACGGTTGCCCCGCAGCTCTACATCGCGCTCGGCATCTCCGGTGCGATCCAGCACCGGGCCGGAATGCAGACCTCGAAGACCATCGTCGCGGTCCACAAGGACGAGGAAGCGCCGATCTTCGAGATCTCCGACTACGGCATCGTCGGTGATCTGTTCAGCGCCGCGCCGCAGCTGACCGAGGCCGTCAAGGCCCGCCCGGGCTGAGCCCAGCCCATCGACGTAGAACGCCCGGCCGGAAAACCCGGCCGGGCGTTCTACGTCAGGGGTTTCCCGCGGTCTGGACCCGCC
>SXGS01391180.1_pt1 | contig 12453 bp, 5 predicted proteins | sample 3174681 | NCBI WGS metagenome assembly SXGS01 (sample SAMN11356861, study PRJNA531348) | freshwater metagenome | isolation source: freshwater sample F1-80 | place: China: Fuxian Lake, Yuxi | collected 2017-12-25
TCAGGAGATCGCTTGAACGAGAACCAGTGCGGCACAGACCCGGCGCTCAAGGACGCTGATCGCCAGCCCCTGCCCGCCAGAGCCTCGCACGAGGATTCAGGGGACATTCCACCCGATGCTGTCCATGACTTTCATCTCGTCGGCAGTGAGATAGTTCGGAAAGAACGTGGTTCCCTGGGGAATGACAGCCTGTCCCATGATCACCACGGCATCGAGAAACCCAGCCGAAGCGAGCGTGTCATCGAGCAACGGGAGCTCGTAGTCAACGCCATCGATCGAGTCGTCGGTTGTCGATCCCCCGAGCCCGGTCACAAAGTTCAGAATGACTTCGCCTGCTGACAAGTTGAGTCCCCGAACCACAAATCGCGCCGAGTACCCAGGGAAGGTCGGATTGTAGTCGATCAGAAAGCAGTAGCCCGACTCCGTCACATATGACGGCATGGTGTAGTCGAGATACCGAGTCCTCTGCACGAGTGGGGGCAGTGGCACCAGTTGCTGGTCATCGAAGATCCCTGAGCCGCCGAACTGGTTGCGGATCGCCGTGCCGTACTGGGAGAATCCTGGCAGGGGAGTCCCGAAGTTCGACGACACAAATGCCGCCTGTGCGTCGGTGTCGGGGAATGGCGAGTTCAGCGCGAGCACGGTCCTGAACTTCCTGTAGCCGCCCGGGTTGTAGTCGGGTGCAAAGAGCCCGAGATTCGGATCAGTGAACGCTCCGCCATTGTTCACTGTTGTGGCGAGTGTCGCTGAGACATCTCCGCAGTCGAGCCCCCCGAAGATCGATTGCCATGCGTCGGGTTCCTGAGTGAGATAGCCGAAGGAAGTCGGGGGTGACGCCGGTGCACTCCCGTTTGTGTTCTCCGCAAGGATGTCATTCCGGAAGCGGTACATGTCCAGAATGCAACTGTCTGAGGTCAGGCTGGTCTGGATCGACGAGAGCCACCCCATGTTGACGAGCGTGAGACGAATGAGCCAGTCTTGATAGGAGATCCCCTGCGGAGGAAACGGCACGACCGACGGATCCCAGACATAGTTGTCGAGCACGCCGGCGGCGGACGAGAAGGTAATCGACCCGTCGAGCGCCGAAAGGCTTGGGAGCGCGTAGATCCATGCGGCTCGGAGATTCGCGGCCGTCCAGAAGAGTCGGTTCTCCGAGGTGTATCGGTTCTTGCCGTTGGCTTGGAGGTTCGAGTAGTAGGTACGCCAACGCGAGTTGATGACTGGGCCGGTTCCGTAGGGTGCTGGCGGGTCAGAGAAGAACCTGGCGTCATCAAGATTGTCGCCAGACGAACCCGAGGCAATCAGGCTCGCCAGGGTCGGAGACACATCCTGTGCCACGAGGCGCGGGCTCGCCACGGCAATCGTCGATCCCGCAAGATTCTGGAACTGGATCTTGATGTTGACCGTCGTCGAAGTGCCGAACACAGACTCCAAGTAGTTGGCAACGAGCTGCGTCGCCTGAATCACCGGCATCACCACATCCGGCGGTACTGAGGCAAGCGTGAAGATGAATCCGCTCGTGCCGGCGATGCCGCCGTCACCCGCACCGTGGCTCCGGATCACAACCGGTTCGTTGGCACAGTCGATGAGCTCCTGAGCCTTGATGCCCTTGACCATGGCACGGAACTCAGCGTCTCTTGGTTCTGGTTGGCCCGCGCTCATCACCGGAAGCCAGAGCGTGCCCGAAGCCTCTGGCGAAGCGCCGGCTTCGACTGGATCCCACTCGATGAAGGCTGGCGACGGCCGGGCGGGTGACCCCTGCGCCGCCGTGGCGGTGTTGGGGAGGGGATCGGAGTTCACCGCGGTCGCGGCGCAGATCACTGCAAGAGATGCGAGCATTCCCAGAGCCTAGCAGAGCGCGCCGCCACGATGCATCATCGAGGCGGCGCGCTGGGTACCAATGAATGGATCGCGGGCTATTCGGCGGTCGCGTCGATCGTGGGGGTGAGCCCGGAAGCCGTGGCTGCCCACCCAAGCGTGTCGAGGATGAGCCACTCGCGGCGCGTGAGGTAGTCGGGAAGTGTCCCCAGTGGCACGGAGTATGCGGGGATCGCAGATGGATCGCGGCTATACCAGGTGACGCCCTTGGAGATCGACTTCCCCATCAAGCAGCGGGTGGACAGCTCGGCAAGTTCGTCCTGAATCACAAAGCAACCACGAACCGGACTTCCGTCGTACATGCTCAGCTCGAAGTCCTCTGCGCCACGGGATGTGTTCTGGAGGAGATTGAGGATTGATCCATCGGAGGGGCTGTTGCGGGCCACGAGTCGCGGGCACGGGCCGAGGAAACTGACAGCCTGCATCACTCCACCGATGGAGTAACTATTCCGTCGGTAGTCGACGAAAACGCAGTGAGCGCCATTGTGCACCGACACGACTTCCTGGGTCGCCCCATCAGGGAAGGCGGTGACATCTGCAGGATCGTCGATGGGGAGTCGCGCATCGTCGTACACATTGCCCTGTTCGGCAGACAATGGCTGCCCATCGGCGTCGAGGAGTCCCCGCATCTGGTTGAGCAGGAAGACTGTCGGGACGACCGGAGCCGGCGCGCCAGCAGCCGTCATCAACTGGGTTGCGGTGACCGGTGGAACGAGAGCCGCGGCCGCGGCGATCGTGGCCTTGTCGAGACCGGGGTTGTAGTCGAGTGCGTGTCCGGGGATATGCCCGCCGGTCTCCAGAATGGTGAGGTTTGCCGCGTCGATTTGAGCGCAGGTCGGCACTGGCGGCCCGAGATCGGCTGGGTCCAAGATCGCGATTTGCTGACTCAGCATGTCGCGTTGAAAACGGAAGAGATCCATCACCGTGCAGTCGCGCACGAGAAAGTCGGCGCCGGCAACGAACCCCATGAGTTGCATCACTTCGCGAATGAGTACATCCCGGAACGAGTAGAGGAATGTCGCACCATGCGAGAGTCCGTCGGACGGATCGAAGTCCCACTGAATCGTGTTGTTCAGCGTGATGACGCCGTCGTATTGGAGTACGCCGATACCACCTCCGGCGTAGATGCCCAGAGCCTTCTGGACCGCCTGGGTGACATAAATCCGGTTCTCTGGCGTGACGGCAATGCTGATCCCGCTGTAGCGAACCGGCAGGGTTGTGGCCGACGGCGGGGTCGATTGCACATCGTCGCCGCCTGGTTCGAGCGAACTGTTGGGGTCGTTGAGGGCATCGCAGACTTGTTGGGTTGGCTTGACCGCGTAGCGGCAGGTCGTGGTGCCAAGGCGCCCCGGCGACAACTGCACATAGGCGAGGGAAACTTCGACGGTGGCGTTCGATGTGATCTGGTTTTCGAAGTACTCCTCGACCCCCTCAAGCGCCGCCATGAACTGGCCGAGAATGGAGTTGGGGACGATGCTCGAGGAACTCATGTGAAACACGAGATCGAATCCCTGCGCGACTCCGGCAATGCCACCCTCGCCGTCGCCGCCAAACTTCTCCTTCGCAACGCCCCCGATGGTGCGGTCCACCGTGACACTGAATGCCGGACGGGCCATCGCCGCGTCGCTGAGTCGGACGGCGTCACGGAGTTCCGTGAGCGTCGCAAGCGAATGTGTGGCCGAGCCAATCGCGGTCGTCACGCTCGACCGAAGTTCGCCACCCGGGCCCGCAGGATCGGGAACGACGAGGACGGCATCTTGTCGTTGCGAAGCGAGTGCTGGGTCGCGTGGTGCGGACTGGAGCACAAGCGTGTGGGTCGCAATCAGGAGGGAGGTGATCATGGGTGGCTCAGGTTCGGGGTGGTTTCGCGCGAGGGGTTCAGTTGCCGGGGACGCCGCTGCCGGGGCAGGCTCCCCAACCAGCGAGTACCTCGACGAGGTCAAAGGAATCGACGAATCCGTCGTCGGTAATGTCAGCAAGGCCGGTGAGTGGAGCACTCGGATCAACCGCTTGTCCGAATGCGACCAAGACCAAGAGCAGGTCCTCGGCCTGCACGCGCCCGTCCGGAGTCGGGAGACCCTGCGAAGGGATCCCGCCCGCGACATCTGCGTCGCAAGGTGCGAACTCTTGGCCCCTGTCGAAGGCGATGTTGTCGAGCGCCGAGAATGCTCCGGTGATCACGATCTTGTTGAACTCGATCTCGGGTTCACCCGGCTCGGCGCGGATCAGCGTGAACTGGAATCCGTCCTGATCGTTAGGGGTTTGGACATCGCGGAGGTCGTAGAACTTCATTGAGACGAGCGTTTCAGCGCCGGTCGCCGGGTCCACATTGAAGGCTTCGACCAGCGCAAGGTTCTCCTGAAGATAGGGATGATTCGCGAGCCCTGGCAGCGGGGGATCGATCGCGAAGTAGGCCGCGAAGTCAGCAACATTCAGATAGAAGCGCGCTTCCTTCACGGGCCTCGCGAGCCTGAGGATGGTGATGCCGTTCCCTGACGGGAAGTCGCCCGTCTGCGAATGGAACTCAAGCCGCTGGCCGTACGCCCGATTGCCGTATGCCATGCCGAAGCCCTGCCCGAGCACGCCCTGCAAGTTCATGTTGCCGTTCTCCCCCATGGCGTACTGGAACAAACTTGGCACGAAGTCGGTGAAAACGAATCCGCCGTCGTTTGGGTCTGGAGTGAAGTCAGTGGATTCGATCGTCGCAAAGTATTCGGGAAACTCTGGATCCGTGTTGCGAATCTCGGCAAGTGTGGCTGCCGCGACACGGCAGATGGGGAGTTCGCCGTCATGTGATCCGAGCGGCACGTTCTCGAACGACTCTCTGAACAGCATGGTCGAGTCTTCGCACTCGTCAGGGATGCTGTTCGAGTTCACATCCTCGCTCTCGCCGCTGCTGATATCGCAGGAATCTGGGATCTGGTTTTGGTTGCAATCAATCGGGCTCGGGATGCCCGGGTCCTCGACCGCTGTCTCGCACTCGTCGGGGATCCCGTTGGCATCGCAGTCGGGATTGGTCCCGTCGAGCGACTCCACGAAGTCATCGATGAGGTTGTTGTTGCAATCGACCGGGGCGAAGATGCTGCACCGGAACTTTGCGAAGTCGAACTTGACCTGGGAGATGGACCGCGCGTTGTTGGCGGCGTCTTTCGCGTTGTCCTCGATGAATGCATCGGTAGCCACCACCATGGCGGCCGGATCAGCCGGATCGTCATCGCCTTCCACCGAGCATGGAGTGTCCGCCGCAGGCGAAAGCGCTCCGGAGTTCGCGACATAGTTCGCGCCGGTGCCAGTGCCATCAAGCGCCATGCACTTGAAATCAAACTCCTTGCCAGCGAATTCGGTGGCGTCCTGCCCGGCGCCGTAGTCCGCCCAGCGCTTGTCCGGGTTGGAGAAGCCGGGGAGTCGTGTCCACTGGTCGCCATAGGACATGATCGTTCGGAACCCATCTTGTCCATCTTGGTCACGGAACCCGAAGGAATCGGGGAAGAGGGCGTTCTGAGTCTGTGCGCCATTCTCGTGGTTGTGTTGGCAACCGAAATTGTGTCCGAGCTCATGCGCGTACACCAGATCGCCGAGGATGGTCACATCGAGGAGGCAGTACGGCGTCTCAGAAAACGCTTGCAGCGTCGAGATGCTGCCAGTCGAGCCCACCGTCGTAGCGGCCGGAGCTGCCAGCGGATTCGTCTCGTCGACGATCGGATGCGGATTCGCCGGGATCGAGAGGCCAGCCATGGCCTGGGCGCCGTTGTTCGTGTCGTTCATCACAGAGGCGAGTCCGACGAACGCGCTGTCGGACCCGTAATCCTTCCCGATGAGGGCGACCGCGTCGGCTCCGAGCGCGTTGCGCCACTCCGGCACATAGTCGAGGATCCCATCGGCGGGATCCTCGACACGGGTGAGGTCGACGCCTTGCCCGGTGCTCACAAACGGTTCCTCCGCACCGTAGAACCCATCGCACACGAGGGCACCGACGAGGCGGATTCGTGGCGTGCAGATGTCCGCCTCGGCGGGACTCACTCCAGCCTTCGCGACATGCTCAGCCCGTGTCTGGTCGTCCATCTTGTCGCAGGAGAAGGGGCCGTTGGGTCCGAGTGGATTCAGGACACCGTCGATGTCCGCCCCAGCCGCGTACAAACCGCCATACCCGCAGGTCTGGTTGAGTTCGTTATCCGCATCCTGGCCATCGAAGGTCGTGGCGCCTTGGCCGGTTGAGTTCTTGAGCGCTTCGTTGGCTTGCGCAACGGTCAGCACCGCCTGGTCGTAGGCGGTCAATCCGCCGGCGAGAATCTCTTCGTTGGCGTCTACCGAGAAGACGAAGAGCACATCGATGACAATGCCACTGTCCCGCTGGAGGCCAGGCGGTACTTCGAACGGAGTCACTTCAGGTGGGCATGGTGTCACCGCAGCGCCCGCGATTCCGCCCTCTGCCGAGATGGGGTCGCGGAGCTGATTCGGCGACTGGGGTCGCACGCGATCAACGCCACACTCCAAGTCGCCGTAGTCGGGCCGCTTGACCACACGCGACCACCCCTCTTGGGTTGGGACGAGCGCGTACTGCACGCCGTCACGCTGCTGGAAGAATCCCGTGAGCCGGGGTCCGACCTGAGAAATGATGCCGTAGGTCGACTGCGGGGTGAGACCCTGTCGGAGATGCACCTGCTGTTCATCCGCGCCAGTCCACGACCTCGCGCTGACGACAAAGTCAAGAACACCACCGTCGGGGATCGGGACCGCCACATGATCGCCCGTGCGAAGCCTCTTCACCTGATCCGGCGTGAGGTTGGGGGCCCCAACCGACCCGAGATCGACCGAGTGCAGCCGAAGTCCGTTGGCACCGAGGCCGGCAAGCGCGCCCAGAACAGGCGGCTGAGTCGGCACATCGACCAAAGGAACGGACTTCCGAGCGGCGGGAGCGAGTCGCTTATCGATCGAGATGGTCGCGATAGAAAGCGAGGTGACGGCCATCGTGGCCAGCGCAAGGACGGAGAAATGCACAGTCTTCATGGAGTGTTCTCGAAGCTCGTGGAAACCTGCGTGAGAAAACGAAGAGAGGGGCGCTCATGCTGGTCAACGACCGACTTGACCAAATCAAACTCTTTCCCGCGACGCCCCGCAGGTGATGGACTCACCATACGCCTCGCGGCGGTTGTGTCAAGGAGTGGTGGGGTGATTCGAGGCAAGGAAGTTCGGTTCTTGAGAGATCGGTGCGATCACGGGCAGGGAGGCTGCACCGGGATCAGTGGCGAGTTGTAGTTGATGAGCACCTGGTCAAGCCAGATTTGTGCTTGACCGAGGCCGCCGAAGGGAACGCAGATCACGCGGCAGGTCATCTGCACACCGAGCGGTCCGTCGTACGCAAGATTCGCGGGGCTCGCGCACGCGCCGAGCGTGTAGTTGGGAAGCGTCGTGTTGGCGGCCGTGAGGTTCTGCGCGAACGGCTCCATGAACACCCATCGATTCGTCGCCCCGTGGTAGATAAAGCACAGGCACATGGCTGTGCCGATTCCCGAAGTCTGACCCGTGATGCTCACCGCAAGGCGCTCGAGTTCTGAGGGCGCGGCGAGATCCGTTGTGCGCGTCACCTGCACATCGAGGATGCGCTGCGACGGTGGATACATGATCGGCGGCCCGAGGCCGGAACTCGACTGGCTGTTTCGCGGACGGGCGGTCCGTGCCTTCACGAACTTGTTGTCGGCGCTCCGAATGCTGAACGGGGTTCCCGAGAGCAGCGTTCCACAGACAACCTTGAAGTTGGACTGGTTGCCGTCGTAGAAGTCGCCGGTGATGACGGAGACGCCCGTCCTTCGCAAGTCCGGGAATCCGCCGACGAGGGCCGCCTCACCTTGCCCAGCCGGAAGCGTGTCGCCAATGGACGCGAAGCCAGCGGCAAAGTTCGTTGGCTGGGTCATGCCGCACTGCGGGAACCTGTTCTCGGGGTCGGCGATGATCTCGACGATGTTCTCCGGTGCGAACGGAAGACCGTCGTACACCTGCTTCGCGAGCGCCTGCACCATGGCGAGCGCGCCGCCGATCTGCGCCGCGGCCGCGCTCGTGCCCCCGAAGACCGCCGTGTAGGTGCGGAGTCGGTTGATCTCGTACTCGGCGAGCGCGGGATCGGTCGAAGCCGGTCCGTTGGCTCCACAGAACAGATCACCGTAGCCAAGTGTGCACACTCCCGATCCCCACGCCGATATCTGCACCGTATTGGTGTCGGTGAAATTGCTCAGTGGCGATCGGCAGTAGTTCAGTCCGGGGAACACCGTGCTCGTCGCAGGCGCGGTGATGGCCTGGAACCCCGGTCCACATCCGCCGACGACGATCGCCGCTTCTGTACCTTCGATCGGCGCATCCACTTCAACCGCGCGGTTGCCGGCCGCCAGCGAGAAGTTGATCCCGAGTGCGAGCCCGGTTGAGATGACCGCGGCGCGCGACTCGCTCACCGTCAGCGGCTGGCCCGCCTCCGCGAAGGTAATCACAATCACATTGCCCGGGTTCGGGTCAGCGGGCGTGCTTGACGAGAGCAACTCGACCGCATTCGTCATCGCGGTGAGCGTGCGGCCCTGCTCTTCGAACGACTCGGTTGGGAAGAAATAGGCATCGGCATCGGGGACAATCCCGGTGACACCAAAATCATTGTCGTTCGCGAAGAGAATGCCCAGATTCGCCGTGCCATGCTGTGGCGCCGTGACGAACGCGCCAGAGAACCCTGGCGGCGGCGAGGTCTGGTCATTGATCACCAGCGGCGTCTGGCCGGGCTCCACCGTCACCTTGCTTCTCGCAGTGGCGCTGTCAACGAGGTCTTCGTGATTGACGAGCGCACTCGGCTCAATCAGCGCGACCTTGATTCTCGGCAATTGCGGTCCGGCGGTGCCAGGGAACTGTCCCATCAACGAAAGCATCGCGCTGAGATCGAGGCCACCGCCTCTGTACCCGGTGACACTCGCGAACTGGGTGAACGGGCCGAGATCAGTCGGCGGGGGATTGGGACCCGTGTACGGATCGGGCGCGCGTTCGGGTGTGGTGAACAGGGAGAGCGGGGCGCTCCCGGGCTGCGCTTCCGGCGGCGGCGGATCCTCGAGCATGTCCGGTCCGTAGTCGGGAGAGCCCGACTGCTTGTTCGGCGTCTGCGGATTGCCACCGCCCCCGCCCCCTGGGAAGGTGTAGCCGACCGTCGAGTAGCAATCGTCGTAGAGGCCCGATGCGATCGCCGCGCAGGACGCGTCCCACGCAACGGTGCAGCAGGTCACATCCTGGAAGCAAACCGCGCGGCAGCAGGTGGCGTTGAGCGATCCGCCGCGCGGACTCTGGAGAAACGGTGACGAGAGGAGCATGACGGACTCATCGGTCGGATCCCAGTCTGGCCAGCCGCCCGTCGGGGGAATCCCCGGGAACTGGAGGCAGGTGTCGTAAATGCCGCCGCCACCGAACGCGGAGGGACCAATGATATTCGCCATCGCCGCGCACACCTCGTCCCAGTCGCCGGTGCACGAAGGTCGGATGGTGGTCACGGTTGGACACACCGTCGTGTCGGAGCAAAACCCCGTTCGCTCATTGCACTCAGGGTCGGGCGAGAATGTTGGAAAGTGCGGGAAATAGCACGGGTACGAAATGCAATCGTCCCCGGGACCGCATCCGGTGCACACTGGGCAGGTGGCTTGGCACAGCTCTGCCTTCTTTTCGATCTCGACCCACGCCACATCTGGCAGCGCCAGGAATTCCTGCCCCGCTCTGACGAGGGAGTTTGTGGCGATTCCCTCGAGGTACATCATCGACGCGAGGTCGGGCATCCGCTTGCCGCTCTTGCCTTCGGCTCTTCGTCGGAGCGAGTCCAACATCGCAGGATCAGCGTTGATCGCTTGCCGAATCGTTGCCCCGTACTTCATGCAGAGTCCCGCGACGGGGCCGACATCCGCGCCCTTGGTACTGAAGAGATCGGTACCCGCGATCCGCGATGTGCGGAACTCTGCCTCTGGGACGAAGGACACGATGAGTCGACCGGAGTGTTCGGGAGTCCCTCGCGAGGGATGAATCGGGATAAAGAGATCGTCCGGGTTCTTCGTGATCGGCTTGCCAGCGGGAATGCCTGACACTAGCCGTCGAGGCGCCGCCGCTTCGGTGACGCGACTCGGTTTATCACCGAGGGCAGCCGGAGCGGCAAAAAGGGCGTTGAGTACGCAGAGACCGACGATGCAGGAGAGGCGCATGGAAAGCAAAACTCCGTGTAGATCGCACCTAGGGGCGAGGGTGCAATTCTCGGTGACGATTGAACTTCGAAGACAAAGCGAAGTCTAGAGTCGTTCCGAGATCTCGTACGCACGCGTGGCGGCGAATGATTCGGGGTTCGCAGAATTATCGACCAGCGAGCTGGTCCCTGAGCACTCGGTAACCAATGTCGCGACGGAGGAAGGCCCCGTCAAAGCGGACTGCGGCCGCAGAATTGGTGGCGGCCGTTGCGGCCTCTGCGAGGGATGGACCGAGCGCCGTCACCCCCACAACCCGGCCCCCATTGGTGATCACTTCCCGACTCGACGAAAGTGTTGTTCCGGCATGGAAATGGAGGGGTAGGGCGCCATCGTTGCTCCCGTGTGGTATGGGTGAGAGTCCCGTGATGGGTCGTCCTACCTTCACGCTGCTGGGGTAGCCCGCCGAGCAGACCACCACGCAACATGCACTTCGGGGGTCGAAATCGAATCTGGCCCCATCGAGGGTGCCCGTGGCAGTTCTCCAGAGCACGTCGAGGAGGTCCCCTCTGAATCGAGCCATCAGAACCTGCGTCTCAGGATCGCCGAAACGGCAATTGAACTCCAGAACTTTCGGGCCCGCGTGGGTCAGCATCAGCCCAGCGAAGAGGACGCCTCGGTACTCAATGCCCTGCCGCCTCAAGCCATCGACCGTGGGCACGAAGATGTCCCGGGCGATGGCACTCAGTTGTGCGTCGTCCAGTAGCGGAGTCGGCGAGTAGGCGCCCATCCCCCCCGTGTTGGGTCCAGTGTCGCCCTCACCGACCTGCTTGTGGTCCTGCACCGTGTCCAGAAGCGTGATCGTTTTTCCATCCACGAGCGCGAATACAGAGACCTCTTGCCCGTCGAGGCGTTCCTCGATGACGACCGACGAACCGGCATCCCCAAAATCCCGCGTGTCCATGCATCTCTTCACCGCGGCAACGGCCTCGTCAGTGTCCTTGCACACGGTGACGCCCTTGCCCGCGCAGAGTCCCGATGCCTTCACGACGCACGGCTCGTTCCGTTCAGTGACGTAGGCGAGCGCGGCGGGAAGCGTCGTTAGAGTGCGACCCTCGGCTGTCGGGACTGAAGTCTGCCTCATCACAAGCTTCGCCCAGGCCTTGTCCCACTCAAGCCGCGATGCGGCCCGTGAGGGTCCAAAGACTGGGCGCGTTGGCAGCGCGAACACATCCGCGAGTCCCTCGGCGAGGGGTCCCTCGGGGCCGATGATGATGAATCCGATCTGCTCCTTTTCCATCCATCGCTGGAGGTAGTACTTCCGCTGCATCGTGAAGGGCTCTGGGCACGGCGACCCGAAGTCGCGCAGACCGGCATTCGCGTCGCGATCGACGAAGAGCGTGCCAAGATGCGGCGACTGCGCGATCCGCCACGCCATCGCATGTTCACGGCCGCCGGTCCCCACGAGCAGGACATTCACCTTCGCGGGGAGGGCGGTCATGGTCTCACGGGCACAGCGGTGCGCATTCGAGATCGTGGGCTTCAGCCACCGCCTGGTTGACGAGCGTGCCCCGCGTCATGTTGATCGCGCTGGCGAACGCGGCGTCGTTGCGGGCGAGTTGGTCGGCACCGAAGCGCGCGAGCTTGATCGCCCACGGGAGCGTGGCGTTGGTAAGGGCCTGCGTCGATGTTCGCGCCACAGCGCCGGGCATGTTCCCAACGCAGTAGTGGACCACGCCGTCGACCGTGTACACCGGCTCGCGATGCGTCGTCACGCGGGCCGTCTCGACGCACCCGCCTTGATCGATGGCCACATCGACGATGACGCTGCCTGGCCGGATGTGGCGAAGGTCTTCGCGACGGATCAGCTTCGGCGCGCGGGCTCCGTGAATGAGCACGGCGCCGACGATCAAGTCTGCCCACGCAAGCCGCTCGCGAATTGCCTGGGGATCTGAGTAGATCGTGCGCACATTTGCCGGCATGGTGTCGGCGAGGTACCGGAGGCGATCAAGACTAATGTCAAGGATCGCCACATCGGCCCCAAGGCCGGCGGCCATGCGCGCCGCACAGGTTCCGACGACTCCGCCGCCAATGACGAGCACATTGCCAGGCGCGACGCCGGGCACGCCGCCCAGAAGAACGCCCGCACCTCCCCAGGGCCGCTCAAGGTACTTCGCGCCCTCTTGGATCGAGAGTTTTCCTGCGACTTCGCTCATCGGGGTCAAGAGCGGAAGGAGCCCGTGTTCGTCGGTGAGTGTCTCGTAGGCGCATGCGATGCAGCGCGACTCGAGGCACCCGAGTGTGAGTCCCTTGTCGGCGGCGAAGTGGAAGTAGGTGAAGAGGATCTGCTCGGGCGTGATCATCGGGATCTCTGCCGGCTGCGGCTCCTTCA